>Ga0315902_10005491_pt1 | contig 17879 bp, 19 predicted proteins | sample LakEriMetagenome_9_FD_203523 | JGI IMG/M metagenome (GOLD analysis project Ga0315902, IMG submission 203523) | Freshwater fungal communities from buoy surface, Lake Erie, Ohio, United States - Buoy 12 MA117 | ecosystem: Environmental > Aquatic > Freshwater > Lake > Lake biofilm | place: USA... | reverse complement strand
GTTAAGAATCTGCGAGATTGAAGAAATTTCAGAGCTACCCATCACAATACGAACTGGGTTCTTGCCGGCACCTTTACTGGTGAGCAAAGGATTGTCAGCCTTGACGGTTGCAGTTGATGTGACGATGGCATCGGCTTGTGAGCGCAGCAGTGCAACATCTGCTCGCGCTAGCTCGCTGGTAATCCATTTGGAAGTGCCATCTGCGGCGGCTACCTTGCCATCCATGGTCGATGCGATCTTCCAGGTAATTCGTGGGCGCTGCTTTTCGATCTTGGTTAGCCATGCACGGTTATCAAAGGCTGCTTCGCTTTCCAATAACCCATCCTCAACTTCAATTCCAGATTCGCGAAGGTGCTCGCCTCCCCCAGCAGCAATCGGATTTGGATCACCAACTGCATAAAGAACTTTTTTGATTCCGGCGGCAATAATCGCTTGCGTACAAGGTGGAGTCTTTCCCTGGTGGTTACATGGTTCAAGAGTTACATAAATGATTGCGCCCGCTGGAATACTCTTTGCCGCATTTATCGCAACTACTTCAGCATGGTCTGCGCCCTGATGAAAACCTTCGCTGATGAATTCGCCAGTTGCGCTAGTAATAACTGCGCCAACAATTGGGTTTGGGGAAGTCTTACCAAGGCCAGCGCGAGCACACTCGATGGCACGCGCCATCGCAGCATCTGCACTTAATACTTGGTTCATCTTCAACACCCTTGATCGAGATTTAGTGTTGCATCCCGGGGTGGAAAAAGCGGTGGCAGCCGACGCACTAAACCCCTGAAACAAAGTTAATTGCGCAAAGGGTGCGACAGCTACACGTTGGTTTTCTCTCATCCGGACTTTAACCGTCGGTTCGGGAATTACACCCAATCCACCGGTCATTGGCTATGACCGGGTCGCAGACTTTAACTGCCGGTTCGAAATTACATCGACCCCGAAAAACAACACTCTTATTCTAGCGCCCCGCTTTGAGGGCTTTCATCCAAATCTCATAAAGTGGTTTTGCCGCCGCCTGTGTAGCGGTCATTACGCCACCTTTTTCAGGAAATAGGTTCTGTTTTCCATCTTCATCCCAAACTGCGCCACCTGCTTCGGCAACAATCAACAGAGATGCCAAATGATCAATCGGGCTGAAATGTCCAACAACTGCGCCAACTCCACGATGCAGAGCGGGTCCAATTGCCGTTAACGTGCCTGATCCCATGATTCGCATTGTGCAATATTGCTCTGCTAATCCATCTAGCAAGCCCAGCATTCCTGGCCAAGGCTGATATGCGGCAAGCTCGGTGCAAACAACGCGCGATGCCAAAGGATTTTCAGTGCCACTTTGATCTTCAATAACTAGCGGTTTACCATTCCGCTTTGCTCCTTTACCGCGCTGTGCTTCGAATAATTCATCGCGCCAAGGATCGATTACAACTCCGACCAAGACGTCACGGTTATGAGCCAGTCCAAAACAAAATGATGTCCAAGGCAAGCGGTTGGCAAAGTTTGTTGTTCCGTCGATTGGATCGAGATACCAAGATGGAGTATCGGCAAGGTAAGCACCGCCCATTTCTTCACCGACAAAGTTATGCCCAGGAAGATTTGCCGCAATTACTTCACGGACATGGGCTTCGATCATCACATCAATTTCAGTAACGATATCTGCAGCGTTCTTCTTTAACTCGATTTTTCCAGGATCCATATTGCTAGCAACTAAAATGGCCCACTTGCCTAGATCGCGGGCGATAACCATCGCGCGGTCTAAATCAATATCTTCTAACTTCATCTTCCGTGGTCCACCTGTATCCATGGTTGGATTTTCAGCGATCACCTTTTGTAATTGAGTTAACTGATTAGAGGTAATTGAATCAACGCCGATAGCTGCTGCCCAGCGCATGGTGGCCTCGTCATCAACAGTCCAGACTGCAACTTTAAATCCTGATTCGTGAAGAGCCTTTACCGACTTTTGCGTAACAAATGAGTAATGCAAATTTATAAATTCGGGCTGCAAAATATCGGTCTCAGCCTTTTTAGGTAGCGCCAATTTGTCCCACGGCATCCAGATGCGCGCTTTAGGCGAAAGTGATCGGATAGTGCGCATTCCATGGAAATTTCCGCACCAGTAGATTTGTTCTTCAGGAAGTGGGCCACTGGCAACAACTTCATAGGTTGGCTTTGCTGGCTCTGGTTGTTCCATGTCGATCATCAAAATTGATTTACTACCGACAAATAACTTCAAGACATCAATTAATAGCGGAATGCGATCTTGGCCATGGCCGAGTTGAGATATCTGCGCCCAATCCATTTCAGTGCTCTCTTTGGAAATCCCCCACAGGCGTTCTAAATTTGAGTCATGCAGAACGATTACCTTGCCATCGCGAGTTATGCGAACATCAATTTCAACGACTTCAGCGCCGGCGTCTATTGCGCTTTGGATGGCGACAATGGTGTTTTCACGAAAGCGGCTGGAATCTCCACGATGTGCGCAGGCAAAGGTTTTAGATTTAGATTCAAGCATGGATTAAGCAGTTCTGACTAGCTTGCCATCCTTGTAAATCAGAGCTTTATTAATCTTTGCAAAGCCGGTATCGCCAACTTTTGGAACATCGACTGAGATAAATGCACGAAATGATGCATCGGCACGCTTTAGATAAACCTCATAGAAGTGGCCACGTGGCACAACCAAATCAACCGTTGCTGGATAACTGCCAGCGACCTGATTTTTTGAGAAGACGACATCTTCGGGACGAATGCCTACAACTTCGCTGCCAGCAATAACTTGTCCATCGTTATAACCACCTTCGACACGATTTAAGCTTCCAATGAAGTTAGCCACGTACTCGGTCGCTGGTTGATCATAGAGTTCTTGCGGAGTGCTGAACTGTTCGATGCGACCATCGTTCATAACCGCAATTCGATCTGAAATTGAGAGCGCTTCATCTTGATCGTGGGTAACAATCACAGTTGTAATTCCAAGGCGACGTTGCAGGGCGCGGATATCTTCGCGAACCTTTACGCGTAACTTAGCGTCAAGGTTGGAAAGTGGTTCATCTAGCAGCAAGATATCTGGCTCTTGCACCAAAGCACGAGCTAGAGCAACGCGCTGTTGTTCGCCGCCAGAGATCTGTCCTGGGCGTGAATCTTTATGGTGCATCAAATTAACGACCGTTAGAACATCATGAACTCGCTTTTCAATCTCGGCTTTACCCATCTTGCGAATCTTTAGTGGGTAGGCAACGTTCTTAAAGACTGTCATATGCGGCCAGAGCGCGTAGTTCTGAAAGACCATCGCACTCGGACGCTTTTCAGGACCTAGCTTTGTTACATCTTTACCTGCAAGATTTATGGTCCCGCTTTCTGGGATTAAAAAACCTGCGATCATACGAAGAGTAGTTGTCTTACCGCATCCTGATGGGCCAAGAAGCGAGACCATCTCACCTTTTTTAACAGTTAAATTCAAATTATCAATAATCAAGCGCCCACCAAGAACTTTAGATAGACCGATTAGCTCTAGACCTTCTGTTTCATTACTCATTTTAAGCCTTTCGTAGTCATCACTTGATTTGGAAACCTTCCGCTAACTGCCCACTAATAATTTGCTTACGTACCAATCCAATTAGGAAAACCGAAGGAGCCGCCATCAAGATCGAGAAGACCGCCGCAATTTGAACTGGATAATTAAGTACCAAGGCATACATCTCAGTTGGCATTGTGTAAAGGGATGGGGCGCCGACAAGATACGTGCCTTGCGCCTCATCAAAGGCTGAGATAAAAGACATAACCATGGCAACAAAAATGCCAGGTGCTGCCATGCGCAAGGTTATTCCGCGGAAGACTCGGAATTTAGAAGCACCGGCATCACGTGCAGCTTCTTCTAAGTTCTTTGGAACTGCAGCAAATGCTGCCGCAGGAATCCAGGTCATATAAATGATTGTGCCGAGCAACTGGATGATGATCACACCAACCATGGTGCCCATTAAATTAAGTGTGTAGAAGAGCGTTGCAATCGAGGCGAAGAGACCCAACTTTGGAAATGAGTTGGCGGCAAACATGCCGATGAGAAATACGCGACGTCCGATGTAGTTATAGCGCGCTGCAGCATAAGCGGCCGGCAAACAGATCAACGCTGACAGAAGAATTACAATTGGCGCAATGATAAATGAATTTCGAATGGCCTCTAATATCGATGGCGTTTCAAAGACGCGCCTCCACCAGATTAAAGTCCAACCATCTGGTGTCAAGTTTGGAAAAGTCCAAGTAGTTGAAAAAGCCTGTAAGCCAAGCCAGATAAGTGGCCCTAGGATAAAAACACCCATAAATACTACGAATGCTCCAATGAAGATGCGCATGATCAGGCTTGATGATTGAAGATTTAAACCGTTATCGCGCTTGGCCATTAGATTCTTCCACTCTGCTTGGCGCTACGAATATTCGCCCAGATATATAAGACTGCGATTCCAGATGCTGCAGTGAAGATGATAAAAGCCATTACGATCGATTGTTGTGGCCTGTTGTATGCGGTGAAGAAGTTTGAAATTTCAACACCTAGCATTGCCGGCTGATTTGGGCCCAGGAAAACTGGAACTGTGAACGAACCCATGATGCCGATCGCGGTAAATGTGCCGGCAATTACAATTGGGACAAAGGCGAGTGGAATAAGAATAGTTCGAACAATGCGCATAAAGCTAGCGCCAGCATCTTGCGCTGTCTCAATCAGCGCATTTGGTACTGATTGCAACCCTGAGGTGATCATCAAAATTGCAAAGGGAAGAGAGGTCCAGATGGTTCCGATGATAATTGCGTTTTGAGTTGCAGTGATAATCGGGAATTCGATTCCGAATTGCGACATAAAGGTGCGCATAAATCCAACGCCGTTATAGAACTGGGCGACTGCATAAGCAGCGATTACAACGGGTACAAAAAGCGGCACGAGTGAGAGCATGCTTAATATTGAAGCAACTTTGCCGCCCTGAATACGTTGATAGAGACCCATCCCCATAGCCATCAGGAGAACAACAAAGGTTGATACAAAGGTGACGACCATGGTGAGAGTGAAATCAGGAATGAAGCGCGGATCTCTAAAGGCGGCAAGGTAAGCATCTGCTGTTCCCCACCAACTATTTTTGGTGTAGATATCCTGACCGATAATTGAGATAACTCGGTTAGGGCCACTGGTGTAGCCGATGCTGAAGATAAAGGCGATGAAGATCGGAACACCAACGAAGAAAATAATTACCAAGACTGGTGGTAACGCCATAAAAAACCCGAGGGTGGAGAGTTTTGCGGATTTTATCTCCGCAAAACCCTCCTTCGTAACGACAGTATTAGTTGTCGCCACAAGTACCTCTCGAGATTTGTAACTTAGATCTTAGTTTCAAGTAATTACTTACCTGGAACATTGAGCGACCATTGGCTTCTGAGCTCATTGTTGTTAGCAGCAAGATAACCAGCACGCATGTCGGTTACATCAATATCCTTGAAGTCTGCAAACAAGGTTTGATCTAGCAGTTTGCCGTTGATAACTGGGATTCCCTTGAGGAAACCACCCATAATTTCATTCTGTATAGCAGGTGTTAGGGCGAAGTTTGCAAGCAAACGAGCGCCAGCACGGTTCTTTCCATTAATTGGAATTCCCAGAATCGCTGGACCGCCTGTAAGAGAAGGGCTCTTAATTGCAGTTGCCTTCATATATGCGGGCATAGTTCCAGCAGCCTTTGCAGATGCGAACATATCTGACCAGACAGTTCCCATATCAATTTCACCAGTACCAAGAAGGGTCAAGGTCGCAACGTTATTTGCTGGATATGTACCGTTCTTGCCGTAGGTGTACTTGTTCAGATCGCGAAGAGTCTCGAGACCCTTTGCCCACTTCTTCTGAATTTCCTTATCTTCAACAAGTGACATTCTGACTCGCTCTTCAGGAGTCAGGTTCATATCCACAACAGTCTGTACGAATGAGTTACCAGAACCACCGCCAGATGGAACGTTGTAGCTGAACTTGCCTGGGTTTGCCTTAATCCACGCGAGGAGTTCATCCAAAGTCTTAGGGACTTTTGTCACCTTCTGTGAGTTGTAGGCCAACATAACGGTTGAAGCACGGTATGGAATACCACCCTGCGCTTGCTTTACTAGAAGTTTATTAACATTTTTTAGATTTGGAATCAAAGTTGGGCTAGGGCGATAGAGGAGATTGCCGGACGCCAAGGTCAGAATGGCACCGCTACCCTCAATTATGTCTACCTGTGGATCGCGACGAGTTGCTTTCGCGGCGGTAATTCTTGCAATTAATTGTGACTCGCGAAGTCCATTGCGGTCGAAAGTAACATTGACTTTGTAATCTGGGTATTGCTTCTCAAAAGCTGGGATAATTATGGTTTCCCAGAGCTTCTGAATATTTATATCTCCTGAAATGTGCATTTCAATAGTGCTTGTCGCAGCAGGAGCGCTTTGGATAGTTGAGCTGATCGCAAAAGTTGTCATAACAGCGACAACGGCTGATCTCATTAATTTAGATTTAAACACTGATTTCCCCCGAATTCAGATAAATGAGATGGGGCTGTACCCCATTTCTATACGTGAACTTAGGCCTCTCATGGGGGCTAGTCAATTATCTTTTGCTGAAAATGTAATCTTTTTTAAATGTTACCTAAACTATATAATTACTCTCCGCGGCGGGGTACGGCTTCCAAGACTTGGGTGGAGCGCAAAATCGCCAGGATAATTAAGGTCAGACCTAAACCTGCGACCTGAAAACCAAGGCCAACGGCTACCCCCGTGGCGGCGGTTGCAAAGACAGTTGCTGCTGTAGTCACCCCTTGAGTGCCACCGCTTCGGTTTGTAAAAATTAAGCCAGCTCCCAGGAAACCAATTCCGGTGATCACTGCATGCAGCGCGCGCGTTGGATCTCCAAAACTTGCATCGACGCCAAGTACTGCGCCAACAGCGACAATTGCTGCAGAAGATGAACCGACAAGAGCCATCGTTCTAGGACCGGCAGATTTTCCGGCGCGATCGCGCTCCCAACCAATAATCGAGCCGAGAACAGCGGCTATTGCAGCATCAATAACGACAGTTAACTGCTGCCAAATATCTATTGTCTGCAAGTCTAGCATCTGTAGATCTTAATGCAACTTTACTAGTCAGTGCAATAACATCTTGTATAAAGATTGTCGTACGTTGCGTTTATGCAACACCAATCGCATCGACCACGAAGATTAGAGTTTCGTTTGGTCCGATAGGTCCACCGCCTTGTGCGCCGTAACCTAGATCAGGTGGAATAACTAGCAAACGTCGTCCGCCTACCTTCATTCCCGGAATACCTTGCTGCCAACCGACGATTACATTTGCCAATGGGAAAGTTGCAGGTGAACCGCCGTTCCATGAAGATTCAATCAACTGTCCATTTGACCAAGTCATGAGCGTGTAATGCACAGTCATGGTTGAAGTTGGAAGCGCTTCTGCACCAGTACCAACGATTATGTCCTTGGTTACCAAGGTAGTTGGCGGGTTACCAGCAGGAGCTCCAATTGTTGGCGCTTCTCCTTGATTAGTTGTGACTGTTGGCAAGTTATCTGATGAAGCGCTCACTTCTTTTTCTCCACATCCAGCTAGTAAAAGGGTACAAACGGCAAATAGCGCTAAAACTTTCTTCATTACTTCTTTTCTCCTTCGCCAATTTCTTGGATCAACTTAAATTCTCCAGAACCAAGTTGGCCTTGATCGCGGTACATCTCAAGCTTGGCGCGGGTATCTGCGATATCAAGGTTGCGCATGGTCAGCTGACCGATGCGATCAACCGGACCAAACGCAGCGTTTTCAGTGCGCTCCATCGACAATTTTTCAGGGTGGTAGCTAAGCGCAGGCCCAGTTGTATTGATGATCGAGAAATCATCTCCACGACGTAGGCGAATTGTTACTTCACCAGTAACGGCTGATGCGACCCAACGTTGCAATGATTCTCTCAACATAAGTGATTGTGGATCTAACCAACGACCTTCGTAAAGCAGGCGACCTAAGCGGCGACCTTCTGCGTGATAGTTAGCGATAGTGTCTTCATTATGAATTGCACTTAGCAAACGCTCGTACGCGATAAATAGCAGCGCCATACCTGGAGCTTCGTAAATGCCACGGCTCTTAGCTTCGATAATACGATTTTCAATCTGATCTGCCATTCCGAGGCCATGGCGACCGCCAATTTCATTTGTGGCCTTCATGAGTTCTACAACGTCAGTGAAATCTTTTCCGTTAATTGCAACTGGGCGGCCTCGCACAAATTGGATCTTTACATCTTCAGAGGCAATAGATACAGATGAATCCCAGAACTTAACACCCATGATTGGATTAACGATCTCAATTGAGACATCAAGATTCTCGAGATCTTTAGCTTCGTGAGTTGCGCCCAAGATATTGGCATCAGTTGAATAAGCTTTTTCAACGCTGTCACGATATGGGAAGTTGTGCGCAACCAGCCATTGGGACATTTCTTTACGGCCACCTAGTTCGCGGACAAAGTCAGCATCGAGCCAAGGCTTATAGATTCTTAAATTTGGATTGGCTAATAAACCGTAGCGATAGAAGCGCTCAATATCGTTGCCTTTATAGGTAGAGCCATCGCCCCAGATTTCAACTGCGTCTTGCAACATCGCACGAACCAACAAGGTACCGGTTACTGCGCGGCCAAGAGGTGTTGTATTGAAATATTGCTTTCCGCCAGAGCGGATGTGAAAAGCACCGCAAGCGATTGCAGCAAGACCTTCTTCAACCAGAGAAGTTTTGCAATCTACGAGTCGTGATATCTCAGCGCCATATTCTTTTGCGCGAACCGGAACGGTGTCGATATCTGTCTCGTCATATTGTCCGAGATCTGCTGTGTAAGTACATGGAATTGCACCTTTATCGCGCATCCAGGCAACGGCTACCGAAGTATCGAGGCCACCTGAGAATGCGATGCCGACTTTTTCGCCGACTGGAAGAGATGCAAGCACTTTAGACATGCGTGTAAGTCTAACGGTTGAGAAGGGCTGCTAGCGCAGGCTTAACTTTCCAGAGCGAGAGCATCTCCTGATAGCGCTTCTCCTCAGATGAATCGGCAACTGCGCCCGTCTTTACTGCGCGAATCATCAAATTTCGCGGGGTGTGCTCTCCCCCAATAAATTCAATTGCTTCCACGCGATAGCCAGATAGCTTCATTATTTGTATCCGTAAACCATCGGTTATTAGATCGCCCAATCTCTCCTTCATTATTCCGTTCTTGGTAATCATTGACCAAGGTTCAGGTATCTCAACCATCTGGGCTTGAATATCGTGGTGACAGCATGGGGCAACCAATACCAGTTTCGCATCTGTCATCACTGACCAAGCAAGAGCATCATCAGTTGCGGTATCGCAAGCGTGAAGTGCAATCGCAACATCAGCGCTCTTAAGAGTGGTCTCCGAGATTTCTTCAGCTCTAAATTCAATCGAATCTGAAATTCCCAACTTCTCAGCGATTTCATTATTTCTAGCACGTGCACTTTCGCGAATATCAATACCAATTACCTTGACCGCAATTCCTTCATTTCGCAGGTACTGATGGGCGGCAAAAGTTAGGTAGGCATGACCACAACCGAGATCGACGATGGTTAATGGGCTTTTCTCATCTGGTTTATTTATATGTCCAGCTTCGATCGCTGAGTTTAGAGAAGGAATTAATAGACGAAGAAACTCTTCCACCTGTAGGTATTTATCGTTTTTACTGGCTTTAACTTTTCCAGCAGAATCTGATATGCCAACTTCGATCAGAAAGGGATCAGATGGATCAAGCAGTCGGCTCTTATTTCGATCATGCGAAAGATCGGCTTTAAATTCACCGCTTGCTCGGCTAATCAGCGCCTCCCCTTTCTTGGTGATTCGAAGTGAAATTGATTGATCTTTCTCTTCTAAATGAATATTCGCAAAGCCGGATTCAAGTAGACCTAGATCCAGAAACTCCTGTGGTGAATAATTCTTAGTAGTCATTGCTCGCCCATCGCTCTGGGCTACTTGATATTTGATTTCACCTTTGATTAATACAGGCTTTACATCAATTCGTTCGTTTGGGGTCTGCATGTTGCGACGCCTGCCCGAGAGAACAAGTCTGACAAAGTTATCGGATTTACCGAGCTTCTCTACGATTTCATTGAGCGCATCAGCGAGCGGCGTAGCCATGTAATTAAAGTACCGTAATTCTGGAAGTTACTTGCTGATGCTAATTCGGAATCCTGATTGTTACTGCTAATCCGCCTAATTGGCTCTTACTAAGTTCAAGTTCACCGCTATGTTCTTGAACGATAGCCGCGATGATGCTTAGACCCAGGCCTGAACCGCCACTTTCGCGTGAGCGCGATGGATCAAATCTATTCATAAATTTGATTTCACTTCCATACGCCGAATCAGGTAGCCCCGGTCCACCATCTTCAATCCTTAACTCTGCGCGTTTTCCGACATTACGAAGTGAAACAGAGACGGGAGCATCGCTCGGAGTATGGCGGAGAATATTTGAAAGACAATTTTGAATTAAGCGACTTAGATGATCGCGAGAGCCCTGAACGAAGCAATCATCAGGTATTGCAGTAGTAACTGTCCGCGAGGTATTTAACACTTGGAAATCATTGAGATGGGCTTTAACAAGCTCGTCGAAATCAACTTCTGCAAAATTTACTGGCTTGCTCTCTCCGAGTTCGGCAAGAAGTAAGAGGTCATGTATCAAACTCTCCATCCGCTCAATTTCAGAACTAACTCTAGAAAATGCGCGCGACTGGTCTGAAACTTGCGTGAATTGGCCCTTGCTAAGCATCTCGTTGTAGCCCTTAATGACGGTAAGCGGAGTTCTTAACTCGTGCGAAGCATCACCTAAAAATCTCTGCATACGTTGCAGCGCCTGGGCATCTAACCCACGGTTGTGCCGTCTTAAGAAGTAGATCGAGAAAAATATAGCTAGCGCATCGGCCCCAGCGGTGAATATGCCAAGGTTCTTCAAATTTGAGATGAAATTTTCGTTTAACTTATCAAGTGATGATGCGATTACTAGATAGTCGCCTCCAGCAATTGACGCTGATTGAAAACGAAATTCTGTAGGTTTTGCCGTCGTGAAAGCGCCAGCCAAACCCTTTCTTACCAAAGCTAAATCGGTAATACCTGGGTAGATTAAACGAGATTCGTTAATGATCGTCTCGTCGCCCTCTTGCGTGACTAGAGAAAGAGTTAAATCCAAACTTTCATCCTCGATAGTCAAGATCGCAGCGGATATTGCCTCCGATGGAAAGGCGTTAACCCTAGTTACAACTTTTTGAAGTGATTGATCGATCTGCGCTAAATCTGCACTCCGGGCAGCAAGGGTTGCATATCCCCCAATAAGTGTTGAAAGAACTGTTGTTACGATTATTGAGATTACTGCGAACTTACTTCCCGACTTCTTCATGCTTATTTCTGCTCAGATTTTGGCTGCGGTTTGGGTTCCTGTATTACAAAGCCAACGCCTCTCACAGTCTTGATCCCCTCAAATCCATCGCGATGTAACTTCTTTCTCAGATAAGAAATATATGTATCTGCCACGGTGCTCTCAGATTCAAAGGTAATTCCCCATACTTCATCGAGAAGCAAACTCTTACTTAAAACTCGATTCTTATTTTCAACCAAAACTTGCAAAAGTCGGAATTCAGTTGGGGAGAGATCGACTAACTCACCAGCAAAGGAGACGGTATGGCTCGCTTCATCAACCTTTATCGGACCGCACGTAAGATCTGTGCCGCTTGATGTTGAGATCTGTGAGCGACGCAAAATTGCCTTAACTCGCAAAAGAAGTTCTTCCAAGCCAAAGGGCTTCGTTACATAATCATCTGCACCAAGAGTTAATCCGCGAGTTACATCTACGCGATCGGCCCGCGCGCTAAGCATCAAAGCAGGAGTGTTATCTCCAGTTGAGCGAAGCCTTTCAACTAACTCGAAACCATCCATCAGCGGCATATTGATATCGATAATCAAAAGGTCTGGCTTCTTATTTCTAATTGCCGTCAGCGCTGACATTCCATCGGAGGCGGTAGCGGTCTCAAAGCCCGCGATACGTAGAGCATCGCCCAATAACTCGCGAACTCCGGCCTCATCATCTACGATCAAAATCATCTCAGCCATGCGCTAAGCCTTTCATGTCGGCGATGAAATAGCCAAGCCTCTCGCAGAAATCTCTTCCATAAAGGTGTTTTCACCGAAATTTCACAAACTTAACCTTGATACTTAGGGCTAATTAATAAAGGTGTATTCGAGAAAGCGGAGCCAGGTGAATAAGACTAGAACAGCGGCAGTATCTGCTCTTTTCATTGCCTTTTCATTCGTGGCGCTACCGTTAGCAAGCGCTGACAATAAAAATCCAAACTCTCCATCTCAGACCGAAGTAAATAAAGACTTTAAATCTGCAATCGAGAAATTTAAGCAAGATCAAAAGACATTCTCTGAAGCGGTAAAAGCTTATGAAGCCGCGAGAAGGGCAATCAACAAAACCTTTAAAGAGAGCGTTGATAAAGCTTTATCTGATGCAAAATCTTTGAGCGCACCGGGTCAGACTCAACTCCAAAAGCGTCAGAGCGCTGTGGCGAAACAGAGCGCTGTTATCGCGGCGACTGCAATCAGAGATGCTGCAATTGAAGCGCTCGGACCAGCTCCAGTACCGCCAACTCCACCTGCTAAAGCGCCACGCATGGAGAAGAGCAAGAAACCACAAACTGGTATTTCACCAAGCCCAGCATCAAATTAATCTATATCTGCAAGAGGTTTATTTCGTAAAGTTTCGCGATCGTGGCTCTTTGATTTCTCGTGATGCTTGCGAATTTGTAGTTCAAAGCTTTTAATCGCTTCGTCAAATGCAGCAAGGTCATTAAACTCTGCGGCTTCTGCTCGCATCAGTGGCCCTGTGCCATGGGAAGTTAAAATCACTCGATGTGCGTGCTTACCCTGACGCGGATTCTGTTCATGCAAGATTTCTACTTCTACGCGATCGATGGTCACGCTAAATCGCTCCATACTCATTAACTTCTCTTGTGCGATCTCGCGAAAATCTTCAGCAAGTTCGGCGTGACGGGCATGAATAACAATCTTCATATTCTCTCCCTATGTAACTACTTAGTGGTTACAACCATTCCACTTATCAGCTGCTTTGGGTAGAGGTAGATCAGAAAATAAAGCCCTTTAAAGAGGTAGCGCTACTACGGCAGCAGTGACCAAAACGGCATAAAGAGCGCTCTGGGCAAAGATCTTAATCGCAGTTTTTCGGTCTGCTGCGCGATCTGCCTGATCTGAAACTTTCGACAGTTCTCCAAGAGTTCCAAAATTGAATGTACCTGCAAATCCATAAGCAAGGCAGAAACGTTTACGAGATTGCACCCAGCCAACTGACATAACAAGTGCCGGCAAGAAAATTCCCAGGCGAGATTGACGGCTTGCCTCAGTAGAGAGCAGAGTTGCCGCTGAAGATAAGGTAAGAATCAAACCTAGAACTGCAACCATTCGACGACGAGTGAGCTCTCCCCCACCGATATTGCAAGTACCGGGTATGTATTCTGTTTGGCTCACTTATGCATCCTCAAATTCATCTTCATCTTCATCAATCCAAGCATCGGCTGGCGCATCTTCTTGGCGCTGTGCCCATGAGAGAAAACTTCCTACCGCACGAAAGGCGACAGCAAGCACGGCGAAGAAGGCCAACGCTCTGCGGAAGAATTTCATAACCTAAAAATACTACCTCTTGCGGAGAATTTCCTTATTTAGCAGCGTGCAACGCGGAGTCGATATCAGCCCAAAGGTCTTCGACGTTTTCACAACCAACAGAGAGACGGATCAAGGTTTCTGGGACGCTCGAACTTTCGATGGGCCAACGACGACGTCGCTCCCAAAGTGATTCAACTCCGCCAAGGCTGGTTGCATAAGTAACGATCTTGGAAGATGCACAGACTTTGTCCGTACTTTCAGCGCTACCGACATATTCGAAGGAGACAATTGCTCCGAAGCTTTTCATAAAGGCTTTGGCTTTTTCATGTTGAGAATCAGTAGCTAGACCTGGATATCTAACGTTTCTAACCAATGGGTGGGCGCTGAGGCGCTTGGCAAGTTCAAGAGCGTTCTCGCAGGACTTCTGAAAGCGCAGTGGGAAGGTGCGAATACCACGCAGCGCCAGCCAAGCTTCAAACGGACCAGGAATAGATCCATTAAATTTACGCGCATCTTCTAACGTCTTAAATTGCGCAGCATCTGTGGTGCTAAGTGAGCCAAGAACAACATCGCTATGTCCGGCTAAATACTTTGTCACAGAATTCATGACGATATCCGCACCCAGGGCAAGTGGCTTCTGACTCAGCGCGGTGGCAAAAGTGTTATCTACCGCAACGGCTACGCCCTTTTCTTTTGCCGCCTTTATGAGTGCGGGAAGATCGGCAACTTCTAAACCTGGATTAGTTGGAGATTCGATCCAGAGCAGAGTTGCACCGGATAACTCATTGATAACTGCTGAAGTATCAGTAACTGATACAAAAGAAACCTTTAAGCGATTTGCTGTTGCGTAGCTATTGAGCAGTGTCATCGTTCCTGAGTAACCCTGATTAGAAGCAATTACCTTTGCACCTACAGGAAGAGTTGAAAACACTGCGGTGACGGCAGCCATTCCAGATGAGTAAGCCAGTGTGCGTCCACCTTCTAACGCGCTGATCGCTTCTTCAAGCGCCAGCCACGTTTCATTTCCGTAGCGCCCATAACCAACTGCTCCACCAGCAACAAAAGTTGAGTTAAGTGAGATTGGATGATTCAAGGAACTATCTGGACCTACTGTTGGACGGCCAGCGGTAATTGCGATCGTCTCGGGGCTTAGCCCTTTATCTGAACTCATGACCTAAGCCTAATCCTTTGTCAGCACTGCCATCGCTGCATTATGGCCTGCGATACCGCTCACTCCGCCGCCACGTCGTGCACCAGCGCCAGCGAGAAAGATATGCGCATCATCTGTTTCAGATCCCCATTTGATTGGGGCGCTCTCAGTCCCATCAATAAATGGGAAATCTAAATCACGATGGAAGATATTTCCACGTGGTAGCCCGAGATCGTTATCCAAATCGATTGGAGATTTTGCTTCGATGGCGAGAGAGCCATCTCCGCAGACAGCCAGTACCGATTCGATTGGATCTTCTAAATATTGATTGAGGCTGGAAATCGCCGCAGCTTTAGCCGCCTCTTTTGCACCACTTGGATCTGCATCAAAGAGCGCAGCCGGAGTATGTAAACCAAAGAGGGTCAAGGTATGAAATCCGCGCTGGCTTAACTCTGGCGAAAGAATTGTTGGATCAGTCAAGGTATGGCAATACATTTCAAGTGGCAGGTCGCTCGGGATATCACCAAGCTTTGCAACTTGATATGCCTTTTCTAACTGTGAATATGTCTCGTTGACATGGAAAGTTCCCGCAAAGGCTAGCTTTGGATCAACTCCAGATTTCAGTCGGGGAAGTTTAGATAGCAGCATATTAATTTTCATCTGTGAGCCATCAAGTGATGAGGGAGCGTTCTTGCCGCGCAATTTCGCCAGGGTCTGCGGCGCTCCAGCGAATAAGAGATCCGTCGCGACATATTTATCTCCGGATGCTGTACTGACCGCGATACCGTTAGAGCTTGAATCAATATCGGTTACATGTGAATTCAAATTGATTTCTACACCGTTTAAAAGCGCAACGCGATTTAACTCGGTAACAAATGCGCCCATGCCACCTTGTGGGACTCGCCATTGCCCAGTGCCATTTCCGATCAAGTGATACAAGAAGCAGCGATTTGCCTGCAAATCTTGCGCCGAAGTAAAGGTTCCAATAAGCGCATCCGTTAACACCACGCCGCGAACAAGATCATCTTGGAAACGATCTTGAATTACCTCACCGATTGGTCGCTCCATCATGAACTTCCAAACCTCTGGAAGGCCGATTTCAGATTTCAACTCCGCAGCAGATTTAAGAGGCTGCAACATATATGGGGCAATTCGCTTTGCCAGTTCTGCAATTTCGTTGTAGAACTCTTGCCACTTCTTCCCTTCCTCATCCCCGCCAGTTAGCTCACGAAAACTTTCCGCAGTTCGAGCATCCCAGTTTTGAGATATCAAGAGCCCGCCATCTTTACCGCCTTTTTTATATGGCGTATATGAAGCGATGGATCGTTCTAAAGTCTTAAAGTTAATTCCTAAATCTGCAACGATCTGGTCAGGTAGAAGTGAAACTAGATAGGAGTACCGAGACAGTCGCGCATCGTATTCAGGGAAAGGTCGCACGCTAGTTGTAGCCCCACCTAGTTCGGATGCGCTTTCCAATAAAACAACGCTCTTTCCGGCTTTCGCTAAATAAGTTGCGGCGACAAGTCCGTTGTGGCCACCACCGACAACAATCGCATCGTATTTATTATCGGTAGAGTATTTACTATCGGTAGAGTATTTACTATCGGTAGACATGTTGGAGTTAGAGCGCGCGCGCCATGCGATCGAAGGCTTCAATAATTATCTCAGGGCTGGTTGCGAAGTTAAGGCGAACATAATCTTTTCCGGAGGCGCCATAGATATGGCCTGGGTTAAATGCCACTTTCGCCCGCTCGACTAGCGCAGCACCAGGATCTTCCCCAAGATTTAACTTACTTACATCAAGCCAGGCCAGATATGAGCAATGTGGAACCGTGTAGCCAATAGTTGGAATCTTCTCTTTGATTTGTTCGGCGATGAGTTTTCTATTGTGATCTAGTTGATCAAGCACTGTATCTAGCCAACGCTCACCTTTTTCAAAGGCGGCAACTGTGGCAAAGGCGCCAAGCAATGATGCGCGATAGTGCAAGGCCGGTGGAAGTTCATTTAACTTCTCATGCATCTTTGCGCTCTGCGAAATTATAATTGCGCATTTGAGACCTGCGATATTCCAGCCTTTGCTAGCGGCATTCACAGCCACACCTACTTCAGCGGCATCTTCACCGAGTGCTAAAAATGGAGTAAAGGGTTGCTCTTTAAAGGTTAGCGGCGCATGAATTTCATCTGAGATAACTATGACCCCATGCTTCTTGGCTAGCGCAACTATGCGAAGTAAATCTTCGCGGCTGTAGACCTTGCCCATTGGGTTATGAGGGCTACAAAGTAAATGAACCTTTAACCCGCTTTGATAAGCCTTTTCAATGCCGGCCCAATCGTGGCTCCAACCTGTTCCATCGGCTTCTTCTGCGTTTTTTATAAATGGAACATCGACCATTGCAATCTTGGTCTCATTAATCCAGGTGTAGAAGTTTTGATAGACGGGTGAGCTGATTAAAACTTTATCTCCCGGCTTGGCAAATACACGCAATAGCTCGACAACGGCAACTCCGACATCAGTTGCGATGCGAACAAAAGTTGGCTCAACATCCCAGTTCCAACGGCGCTTTGCGAAACCAGAAAATGAATTACCCATCTCGGGGATTGAGCCGAGATATCCCAAATCTGATTTCGAAATCATTTCAGATAAAACTTCGCGAATGCCGTCGGCTACCGGAAAATCCATCTCAGCGACTGGCAGCGGAAGGATGTCATGGGTAAAGCCTCGCCATTTCTCGCTGCGATGTGTCTGTAACTCAGCAAGAGAAGGTGCAGAAATTAGGCGATCGCTCATGTGCGTGAGTATGCCAGTTAAGCCTCGTTTGGTGAAAGGCGGCGCGTAGAATTTCGTACTACAAGCGTTGTTGGAAGAACTAGTGAATGCGGTTCAGCGCTGGGTTTTCTTAACCTTTCCATAATTGACCACGCTGCCATCTCACCCATCAACTGCACTGGTTGTTCGATAGTTGTTAAATCTGTGTATTCAGACATTTCATGGCCATCAAATCCCACAATAGAGAGATCCTCTGGCACTTTT
>Ga0315902_10005490_pt1 | contig 17881 bp, 5 predicted proteins | sample LakEriMetagenome_9_FD_203523 | JGI IMG/M metagenome (GOLD analysis project Ga0315902, IMG submission 203523) | Freshwater fungal communities from buoy surface, Lake Erie, Ohio, United States - Buoy 12 MA117 | ecosystem: Environmental > Aquatic > Freshwater > Lake > Lake biofilm | place: USA... | reverse complement strand
ACCACTGACCACTGACCACTGACCACTGACCACTGACCACTGACCACTGACCACTGACCACTGACCACTGACCACTGACCACTGACCACTGACCACTGACCACTGACCACTGACCACTGACCACTGACCACTGAAAAGCAACCACCATGCTCATTAAAAACCTATTCGAACGCGACATCTTCCGGCCCATCAACGGGGTCGTGAAAGCCGATCAGCTTGACGACTCCTCCGTCTGGCAAGAACTCGATGAATTCGTCATCACCAAAGAGCTTGACCAGCACTTTCGTAAGTTCATCGACTGGTATCTCCAGGCAGTCGACCAAGGCAAAAACCCAGATCCGACGGGCAAAATGGGGATTTGGATCTCTGGATTCTTTGGAAGCGGTAAATCCCACTTTTTGAAGGTTCTGTCGTACTTGCTCCGTAATCGTCAGCATGCCAATAGTGGCCAGCAACGATTCGCGGTCGAATTCTTCGAGAGCAAAGTCAAAGACCCCATGCTCTTTGGAGACATCAAAAGAGCGGTCGCAGCCAATACCGACGTCATCCTCTTCAATATCGATGCCAAGGCCGATCACGGTAGTAGCACAGGTCGCGACCTGATTCTGCGAGTCTTCGTCAAAGTGCTCAACGAGCTTCAAGGCTACAGCGGTGATCATCCTCATATCGCACACATGGAACGACACCTTGAATCCAAAGGCAAGCTGCAGGCGTTTCACGACACGTACAAGAAACACACTGGGCTCGACTGGCTCAGCGAACGAGACGCCTACCAATTCAATCGCGACGAAGTGGTCGAAGCCTTCAGCGAGGCTCTTGGCCAAAGCCAGTCGGCTGCCGAGAAGTGGATCGATGGAGCGGAAGACAACTTCTCAATGTCCGTGGAGAACTTCTGCAAGTGGGTCAAAGACTATCTCGACTCCAAAGGCCCAAACCACCGCGTCGTTTTTCTCGTTGACGAAGTGGGCCAGTTCATCGGCACCGACTCCCATCTGATGCTTAACCTTCAAACGATCACTGAAGAGTTAGGAACAATCTGCCGTCGACGCGCCTGGGTGGTCGTCACCTCCCAAGAAGACATGGATGCTGTCTTGGGCGATATGACCAAGACCAAAAAGCAGGACTTCTCCAAAATTCAGGGTCGATTCTTTCCTCCTCTCTCGCTGTCCAGTGCCAACGTAGACGAAGTCATCCAATCGCGACTTCTGGCGAAGACACCAGAAGTTCAACCAGACCTGGCCAGTCTATTCCAGCGTCGTGGAGATGTGTTGAAGAACCAGCTCACGTTCAAGAACTGCGGGATGACCTTCCGGCAATTCAAGGACTCCGACGACTTCGTCAAAAACTACCCGTTTGCTCCGTATCAGTTCCAGCTCATTCAGCGGATCTTTGAGTCGATCCGAAAAGCGGGTGCCACCGGGATGCACTTGGCTCGTGGTGAACGCTCGATGCTGGATGCATTCCAGTCCGCAGCCAAAACCGTCTCTATTCACGATGTCGGCATCCTTGTTCCGCTGTACGACTTCTACCCATCCATCGAAAGCTTTTTGGATACGGCAGTCAAAAAGACGATCGATCAAGCGGATTCCAACCCAAGCCTGGAGCCGTTCGACATCCAGCTTTTGCAAGTACTCTTCTTGATTCGCTACGTCGATGAGATGAAGGGAAATGTGGACAACTTGGTCACACTCTGCCTTGACCAGATCGACGGCGATCGTCTCGCGCTGCGGCGTCGAATCGAAGAAAGCCTAAGTCGACTCGAGAAGGAAACACTCATCAGCCGAAGCGGTGACAATTACTTCTTCTTGACCAACGAAGAACGCGATATCAACAAGGAGATCAAGCAAGTTGATCTTTCCAGTGGCGAAGAGGCGAAACTTCTGGGCGAGATCGTTTTCGAAGATGTCTTGAAGGGAATCCGCAAGCATCGCTTTTCTACGAACAAGATGGACTTTGACTTCAATCGACGTTGCGACCTCTTTCCGGTTGGTAACCAACGCGATGGTGCTTTGCTCGTTTCGATCATCACACCGTTGATGGACGATTACGAAACCTATGACAAGGGCAAGGCGATCCTGGAGAGTGCCGCAGATGGAGGCTACGTTTTGATCCGCCTTGGAAACGACGAGAGCATGGGCCGAGAAGTCCGCACCTATCTGCAAACCGAAAGATATCTCTCCCGAAAGAACGATGGCACGATCAACGAATCGACCAAACGAATCCTTAGGGATTGCGCCGAAGACAACCGCCAGCGTCGTGAACGGCTGACGCTGCTGCTCTCCGACATGCTAGGTTCCGCAGAGTATTTCGTGGCCGGCCAATCGCTCAAACTCAAAGCTTCTTCGGGAGCAACTGCTCTCGATGAAGCCATGGAGTATCTGATCCAAAACACATTCAACAAGATGAGCTTTCTCAAGTCGCTCTCTCCGGATCCCGCCAAGGAGATTCAGTCGGTACTTCGCAGCAACGATGTGGCAAAAGAGAACATGCTATTCCAGAAAGGGGAGAACAACCCGGAAGCCATCGAAGATCTGCGCAACTACCTGCAACTCTGTTCCATGAAGAGCCAGCAGGTCGTTTTGCACGACATGCTGGAAAAACGCTACTCGCTCCGTCCCTACGGTTGGCCTGAGGATGAAGTTTTGCTTTTGCTGGCTAGGCTCGTAGTCCTCAACGAAGTGACATTGATCATGGACTCCACCGCCATTCCGGTCGACAAAGTCTACGAAGCGATCACGACACCGGCCAAACGACGAAAGATCATCGTACGCAAGCGGGAAATCTCCGACCCTAAAGCGATCCAGAATGCACGAAGTCTTGGCAAAGAACTGTTTGCTGAGATGGGACCAGATGGTGAAGACGGACTCTTTTCTTTCTTGCAAACTAAGCTTCGTAGCTGGCAGACCTCGCTTACCGGATACAAGCAATTAGCTGATACGAAGAACTACCCGGGTTCCGAAGAGATTGACGCGGGAGTATCGGTAATCGCCCCTCTCCTTGCCGACAAAGACGCTCGCAAGTTCATCGAGCGGTTCAACACATTACGGCAAGACTTGCTGGATGTAAGCGACAAGTTCCACGACTTGGAGCATTTTTATGAGCATCAGAAGCCAACGTGGGAAAAACTTCGAAAGGCGTACGACGCGTTCAAGCTGAACCAATTGAATCTGGAACGGGATGCAAAGGCGGCTCCAGCGATGCGTCGCATGCACGAGATCCTGGTGGCAAAGTCGCCGTATTCACAGATCAAAGAAGTCGAAACCTTGATTTCTACGGTTCAAGAGGTGAATACCTCTCTCTTGCAGACGAAGCGCACTTCGGCGAGCCAAAAAATCGATGCTCAGATCGAGTCACTTCGTAGGGACATCGACGCTGCAACCGCTCCCGCAACTCTTGCTGCCGCATGTCTCTCTCCACTCGAGCGATTACGCGATCGAGTCAACTCCGAGCAGAGCTTGGCCCATATCTCGCAAGTCGAAGCTGAGTCGACGGCAGAATACGACAAGGCAATTGAAAAGGTCGAGGCGTTTTGTGCTTCACCCCCATCGCAGCCAGACAAAGTCAAAGAGGAAACAGGAACCGCCATGCCAGCTGCGCCAGTCATTCGAAAGCAACGCGTGGTCAAGCCAGCCGACTTGATGACCAAATCACATTTGGAATCGGCAGACGATGTAACTGAGTTTCTGGATACCCTCAAATCGCAACTCGATTCCGCAATTTCCAACAACGAACGCATTCAGATTCGATAGGTAGTCCATGGACCGTACAAAACTGAAGAACTATGCTCCGTCGGCTCGCCGCGAATTCATCCAAGCAATGGTTGACCGTGCTGCTTTTTATGGTCTAACCGCCAGCAAGTCCGAGCCCGTTGTTGAGAAAGGTGACGTGGCAGTCATCGGTGGTCGCAGCTTTCCGATTGGAGTTACTCGAAAGCGGAAAGCCTTAGAAGTCCGCATCACGCGGCACGGCTTCCAGCAAACGATGGAGGCGATGGCCTATACTTGGTTCAATCGCTTGGTCGCCATCCGCTACATGGAACTGCACGGCTATCTAGAACATGGCTACCGAGTACTGAGTCACCCGGAAGGTAAACCAACACCAGAGATATTAGAACACGCCGAGCACGTCGAGCTACCTGGACTGAAGAAAGATCGAGTCATCGACTTGAAGCTCGCTGGCAACAAAGAAGGTGAGCTCTATCGCTTACTGCTCACCGCCCAGTGCAATGCTCTTCACTCAGCCATGCCGTTTCTATTCGAGCGGATCGATGACGAGACGGAATTGTTGCTCCCAGACAACTTGTTGAATTCCGATTCCTTGATTCGCAAGCTAGTCAATGAGATCGACGAATCAGATTGGCAAGACGTCGAAATCATCGGCTGGCTATACCAGTTCTACATCTCGGAACGCAAAGACGAGGTAATCGGCAAGGTAGTTGCCAGTGAGGACATCCCCGCCGCCACGCAGCTTTTCACGCCGAACTGGATCGTCAAATACCTCGTGCAGAACACGCTCGGTCGGCAATGGCTGGCGACCTACACGCAGTCAGCCTTGCGGCAGCAGATGGAGTATTACATCGAGCCTGCCGAGCAGACTGCTGAAGTGCAGGAACAACTGAAGGCCATCGCGCCGACGAGCCTGAACCCGGAAGAACTGACGCTCCTTGATCCTGCTTGCGGCTCCGGTCACATCTTGGTCGAAGCGTATGACCTGTTCAAAGCGATCTACCAGGAGCGGGGCTACCGAGCCAAGGATATTCCGGCCCTGATCCTGCAAAAGAACCTATTCGGCCTGGAGATTGACGACCGTGCTGCGCAGCTTGCGGCCTTCGCTCTGATGATGAAGGCCCGTGCCGACGATCGACGTATCCTCGATAGCGAAGCGAAACCAAATATCGTTGCGATTCAGGAATCTGAGGGAGACCAAGAGAGTGCAGAAGAAATTGCTTTTGCACTGGGGGCAGATCTAAATTCAGGACTGCACGCGGCGATATGCGAACTGCACGCACTTTTTGACAACGCTAAGACTTTCGGTTCCCTTATCCAAGTTAAAACGAAACTGGCAGAAACGCTACCGACGATCGAAAAGCTAATCGATGACGTGTTGAAGTATGGTGATCTTACGTACGCCTCGGCTCATGTTCTCAAGCAGTTGCTTCAACAGGCCCGGCTTCTTGCGAGGCAGTACGACGTTGTGGTTGCGAATCCTCCCTATATGGGGAGCAAGTATTACACTCAAACACTAAAGGTGTTTGTCAACAAAGAGTACAAGGAGGCGAAGGCCGACTTATACGCCTGCTTCATGGAGCGGAACAAGCTCGCCACCAAGTCCAACGGCTTCCACGGCATGATTAACATTCCAAACTGGATGTTCCTGAGCAGCTTCGAGGACTTACGGAAGTCGCTATTCAAAACGCAAACCATCGACACCTTCATTCATAATGGTCGGGGAGTGTTCGGCTCGGATTTCGGCAGTTGCGCTTTCGTGATTCGCAAGTCGCAACTTTCGGAATATCAAGGTAGCTTTCGGCGGCTGTTCGAGAAGCAGGGGAGCGTGGCGAGCAATGAAGAACTGGGACAGAGGTTTAACACGGCGAAGACGTACACACCGAGCAACGCCGACTTCCCCAAGATACCGGGCAGCCCGGTTGCGTATTGGGTTAGCGAAACATTACGAGTTGCATTTTCTAGTTGCAAAAGTTTATCGCAATTTGCAACAACGCGTCTAGGAATGACGACTGCAAATAACGATCTATTCACAAGATTGTGGTATGAAGTTTCAATAGATCAACTTGGACTTCGGACTGCAACAGCCTTAGCACACAGCGAGTCTGGGAAACGCTGGGTGCCTTACAATAAAGGTGGTCTGTATAAAAAGTGGTATGGAAACCTCGACACAGTCGTAGATTGGAAGAACGATGGTGATGCGATAAAGCACTATGGTGCAAGCGAGGGAAAAGTACGCTCAACTGTCCCAAATACCGAGTTTTACTTTAAAGAATGTCTCACATGGTCAAAAGTGTCTATAGGTCAGTTAGCGATGCGATGGCGACCAGAGGGGTCAATTTTTGACGTCGCGGGCGCTTGTGTTTTTGGTGACCAACGTACGCTTTTAATGTTACTTGGCTTTACAAATTCAAAAGTTGCTTATTTGTGTCTCGAAGCTCTAGCGCCGACCGTTAATTTTGAAGGTGGTCAGATATCTTCCTTGCCAGTCGTGTCCTCAGAAACCGTGACTCAGGTGTCCGCAAAGCTAGCCGAGAGCGCTATCCAACTAGCACGAACCGATTGGGACTTGTTTGAAACATCATGGGACTTTGCTACGCTTTCGGTACTTCAGCACAAACAGGTCACGCTGCAATCATCGCAAAAAGCCGCCGATTCCGTATGTTTGGCTCGCTTCGCCCACATGAAAGACCTCGAAGAGGAAAACAACCGCCTCTTCATCCAAGCTTATGGCTTGCAAAACGAACTCACTCCGGACGTGCCGGATCAACAGATCACGCTCTATCGTCCCGACCGGGAAGAGGACATCAAGCGGCTACTTTCCTACGCCATTGGCTGCGTAATGGGCCGTTACAGCCTCGACAAGCCTGGGCTGATCTACGCTCACAGCGGCAACGAGGGCTTCGATCCCAGCCAGTACAAGACATTCCGGGCCGATGATGACGGCATCATCCCGCTGCTCGAAACGGATTGGGGAATCCGGGACGACGCCACGAACCGTTTCGTGGAGTTCATCGGTGTGGCATGGCCGAATGAACATCTTGAAGAGAACCTGAAATTAGTCGCCGACAGCCTTGGACCGACAAGCAGCGAACAACCACGGGACACAATCCGTCGCTATCTCGCCAACGGCTTCTACAAACATCATCTGTCGATGTACAAGAAGCGTCCAATCTACTGGCTTTTCTTGAGCGGCAAGCTTCGAGCATTCCAGTGTCTTGTCTACCTGCATCGCTACAACGAAGGAACGTTGGCTCGTATGCGGACTGAGTATGTGATCCCGCTACAAGGACAGATTGCAGCTCGAATTGAGCAACTCGAAGGCGACAAAGCAAAAGCAACCAGCACAAGTCATCGGACAAAGATCCAAAAAGAGCAAGACAAGCTCAAAAAGCAACAAGCCGAGCTCGCGACATTCGAAGAGAAGCTCAAGCACTATGCTGACATGCGAATCAGCCTCGACCTCGATGATGGCGTCAAAGTGAACTATGCCAAATTCGGCGACTTGCTAGCTGAATCGAAGGCGATCACCGGCGGAAAGGATGATGAGTAGCTCATGGACCGAACGAAGCTAAAGAACTACGCTCCACATGCACGTCGCGAATTCATCCAAGCGATGATCGATCGCGCTGCGTACTACGGCCTTACCGCTGAGCAGAGCGAGCCGGTCGTTGAAAAGGGTGACGTGGCAGTCATCGGTGGACGCAACTTTCCAAAAGCGGTTGCTCGAAAGCGGAAAGCGTTGGAAGACCGCATCAAGCGACACGGCTTCCAGCAAACCATGGAGGCGATGGCCTATACGTGGTTCAATCGCTTGGTCGCCATCCGGTACATGGAACTGCACGGCTACTTGGAGCATGGTTACCGAGTGCTTAGCCATCCAGAAGGCAAGTTAACGCCAGAGATCGTGGAACACGCTGAGCACGTAGAACTTGCTGGGCTTAAGAAGGATCGAGTTATCGACTTGAAGCTTGCTGGCAACAAAGAAGGTGAGCTCTATCGCTTACTGCTCACCGCCCAGTGCAATGCTCTTCACAGCGCCATGCCATTCCTATTCGAGCGGATCGACGACGAAACGGAATTGCTGCTCCCAGACAACTTGCTGAACTCCGATTCTCTGATTCGCAAACTAGTCAATGAGATCGAAGAAGAGGACTGGAATGAAGTCGAGATCATCGGCTGGCTTTACCAATTCTACATCTCCGAACGTAAGGACGAAGTGATCGGCAAGGTGGTCGCCAGCGAGGACATCCCCGCCGCCACTCAGCTTTTCACGCCGAACTGGATCGTCAAATACCTCGTGCAGAACACGCTCGGTCGGCAATGGCTGGCGACCTATCCGCAGTCGGCCTTGCGGCAGCAGATGGAGTATTACATCGAGCCTGCCGAGCAGACTCCTGAAGTGCAGGAACAACTGAAGGCGATCACGCCGACGAGCCTGAACCCGGAAGAGCTAACTATGCTCGATCCGGCGTGCGGCTCCGGTCACATCCTGGTCGAAGCCTATGACCTGTTCAAAGCGATCTACCAGGAGCGAGGCTACCGGGCCAAAGACATCCCGGCACTTATCCTGCAAAAGAACCTCTTCGGCATGGAAATCGACGACCGTGCTGCGCAGCTTGCGGCCTTCGCTTTGATGATGAAGGCCCGTGCCGACGACCGCCGCATTTTTGACAGCGAGGCCAAGCCCAACGTCCTGGCGTTTGAAGACAGCCAGGGGATGAACGCCAACGAAATCGCCTACGCACTCAATGCACCGATCAACAAGGACGACGTGCCGACCGAGTATTTGTTCGAGGAAATCCAGAAAGAGAAGGATGGACTCTTCAGCAAAAAGGCATTGGCTGAAAAGGGTCACGTCTCACAGACCGACATCGCTTCCCTACTGGAATTGTTCGAGAACGCCAACACTTTTGGCTCGCTGATTCAGGTTCCACCGAAGCTGGCGGCGAAGTTGCCGGAGATCGAGAAGCGGCTGGATGACGTGTTGACGCATGGCGACCTAACTCACGCTTCGGCTCATGTTCTCAAGCCATTGCTGCGGCAAGCTCGGCTGCTCTCCCGGTATTACAACGCTGTGGTTGCGAACCCGCCGTACATGGGCGGCAAATACTTCACCGGACATCTCAAGAGCTTCGTGGCCGACAACTACAAGGAAGCCAAGGGAGATTTGTACGCCTGCTTCATCCAGCGGAATCTGATGTTCGCTAAGAAAAACGGCTTCGTGGGAATGATTACAATCCCCAACTGGATGTTTCTGTCGAGCTTTGAGGAGGTTCGGCTCTCACTGTTCAACAACCACACCATCGACAGCTTCATTCACAACGGGCGTGGCGTGTTCGGCTCCGATTTCGGAAGTTGCAGTTTCGTCTATCGAAATGTAGCACTTCCTGACTTCCGAGGCACATTTCGGAGACTCTTTGAAAAACAAGGAAGTGTCGCAAGTGTGGAAGATTTGGAGCGGCGGTTTTTTTCCGCTAGGAACCACACTCCTAGCAATTCAGAATTTGCGAAGGTGCCAGGTAGCCCCATAGCCTATTGGTTGCCAGGAAAAGTGCGATCTCTTTTCGCTGCGGACTCAAATACGGTCACACCTTCCTCTGGACTGACCACTGGAAACAATGAGCAGTTCATTCGTAGGTGGAGCGAAGTTGATTTCTCGACACTGGGGCTGGAAATCGCCTGCCGAGAGAACGCCGTCAGGTCGGGCAAAAAGTGGTTTCCATACAACAAGGGAGGAGAGTTTCGCAAATGGTATGGGAATGAGGAACTTGCAGTCAATTGGCTTAATGATGGTCATGACATTCGCCAGTATGGTCACGGCGTGTTTCGCAGCCTGGAGCGGTACTTTTCTGAGGGGCTTACCTGGGGCGGTCTGTCAATCAGTCTTGCATCGTTTCGGTATTCGCCCGCAGGACATTTGTTTGACTCAAATAAAGGCCCGATGCTTCACGGGCTTGGTGATACGACCTTTATTGTTCTCGGCTTTCTGAACTCAGCCATCGTGTCCTACTTGCTTGACGCACTCAATCCAACTGTCGGATTTCAAACGGGCGATATTTCAAGGTTGCCCATCAAGCATCTTGGATCGGACTTAAACGCCCAGATCATGCACGTTGTTCGGGCAGTTGTACAACATGCAAGGGACGATTGGGATTCCTTCGAGACATCCTGGAACTTCCAAACGCTTCCCGTTCTTCAGCATTCGGCATCTAAGCTGGAGCAGTCACAGAACACCGCCGAAACCGAGTGCTTAACCCGATTCACTAGCATGAAGGAACTCGAAGAAGACAACAATCGCCTCTTCATCGAAGCCTACGGCCTTCAAGACGAACTTTCTCCCGAAGTTCCCGATGACCAGATCACGCTCTATCGGCCCAACCGGGAAGAGGACATCAAACGTCTGCTCTCCTATGCCATCGGCTGCGTGATGGGACGTTACAGCCTTGACAAACCGGGACTGATCTACGCCCACAGCGGCAACCAGGGCTTCGACTCCAGCCAGTATCAGACCTTCCGGGCCGACGACGACGGCATCATCCCGCTGCTCGAAACCGATTGGGGCATCCGGGACGACGCTACGAACCGCTTTGTGGAGTTCATCGGCGTGGCATGGCCGAAGGAACACCTGGAAGAGAACGTGAAGTTCGTCGCTGACAATCTTGTTGCGACTGGCAACGAGCAGCCACGGGAAACGATCCGCCGCTACCTTGCCACCGGCTTCTACAAACATCACCTGTCGATGTACAAGAAGCGGCCCATCTACTGGCTTTTCTCGAGCGGTAAGCTGCGAGCTTTTCAGTGTCTTGTTTACCTGCATCGCTACAACGAGGGCACTTTGGCACGAATGCGAACTGAGTACGTCATCCCACTTCAAGGCCAGATCGCTGCTCGAATTGACCAATTGGAAGGTGACAAAGCAAAAGCAACAAGTACGAGCCATCGGACAAAGATTCAAAAAGAGCAAGACAAGCTCAAAAAGCAACAAGCCGAGCTCGCGACGTTTGAAGAGAAACTCAAGCACTACGCCGACATGCGAATCAGCCTCGATCTCGATGATGGCGTCAAAGTGAACTACGCCAAGTTCGGTGATTTGCTGGCCGAGTCTAAGGCAATCACTGGCGGAAAGGATGATGAGTAGCCCATGGACCGCACGAAACTCAAGAACTATGCTCCGCAAGCTCGCCGCGAGTTCATCCAGGCAATGGTTGACCGTGCTGCTTTTTATGGCCTCACCGCTAACAAGACCGAAGCAGTCATTGAAAAAGGTGACGTGGCAGTCATCGGTGGTCGCAGCTTTCCAATCGGGGTCGCTCGTAAACGTAAAGCCTTAGAAGTGCGCATCAAGCGACACGGATTCCAGCAGACCATGGATGCGATGGCATATACGTGGTTCAATCGCTTGGTGGCCATCCGCTACATGGAACTGCACGGCTATCTAGATCATGGCTACCGAGTGCTTAGCCACCCAGAAGGAAAGCCAACGCCAGAGATATTGGAACACGCAGAGCACCTGGACCTGCCAAGCCTTAATAAACATCGAGTCATCGACTTGAAGCTCGCTGGAAACAAGGAAGGCGAGTTGTACCGTCTGCTGTTGACGTCACAGTGCAATGCACTTCACTCAGCCATGCCGTTTCTATTCGAGCGAATAGATGACGAAACGGAATTGCTGCTCCCAGACAACTTGCTGAACTCCGATTCGCTGATCCGCAAATTGGTCAACGAGATCGACGAGGAGAATTGGCAAGAAGTTGAGATCATCGGCTGGCTATACCAATTCTACATCTCCGAACGTAAGGACGAAGTGATCGGCAAGGTGGTCGCCAGCGAGGATATCCCCGCCGCCACGCAGCTGTTCACGCCCAACTGGATCGTGAAGTATCTTGTCCAGAACACGCTCGGTCGGCAATGGCTGGCGACCTATCCGCAGTCGGCCTTGCGACAGCAGATGGAGTATTACATCGAGCCTGCCGAGCAGACGCCGGAAGTGCAGGAGCAACTCAAGGCGATCACGCCGAACAGTTTGAACCCCGAAGAACTGACGCTGCTCGATCCTGCCTGTGGCTCAGGTCACATCTTGGTCGAAGCGTACGACCTGTTCAAAGCGATCTACCTGGAACGAGGCTATCGTGCCAAAGATATTCCAGCCCTGATCCTGCAAAAGAACCTCTTCGGTTTGGAGATCGACGACCGGGCGGCGCAGCTTGCGGCCTTTGCCTTGATGATGAAGGCTCGTGCCGATGACCGACGCATCTTTGAGAGCAATGCAAAGCCGAATGTAGTAGCGATCCAGGATAGCAAGGGCTTGAATGCCGAAGACATCACGCACGCATTGAATGCGCCCGCCACAAAAGTTGGTGAGGGTGATGTCTCCCGGGCGGACATCGCCACGTTGCTTTCGCAGTTCGAGAACGGCAAGACATTTGGCACGCTGATTCAGGTTCCGCCAAAGCTGTCAGCTAAGTTGCCAGAGATCTTAAAAAGGCTCGATGATGTACTGACGTTCGGCGACCTGACGCAGACCTCAGTACGCGTTCTCAAGCCGCTCTTGCAACAGGCTCGGTTGCTTGCGCGGCGATATGCTGTAGTAGTTGCGAACCCACCCTACATGGGTCTTCGTGTGCTCAACGCGGAACTGAAGGCGTTTTTGAAGGATCATTACTCTATCGTCAAAACCGACCTGTTTTCGGCGTTCACAGTTCGATGCTCATTGCTCGGCAAAAGCGATTCCTACATCGGAATCATGAGTCCGCATGTCTGGATGTATCTGTCTACGCATGAGGGATTGAGAGACTTCTTATTGACTGAGGGAACACTTATTTCCCTAATTGAGTTGCCGAAGTCAGGGTTTAGGGGAGCAACAGTCCAAGTCTGCGCATATGTATTTTTGAACAAATACACTAAGGGGTTTAAGTCTAGTTTTATACGATTGACTAGCTTTGACGGTGGCGATGAAGATATGGCCTTTCGCACAAAGCAAGCAATCCTGAATCATGCTATTGAATGCATGTACGACTCTAGTGTAGAGGACTTCAGCCTGATTCCTGGAAAGCCATTCGCATACTGGATAAGCGACAATGTAAAAGCTGCGTTTCTGAAAGGAGTGCCACTAGCCAGTATAGCGCCGCCTAAACATGGCATGACAACCTTTGACAATGATCGTTTTCTGCGGCAATGGCACGAAGTAGATATAGCTAGAATTAAGTTTGACGCTAGTACACGTCAAGAAGCCATCGCTTCTGGGAAGACTTGGTTTCCTTACCGAAAAGGGGGCAGCTACAGGCGGTGGTACGGAAACGAGTCGCTAGTTATTAACTGGCATAACGATGGCGTCGAGCTAAAACAGTTCATCAAGGACAAAAATCCAAATGTCGCCTGCGGAGAGAAGTTCTTCTTCCTTGAAGCGATCACTTGGTCAGACGTAACGTCGAAGTCGTTTGCCGCCCGTTACGGGACGCCGGGAAGCTTGTTCGACGTGAAGGGGTCTTGTGCATTCCCTGCTCCAAACGACTGGGGACTGTTGCTTGGATTCATGAATTCTAAGCTCATGCAATTGTTCATTGACATTCTCAATCCTACCGCTACATCACAGGTTGGCGATATTTCAAGAGTCCCAATTATCTCTCTGAAGCACAATGTTTCCGTCGAGCAAACGGTTGTAGAAGAACTTATCGCTATCGCGAAGGCAGACTGGGACTCTTTTGAACGATCTTGGGAATTCAAAACCATTCCTCTCTTTGCTTTGAAAACAACACCGCGTTTGATTGAGATAAATTACGCGGCCTGGACTAGCGCAAATCACCATGCTATTGAGACCATGAAGCGTCTTGAGGAAGAAAACAACCGACTTCTTATCGCGGCATACTCCCTTGAAGGCGAGTATCAATCCGACATTCCGATTAACGAAGTCACACTTACTGTAAACCCAGCATATAGATATGCCGGCAAGTCTACAGAGGACGAGCGGTGGAACCGCTTTCAACAAGACACTATTGAAGAACTTCTCTCCTACGCCATCGGCTGTATGATGGGACGCTACAGCCTCGACAAACCTGGGCTTGTCTACGCCCATAGCGGTAATGAAGGTTTCGCACCCAGCCAGTATACGACATTTCGAGCCGACGAAGATGGTATCATTCCTTTGCTCGATACCGATTGGGGCATTCGGGACGACGCCACGAATCGCTTCGTGGAATTCATCTGCGTGGCTTGGTCCAAAGAGCACTTGGACGTGAACCTAAAGTTCGTCGCCGACAGTCTGAGCCCGAATAGTGGCGAGCAACCACGAGACACGATTCGTCGCTACCTCTCCACCGGCTTCTACAAGCACCACCTGTCGATGTACAAGAAACGGCCCATTTATTGGCTGTTCTTCAGCGGCAAGTTGCGTGCCTTTCAGTGCCTCGTATATCTGCATCGCTATAACGAAGGCACGTTAGCTCGCATGCGAACTGAGTACGTGATCCCACTTCAAGGCCAGATAACAGCTCGAATTGACCAGCTGGAAGGTGACAAGGCAAAAGCTACCAGCACTAGCCATAGGACAAAGATTCAGAAAGAACAAGACAAGCTCAAGAAGCAACAAGCCGAGCTTGCGACATTTGAAGAGAAGTTAAAGCACTACGCCGATATGCGAATCAGCCTCGACCTTGATGACGGCGTCAAAGTGAACTACGCCAAGTTTGGTGACTTGTTAGCCGAGTCCAAGGCGATCACTGGCGGAAAGGATGATGAATGAGCGACCTGAAACAAATCCAATCTGCCTTGCATCGACTGTTTCATGAGGAGGCAAATCGCATCGTCTTCTGGAATGATCCTGATCGTGAGTTCGAAGATTCGGTGCAATCGCTAGTCCTTGATGGTGTAACGACAGTGCTGCTGCATCAAACTGGTGCGCTAGACACGAAAATCCGCATCGATTGTCGGGAAGCAGAGAGCAAGTTTTTGTTGTATTCTCCGACTGAGGAACCAGAGTACGAAAATGACTGGCTGCTGGACATTCGACTTTTCAGCAGAAGTTTCCGTGCAGATCGAGCCAGTATTCTCCTCCAGGAATTGGGGCTTGCCAATCTTCATCTGCGAACCCACCTGGCTGATCGCCGTAAGTTCTTTGATTCCAAGGATCGACTGCAGCGTTTGAAGACGCTTGTTGAGCCCAATGATGTCGCTGCCGATCTTGATCGAAAAATGATTGCGGTCATCACCAAGGCTGAACAAGCCGAACTCTTCAATTTGCTCCGCACGCTATTTCACGCATGGACGGAAACCCAAGAAGTCGATCTGGATGAAGCACCAGCGGTTTGGGCACAAGTCGAGAAGTTCGACTTAGACGCTCCTTTCTGGCAAATGGTCAAGTCCTCGTTTGGCTACGATGAGGAAAGCCCCAATCTGAAGAATCTTTTGCTGCGTTTGTTCGCGACCGACTTTGCGTTCCACATCAAAGCTGATGTTCCGCAATCGCTGCAAAACCTGGTGCTTCCCAAAAGCGGCTGGTCGAATGCCGTCGTCTGCCTTGCCCAGTGGCGGGACAGCAGTAGCAAAGGGAGCAGTTACGACCGACTATCGGCCATTGCTGCATCGCTTCTCAAAATCGACGATGTTCTCCCAAACCTCGACCTTCCGCAACTGGTCGATGTGATGACTTTCCTGGACGCCGAGAAGCGAATCGCCAGCTCGGTACGCGACTTAGTCAAAAATACCGTCGACACCATCAATGCCGATGAGATCCGCTCGATCGCTACACGACGCCAAACCGGTCATTGGGCAACGTTGTCAATCGCCGATACTGCAGATGGCCCGCGTTTTGCTTTCCATGCAGTCTATCAAGCACTCATCGCGGCTGCTGAGTTTTACTCGCTGCGAAATGATCACAAGATCGGTTTTGAGTTCGCCGACGCTGAGTCGCTGGTGAACGCGTACCAGAAAGAACTCTATCGCTTCGACCAACTCTATCGACATTTCTGCGAGTCGGCGGATTTGGCGGAGGCTGCCGGCTGGAGCATTCTCAAGCCACTGCGAGGTGAACTCGAAGCTCATTATGTGAATTGGTATCTGACGGAGATTGCTCTCGCTTGGGGTAAGTTCATCGAGCCCGAAGGCGGTCTACTAGAAAACTGGAAGATCTCCGGAATTCCAAATCAGTACCGGTTCTACTCACAGAACGTGCGGCCATGGCTTGAAAAAGGGGATGATCGTCGAGCCTTCGTGGTCATCAGCGATGCATTCCGTTTTGAAGCCGCCCAAGAGCTCGCAACTGAACTCAACGGCAAATACCGACTAGAAGCGACGCTTTCCGCACAGCTTGGAGTTCTGCCATCCTACACTGCTCTCGGTATGGCTAGCCTGCTTCCACACAAGAATCTCAGCTACAAAGGAACTGATGTTCTGGTCGATGGCAAATCCAGCATTGCCAGCGAGCGTGACACGATTCTTCAAGGGGTGAGTGGAGCCGCCTGCAAGTTCGACGAAATCATGTCCATGCGGAAAGAAGAAGGACGTGAGTTCATCAAGGACAAACGGGTCATCTACATCTACCACGACGCTGTGGATTCGACGGGTGACGATGCCAAGACCGAGGATAAGACCTTCGAAGCCGTGCGACGAGCCATCGATGAATTGGCATCACTGATCAATTTCGTGGTGAATAGCCTCAACGGCAATCACATCGTGGTAACCGCCGACCATGGGTTTCTTTTTACGGAATCAGCCCCAGTCGAAACGGACAAGAGCAAGATCGACTACAAGCCAGACAACGCGATCATTGCCAAGAAACGTTATCTGATCGGTCCGAAACTTGGGAATAATCCGACTGCATGGCATGGGAAACTCAGCCAAACGTCGAACGTGGATGGCGACATGGAGTTTTGGATTCCCAAGGGAACTAATCTGTTCCACTTTGTTGGCGGAGCCAAATTTGTCCACGGAGGCGCGATGCCCCAAGAAATCATCGTTCCCGTGATTACGGTCAAGCAAATCAAAGGCAAGTCGGTTGCCGATACTAAAACCAAGTACGTCTCAGTCCAGGTATTGGGAGCGAATCACCGGATTACTACTGCCCAACATCGATTCCAATTGATCCAAATGGATGCGGTCAGTGATCGCGTCAAGCCGATCACACTGAAAGTGGCGGTTTATGAAGGAAGCGAACCGGTGACCAATGTCCAGAACATCAAATTCGATAGCACATCGAGCAGTCTTGACGACCGCAAGAAATGGGTCAGCTTGGTCCTCAAGGATCGCCAGTACAACAAAAAGACCCCGTACCGCTTGGTTTTGCAGGACGCCGAAACGGGTATAGAACAGCAAAGTGTTGAAGTAATTATTGATAGGGCTTTCGATGACTTCTGATTCCCAAACCAATGGCAATGCCATCGACGATCTGCTGAACCGTTACTTTCCCGGCAAGGTGGTCCGAAAGGACCTGACCAAACTGGTAAAAGAAGGCGCAAACGTCCCTGTCTATGTGCTGGAGTATTTGCTGGGCAGCTACTGCGCATCAACTGACGAACAAGTGATCCAAGATGGTCTGCAAACCGTGAAGAAGATCCTGTCAGAGAATTACGTTCGCCCAGACGAATCGGAGAAGGTCAAGTCGATCATTCGCGAGCGTGGCAGCTACAAGATCATCGACAAGGTCACCGTTGCACTCAACGAACGCCGAGACGTCTACGAAGCCGACCTGCTCAACCTTGGCGTAAGTGGGGCCGAGATTCCCACCAGCTTCATCAAAAAGTACGAGAAACTCCTGGCGGGTGGAATCTGGTCGATCATCACCATGCAGTACTTCTACGAGGAAGGCCAGCGAGGCTCGCCATTCATCGTGGAAGACGTCAAGCCGATCCAGATGCCAGGAATGGACATGGACGAGCTTTTTGCAGGTCGGACCAACTTCAACGAAGAACAGTGGATCGACGTTCTGCTTCGATCCTGCGGTTACGAGCCAACCCAGTTTGAGCAGCGGGTCAAATGGCATATTCTCTGCCGCATGATTCCGTTGGTTGAAAACAATTTCAACGTCTGCGAGCTTGGCCCACGCGGAACAGGCAAAAGCCACATCTACAAAGAGATTAGCCCCAACAGCATTCTGATTTCCGGTGGAACGACCACCGTGGCAAACTTGTTCTACAACCTCTCGTCGCGATCGGTGGGCTTGG
>Ga0315902_10005489_pt1 | contig 17881 bp, 15 predicted proteins | sample LakEriMetagenome_9_FD_203523 | JGI IMG/M metagenome (GOLD analysis project Ga0315902, IMG submission 203523) | Freshwater fungal communities from buoy surface, Lake Erie, Ohio, United States - Buoy 12 MA117 | ecosystem: Environmental > Aquatic > Freshwater > Lake > Lake biofilm | place: USA... | reverse complement strand
TCCTTCCAGCCCTCGACCGACAGGATCGTGCGGGCGGTGAGGTTCCAGGCCTCCATCCGTCGCCGCTCCTCGTCGGTCCGATACGCGTCGACCGTGATGAAGGCGCCCCGCCGCTTGACTCGCTCGATTTCGCGGAGCGACCGCACGAGATCCGCACGCTCCAGGTTGTGCACGGTGTTGATGGAGATGACGACGTCGAACGAATCGTCGGCGAACGGCAGTTCTCGGGCGTCCGCCACCGACACGTGCGGCCGTATCGACTCGATGGCGTGCTCTATCGCGTAGGCCGACACGTCGACGCCCTTGACGGTGATCCCAGGGATCATTTCCGCGAGGTCGTGGAGCATGAATCCCTTGGCGCAGCCGACGTCCAGCAGCGAGGATTTGCCGGTGAGTCCGAAGTGGGCCTGGAACGTGGGGATCACCGGCTGCCAGAACCGCGGGTGATACGTGAACCCGCCGTAGCCCGTGCGTCGATCGCCGTCGAAGAACTCCTTGCCGAACTGCCGGGCGACGGCCCGGTCGGCCTCGGTCTTATCCGCGCCACGGGCCGCGACGTCGCGGTTCGGCTTCGGGTAATTCGCCAAGAGGTCGATCTCAACTCCCATGCGGATTCTCAGCGTGAGGACACTTTATAGACGGTGCGGGTTCCTCGCCGAATGGCGACGCCGCCTAGTCTACGTCATCACCGGCGATCTGCGACGTCTTCCGCCCGCGGGCCGTGCCGGTGCCGCGAGAGCATCGGGAGCGGGTCGTGGCGGCCCGGGCCCGCGGTTCGAATCTGTCGATCGGGCGGTCACCCGGCAACTCGGTCAGAGCACGAGCCATCCCGCAAACGCCTTCGTCGTGATCACGTCGCGAAACCGGGCCGTCGGGTCGACAGACGCACGGCGCCCTCGGCGGCTTCCGTGATGAAGAGCACGTCGCCCTCCTTCACGTCCAGAAGTGCGAGCGCCTCCGTCGGGATGATCACCCCCAGGGAATTGCCGACGCGTCGCAATTTGACTTCAATCGTCATGTTATAACTACCGGCACAACGCAAGTCGCTGTCAAGATTTTGGGCGTTCATCATCCCGAGTTGAAGCCGTGAAGGCCCGCGCCGCGATCCTCGTCGAATTGAAGAAGCCCCTCGTTGTCGAGGCGGTGGAGGTTCCGCCCCTCAAGATCGGCCAGGTGCTCGTGAAGATGCTCACGAGCGGCATCTGCGGCTCGCAGGTCGGCGAGATCGAGGGCGTGAAGGGGCCCGACAAGTTCCTGCCACATCTCCTCGGCCATGAGGGCTGCGGCGAGGTGCTCGAGTGCGGCGAGGGCGTGCGGCACGTGAAGCCGGGCGACCGGGTCGTGCTCCACTGGCGGAAGGGTGCGGGCCTCGAGTCGGTGCCGCCCGTCTACGAGTCGAGGATCGGCCGGGTGAATGCTGGTTGGGTGACGACATTCAACGACTACGCCGTCGTTTCGGAGAACCGACTGACACTGGTGCCGGCCGACTTCGACCCAGAGGTGGCCGCCCTCTTCGGCTGTGCCGTCACGACCGGCTTCGGCGTCGTCAACAACGATGCCCGGCTCGGCATCGGTGAATCGATCGCGGTCTTCGGTGCCGGTGGCATCGGCCTCAACATCGTGCAGGGGGCGGCCCTGGCCGCGGCCAACCCGATCATCGCCCTTGACCGGTTCGACAACCGTCTGGAACTCGCGCGGGCGCTCGGCGCGACGCACGCGATCAACGTCACCAGGGCCGACGCGGCCGAGGAGATCCGGCGGATCGTGGGGCATGACGGCGTCGACGTGGCGGTCGACAACACGGGCAACGTGGAGGTGATTGCCCTGGCGAGCCGGGTGACGAACGCCCGCGGACGGACCGTACTCGTCGGCGTGCCCCCGAAAGATTCCACCGCGGCGATCTCCACGCTGGCCCTGCACTTCGAGAAGCGGCTCGTCGGGTCGCACGGCGGCGGCAGCCAGCCCGCCGTCGACATCCCCCGCTTCGTGCGGCTCGTGCGGGACGGCCGGCTCGCGATCGAACGCCTCGTCGGCGGCCGGTACGCGATCGACGAGATCAACCAGGCCCTGACGGACATGACCAGCGGCCGGCTCGCCGGGCGGCCCATGATCCGCTTCACGGGCCCCTGACCAGCGAGCCGCCGGGACGATTCCATGGGCCGTGACGCGCCGGTGCTCGTGGTGGGAGCCGAAGGGCTGCTGGGCGGCGCGGTCGCGGCCTGTCTTGCCGAGCGCGGCGTCGAAGTGCGGGGCACCACGCGGCGGCCGACCGCCGGCCTCCTGCCGCTCGACCTCGCCGCGGCGCCTTCGACCTGGCTGCTGCCCGAGCGACTCCAGGCGGCCGTGCTTTGCGCGGCCGTCACGTCCACGGCCGGATGCCGGTCGCAACCCGCCGCCGCGCGGCGGGTGAACGTCGATGCGACGGTCGAACTTGCCGGCCGCCTTGTGGCGGCGGGCGTGCGGGTGGTGTTTCCCTCGACCAACCAGGTGTTCGACGGCGCGGCCGCCCACGTGGCTGCGGACGCCGCGCGGTGTCCACGCACGGAGTATGGCCGGATGAAGGCGGAGGCCGAGGTGGCGATCCTCGGCCTGGGCACACTGGCGACCGTAGTGCGGCTGACGAAGATCATTCATCGCGGCATGCCACTGTTTGCCGGCTGGCGGCAGGCGCTCGGCCGCGGGCAGCCGGTGCAGCCGTTCGCCGACCTGCCCCTGGCACCGCTGACGCCCGGCTTCGCCGCCGCGGCGCTCGTGGCGGCGCTGGACCGCGGGACGGCCGGCGTGATCCAGGTTTCGGCCACGGCTGACGTCACCTACCCCGACGTGGCGCTTCGCATGGCCCACGCCGCCGGTCAGGCGAGCGGACTGGTGCAGCCCGTCAGCGTAGCCGCGGCCGGCGCGGCGATCGAGCACGTGCCGCTGTACACGACGCTCGACACGACGACGCTGCGGGAACGACTGGGCCTTGAGCCGCCCGGCCCCTGGGCGGCGGTGGACGCCATCTGCGGGGAGTAGCCATCCGGCCGCCCGTGACCGCGACGTGGGCGGTGTCAGCAATACCCGTAGAGCATCTTCGAGACCCGCCGGATGAGGATGTTCTGCAGCGAGTGGGCGACCGAGCAGAAGTTGCGGAACGTCAGCGCGTGGGACCGCCCGCCCGCCCGTTCCCGGCCGATGACGCCCACCTCCTTGTAGGTCGCGCCGAGGGCCAGGAGCCGGGTCACCAGGTCGGCCTGAAAGCCGAAGCCGTGCGAATTGGAGTGCCACCGCATCGCGTAATAACGCCGGGTGAGCGGCATTCCGTTGTAGTAGTGCAGGCGGTTGCCGCTGATCAGGTTGACGATCGCCGTGTAGAGCGCCGAGATCACCCGCCGGTGCCACTTCCGCCCGGGATGCTGCACGTAGTATGGGATCAGCAGTTCGGCCTCACCGATTGCGGAGAAGATCGTGGTCAGCGTCTCCTCCGACTCCACGTTGTCGCCGCAGATCATCCGATACCACTCGCCATGCGACCGAAACGCCGCCTCGGCATAGTTGTTGGCCACACCCTCGTTTCGCGGATTGATCAGCAGCCGGATCGGCAGGTCGGGGTGTGCGGCCATGTAGTCGCGCACTTCCTGCACCGATGCATCCCGCGACCCGTCGTCGACGATGACGATCTCGTAGGATGGCACCGTCTTGGAGGCGGCGGCGACGACCGTGTCGAGCGTTCCCACGATGTTGCCCGACTCGTTGTAGCAGGCGACGAACAGGCTCAAAAACACGTCGCCGCCCAGCCCACGGGCCGCCGGCGTATGTTCCTCCGTCGGCTCGGCCGCGAGCCTGGGCTTCCGCGGGGCGCCCGCGTGCGCGTGCGTCGAGTTCATGCCCTGCGTTTCCTTTCCGGGCGGATGATGAACCAGTGCAGGCCGTCGAAGATCCTGGCCACGATGAGAAACGGCAGGCGGCCGCTGTGCAAGCGGCCGTCCTTTTCGACGAGATGGCCGCCGCGCACCAGCCGGTCCAGCCGCAGCGCGACGACCTGCCGTGAGTCGTAGGCGGCCATGACCGCGTCGGCGGGCTTGCCGCCCCCGGCGGCAAGCAGTTCCTCCAGCAGCCGGATTCGCAGCGACGCCACGGTGAGATTCACGAAGTTGAAGTAGCCGAAGGCCAGGGCGAGATAGGTGAGCAAGTCGAGCGCGAGGGAGGCGACGCGATCGGCCGGCGTCACCTCCATTCGGCCCGCCGCCCAGCCTGCGACGGCGCCGACGACGACGAGGCCCAGGACGAATCCGATCCGCAGCGAGTGGTAGGGGCCGCGGCCCGGCATGCCCCGCGCGACGGCGATCTGCCCGAGGCAGTAGGCTGCTAGCCCCAGCACGGGGGTCAGTACGACGAGCGGGTAGAAGGCGTTCACCGGCATCAGCCCCCCAGTTCGAACCGCAGGAGCCGCCGCCACGTGGCGAATGTGCTGGCCCAGGCCCTGCCCTTGCCCGTGAGCACGAGCCGGCCGGCCTCGTCGCGGATCATGCCGTCCCGCAGCATGGCGGCCAGACGAATTTCCACCGGGGACACGTCGACCAGCAGCGCCTGCAGTTCTTCCCGCGACTGCCCGCGGCCGCTCGCGTCGGCCACGCTGGAGAGAATCGTCATGCTGGGGCTGCGTTCCTCGATCGCCGAGTAGGCAACGATGTAGGCCAGCATGGCCGCGACGTGGAACAGCGTCACGTGGAGCACCTCCCACGCATTGGCGAATCGCCAGGCCGGTGGCCACCAAGTCGAACTGGCCAGCGCCGCGGCCAGCGTGCCGGAGAAGATCGCCAGCAGCCAGGCCGTCTGGCGGACGGGAATCCGCACCCGCCAGATTAGCCAGTGGACTAAAAATGCGGCCGCGGAACATGCGAGGGCGATCGCCAGGACGCGCACGAGAGAACTTCTTTTCGGGCGGGAAACCGCGTTGAGGCGACGGACTCTCGACTGGAGCCCTGCTCTCAAAGACGATACCAACGGTGCGCCCGGCCGCAATCACTTGCCGGCGGGCTGCCGCGAGGCATCGGCCCCATGACTTCCACCACCGACTTCCTCGTCATCGGCGGCGGGATCATCGGCGTGGCCGTGGCCCGGGAACTGCGGCGGCGGCACCCGGCCGCGGCCGTCACCGTGCTCGAAAAGGAGCCCGCCTGCGGCCGGCACGCCAGCGGCCGCAACTCGGGCGTCCTCCATGCCGGCTTCTACTACACGGCCGACTCGCTCAAGGCCCGGTTCACCCGCGACGGCAATGCCGCCCTGCGGGATTACTGCCGCGAGAAGAGCCTCCCGCTCAACCAGTGCGGCAAACTCGTGGTGGCCCGCACCGCCGCCGACCATCCGCAGATGGACGAGCTCCTCCGCCGCGGGGCCGCCAACGGCGTGACGCTCGAGAGCATCACCGAGGCCGAGGCCCGGAAGATCGAGCCCCGCGTGAAGACCTGCGGGCGGGCGATCTGGTCGCCCAACACCGCCACGGCCGATCCCGCCGCGGTGATCAGCGCCATGCGCGAAGACGCCGAACGCGAGGGAGTGACATTTACGCTCGGCACGGCCTTCCGCCGCCGTCACGGCAACGAAGCGGTGACATCGCAGGGCCGCTGGTCGGCCGGATACGTCGTCAACTGCGCGGGCCTCCATGCCGACCGGATCGCGCGGCAGTTCGGCTTCTCCGAGCACTACACGATTCTCCCCTTCAAGGGACTGTATCTCTACGGCGACGAGCCGGTGGGATCGCTCCGCACGAACATCTACCCCGTGCCCGATCTGCGCAATCCTTTTTTGGGCGTGCACTTCACCGTCACGGTCGACGGCCACGCCAAGATCGGCCCCACGGCGATCCCGGCCTTCTGGCGGGAGCAGTATGCGGGGCTTTCGGGCTTCAGCCTCCGCGACCTCACCGAGATCGCATGGCTCCAGTGCGGGCTGCTGTTCTCGGCGGGCTTCGAGTTTCGGCGGCTCGCCTGGGAGGAACTCGCGAAGTACGACCGGGCCCACCTCGTGTCGCTCGCCGGCCAACTGGCGGAGGGTGTGCATGCGGGCCACTATCGGCGCTGGGGCCGGGCAGGCATCCGGGCCCAACTGCTCGACACCCGGACCCGGAAGCTGGAGATGGACTTCGTGATCGAAGGCGATGCCCGGTCGATGCACGTGCTCAACGCCGTGTCGCCCGGCTGGACCTGCTCCATCCCCTTCGCCCGACACGTCGTGGACGAGATCGTACGGCAGCGGGGGTGATCCCGGTGGCTCCGAGGGGCGGTCTGCTGCGTGCTACGATGTCTGGCTTGAAAACAGTCAGGCAAGGAACCAATCGCCATGGACCGCCGTGATCGCAGCGACGCCCTCCCGACCCGGTTGCTTCCGCTGCTCCTCCTCGTCGTCGTGGGCCTGGCCTGGTGCGCCGGAAACGACCGCTGGTCGCCCGCCTCGTGGGGCGTTCCCACCGCCTACCTCGAGCCCGAAAAGGGCGACGTCGTCCACGCGCTGGCGATGATGAAGGCCGTCGGCGACGGCGAGTTCGTGCCGTTGGCGTGGAAGAAGGTCGACGCCCTCGGCGCTCCGCACGCGGCCAACTGGAACGACTGGCCATTCGTCGAGGAACTGCTCGTCGTCTTCTTCGGCCTCTTCGGCAGCCTGTTCGGCCTCTTCGCCGGCCTCAACGTGGGGACGATCGTCGCTCACCTCTCCGCCGCGGTGGCGTTCTATGCCGTGGCCCGCTGGGAGGACTGCGACCGCACGTGGGCGTTCGTGGCGGCGCTGGCCTTCGGGCTCGCGCCGTTCATCTTCGCCCAGTCGCCCTTCCACATCACGACGGAATACGTGTGGCACGTGCCGCTCTTCCTGCCGATCTGGCGGTGGATCGCCGCCGAGCCGGGGATCGTGTGGGGATCGCGCCGCTTCTGGTTCGCGGTGGCTGTCGGGTTCATCACCGGTCTGCAGAGCCCGTATTGGACCAACATCTTCTGCCAGCTCACGCTGCTCGGCGCGGGTGCCATGTACTGGCGGCATCGGTCCTGGCCGGCTTTCAGGTCGGCCCTCGCCGTGATCGGGGCTGCGGCCGTCGCCTTCGCCCTCATGAACCTCGACACGTGGACCTACCGGCTCGCCGAGGGCCCGAACCCCGGCGCGCTGTCGCGCGAATACAAGTGGATGGAGATCTACGGCCTGAAGCTCGTCGATCTGGTGATTCCGCCGGTCACGCATCACTCGAATACGTTCGCCGCGTTCGCCACCGCCCACCGGATCGGCGACCCGGCCAAGGGCATTCCCCCGGCGTCGCCTCTGCAGGATGAAGGCTCCTACCTGGGCATCGTCGGCCTCCTCGCCCTCGGCTGGCTCGTGTGGACGGCGGTGTCTGACGCGGTGAAGGGCCGGGCCAACGACCTTCCGCTCGCCGCCTGGCAGGTGCTGTGGATCGTGATCTGCTTCACCACGGGCGGCCTGAACGCCATTCTCGGGGCGTTCGGATTCACGCTCTTTCGCACCGGCCAACGCTACAGCCTCGTGATCCTGGCGATCGTGCTGCTGTATGCCGCACAGCGGCTGACGGCATGGCACAAGGCGGGCGCGACGCGGAGCGGACCCGGCGGAACGAGCCTCGGCACACTGGCCGCGGCCGCCGCGATCTGCGGCCTGATCCTCTGGGATCAGGTGCCGCGGGCCCCGTCGGCTGAGACGACGGCGACCATCGCCCGGCAGGTCGCGGCCGATCGCGAGTTCACCGAGAAGATGGAGGCGGCGCTGCCGGTAGGCGCCATGGTGTTTCAGGTGCCCGTGATGGAGTTCCCCGAATCACCGATGCCAGGCGTGCCCTCGTACGACCACTTCCGGCCGTACCTCTTCAGCAAGCACCTCCGCTACTCGTTCGGATCGATGAAGGGGCGGGAGCGCGAGCGGTGGCAGCCGGCCGTGCAGGGGAAGTTTTTCGAGGGGGCCACGCTCGACCGAGAGGCCGGTGTGATTCGCGTCAATCCGGCCAACGCCAGGGCGGCGGTCGATGAATTGAAGCGGCTCGGCTTCTCCGCGATCTACGTCAACCGCAACGGATTCCCCGACCGAGGCAAGGGAATCGAGGAGGCCCTCCTCGAACTCGGCTACACCAAGCCGCCGCTCCGCAACGCCACCGGCGACCTGGCCTGCATCATCTTGCAGTGAGGAGCACGGCCTCCGTCCACTCGAGCAGGCTGGCGTAGGCTGTGACGCCAAGGCTCAACCGGCGGTCGCGGTCGGATTCGTGGGCCGGATCCGCGATGATGGCCGCGGTCCGGATGCCCGCGTTGAGGCCCGCCTCCCAGTCGGTCGGCGTGTCTCCCAGCATCCAGGCCGCCTCGGCCGCGATCGCGTGCTCCGCCAGCATCTCGAGGATGTACCGCGGCGACGGCTTGCGGTAAACCGGCGGCTCGTCAGGCCGCTCCGGGGCGACGCAGATGCCGGCAAACAGGTCGGCGCCGAGCCCGAGCGCCTCGATCATCCGCCGGTTCACGGCCTCGACTTCGGCGAGCGTGAAATACCCCCGCCCAACCCCCGACTGGTTCGTGAATAGAAACAGTTTCGCTCCGGCGTCGCGGGCGCGGGCGAGCGCCTCGCGCACGCCCGGCAGGATGGCCACGCCCTCCGGCTCGCGAAGATAGTGCCGATTCTCGATCAGCGTGCCGTCGCGATCGAGAAACAGGGCCTGAACATGCGTCGCCACTCGTGCTCTCCGGTTCTTGTCTGGTGGGCGCGGGGCGGTCGTCACCAGCCGAGCCAGGTGCGGCGGGCGAGCCGCAGCAGGTCGCCGATGCTTCGCACTGTTTCCGCGAAGTCGGCCTTGCTCGCCCCGTGCGTGCGGTCGGTGAATGTGATCGGCACTTCCACGATCCGGGCGCCGGCCCGGTGGAGTCGCCACAGCAGATCTTCCTGGAAGGCATAGCCCTGCGACTTCGGTGGGTCGATGCGGTCGAGCAACGCGAGCCGCACCGCCCGGAAGCCGCCGGAAGCGTCGTGGACCGGCACCCAGAGCACCCAGCGGGTGAACCAGCAGACGAGCCGGCTGACGACCTCCCGGGAGAGCGGCCAGCCCACCGTGCGCCCGCCCGGCACCCGGCGTGAGCCGATTACGAGGTCGGCCGGCCTGCCGCCCGGCGGATCGAGGGCCGCCAGGAGCCGCACCACGTCGTCCGGGTCGTGGCTCAAATCCGCATCCATGTAGACAACGGCCTCGAAGCCCCGGTCGCGGGCCACCCGCAGCCCCTCCAGAATGGCGCTGCCGAGACCGCGCCGGCCGCGACGCACCAGCACGTGCAGCCGCGGCTCGGTCGCGGCCCGCTCCAGGGCGATAGCGCCGGTCCCGTCGGGAGAGTCGTCGTCTACGACCAGCATGTGGATGTCGTCACGGGATGCGAGCACCCGGTCGATGAGGCGGAGGATGTTGTCCCGCTCGTTGTAGGTCGAGGTGTTGACGAGCACCCGGCCCGGAGCCCACGGCTCGGGCGAGTGCAGGTCGGTGGATGACGACGCGATTGGGGCGGGAGAGGGCATGCCTCGATTGTCGCTTCCGCACGCCCTGGAGTCACGCCACGGCCGTTCTTGGCCGGGGCGGAGGCGGCTCGACCACCAATCACTACCATAGGCGGGGCGGGCCGGTATCAGGCGTGGGGCGAATCCGCATGAGCGACGTGCAGCATCATCTTCAACGGCTTTCCCCTTGGCGGCAGGCGGCCGTGCTCGCCGGGCTGACGGTGGCGGTGTTCTCGACGACGCTCGCCGCCGGGTTCGTGTACGACGCCCGGCTGCAGATCCTCACCGACCCGTTCCTGCACGATCCACGGAACTGGTGGCCCGTGCTCACGTTCGGCGTGCTGCGGATGGACGTGCTCGACTTCAATCGCCCCGTGCACCTGGCATCGCTGATGCTCGACGCCGCGGCGTGGGGCAGGACCCCGTTCGGATACCATCTCACCAGCGTGCTGCTGCATGCGGTGAACGTCGTGCTGACGTGGATGGTGTTGTGCCGCCTCTGCAGCGGCACGCCCGCTGGGATTCCCGGGGCGCAGCCCTCGTCTTCCGGGCCGCTGGCGGCCGCGGCGGCGGCCATGTTCTTCGGCGTACATCCCGTCGTGACGGAGGCCGTCTGCGAGCCGACGTTTCGCGAGGATCTCCTGGTGGCGTTCTTCACCCTCGGCGGATTGCTTCTGGCGATGGGCCGGCGGCCCGAGGCTCCGGGCCGCGATGGCTGGCGTGCGGCCGCGTGCGTCGCCTGCGGGCTGCTCGCCATCGGCAGCAAGGAATCCGGCATCGCGGCGCCGGCCGTCATCGGTGCCTACTGGCTGCTGTTTCGCCGCCGCGAGCCGGGCTGGTTCTGGCCCGCCGTGATCGGCGGGACCAAGCTGGCGGTGCTGGGCTTTCTCGCGGCCCGGTTCCTGCTCGAGCCGGGTGGCTCCAGGATCTTCGAGAGCCGGCCTGAGTATCCGGGCGGGTCGCTGGCGACCGCGATGCTCATCGCGCCGCGGATCTTCGCCCTCTACGCCCAGCTCGTGGTGCTGCCCATCAATCTCTGCGCCGACTACGGGCTGCATTCCGTCGCCCACCTGCCGCTGCCCGTGGCCGTGGCCGTACTCGTGGCCCTCGTCGTGACGGCGGCCCTCGCGATCCGGGCCGACCGGCGGATGCTGATCGCGATCACGCTCATCGTGGTGCCGTTGTTACCGGTGTCGAACGTGATCCCCATCTATCGGGCCGCCGCCGATCGCTATCTCTACCTTCCCATGGCCGGCGTGGCGGTGGCGGTGGGCCTGCTGCTCGATGCGCCGTGGCTGGCGGGGCGCGAACGACTGCGATCTCGCCTGTTGATCGGCGTGATCGTCGCCGACATCCTCCTCGGGGTCGGCTGCATGGCGCGGCAGAAGGTGTGGTCCGACCAGCTGGCGTTATGGGCCGACACCTTTCGCAAGAACCCCGTGGCGTACACCGCCGCGGTGGGATTTGCCGAGGCCCTGCGCGAGGCTGGTCGGCTGCCGGAGGCGGAGCAGGCCGCCCGGCGTGCCATCGATTTGTCGGGCGGCCAGCGCGGCGACCCGTGGGCCGCCCTGGCCTTGATCCTCGACGACCAGGGCCGCGCAGCGGAAGCGTTTACGGCACTCGACAAAGCAATCGAGGTCGATGCGAAGCTCGCCGACCCGGAGGCCCGCGTGGCGGCGCTGGCGATGGAGCGGCAGTACGCGGCCGACCTCGGGCGGCTGCTGGCCCGCCGAAAAGCGGCGCCCTGAACGGTCGGTTTCGGCGGTGGAGTTCGCGGCTATACTCGTGCACCATGGGAACGACCAGACGAGACATGCGGCCGCCGCGCGGGTCGGGAAAACCGCCGGTCGCCGAAGGAGCCGCCACCGCAGCGCAGGCAGGCGACGATCCGGCGGGACGCTGGCGCGACTTCATCTTCAAGTTCGCCGTCATCGTGCTGGCAAGCCTGTGGATCTACGGTCCCGTCTGCAACGACGACTGGACCTGGGATCCGCGGTTCAATCAGTTCGTGCACCGCTTGTCGCCGAAGCAGGGCGACGTTCCCATCATGCGGGACACCGGCGGCGACTGGCTGTGGGACGACGATCAGCTGCTGACCCAGAATCTCACGGTGCAGCATCGCGTGTCACCCGATCCGCGGGAACCCGCCAACTCCGGGGCCACGCTCGTCAAGCTGTGGACGAGTCCCGAGGGAGCCGACTACTTTCCGCTCTCCTACATGGCGTTGTGGGCCCAGTGGCCGTTCTTCGGGATGAACTCCTACGGATACCACGTGACCATGGTCCTGCTCCACATCGCAGGGGCGTTGCTGTTCTGGCGGCTGCTGCACGTGATGCGGGTGCCGGGCGGCTGGCTGGGAGGTCTGCTGTTCGCGATCCATCCGGTGTGCGTGGAGACGGTGGGCTGGGTGTCGGAGGTGAAGAACACGCTTTCCCAGCCGCTCTTCCTCCTCGCCTGCACCGCCTTCGTGCAGTTCGACGAGGAGCGCGACGGTGCCCAGGCGGCGAAATACTACGTGTTGGCGGTGGTGCTGTTCCTGCTGACGATGTTCGCCAAGACCGCAGTCGTGATGTTTCCGTTTCTGATCCTGGTCTACGGCTGGTGGAAGCACGGCCTGACGCTCGATCGTCGCGGCCTGACGACGCTGCTCCTGGTGGGGGCGAGTTTGGCCCTGACGGTCGTGCCGCAGATGCTGTGGCTCAGGGCCCTGCGGGCCGGCGTCAGCACCTGGGGATGGTGGGCGACATGTGGCGGGATCGCCCTCCTCGGCCCCGTCACGTCGGTCTGGCTGGCGGGCTACGCCCTCGCGTCGCGAGCGTCGGCCAAGTCTGGAGAACGCTCACCGCTCGCGGAATACACGCTCTACGCCCTGCCATTTTTCTGGATCTCGGCGGTGCTCGGCCTGGCAACCTGCTACTTCCAATGGAGCCGGGCCATCGGCCAGGAGGCGATCCCCGTCGGCGGCGTCGCCTCACGGATCGCCACGGCCGGAATGGCGGTCTTGTTCTACCTGTGGAAGACGATCTGGCCCTTCGATTTGCTGACGATCTATCCGAAGTGGCAGGTCGATCCGCCGCAGGTCTGGCAGTTCCTGCCCTGGCCGATCATGCTCGGCACGGGATGGTGGCTGTGGAAGCACCGGGGGACGGCCGAGAATCCGACGTGGCAGCGGCACGCGGTCTTCGTAGGCGGCTTCTTCGTGCTCATGCTGCTGCCGATCCTCGGGTTCATCACCATCTCCTACATGCGGATCACCTGGGTCGCCGACCACTTCCTCTACACGCCGATGCTCGGTGTGATCGGCCTTCTCGTGGCGGGCGCCGCCGCCTGGTATGCCCGGGCGCAGTCGAGTGAGCGGCCCGCGGCGCTGGCGGTGGGCGCGATGCTGCTCGCGGTCGTCGGCTATTCGTCGTTCCGTTACGCCCACGTCTGGACCGACGAGGAGTCGCTCTGGCCGCATACGATCGCGGGCCATCCGCATCCCTGCCACGAGGGCTGCGGATGCTGGCAGGCCCACAATCGCCTGGGCGCGAAGAAGTTCGCCAAGGGCGACCTCGAGGCGGCGCACTACCACTTTCAGAACTCCACGCGGCTGCGGCCCGATCTGGGCGAGACCCACAACAACCTCGGCACCACCCATTCCGCCCGGGCGCAGATCGCCGCCCAGCAGGGCAATCAGGAGGCGGCCAAGCGGGAGATGAATCTCGCCGTCGAGCAGTTTGGCGAGGCCTGTCGCGTCACGCCGCACCTGCCGGCGATCCAGGCCAACTTCGCCAACGCGCTGGCGGCCGCCGGTCGGTTCGGCGAGGCCGCCGATCAATACCAGGCCTTGCTCGAGAAGCTGCCGCGGGAAGCGGCGCTGTGGAACAACTACGGCGTTGCCCTGTTCAAGCATGGCGACAGGGAGAAGGCCGTCGGTGCCTTCCGCAAGGCGCTCGAGATCAGTCCGAATTTCAAGGATGCGCAGGAGGGCCTGGCCGTCGCTACCGGGGAGAAGGCGGAACCGGCGCCACCGTCACCGCCGGGAGGACAACTGCAACTTCAGGCTCCGTTGTCGCCGACCCTCGGCCCCGCGCCGCTGCCGCGATAACTTTCCGTGGACGAAGCCTTCCATGGCCTTTGTCCACTTGGTCGACCGCAGGGAACACCGACGATTCCCTGGGTCGATGGCCGGCGCATCCTGCTTGGGCAGACGTGCTGCACCGTCTGCCGGCGGTCGTCAGCGTCCCGACGGGGCCGAGCGGTCGCCGCGGCGGAGGCGGGCGAAGAGGCTGCGGTAATCCCCCGGACGCACGGCCGCGACCACCGGCCGACCCGGCGTCTGGAACGGCTCCATGTCCTCCTCGATCACGACCATGTCGGAGTCGTCCGCGTCGGCATCGGCGGCCGCCGTGTCCGGGATCGCCGTGGTGCCGTCGGCCCGGCGGTCGTCCGCGGTTGGTGCCGCGGCCGGCGTGACCGACGGCAGCTCGATCCGTTCGCAGGCCGACAGCTGCCGGGCCATCGTCTCGCCCTCCCGGCTCGACACGTGTCGGCACTCCCGGAAATCGTCGGGGCCCCGCATCAAAAACCGCTCGACGGCGTCGCGTTCCTGCTCGAAGAACTCCTCGAAGGGATCGCCCGATCCCTCGAACACGAGTTCCACCTCTGGGCCGCTCCAGGGATCACCCGCGCGGCCCGCCCGCGGCGGGTCGTCGTGGTCCGCCACCGCCACGCCCTCGTCGAACCCGCCGAACTCGATGACGTCCATGCCCGCACGGGCGGGAACGTCGTCGGTCAGGTCGCTGTCGAAATCGCCGCCACTGCCGAACCCCAGGGATGAACCGCCCCCCACCGGGCTCGGGTCGCCGTGTCGGGGCGGGGCCGGCAGCCGTTGGATGTCGCGCCACGCCGCGGCGATGGCGGCGGCCGCGACCGGCGTCGTGGCGTCGCCGCGCAGCACGAGCGCATGGTCGCAGAGCTGGTTGATCAGCCGGGGCACGCCGTCGGTCGCGGTGAACACGGCGTCGTCGCAGCCCGGCGCGAACAGCGCGTCCCAGTCGCAGCCCGCCGTCTTCGTCTGGGTGCGCAGATAGGCGACGGTCGCGGCGTGGTCGAGCGGCTCGAGATAGCTGCGCACGGCGATCCGCTGGGCGAGGCTCTCCATCCGCGGCAGGCCGAGCAGTTCCTCGAGCTTGGTCGAGCCGGCGAGCACGATGTGCACCGCGGGCAGCGGCGTGGGCACGTTGGTCAGGAGCCGCAGTTCCTCCATCAGCCGCGTGGGCAGCGTCTGCGCCTCGTCCACGAGCACGACGAGCCCCGAACCGGCTGCGGCCAGGCCGCGGATCCGCTCCACGAGCGCGATCCGCAGCTCGGCTTCGTCGATGCCCCGATACGGTTCTCCGATCTCGGCGAGGATCGCCTGCCACAGGGCCCGCCGCGTGCAGATCCGCGCGCCCGAAAGGAGGGCGACGTCAAAGTCGTCGCGAACCCGCTCCGCGACCAGTGCCAGCACCAGCGACTTTCCCGTGCCCGGGGGGCCGACCACGATCGCCACGCCCTCGGCCCGGCGAATCGCCCGCTCCGTGCCCATGAGCGCCGCTTCGGTGGCCGGCGCCGGGTGGTAGAACTGCGTTCGCGGCGCGGCCATGAAGGGGCGGGTCGAGGGATGGCGGCGTCGAGCGTGCATCGTGGAGTTGGTTCCGAGGGGATGACGGCGAGACCGGCCGCCTGCACCATGAGGTTTCGACCAACGCCCCCGGGTTCCTGCACCGTCTGACGGCGGCGTAGACTTTCCGGATCGGGTCGACGGCACCCCGGCGCGCGGTCGCACCGAATGTGCCGCCGTCGCGCGGCGGTCCGCGTACGAGGTCGGAATGGTCGAACCGTTGTTCCGCGTGAAGATCTGTGGCGTCACGGTGCCGGGCGACGCGCGGCTCGTGGCCGCCGCCGGCGCCGATGCGGTGGGGCTGAACTTCGTTGCCGGTTCGCCGCGGCATCTCGAGGTCGCGGCGGCGCGGGCCGTGGCGGCGGCGGTGCCGCGTGGCGTGCTCAAGGTCGGGGTGTTCGCCGGAACACGGGCCGCCGACATCCGTCGGGTGGCGACGAGCGTCGGCCTCGACGCGATCCAACTGCACGGCCATCTGTTCGCCGCCGGCGATGATCGCGTGGTCGACGATCCCGAACTGTGCGCGGCGCTCCTCGGTCTGCCCGTGATTCGCGCCGTGCGTTTGGAGGAGGGGGGCACGGCCGGCGACCCGCTGGCAGGGGCGCGGCGCTGGATCGATCTGGCGGCCGCCGCCGGCGCGGCCCCCGCGATGGCGCTCGTCGATGCCGCCGTGCCGCGGGGCGCCGCCGCTGGACGACTCGGGGGCACCGGCGCGCGGGCCGACTGGGCTGCGGTTGCCGGGGCCGCGCCGGTGCCGGTGCCGCTGGCGCTGGCCGGTGGGCTGACGCCGGAGAACGTGCGGGCGGCCATCATGGCCAGCGGTTGCCGGGCCGTGGATACCGCCAGCGGCGTCGAGTCGGCCCCCGGCGTCAAGGATGCGGGCCTGGTGCGGGCCTTCGTGGCCGAGGCCCGCGGTGCGTTGGGGGTAATGTAAGCCTCGCGCCGGCCGACCCTTTGCGAATCGCGCCGGACCGCTAAGATTTGCTGTTCAGGCTGTCCGCACGTCTTCCCGTCTTCAAGGAGGTTCTCCGTGGCCCACGTCGAAACCCGTCTCCCGTACAAGGTTGCCGACCTGTCGCTCGCCGACTGGGGCCGCAAGGAGATCATGCTGGCCGAGAACGAGATGCCGGGCCTGATGGCGCTGCGGCAGAAGTACGGCCGCACGAAGCCGCTCACCGGGGCCCGGATCGCCGGCTGCCTGCACATGACGATCCAGACGGCCGTGCTCATCGAGACCCTCAAGGAGCTCGGGGCCGAGGTCACCTGGAGCAGCTGCAACATCTTCTCGACCCAGGACCACGCCGCCGCCGCCATCGCCAAGGCCGGCATCCCGGTCTACGCCTGGAAGGGGCAGAACAACGAAGAGTTCGACTGGTGCATCGAGCAGACGCTGTTTTTCCCGGACGGCCAGCCGCTGAACATGATCCTCGACGACGGCGGCGACCTGACCTCGATGGTGCACAACAAGTTTCCGGAGTTGATCGGTGGAATCCGCGGCCTCTCCGAGGAGACCACCACGGGCGTCCACCGGCTGTACCAGATGCATGAGAACGGCGAGCTGAAGCTGCCGGCGATCAACGTCAACGACTCCTGCACCAAGAGCAAGTTCGACAACCTCTACGGCTGCCGCGAGAGCCTGGCCGACGGCATCAAGCGGGCCACCGACGTGATGGTGGCCGGCAAGGTGGTCGTGGTGGCCGGGTATGGCGACGTGGGCAAGGGCTCGGCCCACGCCATGAAGTCGCTGGGCGCCCGCGTGATCGTCACCGAGATCGACCCCATCAACGCCCTGCAGGCGGTGATGGAGGGCTTCGAGGTGACCACGATGGAGGAGGCCTGCTCCCGCGGCCAGATCTTCGTCACGGCCACCGGCTGCCGCGACGTCATCCGGGGCGAGCACATCGCCCGGATGCCCAACGACGCCATCGTCTGCAACATCGGCCACTTCGATCTGGAGATCGACGTCGCCTGGCTGGAAAACACGAAGGGCATCAAGAAGGTCGAGATCAAGCCCCAGGTGGACCGCTACACGCTCCCCTCGGGCAACAGCGTGATCGTGCTGGCCGAGGGGCGGCTGGTGAACCTCGGCTGTGCCACGGGCCATCCGTCGTTCGTGATGAGCACGAGCTTCACCAACCAGGTGCTCGCCCAGATCGCCCTCTGGACGGAGGGGGACAAGTTCGAGATCGGCGTCCACCGCCTCCCGAAGAAACTCGACGAGGAAGTGGCCCGCCTGCACCTCGACAAGCTGGGCGTGAAGCTCACGAAGCTCACCGCCGAGCAGGCCGAGTATCTGCACGTGCCGGTGGAAGGCCCGTTCAAGCCCGAGTACTACCGGTACTAGTTTCACGCAAAACACCGGCATCCTGCCGGTTTTTGCTTGGGCCGTCGCGGGCACAGCCAAGGTGTGCCCGGACGGCCGGCTGCTCGCACCTCCGGGCGAGCAGGGCCGCCGCTGGGCGGCGGCACGCGGCGGCCCGCCGCTGCGGCGTGCGGAGCCGCGTCGGGGAAGCAATCCATTTGGCGACTGTTTCATCGCCTGCTGAAAAGCCCGAAGCGTGAGCTGAGGGAATGCGCGTTATCTCGCCGGAAGCGGTCCGCACTCCCTCGGCTGCCGCCTCGGGCTTCGCAGCATTCGCCCACTCCCGCCGTTCAGGATGCCGAAGCGCCGCGAACGTCCGGAGCGAGGGCTGGGCAGCCCCGAGCGCGGGGCGGTGTTTCACGGGAAAC
>Ga0315902_10005485_pt1 | contig 17895 bp, 13 predicted proteins | sample LakEriMetagenome_9_FD_203523 | JGI IMG/M metagenome (GOLD analysis project Ga0315902, IMG submission 203523) | Freshwater fungal communities from buoy surface, Lake Erie, Ohio, United States - Buoy 12 MA117 | ecosystem: Environmental > Aquatic > Freshwater > Lake > Lake biofilm | place: USA... | reverse complement strand
GCGAACGATGCGCCTGCGGCGTCTCCGCCTGCAAAAGTCCGTTCAGCGCCGCGAGGCCGAATCCGGTCGAGGATCGCGCCAGCAGCTCGCGTCGTGAAAAAGGTGTCTTAAGCATCGTGTGAGGCAAAAAACTCGCGGTGGAGAGGCTTTCTCTCATGGAATTCAAGGACCGCATGTGCAGAATCCCGGCCCGCCCCGCCACCAACCATGAAATCCATCCTCATCCCGCTTTTCCTCGCCACCACGGCCAGTTTCGCGCAAATCGCCACGCAGGCTACGCCCGTGGAGAAAATCAAAATCGCCAAGGGCTTCCAAGTCGAGCTGCTTTACTCCGTGCCGAAGGAGCAGGAAGGCTCGTGGGTCTCCATGACACAGGATGACCAGGGGCGAATGATTTGCAGCGACCAATATGGGGCGCTGTATCGCATCACACCGGGCGCAAAAGCCGCGGACACCAAGGTGGAGAAGCTCAGCATCGACTTCGGCCACTGTCAGGGCCTGCTTTATCATGCGGGGGCGCTTTATGGTGTGGTGAATGACGATGCGTATCAGGGCCGCGGTCTCTACCGCTGCAAGGACACGAATGGCGATGACCAATTCGATGCGGTGGAGCTGCTGCGTGCCTTTCCCGGCAAAGCGGGCGAGCATGGACCGCACGGCGTGGTGGCTGCGCCGGATGGCAAGAGCCTCTATGTGATGTGCGGCAACCAAACACCGGAGCCGAGCTGTGAAACGAGCCGCGTGCCTCGTCATTGGGCCGAGGACCAGCTTTTCCCGATGCTGCTCGGACGTGGCTTCATGCGCGATGTGCTCGCGCCCGGCGGCTGGCTGGCGAAGACGGATCTCGATGGCAAAAAGTGGGAACTCATCAACACCGGCACCCGCAACACCTACGACATCGCCATTAATCGCCAAGGCGACATCTTCGGCTTCGACGCCGACATGGAATGGGACACCGGCATGCCGTGGTATCGCCCCACCCGCGTGTGCTTCATGCAAAGCGGCGGCGAGTTTGGCTGGCGCACTTGCAGCAAAAAATGGCCTGCACGCTGGGAGGACAGCCTTCCTGCCGTCGTGGACATCGGCCCAGGCTCGCCCACGGGCGTCGCCTTCGGCTACGGAGCCAAATTCCCCGAGAAGTACCAAGACGCGCTCTACATCTGCGATTGGAGCTATGGCAAAATGTATGCCGTGCATCTCGCTCCAAACGGCACGGGCTACACGGGTGCTGCGGAAGAGTTCATGAGCGCCTCCCCGCTGCCGCTGACTGACATCGAAGTCTCGAAGAAGGATGGTGCCATGTATGTGAGCGTCGGTGGCCGCAAAGTGCAGAGCGGGCTGTATCGGGTGACTTACACCGGAAAAGAAAGCACGGAGGAGTCTCAGGAAGGTTTCGACAAGCTCTCCTCAACACAGCAGGAGATAATAAACAAAAGAGACATGCTGGAGCTTTTTCATAGCGCTTCTGGGGTTCAAAAAGTGAAAACTGCAAAGTTGGAACCTGTTGAGCTGCTTTGGGAGGATCTCTCCTCCTCAGACCGCCATCTCCGCTTCGCCGCTCGCATCGCTTTGGAGCATCAGCCGGTGGCGTCTTGGAAAGACAAAGCACTCTCCGAAGCCAATCCTCGTGCCTCTTTGACCGCGCTGATGGCGCTGGCTCGCAGCAGCGGTGGAGACAAAGCCCTGCTGAAGCCCATCCTCGATGCGCTGGGCAAGATCGACTTCAAAGCACTCAAGGGTCTCGACCGCGTGACGCTGATTCGCGATTACATGCTCGCCTTCACACGCCTCGGCGAGCCGGATGCGGCGACGAAGGCCGAATTGATCACGAAACTCAATCCGCTCTTCCCGACGAATGACACGGGCCTGAATCGCGATCTCGCGGAGGTGCTTGTTTTCCTCGGCGATGCCGGGATCGTCGCCAAAGCGGCACCTCTGGTGAATGACTCGCCCATGCAGGAGGAGCAGATCGATTACGCGCGCATCCTGCGCTTTGCGAAGACTGGTTGGACGAAGGAACTGCGTGCCGATTACTTCCGCTGGTTCCTGCGTGCGGCGAATTACAAAGGAGGCGCCTCGTTTGACCTCTTCATCGGCGAAATCAAAAAAGACGCCCTCGCCACGATGAGCGAGGAGGAGAAGCTGGCCATTAAAGACGTGCTCGATGCCAAACCGGAGGCCAAAGCGCCCACTTTCACTGCGAAGCCCATGAACTTCGTCAAAGCGTGGACCGTGGCCGATCTCGAAAAATCGCTCGGCGTGGGCCTGGAGGGCAATCGCAACTTCCAGAACGGTCGCAACATGTTTGGAGCCGCGACGTGCTTCGCCTGCCATCGCTTCCAAAACGAAGGCGGAGCCATCGGCCCCGATTTGACCAGCGTGGCGGGCAAATACAGCCCGCGTGACCTGCTGGAGCATATCATCGAGCCTAGCAAAGAAATCAGCGACCAGTATGGCAGCACCGTTTTCACCAAGAAGGACGGCAGCATGGTCGTGGGCCGCATCGCGAATATGAAGGAGAACATCATGATGGTCTGCACGAACATGATGGACCCGAACAATTTTACCAACGTGGACGCCCGCGATGTGGTGAAGACGGAGGAGAGCAAGGTGAGCATGATGCCGCCGGGCCTTCTCTACATGCTGAAGGAGGACGACATCCTCGATCTGATGGCCTACCTGCTCAGCAAGGGGAACCCGGACGATCCGATGTTCGTGAAGTAACCACCCGAGATCACAAAAAAGCCCGCAGCCCTCGAAAGGCCTGCGGGCATTTTTTGACAACGCTTTACGCGACGTAGGAGCGGATCGCGGTCACGCGCACGCGACGGGAGCCGCCGGTGTCGGTGGGCAGTTCGAGTTCCTCGCTAGGGGTCTTGCCGATGAGCACTTTGGCGGCTTCGGAAAGGTAGGAGACGATGTTCTTCTCGTGATCGCTGTCCCAGGCACCGAGGATGGTGATCGTTTCAGTCGTGGAGCCATCCAAGGAGGAAAGTTCGACGGTGGTGCCGATTCCGGCCTTGTCCGTGGTCGCGCCCACGAAGTCGGTGCCGTGGGCGTGGCGAACTTCGCGCTCGTATTTCGCCTGCATGCGCAGGAGCACGGCCTGCTGGTCGCGCGCGGCTTTGTAGCCGCCGTTTTCGCGCAGGTCACCCTCGTCGCGGGCGATCTGGATCTCGCGCTTGTTCTCGGGGATCTGCACATTGACCAAATCTTCGAGTTCCTTCTTTTTGCGCTCGAGGCTTTCCCAGGAAACGATGAGGCGGTTGTCCTGCTTGGCGGCCTGGTTTTCCTCCATCATCGTCTCCATCTCCGGACGGGACTTGATGATGCGCGCCATGAGCGAGCGGCGGGTGAGGTCATCAAAGGCGGAGTGACCGAGGATGCGCTTGGCGAGGAGGCGGATGTCCTCTTCTTCGGCATCGGCGACCATCTCGCCGAGGAGCGTGGTGTCCTCGGAAAGCAGGCTCTGGAGGCGTCCGGTGCGCTTTGGGCCGCCTTCCATCTGGTCGTGGTCGATCACATCGAGAATGGCGTGACCGAGATCGATGTCGAAAACGCTTTCGGCGAGGCCTTTGCGCTCGCGGGCCATCCAGATGAGCAAATCGGTGCTCAGATTGCGGTTGCGGAGGCACTTTTTCAGCGCGTCGGCCAGCACATCGAGCTCATCATTGGCATCCAGCACGATCGCGATCTCCGCGACGGCCTTTCCGCCCGTTTTGGTGAGATGCAGGAGGATTTCCGGCACCCAGGCGCGGTTCGGGAAGGCTTCCGGGAAAGAGCGGTAGATGAGACCGAGGCTGGCGGATGGGAAAGCTTTGATGGTATCGGCCAGCGAAGCGCGGGTCTCGCTGACGAGGTCCGCCATTTTCATGCTGCCGAGCGGGGCGCTGCCTTTGAGCACCTCGATGAGCTCGTCACGGGCGATGAGGAGTTGCAGGCTCTCCTTGGCATTGAGCTTGTAGGCTTTGCGCACGCTGTCGGAGATGTCCTGGAAGGCGGGCACGAGCTCGCCGGCGGCATCTTGGAAAAGATCGAGGTCTTTATGGATCGCGGCGAGGGCGGCCATCTTGCCCTTCAGGTCGCGCGCGGCCAGCAGTGCATTTACCATGATGGTGGCGGGTTTTTCGCCCTGATCACGCAGGAGGAGGTTCTCCGTGCGCTTCGTCGGCACCACGATGTGGCGGTGGGCCTTGAGCGTTTTCTTCGCCGCATCCCACCAGCGTTTGTAATCGGCCTCCGGAATGACTCGGCCTTTCAGGAGGGCTTCCAAACCGTCCATCGAGAGGCTGTTCCCGCTGCTTTTCAGCGCGAGTTCCACCACGGCGGGGGCGTTGTTTTGCGCCATATCACGCAGGCCGGCGAGATCGCTCACGCGGCGTGCCAGCAGGTGGTCGGCGGGGAGGATGTCCAGCGAACTGGCCGCGAAGGACAGCTTCATGCTGTGCCCGGGTTTGCTCTCGAAATCGATGCCGAGGCGGTCGCCGAGCAGGTCCCACTCCGTGATCCGTCCCACACCCCAGCTTTTGTGCTGGACGACGGTTCCGGGTTCAAGTTTGGACAGTTTTTCAGCGTCGGCGGAGGAGAGTTTTCCTGCGGCCACTAGATTTTGCACCTCTGGATTCATGGGGGTGTCATGCTAGGCCTCTGACAGGCTGTGGCAAAGGATTCCTCAGCATCGGTGAAATTTCCCGAACTTAGGTGTTGCCAACCGTCGCAGAATTTTGCTAAACACTCACTGCCACATGAAAAACCGCTTTATTCTTCTCGCCTTGGCCGCGCTTTCAATCGCGGGCTCCGCTTTTGCCGACATCCAGTCCCCTCCGGGACATCGCTTCAACTGGAGCCGCAAATTGAGCCGTAGCTTCGGCAATGTCGCTTTCGCCTTCATGGAAGTGCCGACCCGCTGGCGCTACACGAATGAAACCCAGGGCCCCCTCGCTGCCTTTTCCGACGCCGTGATCGAAGGACCCAAGCGCGCTTTCGTCCGCACCCTTTATGGAGTGTATGAGTTCGTCACCTTCCCGTTCCCGTCTTGGAAGCTCACCTATCGCCCGCCATACTACCGCAAGGAGTATGTGGACAGCTGGTGGGGCTACACCGAGTTCAATCAGGACGTCGGCCAGCTCACACATACGACTTACTCCCGCTCGCAGGGCTGGTAATTGAGCTGAAGTCCATTTTCAGGCGCAGGCTGTCATACGGCCTGCGCCTTTTCTTTTGCCAAATCGCCCTCTCTCATCCATCCAAGCCGCCGCCATGTCCGCCGCAGCCGCCCACATCGACATCCAGCACGTCGCCAAGCTCGCCCGCCTCCAGCTCACCCCCGAGGAAGCTGCGCATTACGAGCAGCAGCTCAACGGCGTCCTCGATTACATCGCCACCCTCACCGCGCATGACCTCGGTGATGTGGAGCCCAGTTCGCACGCCCTGCCTGTTTTTGATGTGCTGCGCGAGGATGCATCGCGTCCGGGCCTTCCAATGGAATCCATGCTCCAAAACGCCCCGAAGCGCGTCGGCGACCAGTTCCAGATCCCGAAAGTTATCGAGTAACACCCCGATTCGAGATTCCAGATGCTAGCCACCCAGACCATCTCCCAGCTCCGCGCGCAGCTCACCAAGGGCGAAATCACCCCGCGTGACATCATCAACGACCTCGCCAGCGCCATCAGCGCGCGCAATGGCGAACTCGGAGCCTACCTGAGCCACGATGTCGAATCCGCGCTGAAGGAGGCTGACGCCGCCGATTTGAAAAAGCCGCTCGGCGGCATCCCCATCGCCATCAAGGACAACATCAACGTCACCGGCCAGCCCTGCACCTGCGCCTCCAAGATCCTCGCGGAAAATTACCGCTCGCCCTACGATGCCGGAGCCATCGAAAAGCTCCGTGCAGGCGGTGCGGTGCCCTTTGGCCGCATGAACATGGATGAATTCGCCATGGGCAGCGCCACGGAGAACTCCGCGCTCGGCATCACGCGCAATCCACGTGATCTCAGCCGCGTCCCCGGCGGCTCCAGCGGCGGCAGCGCCTCCGCAGTGGCCGGTGGCATCGCCATCGCCGCGCTCGGCAGCGACACCGGCGGCTCCATCCGCCAACCGGCCGCGCTTTGCGGCTGCGTCGGCCTCAAACCGACCTACGGCCGCGTCTCGCGCTTCGGATTGGTCGCCTTCGCCTCCTCGCTCGATCAAATCGGACCCATCACTCAAACCGTCGAAGACGCCGCGCTCGTCTTGAACCATCTTTGCGGCAAAGACGCGCGTGACAGCACCTCGCTCGATGCAGACGTGCCGGATTTCACCGCCGCGCTCGGCCAGGACATCAAAGGACTGCGCGTTGGCCTGCCGAAGGAGTATTTCATCGACGGCACGCACGCCGGAGTCTCCGCCGCCGTCGATGCCGCGATCAAAAAACTCGAATCCCTCGGCGCCATCATCGAGCAGATCAGTCTCCCGCACACCGAGCTCGGCGTCGCCACCTACTACGTCCTCGCACCGGCAGAGGCCTCCGCGAATCTCGCGCGCTTTGACGGCGTTCGCTACGGCCACCGCAGCAGCAGCGCCACCGATCTCATGGAGCACTACATGAAGAGCCGCGCTGAAGGATTCGGCCCGGAGGTGAAGCGCCGCATCCTGCTCGGCACCTACATGCTCAGCAGCGGCTACTACGACGCCTACTACATCCGCGCGCAAAAAGCCCGCACGCTCATCCAGCGCGACTTCACTGAGGCCTTTGCCAAAGTGGACGTCATCCTCAGCCCCACCAGCCCCACGCCAGCGCACAAGCTCGGCGAACTGAAGGATAACCCGCTCGCCGCCTACCTTGAGGACGTCTTCACCATCCCCGTGAATCTCGCCGGCCTCCCCGGCATCAGCGTTCCCTGCGGAGATGTGCTCGTCGATGGCGTGAATCTGCCCGTCGGCCTGCAAATCATCGGCAAACCGCTCGGTGAGGCCACCGTGCTGCGCGTCGCGCATGCCTACGAGAAGGCGCGCTGATTCATCACCATCCCTTCAGCATCTCCAGCGCTGCGCGATTCCGCGGCGCGCCTGCCAGCGAGTCCAACAGGTGACGTTTCGCCTTTTCGGCGTCGGTCGGCCTCAAAAGCTGGGCCAGCTTGAAATGCGTCTGCGCGGCCGAGCCTGCATCCAGTCGCAAAACGCGTTCGTAGGCCTCGATGGCCGTTTTTTCGTCCTTCAAGGCTGTGCAGGCCTCCGCGAGCGCGCGCTGAGGCGTCACGAGAAACGGATTCAGCGCCAGCGTGCGCAGCGCGTTCGCTTTCACCTCCGGCCAGCGTTGTTTCGGCACATCCAGCTCCAGCAGCCGCAGGTAGCTGCTCTGCGCGCCCGATGATTTCGCCGCGATCTGCCGCAGCACGGCCGCTTCCTCGTCCTCGCGCTTCAATTCGCGCAGCGCCATCGCCTTCAGCGCGTAACCGCTGCCGCCGCTGAAATCCTCCGGCAGCAGTTGGATCAGGATTTCAGCCGTTTTGATCACTTCAGGCCAGTTCTTCTGTGAAACCATGCTCTGCGCATACTTCTGCGTCGCCGGCAGATTCTTCGGATGCGCCTTCAAGAACGTGGCAAAGGCATTTTCGTCGAAGGGGTTCAAATCCTCCGGCTTCGGCTCCTCCCACTCCGCCAGCGCACCAAACTGCTTCGCGCGATCCGTGATGAATTTCGTGAACTGCTTCTCGATCTCATCCAAATCTGCCGTGTTCGCCGCGATGGCATCGTTGATGCGCTTTCCGGCCGCCAGATCGCGCAGGATGCCCTGGAACTTCTCCTTGCCGAACCTTTGCAGCAGGAACTCCACCACCTGGCTGCTCTCAAAGTAGGCAAACATGAGGTGATCCTCATCCTCAGCGCTCTGAAACGCGCTGCTCAGTCGCGAAACGGGCGTCAGCGTTTCTTCATCGAGCACCATGCCACGGAAGCGCTCGTCCATCGGCATGCCCCAGGCCGGATCGCGCTGCTTTTCCTCATACACGCTGATGCCCTCGCTCAGCCAGCGCGGCATGCGGTTCTTCGTCACGCTCAGCGTGATCACATGACAAAACTCATGCCACAGCGTGCTTTCCCAGTTGTTGCGCCCGTGCGCCAAGCTGCCGGGACTATTCATCGTCACCACCGTGCCAAAACACACGCCCAGCATGCCTTGGCCGCCCAGCGCGCCAAACGTGCGGATCGCGAAATCCTGCTGCGCGCCGAAAAACTCCACCAGCACCGGTTTGTCGAGCTGGAGGCCGTATTTCGGTGCCAGCACCGCCTTCGCCTCGCGCAGCAGCGTCAGCGCGCGCTCGCCGTAGATCGGCCAGTCGCGCTTCGGCATCTTCAGGATGAAATCCTCGAACGCCATCGTCACGTAGCCATTCATCTCCTTCTCCAGCAGCCCGAGATTGTGCGCCTGAATGTTGTAACCGTCCTCCGCCCGCACCGCCGCGGCCAGTTTCCACGCCTCCGCCTCCTCGCCGAGCCGCAGCAGGTCATGACAGAGCTGAATCTTCGCCGGCAGATACGCCGCATTCATTTTCAACGCTTCGCGCTGATGCGCCGCGCTCTCCGCGAAGCGATACGCTCGCGACAAACACTTCCCGATGACGTGATCTACCTCCGGATTCGCACCCCAGCGCTTCAAACCCTCCGCGCGTGCCTGCTCGACCTTTTTGGCCTCCGCATGAAACAGATGCGCCACCACAGCACGCAGCGCCCAGGCACGCGGATGAAGCTCATCCTTGTCCAACACAAGCTGCACGGCCTTTTCCGCCTCCAGAAACTTCTCCATGCCGATCAGCATCTCCGCGCGAGTGAGGTGCGCGCCTTTGTGATTCGGATTCAGCTCCAGCACCTTGTCCAAGTTCTCCGCAGCCTTTTCGCGATCGCTGTCATAAAAGGCCTTCGCGAGGCCAAATCGCAGTTCCGCCGTCTCGCCATGCGCCTTCAGCCCCGCGCGAAACACATCCGCAGCCCGTTTCGCGTCATCTTTGGCCAGCGCGAGATGTCCCTCCGCCAAATAGGCCGCTTCCAGCTTCGCATCCTTTGCCTGCGCCGCTTTGTAGTATTGCGCGATGATCTTTTGTGCGTCCGCGCCCAAAACGACCGCTGCACGGCCCAGTGCGACCATTTCGCCAGCGGTGCGATCCTTTGCCGCCTTCGTTTTGGCCGCCGCATTCAGCTTTGACAGCGAATCCGCTGCCAAGTCGGCTTTTCCGGCCTTTTGCGCCAAATCGTGCCGCAGCATCAACAGCTCGAAGTGCCCCGGAAAAGCCTTCGAAACGCCCTCCAGCTCCGTGAGAGCCGTTTCCAGCTGTCCCAGCTCCTCCAGCGCCCGAAACCGCATCATCCGCCACTCCGGTGCCTTAAAACCTCGCTCCACAGCCGCCTCCCCGACCCGCGCCACCAGCTCATAGTCCCCATGCGCCAACAACTCCGCCACCGGCCCGAGATTCCTCTCCTCAAACATCTTCTCCACATCGAGCTGCTGGGCGTGCAAATCGAAGGCGAGGGCAAACAAAAGGAAAACCGGCAGGCGCATGGTTCTCCTAACGCCGTTTCGGTCTCAAGACTCTCGGTGAAATCTGGAGTTGTCAAAAACCTGCCGATAGGCTGAGTTTGACGCGATGGCAGAAACACGACTGGACACCTTGCAACCTGTGGAGCTCGCGGATGGCGTGGAGATTCATCTTCGCGTAGCGGGACCGGCGGTGCGGAGCACCGCTTGGCTGCTGGACTGCATCATCTGGTTGGTGGGGATCTTTGTGGTGATGCTGCTGCTGAACCTGCTGGTCGCGCGGGCGCTGGGGTTTGAGATGACGCAGGGACTTTCGATGCTGTTCCTGTTTTTGAGCGTGTGGTTCTACAATGTGCTTTTCGAGGCGAGCCCACGCGGCTGCACGCCGGGGCAAAAGTGGATGAAACTGCGGGTGGTAAGTGTGAGCGGCACGCCTGTGACGCTCTCGCAGGCGGTGCTGCGGAATTTTCTGCGAGTGATCGACTTCATGCCGTTCTTTTATCTCACCGGCTTCCTGACCTGCTTGTTCACGCGCCGGTTTCAGCGTCTCGGGGATCTGGTGGCGGGAACGGTGGTCGTCTATGCCGATCCGCCTCCCGTGACACAGGCACGCACGACGGTGCATGCGGAAAGGCGCGCGCCGTCCGTGGTGCTGACGCGTGAGGAGCAGGCGGCGCTACAGCAGTTCATTGATCGCGCCCCGAATTGGTCAGATGAGCGTCGCCTTGAGCTTTCGGCGCTGGCGGAGCCGCTGACCCAGGCTTCCGGCGCGGAGGGGCTGCGGCGGCTGTGCGGGATGGCGCTGTGGCTGCAGGAGCCGGAGGGGCGCTGATGCGCTGGATCACGCGCTCATTGCGGCCTGCATAAGTTTTTCCTGAGTCGCTTCCGCGCGGCTGAATTCGCCGCCAATGCGGCCTTCACGTAGCATGACGATGCGGTCGCTCATGCCTATGAGCTCCGGTAGCTCGCTGGAGACGAGCAGGACGGCTTTTCCTTGGGCCGTGAGCTGGTTGATGATCTCGTAGATTTCGAGTTTGGCACCGACGTCGATGCCGCGGGTGGGTTCATCGAGAAGGATGACGCGCGGTTCGGTGAGCAGGGCCTTGCCGAGGACGATTTTTTGCTGATTGCCGCCGCTGAGGCGTCCGCTGATGGCTTCGAGCCCGGTGGCTTTGATGCGCAGGTCGTTGAAGACCGTTTGGTTACGCCGGGTTTCGATGTTTCGCCGGATGAAGCCGCCACCCGTGATGCTTTTGAGCGATGAGAGCGATAGATTGAAGCCGATGGGATGCTCCAGCACGAGTCCGTAACGTCGGCGATCTTCACTGGCGAGTACGAGACCGCGCAGGATGCTTTCTTCGGGCGTGGGGCGGCTCAAATCCTCTCCACCGAGCGTGACCTGACCGTGCAAGCGACGGCCCCAAGCGCCGAAAAGGTGCATGAGCAGCTCGGTGCGGCCCGCGCCCATCAAGCCGCCGATACCAAGCACTTCGCCTGCTTTGAGTTCGAGGTTGATGTCGTGGAGTCGCGGCGTGGCGGTGTCGTTTTCGGCCACGCTGAGGTTTTGCACGCGCAGGAGTGTCTCGCCAGTCTGGCTGGCGCGGCGGGGGAAGAGATCGCCGAGTTCGCGGCCGACCATCTGGCGGATGATTTCGGCTTTGCTGGTCTCTGCGGCGTTTTGGGTGCTCACGGTGCTGCCATCGCGCAGGACAGTGATGCGATCAGCGATGCTGAAGACTTCCTCGAGCTTGTGGGAGATGTAGATGCAGCCGATGCCGCGCGCGCGGAGATCGCGCAAGATGTCGAGGAGGATGAGCACCTCGTGTTCGGCGAGCGCGGCGGTGGGTTCGTCGAGAATGAGGATGCGGCTGTTTTTGGCGAGTGCCTTGACGATTTCGACGAGCTGCTTCTGGCCGACGCCGAGGCTGGAGACGCGTGCGGCAGGATCGAGATCGACTTTGAAGCGCTGAAGCAGGTCACGTGCTTCTTTTTGAATGCGTGGCCAGTCGATGAAAAAGCCGCCGCGGCGTGGTTCGCAGCCGAGGAAGATGTTTTCAGCCACAGTCATCTCCTCCACCAGGGCGAGCTCTTGATAAATGACCGCGATGCCTGTGCGCGCGGCGTCTGCGATGCCGCTGAAGCGTGCTTCCTCGCCATTGGCCTCGAAACGGCCCTCGTAGCTGCCATGCGGATGGATGCCGGAGAGCAGTTTGATGAGTGTGCTCTTGCCCGCGCCGTTTTCGCCGCAAAGTGCGTGGATTTCCCCCTCACGCAGATCGAAGGAGACTTCGTTGAGCGCGGTGACGCCGGGGAATTTTTTGGTGATGGAGCGCGCGGCGAGGAGCATGGGATGACGGAGGGCTGCGGACAAGGAACGGTCGGGATTGAACAACAAACGAGCTAGACGCGGCAAGCGGCATTTCGTCAGGATGGAGCGTTATGAGCAGTTTTCGCCTCAGACCCGGGTTCAGTCATGTTTTGGACCGGGGTGTCGATTCCGCGCGCGATTTGATCGTGGAGGGGGCGCGTGGACATGCGGATCGGTGTGAGGTGAGGAGTTTTCCGGGGTATGTGTGCCTGCATGTGCTGGAGCGGGATGGTCATTTCTGGTCGCCGCGGCTGAGTTTGAGTCTGGAGTTGGAAATGGACGGTCGGACACGTGTGACGGGCACCTACGGGCCAAACACGAATGTGTGGTCGGCCTTTTTGTATGGCTACATGCTGGTGGGCTCCGCGGGTTTGTTTTCCGGTCTGCTGGGCTTGTGCCAGTGGTGGCTGAAGATGACGCCGTGGGGCCTGTGGATCTTTGGGCTGATGCTGATCATCGCGGCGGGCATGTATGTGTTTGCGCAGATGGGGCAAAAGATCGGCGCGCAGCAGACTTTCATGCTTCACCAGATCTACGAGGAGGTGGTGGGCAGCCGGGTGGAGATCGGGTGAGTGATGACGGATTAATTGCGAACCTTGAACCTTGAACTTTGAACGTGGAACCGTGAACATGGCCGCCCATGCTTGGTCCTACGCGCACTCCCCCTGACATCCGTGACCATGAGACGCTGCGTCTCATCGGGCGCGGGGCGTTTGGGGAGGTGTGGATGGCGCGCAGTGTCACCGGGGCGTTGCGCGCGGTGAAGGTGGTGTGGCGGGAGGATTATGACCGGCCGGATTCGTTTGAGCGCGAGTTTGAGGCGATCAAACGCTACGAGCCGATCAGCCGTCGCCACGAGGGCCTAGTGCCGATTTTGCAGGTGGGGCGCAATTCGGACGCGGGCTTTTATTACTACGTGATGGAGCTGGGGGATGATCTGGAGCGCGGGCGTGAGATCGATGTGGAGACCTACCGGCCGCACACGCTGGGGCTACAGATGCGGCGTGATACGCGCATCGGGGCGGAGCGCTGCATCGAGATCGGCACGAGCATCGCGGAGGGGCTGGATTACTTGCACAAGAACAAGCTCATCCATCGCGATGTGAAGCCCTCGAATCTCGTTTTTATCGATGGGAAGTGCCGGCTGGCGGACATCGGGCTGGTGGCGCTGCTGGGTCAGCGCAGCTTTGTGGGGACGGAGGGTTTTGTGGCTCCGGAGGGACCTGGATCGGCGGCTTCTGACCTGTTTTCACTGGGGATGGTGCTGTATGAGGCGAGCACGGGGAAGGACCGGCTGGATTTCCCGGATCTGCCGTCGTGCACGGAGACGGGGGATCATTTGGAGGTGTGGCGGCGGCTGCATGACGTGATTTGTGTGGCCTGCGCGCCGCAGGCGAAGGACCGCTACGTGAGCGCGGGGGAGATGAGCCTGGCTTTGCGCGGAAAGCCGCTGCCGAGCAGCCGCCGTGCACTATGGACGGCGGTGATTGCGGGCGCGGCGGCGATGATTCTGACCGGGGCGCTGATCGGGGTGTGGTGGGTGCAAAAAGAGCGTGCGGCGGAGGTGGTGGCGATGAGGCAGCAGCAGCCGCGTGTGCGCATCGTGACGACGCCGCCAGGAGCATCGGTTTTCTCCGGGCAGGAGAAGCTGGGTGTGACGCCGCTCGATTTGAACCCGATCGATGGCGTGCCGGTGATCTACCAGCTGATGATGCCGGGCTTCAAGCAGGTGGAGATCGAGCATGTCTCCAGCAGTGATGAGCCTGCGGTGTTTGATTTGAAGCTGGAGACGACGCGTCTGCCGCAAAAGGGCGAGCGCTGGATGAACAGCATCGGCATGGTCTTCAAGCCGGCGGCGGGCGGGCATGTGAGCGTGGAGCCGGTGGAGATGAAGCACTTCAAACGCTTCCTGGAGGCCAGCAACCGCACCTTTGAGGGGAAGGTGGTGCGCTGGCAGCCGAGTCAGGACAAGGAGAGCGCTTACATCATCGTGGTGCCGGTGGGAGATGCGGAGGCGTTTCGCTACTGGCTGACGGAGTCGGATCGCAGCGATGCCTTCCTGAGTCAGGAGCATCACTATGTGGTGGAGCCGTTTTACTTTGTGGAAAGCGGCGGCACCGAGCTGGCAGACATGCCGGAGCAGGAGGGCGGTGCCGCGGAGGACGAGGGGAAGGACTGGCAGGCCTTTCATCTGCGCGTGGAGAGGCAGACCTACGGGAGCGTGACGGTGCGCACGCAGCCGGAGAAAGTGCGGGTATACATGCATGAGCAACTGCTGGGCGAGACGCCGCTGGAGCTGCCACGCGTGCGCACGGGCCCGTTTGAGGTGGAACTGCGCGAGGAAGGCTTTGCCGATGTGGTGCTGGAGGGAGAGGTGAAGGAAGGGGAGCTCACGGAGCTCTTTTCCGACATGCAGACGCGCAAGGCCGTGAACTTTGGCCGCGAATGGAGCGCGAACAGTCTCGGCATGCGCTTTGTGCCGCTGGATGACAATGGGATGATCGCGGCGTGGGAGACGCGTCAGCGTGATTTCATCGAATACTGCCGCGCGACCGGTGCGCGGAAACCGGGGCGTGTCGAGGATGGCGGCAATAACAACAACAAGGGCGTGAACCTGCCGGTCGTCGGCGTGGATCGCGAGGAGGCCCGCGCTTTCTGCCGCTGGCTGACGGAGCGGGATCGCAATGCCGGCCTGATCGGCGCGAAGGATGAATACCGCCTGCCCACGGATGAGGAATGGAGCCGCGCGGTGGGCCTGCCGCCAGAGCGCGGAGCCACACCGGCGGAGCGCAACGGTCGCATCCGTGGTGTGTATCCATGGGGCTACGACTGGCCGCCGCCGGATGGCATCGACAACCTCGCGGATGCCAACGCCGCGCGAAAAGCGAGCCTGGACAACGTGATCGCCGGTTATGAGGACAAATTTTCGATCTTGGGCAGCGTCGCTGCGCTCACGCCGAATGCCGAGGGCATCAGCGGCCTCGCGGGCAACGTGAGCGAGTGGGTGGACACCGATTTTGAGCCGGCGGCGAAGCCGAAGGATGCCAATGACCGTCCGAAACCGGCCGATGGCACCGTGCGCGGCGGAAACTGGCGCAGCGCCACGCCGGATGAACTGCAATCCTCCGCACGCCAGCGCGTGCCGGCTGACACGCGGCGAAACAGCATCGGCTTTCGCGTGATGCTGGCGCGCGGGCGCTGAGGCATAAAAAAACCGCGGACCGGTGAAGGTCCGCGGCGGTGAGTGGTCGGATGGATGGATCAGGCCGCTGCGGGCGTGGCCTCATCGAGTTCCGGCTGGGATTCGCCCTCGGAGCGTTCGTCGCGATCACCACGATTGCTCGGCTTGGCGCCGCTGATCTGCAGCGGGCGTCCCATGAATTCCTTGTTGCAGAGTTCCTGCACGGCGCGGCGCGCCTCCTCGATGCTGGCCATCGTGACAAAGGCGAAGCCCTTGGAGCGCTGGGTGCGGCTGTGCACGACGACTTCTGCGTTGCGCACGCTGCCCACGCCATTGAAGAGCTCGAAAAGGTCGCTCTCAGAAGCGTCGTAGCTCAGATTGCCCACGTAGAGGCGGTCGGTGGTGACTTCCTCCGGCTTGGCAGGCACGTATTCGCGTGCGGGACGCGGTTCACGTGGCGCGCGCGGCTGATCGGAGCGGGGCGGGCGGGGAGCGCTGGAGGCGTCCTTGTTGGCGGAGACGACGGTCACGTTCGTCTTCGGGGCCTGCGGGCGGTTGGACTGCTTTGGCTTGCACAGCAGGCCGAAGCTGATGGTGTGGAGGAATTTTTCAAAGCCGCCGCGTTCATCGAGGGTTTTGAAGGCTGGGCGGGTGCCGGAGGGCGGGCCGCCATTGCCGCCGCGTCCGTTGCGGTTACGGCGGCGGCGGTTGCGCCCGCCGCGGTTGCCATTGCTGTCTGGAGTGGAGTCGTAGGACATGTGTTTGAGGTGCTGCGTGTTCGGTTGTGGTGGTTCGCCGCGGCGCGGGGCAAAGGGGCGGGCTGTCGCGAGCGTCGGAGCGGCATCAGGCCGCTTCCGCGCGATCAGCCGGCCGCGAAAGGCCATGGGACAGGCCGTTGCGATGCGCCGGGGGCGGGTGCAGGGCTCCGGGCTGGCGAAAACCGCCCCGACTGGCTCAATCTGCCCGCGAGAACGGACAGGACGAAGCCTCCCAGCGGATCGAACATCCGGCGAGTCGTCCATCCAGCGCTGTCAGTGGGAGCAGAAGGCGCATTCAGGATCGTTCGTGGTCAGGGGGCGGCCTCGGAGCGGTTGGGGGTGCTCGGAAAAACTGCGGCGCGAGACTACCCGTGCCGCGGCTCCGGGTCAACCCGCAGTTCAACTGCACGCCAGGCTCCACGCAGGGTTCAAAGCCCCTGAAAGCAGCAAAGCCGCACCCGGAGGCGCGGCTTTGCGAGAATGAGGTCTGGATCGGGCGGAATTATTCTTCCTTCGCGCCTTCTTCAGCTTCAGGGGCGTCTCCGTTGGCGGTGACGGCGACCTTGATTTCGGTGGCGATGTCGTAGCCGAGCTTGATTTCGATGTCGAAATTGCCGGTGTTCTTGATCGGACGCTCGAGGACGATCTGGTGGCGGTCCAACTCGATGCCGGACTGCTCCTTGAGGCCCTTGGCGATGTCCATGGTGGTGATGGCGCCGAAAGCCTTGCCACCCTGACCCGTGGCCAGCGTGAGCTTCAGCTTCACCTTCTTGAGCTTGGCGGCAAGCTTCGTGGCCTCGGCCATTTCAGCAGCTTCGCGCTCGGCACGGACGGCCTTGAGGCGCTCGGTGTAGCGGAGGTTGCCCTTGGTGGCCTCGTAGGCCTTGCCTTGGGGCAGGAGGAAGTTACGGGCGAAACCGCGCTTCACTTTGACCACGTCAGCTTCCGCGCCGAGGCCTTTGATTCGTTCTTTGAGGATGACTTGTGTGCTTGCCATAAATGGATGCCTTCTGGGGGAAAAGGGGCGCGATACTAACAGCCTCCTCCCCGCTGTCAAATGGCATGGCGGGCCTTATTTCAGGACTTTTCCGGCCAGGGCCAGCAGCGCGAGCACGCTCACGCTGTCCCGGATGCGCCCGTCCCGGGCCATTTCGACCGCTTCTGCCAAGGGAAGACGCAGGACCTCCAGTTGCTCCGTTTCCTCCGGCTGCGCGTCCGCCAGGGTGAGGCCGCGGGCGATGAAAAGGTCGCAAATTTCGTCCGAGGTGCTGTTGGAAAGCTGCACGCCACTTAATAGAGGCTCGATTTCGGCGGCGATGAGGCCCGTCTCCTCCCGCAGCTCGCGTAGGGCCGCCTCCACGGGGGATTCGCCCGCCGGGCAGCCGCCTTCCGGGATCTCCCACTCGTAGCGCCCGTGGCAGTAGCGCCACTGGCCGACCAGCCAGGTGAAGCCCGCCTCATCCAACGGCACCACGCCGATCGCGCGGTTCTTATATTCCACGACGCCGTAAATGCCGCGTCCGCCGGACGGATTCAGCACCTGGTCCTCGCGGACGCGGATCCACGGATTCGCATACACCTCGCGCGTGGAGAGGGTCTGCCAAGGATTCGGGTGGGTAGGAAGCGCGGTGGGCATGGGTGGATGAAAAACTTCAACAATCAGCAATCCTTGTTCTTCAATCGTCAATCGCGTACACCCTTGGCATGCGAAAGCGCTTTGATTGAGGATTGCCGAACATTCGATTGCTGATTGTTGAGGGCATAAAAAAGCCCGCGAGCATGGCTCGCGGGCTTTGGAGCAAAACGCTGTGTTTTACGCGCCGAACTTGATGAACGGGAACGGATTCGCCTGGGGCTCCATGGCGTATTCGCGGTCCTTGAACTGGCCGGCCTTCGGGAACGGATAGTTTCCATCCTTGTCGGCCACGAGCGGCGGCGCGCTGTCCAACGTGAGCTTGTCCACGCCCGGGGAGAACTCGAACGGGCTGTTGATGTACTCTTCATACGTGATGCGCTGGCCGGTGTGAGCGGCCCAGCGGCCCATCGCGGTCGTGACGCTCGATTTGATGCCGCGCTCGAC
>Ga0315902_10005483_pt1 | contig 17896 bp, 6 predicted proteins | sample LakEriMetagenome_9_FD_203523 | JGI IMG/M metagenome (GOLD analysis project Ga0315902, IMG submission 203523) | Freshwater fungal communities from buoy surface, Lake Erie, Ohio, United States - Buoy 12 MA117 | ecosystem: Environmental > Aquatic > Freshwater > Lake > Lake biofilm | place: USA... | reverse complement strand
GCAGGACCGGGTTGAGTCTGGACGATGTCGAGCTGCTGCGGAGCCTGTTGAGGTCGCCGCGCGAGGATGAGTTTTTGCGAGCCGATTGTTTCGAACTCCTGATCTGGCATGATCGGCTCGAACTTTCCGACCTGTATGTCGCCCTCGGGAGCCAGTTGCTCGATCTGAATGCCCTGGGCCTGCGCTACCTGGAGACGGTGGGGGCGGCCGCGGATGAGGCGGCACCGCTCCTGGTGAAGATGCTGGAGGCACCGACGGCGGGCACCCACATGGCGGCCATTCGCGGGCTCGAGCTGCTGGGGGAACCGGCCCGCGGGGTCTTGCCCGAACTCGAGGAGTACCTGCATTCCGAGCGATGCGTGGATGTGGCGGCAACGGCCGACCTTGTTGTGCGACTGGGGGGAGATCGTCGCAGAGCCGCCACACTGTTGCGGGAACGTCTGCTGGGGGAGGTTCCCGGGCATGCCTATGCTCCCACCCTGCTGCGAATCGATCGGGCCATGGCCGAAGAGGTGGTGGCCATGTTGACCGAGCGGTTGGAAGCGGGGACAGGCAGCGTGCGGGAGGACCTCAACAACCTGCGACATTTCGGTCCGGCAGCGGCACCGGCGGCCAGCGCGGCACGACGCATCCTGTCGGATCGCGATGGGGCTGACCGGTTGGACGCGGCCATGTTGCTGGCGGCGATGGGGTCGGCGGCGGTGGTTGCGGTTCCCGAGTTTGTGGCGATTGTTGAAGAGGCCACACGCCTGGCGCAGGGGGGAGTGGCTCGCGGGGGGTTGGGGCTGGAGCTGTGGGTGGTGCGTGCCCTGGGCAACCTGGAAGGTGCCGGTGAACCGGCGTGGCCAGTCTTGCTGGAGCGCTGGAAAACCCTCGAGCGTGATCCAGGACCCGAAGAGAGTGGCGAGGGACTGGAGGCCGCGGTTTTGCAGGCTCTGTCGGCCGTGGCGCCACAGGAGCCTGCAGTGCAGGACTGCCTGCGTGAGGCGTGCAGTGCCGGGATGGAGACACTGCGTCCCGTCGCCTGTGCGAGCCTGCTGCAGACACGTCCCCTCGCACCCGGGGATTGGGCGCGGGCCCGTGAGCTGGTGTTGGATCCATCTCCCTCCCCCCGGCGGGGATTGTTGATTGAGCGTCTGGCCAGAATTGGGGCCGGGGACGAGGAGACCATCGAGACCCTGGTCCGGCTGATTGAAGGGGAGTCGTACCCCTTGGGGGACCGGCTGCTGGCATTGGAGGGGCTGGGGCAATCGGAGCGGGGGCTGAGTGATTTCCGGACACGGCTGGAGGTGCTGGCCCGACGCCCGCCGGGAGTTTTTCCCGGTCCTTCGAGGGTGGCGGTCGAGGGCCCGATTTTCGGGGACCGTTACAAGCCGGCTGTCCGGCAGCAACTGGCGCTGCGGAACTGGTTGCGGTATACACTGGCGCGATTGAACGAGGTGGACGCGTCGGACCGGTCAGAGCGACTTCAGCGGTCGCAATGATCGGGAGGGGGCGGGTGGGATGTGGTGGCACCCGGGATGGGATGGCGGGATCCCTCAATTGACGAATCCCTTTGGCGGGAACTACTTTCGGGCCGGAAATAACGAGGCGGGGAAGGAGTGCGCAACAGCCGGGTGAATGTTCCCTCGGGGAGCGGGTTGTTGATGCAGGCTGACCCGGGAGATGGCATGTTTGCCCTGTTCGGGGATTGGGTGGCGCGGCACTGGAAAGGGCTGCTGCTGGCATGGTTGGCGGTCTTCCTGCTGGCCGTGGGGCAGCAGCAACGGTGGTTCGACCGCCTGCTGGGGAAAGGGGTCTTGCCCACCTGGACCGACGTGGCCCAGGATGGTGAGTTCACCTTTTTGCCCCCCGACATCCAGAGCCTGGTCGGTGAGCGCCTGTTGGCCGAGGCGTTTCCCGAAGATCTGCTCAAGAGCAGTGCGGTCGTGGTGGTCCGGCGGTATCAGCAACCACTGGATGAGATCGATCGGGCCTTCATCCACGATGTCCTCTGTCCGCGGTTGCGGGCGGTGCAGGAGGAGAAGGACGGAACTCCCCTCGAGATTCGCAGCCCCGACGACAAGGTCGTGGGGCAGTTGCTGGTGAGCGAGGAGGGGGACGCCTGTGTGGTGGTGTTGCCCCTGCGGTACGAGTTTCTCGCATGGTCGAACCGGGATGTCATCGATGGGGTCGAGCGGCTGATCTTCGAGGAATTGCCGCGGGAGCATGATGCCGAGAATCGGCCGGTCATCCCCGTCGGGCTTGACCTGGCCCTCAGTGGAACCGGGACCGTCGGGCGGGACATGCTGGTCGCGGCTCAGGAGAGCGCCTCGGCCACAGAACGCTGGACCGTCGTGCTGGTGGTCCTGCTGCTCGCGGCGATCTACCGCGCTCCGCTGCTGGCCCTGATTCCCCTGCTGACCGTGATGGTTTCGGTCGAAGTGTCACTGGCACTGCTGATCTGGCTGACACGAATCTCTCCCGAATGGGTCGGGGGATGGAAATACAACGTGTTCGTCGGGCTGGAGGTTTACATCACGGTGGTGGTGTACGGCACGGGGGTCGACTACTGCCTGTTTCTGATTGCCCGGTACAAGGAGGAACTCGACGAGGGAGCCAGCCTGGGACGGGGGGTGGCCAATGCGCTGGCCCATGTCGGGGCGGCATTGACCGCGAGTGCCTTCACGGTCATCTGCGGGATCGGGATGATGATCTTCGCGCAGTTTGGCAAGTTCCGCGAGGCGGGAGTGGGGATCGGGCTGGCGCTGGTGGTGGGATTTGTGGCGTCATTGACGTTGACCCCCTCGCTGCTGCAGTTGCTGGGACGTTGGGCCTTCTGGCCGCACGGTGTCTCAAGGCGTGTGGAAGTCACGGGAAGTGGAGGCTGGGGGACCCGGCTGATCAATCGCCTGATTCCGCGCAACCGGTTCCAGATCTTCTGGGACTATGTCGGCGACCTGGTGCTGCGACGGCCGGGTTCTGTGTTGCTCGCCAGCGTGGCGTTCATGCTGCCCCTGGCGCTGATCGGGTTTCTCTATTACGACTACCTCAGTTACGGACTGCTGAGTGAACTCCCCCCCACCAACAGCAGCGTGGTCGGGGCGAAGGCGGTCCAGGAGCACTTCCCCGCAGGGTATGCGGGTCCACTGACCATCCTCATTGAATCGGACGAGATCGATTTCAATTCCGGTGGGGGACGGGCGGCGCTGGAGCATCTCTGCCAGGGGTTGAAGGAACGGAACACCGACCTGGCGATTGCCGACATTCGCTCGGTGTTGGACCCTCTGGGACAGCGCACCCGGCTGACTCCGTTCCAGAAGGGAGTGGGGCGTCGCCGGGCCGAGAAGTACTACGTCAGCAGTGTCCCGAAGCTGGAGGGGCGGGTCACGCGAATTGACGTGGTGTTCAAGACGGATCCCTTCGACCGCGAGAGCATCCGGCTGCTGGACGAGGTGGAACAGCACCTGCGCAATCTCCTGAGAGCTCCCCACTCGGAAGAGGAAGCGCACGTGCTGGAACCGCTGTCACGGGCGAAGATGTATTTCGTGGGGCCGACAGGCAGCATCCGGGACCTGAAGCGGGTGACCGATGCCGACCAGTTGAAGATCGATGTCCTGGTCCTCTCGGCAGTCTTCCTGATCCTGGTGGTTCTGCTGCGCAAGCCCGGAATCTCGGTGTACCTCATCGTCAGCGTGTTTTTCAGCTATTTCGCCGCACTGGGGGCGACGTTTGTCGTCTTCTGGATGTGGGATCCGACCGGCTTTGCGGGGCTGGACTGGAAAGTCCCGATGTTCCTGTTCACGATCCTGATCGCGATTGGGGAAGATTACAACATCTTCCTGATGACTCGCATTGAGGAAGAGCAGCGCGAGCATGGTGCGGTGGAGGGAGTGCGGATCGCGATGCGCCGCACGGGGACCATCATCTCCAGTTGCGGAATCATTATGGCGGGAACATTCCTGTCGTTGTTTGCGGGGACGCTGGTGGGGCTGAAGCAGCTCGGGTTTGCCCTCGCATTTGGTGTTCTTTTGGACACATTTGTTGTGCGACCGCTGCTCGTCCCAGCGTTCCTGGTGCTGTTGTACCGGGGCCGGGAACAGCTCCCAACCACCCAGGGTTGAGCGAAATCGCGTTGGGTCAAGTCTGATGGTATCATCCGTACGACACTCTATGGATTGTGGGGGCGGTGCCGACCCTGTTTGTCAGTCAGTGGTGGTGGGGGCTGTCAGGAAAACCACCAGAACGACAGGTCAACCTGTCGAGACTAGGGTCCGTTGTGATTCACCAGCCTGCGAGTAGAGAGTCACTTGTTTCGTCAATCTGTGAGCAGTCCACAAGCGTCGAATCCTGGTGAAATCCAGGACAACGACAGCTGGCAGCAGACTCAGCCGCCGAGATATGTCTCGCGGGTGAACTGGGATGTGGTGCGCCCACTGGTGTTTGTGGGGATCCTGGTCCTCGTCGGCGGAGTGGTCAGCTATCGCCTGTTTCGTGAACGGCAGCGCGAACAGATCTGGTCCGTTGTGGAACGCATGTACGCGGACGGAAAGCTGGTGGCGGCCGGCCGTCACTTCCGGATCTTTGCCGCGGAATGGCCTGACGATCCGCGTGTTCAGGTCTGCCTGATGAAATGGTCTCATGAACAGAGGATGCCCATTCCGGAAGCGCGGTGGGTTCATCGCGAACTGATGCAGCGGGTCTATCGGGGAGATCCGTATGGGACGATCTCGGAGGAGCTGATTCGGTCGGCTTCGCTCATCTGCCCGGAGCTCAATCGCCTGGAGTCGGAGATTCTCTGGAGCCAGACCATCGATCTCTGCCTCCCCGAGCTTCCCCGCAAGGCGTTGCAGAACCCGGAAATGCGGCTCATCCTGGCGCGGGGACAGAAGCTGGCGGGGCAGCTCGATGATGCTGCCCGGCAGTACACCGAGGCGATTCGGCTGGGAGATCGCAGCCTGGTGCCTGTGGTGGGACTGGCCGACTTGTTCCGGGACCGGCACTCGGAGCTGAGTGACGCGGCTGAGGAGGATGTCCGGAAACAACTGGCCGCCCTGGAAAATCGGGAGTCGAACCCGGCGCCTCCCCGGCGCTTGTCGCTGCTGGACCTGTTGCAGCGGCGACTCGCGAAAGAGATCGATCCGGTCTGGCAGGGACAGGTGGAACTCTCCCGACGCGAACTGGCGGTCGGCCGTTGGCAGAAAGCGGCGGAACTGGTCAACACGGCGTGGCAATCGGGGGGGGATCAGCCAGATGTCTGGTTCCAGACCCTGCAGGTCCTGTCAGCCGAAGCCGACTACCGGCGGCGGACTGGCGACTGGGACGGTGGCAACCAGGTGGCCCAGCGGGCGATGGAAGCGGCTGGCAAGGCGGCTGCCGACGCCCCGGGAGATTCACGGTTTCCCCTGTTCCAGGGCATGTTGCAGTTGCTGGGAAAACAGGCGGAACTGGCCGAGGACTACCTGCGTGAAGCGGAACGACGCGCCTGGGTTGTGGCGAACGACATTCACCTGTCTCGTCCCGAGCGGGTGGCGGCGGAGCGCCAGATGCAGGAGTGCCAGTTGGGACTGGCCACCTGCCTCGTCATGCAACTGGAAGGAGCCACACCGGGGCGGGTCGCGACAATTTCCCGAGAGCTCGATTCGCTGCAGGCCCAATTCGATCACCTGCAACTGTATGAACTGTCGCGGGTGTTGAAGGCCCAGCGCCTCATGAAGACCGGTGACCTGGAGCAGGCCGCACGCGATATGTCGATCGTGGCCAAGGCCACGGACTGGCCCTCGGTGCGGCGGATGGCCAATCTCTCGGAGGCCGAGTGCCTGCGCAAGCTTCAGGACTGGCGGTCTCTGTACGACCTGGCCACAGAAATGACCATGAACGATCCTGGCTGGGATCGGGGCTGGGATGTGCTGGCAGAGGCGTGCCAGAGACTGGGGTTGCGGGACGAGTTGCAGGAGGTGCTCAAGCGCCGCCGCGTGTGGGATCCCGCGAGCATCCTGCAGGTGCGCATCGATGAGCAGTTGAAACGCCCGGTGGAGCAGAGGCGGTGGACCCTGATCGAAGGAGATCTCGATCGTCTCGTGTCGCAGTTCGGCCCGACCTGGCCAGGACTGGGCGTACAGCGTGTGCGGGTGATGCTGGCCAAGAATGAGTGGGTTGCGGCCGACCGGGTTCTGAGGGAGGTTGAAGATGTGACGCCCCGCCGGGGCGAACTGCTCCGGTTGCGGCTGGAACTGGAACTGCAACGCCGGGACCGTCCTCCCGAAACGCGGTCGCGTCTGGCGGTGGAGGGGCTGGAGCGGTATCGGCGGGCCCGCCAGGAATTGCTGCCGGACCGGGAGGAGGGGGGACTGAACGCAGCCCGGTTCGGCGAAATCCTGGAGGGACGGTTTCCATCCGAACCCCCGCCGGGCATCTGGGTCGTCCGGGCCATGGTCCAGGAATTGGCGGATGCCGACGCCCAGAAGGTTCAGCAGGCCTTTGAACAGGCCCTCCAGGAAACCACGACCCGTGCCTGGGCTGGTCAGAAACTGTTGGAATACACGCTTCGAATGGAGCATCGGCTTGCCGAGTTGAATGATTACAATCTCGGTCTGTTGACGGGACTCTTGAGACGTCTCCCGGGATCGGTCGGCCAGGCCCGGGCCCTTGCCGCCTGGAAACACTGGGAGGCTCGGGCGACGATTCCCGACAATGAGCGGCAGTTGTTCGCGCAGACGCTGCTGCAGGAGGGGGAGCCGGTCGAGGCAGCTGCGCAATTTGAGGTCCTCCTGGATGCGGAGTCGGGCCTCGATGACCGGCATCTGGACTTCCTGTTTTTCGTCCTCGGATACCCGGTGGAGAAGAGCTGTCGAGACCTCGAGCAAAGGGTCGACTCCATCCTGACAAGGCTCGAAAAGGTACAGGCTGGTTCCCTGGAGGCTGTGGTGGCGCGGGCCCGGCAGGAGGTGCGCCAGGGACGACGCGACAAGGGTGTGGCCACCATTCGAACCCTGCTGGAAACCGGAACTGAAAGTCGACCCACGGCGATGTTGAGGTCGCTCGCCTATCTGGGGAGGGGGGACCAGTTTCTCAGTCGGCTTGGCAGTTCCCACCCGGCAAACCAATCGACCTACCGGCAGGCACTTCAGGAATGGCTGACAGGGCGGCGGGGCAGCGACCAGGCCCGGGGTCTGGACGGACTGCTGCTGGCCGGACGCTACTCCCCGGCTCTGAAGGCCGAGTTGGCGAGTGTTGTCGCGGCGGAACTCTCCCGCTGGGGGCTTCTCGTCCAGGCGGACCAGATCCTCGCGGAAACCATCCGGACCACCGAGGATCCGCAACTGGTTCTGGAGCGCGGGTTGCTGTTGGGGAAATCGGGGCAGTGGAAGGAAGCCCTGGTCTTTTTCCAGAGTGTGGACGAGCGGCTTCCACGAGAGGCTGCCCAGGCGTATCGGGTGCTGGTCGAGCAGCCTGGTGTGAATGCCGAGTGCCAGGCTGCCGTGGAGCAACGGCTGGAGAAGTTGATCTCCCCCAACCCCTGTCCCCGCGACCGGGTCCCGCTGATGCTGCTGCAGGCCGAGCTGAAAACTCGCCCCGACACTCTGCCCACGGCCGTGACGCTCTACGACCGTCTCCTGCAGATCGAGCCCGATTCCCCCCTGCTGCTGAACAACATCGCCTGTGTCGAGGCGTTTGTTCCTGAAAGAATGGAAAGCGGTCTCAAGCACATCCTGCGGGCGATTGAACAGGATGTGCCACGACTGGAGTACGTCGATACCCAGGCGCTGCTGTTGCTGCAGATGGACGATCTGGATCGCGGCCTGGGGCTCCTGTTGAGCCAGTTGCCCCTCCTGGTTCGCCCCGAGCATCGACTGCACCTTGGGGTCGCCCTGTTGCGGTCCGGGATGACCGATGCCGCCCGGGAAGTCCAGGAGGAACTGGAGGTCGTCGCCCAGGGTGAGTTCTCGCCGCTGAACCGGGTGCTCTGGGATGAGTTGCGGGCAGGTCCCCGCGTCTTTGAGGCCCCCGTTTCCTCGGCGGCGACTCCCCTCACCGAGGCCCCTCAGGGTGAGGATGACAATCCCTTCGTTCCTCCCGCCCCGTCTGGGGACGCGGAGCCTGAGAACGATGCTGGGGCAACACCGGAGGGGGAAGCCTCTCCGGTGGTCGAACCTGCGAATGTGATATTGCCTCCCGATGAACCCGCCGGGACTTCGTCCTGACTCAAGGCGTCCCGGGGCTGCGTCTGGTCGATCCTGGAAACCGGTGCGGCACTCGTCGGGTTTTCTGGTGTGTCCGGGAGCCGGGGATCTGCCTGCCATGCCGCCACCAGTTCGTCGGGGAACCGACGCAGTGCGGCGGCAAAGGTGGCACTGACCGCCTCATCCGCCAGGAAATGGGGAGGTTCCAGCGGCAGGGAGCGGGTGATGACCCGCAGCGAAACCTCACGGGATTCCCCATCAGCCAGGGTCAATTCCACCCGGGCGCGGATGTCGCAGGTGACATCGGGGCCATACTCGCCCAACTCGGGAGGAGGCCCACGCACGGGCCCGTAGGCCCGTGACAGTGGGTGTTCTCCGGGGAGGGGGGGCAGGTCCTGGGGCGGGCCGAACTGGGCCCCGGCCCCCATTGCACCCGGACCGAATCCCGAGGAGACCCCCAGGGTCATCCGGAGGGGAAGACCGCGCCGCCAGTGGGCCAGGGTTTCGCGGCGGGCTTCCGCCGTTTGTTCCCAGACCCCTTCGAGGGCGCGGATCTTGTTGACCACCACCACGCAGGAGTCGATTGTCAGCCGGGCCGGGGCGGATGCCAGGCCCAGCTCGGTGCGCCCTTTTTCCAATCCTTGCAGAAACTGCGACTGCGCATGGGCGAGCCCCCGCTGATCGGGTGTTCGGAAGAGGGGGGTGGCACCGCGCAGTGGTCGGGAGCCGGTCCCCGTCGACGGTTCGTCGGCGGGGGCGAATTTTTCCAGGGGAATCACGGTGATTGCGAGTTCGTAATCGCGGGGGGTGACTGCCCCCTGCCAGTACCGCCGTTGCCAGGCGGGTCGGGCATCGCGGAATTCCACCTGCGTGGGGGGAGGGGCAGGATCGGCAAAGGGCTCGGCCACAAATCGTGGGCCGAACGGTGAGGTGTGGCACCCGTCGAACAGGCTGCAGATCACTGCCAGGACCAGGGGGACGAAGTCCCGGAAGAGACGAGCGGGGTTCGACATGTCGACAAGGGGCCCGGGGGCAGCTCACTTCGCGCGGGATTCGGGGGAGTTCCACGGGAAATCCCCCGCAATTCGAGGAGCGGGGTTGTCGTCGAAGAGGGGGACGCGGGTCAAGGGGGGTTGCGGCTGGGGGCGATTGCCGCGACGCATTGACCGTTTGGCGATGCGTCGACAGTGAGTGGCTTTTCTGACAGACGGCTCATGGAATGCCGATCCACGGGGTGAGTCCGCGGAGGGAAATCGGCAAAGGCCTGACGATTGAGGTTGAAACCCCGATCGTCAAGATCGATACTCTGAACCTGCTCGCCCCTGGTCTGCACGGTTGTCAATGGGGGGCCGACTGAGGTTCGTGAGTCCCAGAGTCCGAGAGTCATGAGTTCCCGAAACGAGAGTCGACGTTCATCCCAGTCCAGTCGTCCCAAGCGGGCGGCCAAGCGCATCAACTGGAAATTGGTGGTGGCACTGTTTGTGGTGCCCCTTCTGGTTTCCGGTTTGGGGTTTCTCAGCTTCCGGTACTTCCGGGATCGAAACCTGCAGACCTTGTGGGAATTGGCGCAGTCCGAACGAGCCAGTGGAAAGCTCGATGGGGCGATCAGCAAGGCGCAGCTCTACCTGTCACAGCGTCCGGATGACGCGAAGGTGCTCCAGGAGGTCGCAGGCTGGTTTTCCACCGGGGCTCTCAGCGTCGGGCAGACAGGCCCCGTCTATCGGGCTGTGACCGAGGCGGCCCGCAGGGACCCCAAGAACACCGAGTTGGCACAGACGGGATTCGATCTCGCCATGCAACTGGTCGAAGAGTCACGTGTGGAAGCACGAACGGGGATTTACACCGAGGCCCGCCAGATTCACTTTGCCTCGATGGGTCAGGAACAGCGACTCAAGCCGGAAAACCTGGTCCTGCTCGCGCAGTGTCACGCCGGTCTTGGGGAAACCGACAAGGCGGCGGCGGAATTGCTGGGTGTGATTGAATCGGGATATCGGGGCGATCGTCCGTTTCTCGACCTGGCCGAATTGGTGAATCTGTCGAACCCGGCCAAGGGAGAGCCTTCCCAGGAATTGAATCCCGAAAATCGGCGGACGATTCTGCGGGTGTTTGGGGCCGAGAAAGTGGCGAATGTGCAGGGGGACTCCGCCTGGACGCCAGCGCAACGGCGGCGGGTGACCGAAAAGATCCTCGAGCGCATGGAAGAGCGGGTGGAACCGCATTGGCGGGGAGTGCTGGCCCAGTCGCGGTGGGCCGCCCGGCGTGGGGATCTGACCCGGGCCGAAACCCTGGGGCAACAGGCGGTGCGGCAATCGGACCGGTCCGCCGAGTGCCTGTTGTGGTTGATCCAGGTCGAGTTGCAGGAGGCTGTGGAGGCGGAGAAGCAGAAGCGGTTCCTGCCGGCAGAGAATCACCGGGCGGCTGCCCGCGAGTTGAGTGCGCAGGGCGTGGAGATCCATCCGAAGGATCCCCGATTTCCGTACCAGCTGGGATTGCAGCAGATGGCGATGGGCCAGAGCTCGACAGCCCGCTCGCAGTTCCGCGAGTGTCTGAAGCGCGTGATCGAAACGGTGGAAGATCCGAATGCACCGCGCACGAAGAAGCGTGAAGCGGAAATGATGCGGATCCCGGCGCGGATTCAGCTGGCCTACGCGATGATTTCCGAACTTCCCACCAATGATCCCGAGAAGAGTGCCAGGATCGAACAGGATGTGGAGGAAATCCTGAAGGAACTTGACCGCCGTGGCATTTATGGACCGGCGATGATCGGGCGGGCCCAGAAACTGATGGTCGACAAGAAATGGGAGGACGCCAGCAAGGAGTGGAATGTCATCGCCAACGACCCGCAGTTCGATCCCTGGTCGCAGATGGCGACCGCCATGCTGATGACCTGCCTCGAGGAGCAGGAGGATTGGACGGAATTGGGGAAGGTTTCCGAGAAGGCCAGGGAACGCTGGCCGGGCTGGGGGCCTGGAGAACGCAGTTATGAGCGGTATCTCCGGGAGAGCAAGCAGGACGCCAAGCTCCAGGAATTGATCGGACGCCGCAAGCAGGCGGATCCATTGCTGGTCGTGCGCGATCGCATCCGTCAGGAGCTGCAGAAAGACAAGGGATCGCGGGACTTCGATTCGATCGAGAGCGAACTGGACAAGTTGGTGACCGATCCCGATCTCGCGGGAGATCTGCGACTGACCCAGTTGCGTCTGCTGGTGTTGAATGCCAAGGGGGAAAACAATCGCATCCATGACCTGCTGCAGGTGCTGCAGTCGAACAGCCCGCGCGTTGTCGACCTGATGGTGGAGCGGGTCGATTTCGAATTGCGGCGCAAGGATGTGCCTCTGCCTCGACGGATCCAGGCGGCAACGGCGGCGATTGACATCTTCCGCAATGCGTTTGCAGCGGTTCCGCAACTGGGAAGCGAGATTGCCGGGCCCGAATCCCGGTTGATGAGGGCGATTGGTGCCGACAGTGCTCCCCTGGCTTCCCTTCCTCGGGCCATGATCCTGGAGTTGGCCGGTGAGCAGGCTGAGGCACAGCAGGAATTCGAAAAGGCATTGCAGGCTTCGGATGGTCGCGGATTGGTCGTTCAGAAGATCACCGATTACTGCATGCGTCACGAGCTCGAGCCCAAGCGCCTCAATGATCGGTTTCTGGGAGTCCTCGTTTCAACCCTCGTGCGGATTCCCCCCGAGTCGGGACGACCCCGGGCGATCGCGGCTCTCCTGGAGTGGAAACGCCGCGAGACCCTTCCCCCCGAGCAACAACTGCAGTTGGCCCGTCTCCTGGTCGCAACGGGGGCAGCCGATCGGGGCCAGGAGGAATATGAGGATCTGCTCAAGAAATCGTCACGCAATCCCCTGGTGGTGCTGGACTATGCCAGCTTCCTGTCGAACCTGAAGGAGCCGACGCAGGCTCAGAAGTCGAGGTTGGCGGACCTGCTCAAGCAGGTCGAGATCCTGCGTCCAAAGTCGCTCGAATTGCAGTTGTTGCAATCGCGGGCCCTGGCCCAGTCGGGCGATCTCAAGGGGGCTGCCGGAATCCTGGAAGAATTCAGCCAGCGACTGGATTCGGTGGGGACAGGGGCCCTGCTTCGGTCGCTCGCGATTTTTGGCCGTGCCGACAACGTGGTCTCCCGGCAGATCGACAAGGATGCCGGGGACCTGCGTGATCTCGCCCGGAAGTTGGTCGGCGACCAGTCTCCCCTGTTGCCGGAAGACGATTACAAGGTCCTGACCGCAAGTCCGGGCCTTGCTGATGCGGTGGCGGAAGAGACCCTCTTGTTGCTGGCCGAGTCGCTGGGTGCCCAGCAGCAGGTTGACACCGCCGAACGCCTGTTGCGTGAACAGTGGGTCGCCCGCAAAAGCGCCATTCTGGGCCTCGGCCTGGCGACTGTCATCGGCCGGGAAGGAAAGGCAGAAGAACCGTCCGCTCTCTGGAAGCAGTATGCGAAGTCGCATCCGGACGCGACGGCCCGCTCGATCCAGCTGACGCTGCAACCGTCGACCAAGGGGGCCGCCCTGCGGCCCGAGGTCGAGAAATTCCTCATGGAATTTGCCGCGGACGAGGAACTCGACGTCACCCATGCGCCATTGCTGCTGCTGCTGGCCGAGTTCAAGACCACCCCCGACTCCATTCCCGCCGCGATCAGCATTTACGAACGGCTGCTGAAGCTCGCCCCGACGTCTCCGGTGGCGCTCAACAACCTGGCGTATGTCGAGTCCTTCAGTGATGATCGGCGAGAGAAGGCGCTCGAACATATTTCGAAGGCGATTGACCTCGATTCTCCCCGGCTCGAATACATCGATACCAGGGCGGTCGCATTGTTGCAGTTGGGGCGCTTTGACGAGGCCCGCCAGGATCTGGAGCGGATCACGCCACTGCTTCCCTCCCCGCTGTACTACCTGCACCTCGCCGTGGCCCAATACCGTCTCAAGAACGAGCCAATGGCCAAGGCCGCACTGCAGAAGTGCCGGGAACTCAAGCTCAATCCCGCGCAACTCCCTCCCCTGGAGATCCTCTGGTTCAATGAGGTGCGTGCCCTGTATGAGACGCTTGAGGATGAACCAGTCACCTCGGGAGACTGAGCAGCCAACCCTCCGGAGTGGTGCCGTTCCCGGGAACATCTCTCCAGGGACATGTGGGCACCCTTCCGCGGTTGGGCCTGTTCCCAACGATTCCCCCTGGACGATGTTCACCAGTTTTCTGCTGGCGAACATCGTCGCACTGGCGGTGGGCTGTTCCGGCTCACCGCCTCCGCCTCCCCCTCCACCCCCCAGTCTCCCCAGCCAGGCGCAGTCACCGGTTTTGAGCGGGGCTGACGAGGGTTCTGGATCTCCCTCCGTGCCGACGGAGAGCCTGGACTCCGAACCGGTTGCCACGATTGGTCCCGGCCGCCCCGCGCGACCTGAAATCGACTCGTCCAGCGCACGCGCCTCCGCCGAATGGATTCGCGAAGACCAGCTTGCCGAGCAATATCTTCGCGAGGCCCGACGGGAGGGGCGTCGGTTGCAGGAGCAGGGGCTCTCGGCCGCGATGGAACCACATCGCACCCTCGAAACTTTGGCCATGCTCTCGCCGGAAACGCCGGGTGGGGTTCTCCTGGAGATTCCCGACGACCTGCATCCCGACACGCTCGTCTGGGAAGGCCTTCCCGCGTTCCAGGGAGAATTCGCCCGCTTTGCTGTTGGCGGGGAGGGGGCCTCCAGCCAGGTGATCGCCAGTCACCATCCCGCTGTGCGGAATGCCGTCGCCGGGGATCCGCAGGACTATCAACTGCCCGATGGCTTTGAGCCGGTGGAGGGAACCGATCGGACAGCCGACGGCTTTCCCTGGCGGATCCGTTGCGTGGCCGACAATGCGCTCATGGGATTGGTCCCCTCCACGTTGGGGGTGATTGGTCCGGGAGTGCGCGCCGAACTCGATCCGTTTTACATCGACCTGCATGAGGTGACCGTCGGTCAATACCGGACCTACCGCAGGGGAGAGCAGACCGACAGGAAACGGCTGTTCGATCCCACCGGAAAGGCCCGCTCGGATCAGGAACCCGTCTGTGGTCTGATGTGGGTTGAGGCGCGGGCGTATGCCCGCTGGGCGGGGAAAGACCTCCCCACCGAAGCGGAGTGGGAACTGGCCTCCCGTGGTCCTCTGGGGCTTCCCCATCCGTGGGGGACAGGCATCGCAGTCTGGCCCGCCCGCCCTCCCCAGGCCGGGCAGGTCGGAACAATTGCCCGGTTCGCCAATGATCTCAGCCCCTTCGGCCTGCTTGATACGGCGGCCAATGCCCGCGAATGGGTCCTCGACTGGTATCAGCCCGACACCTTCACCCGCCTCGCGAAGGAACCTCAACCAGTCCGCAATCCCCGTGGTCCCAAAGTCCAGGAGGGGAACGACCAGCATGTCGTGAAGGGGGGGGATCCGCAGTGGCACCTGGACCACCGCGAAGGAGTGGCGGCCCGGGAACGGCTGGCCGACCTCGGCTTCCGCTGCGTTCTTCGCCTGAAGTCGGAAGACGATCGACGGCGACCTCCCCGCAAGTAGTCCCCGGCGTCAATGCGATCTGGCAGTCACGGGAAAACCGCGACCACCAGAGCTCGGCACCGGAATCCCCGCGTGGCTCTCTGGTTCTCGGGCTCCGCCCTGCATTGGGTCCGGCCCTTCCTCGCTCAAATTTGACTCGCTCACACCGACCGCGGGTGTTGCGACGCGAACCCAGAGTGGTGTTCCGGGAATGAAACAAAGTCCCGGCTCAGCAATTGACCCAGAGTGACGGTGGGGCAGGCACCCGTTGGGGGCGGTGCCCGGCGTTCATTCCTCTTCGCTGTTCGACTCGGGATCGTTCGCCCGTTTGCGTGGCTTGCGGGCGGTCTCGGGGATCGGGATCTCGACAGGAACGAGGATGTTCTCCCGGCGGACGACCAGCTTCAGGGTGTCACCCGGTTCGAGACGCGCCAATTCTTCCCGCAGCATCCGGACCGATTGGATCAGCTGGTCATTGACGAACAGGACCAGGTCGTTGGACTTGAGCTGGGCGTCGGAAGCCCGGCTGTTGGGGAGAACCGCATCGATGAAGGCGGGGGTCCGCTGGATCACGTCGGGAACCAGCACCATCCCGAAATCGATCGGCAGGAACCGCGGCGAGGTGAGGGGGGCCTCCAGGGGATTCGACCTGGGGGTGAATGTCCCTGCAATGATGTCCGTGATGGCGGTCTTCAGTTCTGAGATCGGGATGGCATAGTTCATCCAGGTATTGCTCTGGGCATTGCGCAGTTCCTTCCCCACCATTCCGGCGAGCATTCCATCACGGGTGGTCAGCACGCCGCCACCCGAGCCGGGGTTGTTGGTGATGGCGTCGACCACCAGGACCGGGCCGTTGTACGCCGAGTCAAACACCCCGCGCCGGGCCACCAGGCGAGTCCGTGACGAAATCACCCCGTGAAGCACCGAGACAGGTTCATCTCCCGTGGCCACCTTGAACATGTTGCTGAAACTGAGCACCCGCGCTCCGACGGGAGGACTGACCGCCTCTTCCAGATCGAAGAAGGGGAGGTCCTCGGCATCAATCTTGAGAACGGCGAGGTCGAGCTGGGGCTCGGCACCCACAATGCGACCGGCGAACCGCCGGCCGTCATGCAGCACCACGGTCACTTCCTGCTCGTCGAGCACATGGCTCCAGATGGTCACGATGTGACCCTGGGGCGAGACCAGGAAACCGGACGAATAGGCGTAGAGGTTTTTCAGCCGGCCCGCCCCGAAGATCTTCACCACGCGGCGCGAGACCTGCTCGATCACCCGCTGGTGCCGGGACTGAACGGGTGCGGTTTCGCTGGCGGCGGGGGCCGTTTCTTCGGGGGAGTTCTGGGCACCCGCGTGACTGGCGAAAAGCACCGGAACCAGCACGAGGCTGGCGAGCGAACTGCGGACGGGATCAACGACACGACGGGAAACAGCCATCAGGCATCACCCCAATTGGCGGCACGCACTTCGAACCGGCCGTATTCCCGGTCGGCGTGTCGCACGATGAAAAGCTTCGGAAACTTCCGTCCGCTGAATTCGGCCAATCCCTCAAACCGCACCTCGCACGGGTCGACATCCTCGTCCCGCTCGGTGTCGAACCCGATCCATTGTCCCGACTGCTTGTCGAAGAGGAACCGCGTCCGGGCGGTGAAGCGCTCGGCGGCGAGCACATCCACCAGCGGTCCATTGCCATCGAGCGGTTCACTGCCGACATAGTGGAAGTCGCTGAAGGCCTGGGGGCCCTTCGCCAGCAGCCACCGCATCTGGTGCAGGGCCAGCAACAGCCCCCCGGTGGCCGGCGGTTCGTCGGCCTGCCTGGCCTCGGCATTTGTCTCCTGGGCAAAGGCCTGTTGGCCGTCGGCCAGGACCAGCCCGCACAGTTCATCCCCCAGGGTGAAGACCGCCGGAACATCGGCAGCGACCGCGTGGGCCGTCAGCTTCCAGGGGCCGGTCGGCGCGCGGAAATCGCCCCAGGCGGCGAGCCCCCGCAACGTGCGATCCTGCTCAACCTGGTTGAAATGGAAATTGGCGAAGCCGGGCTTCTCGACCAGGAACCGCGCGTACTGCTCGGGGGGTTTCGGCTTGGCCCGGTTGGCCGGTCGGGCCGGCTTCGGAGCTCCGGGCTTGCGACCTTTGTCCGGATCCTTGTCGCCGGGCTTCGGCTCTTCGGATGGACGTTCGGGGGGCTGCAGTGTCATTTCCGACTGGCGGTGCAGACCCCGCAGTCGGACAAAGATCTCCTGCTTGCGACCCTCACGCCGATAGACCAGCGGCAACTTCCACCCCTTCGGGTAGATTCCCAGGATGTTCTTGAACTGATTCACACTGCGAATGGGGCGCCCGGCGAATGAGGCGATCTCGTCATCGACCCGCAGTCCACGTCGGAACGCCTCGCTCGAGTCGAGGATGTTGGTCACCACCACCGAACCGTCGTCGCGGGTTGCCACCGCGGCCCCGAGGGTGGCGTGGTCGACAATCAGCCCCCCCTTGAGATGATCGAGAAAATGCTTGATCTGGTTGATCGAGATGGCGTAGCCGGCCCCCGAGTTGACCCGCCCCCGCTTTTCGAACGAGCCCCGGCCATTGATGCCGACCAGTTCGCCGGTGGCACTGAACAGCGGCCCCCCCGAGTTGCCGGGGTTGATCGAGGCATCAACCTGGATGCAGTCGGTGTATTCGAGAAAGGTTCCCGCAGGGCCCTGGTAGCGATGCAGGCCACTGATGATGCCGTAGGTCACCGTCGGTGAAAAATCGGTGGCCAGCAGGAACGGGTTCCCCATGGCGTAGCAGGCATCGCCCACGGCAAGCTGGTCGCTGTCGCCAAGGGTTGCGACCGGGAAGTCTTCGCGGCCGAACAGCTTGATCAGGGCGACGTCCCCGGTCGGGTCGATGCCAACGATGACGGCATCGTACAGCTCTCCGTTGTTGAGCCCGCACTTCATGAAGTCACCCGCTCCGCTGGTGACGTGGAAGTTGGTGAGGGCGAGCCCGTCGGGGGTGATCAGCACACCGGAGCCACCACCACCCCCCCCCGGCCCGAAGATGGCAACAACGGACGGGGCACATTTCTGGACGACCGCCACGCGGGCCGCCTGCTCCGAAAGCACGTCGGCATCGGCGGCCAACCCGCGGGATGGCGATTGCAGCACGGCTCCCAGGGAGGCGAGAGTGGCCGACTGCAGCCAGTGCCGGCGGGTGAGAAGACCGGGGGAATCGGGTTGCGG
>Ga0315902_10005482_pt1 | contig 17898 bp, 14 predicted proteins | sample LakEriMetagenome_9_FD_203523 | JGI IMG/M metagenome (GOLD analysis project Ga0315902, IMG submission 203523) | Freshwater fungal communities from buoy surface, Lake Erie, Ohio, United States - Buoy 12 MA117 | ecosystem: Environmental > Aquatic > Freshwater > Lake > Lake biofilm | place: USA... | reverse complement strand
TGAGGATGTTCGAGATTCTGGACGCTACGGATCTGTTTCGCGCCTTGCGACACGATGCTATCCTCGCATCCAATAAATCGTTGGTGACTCGGCCGTAAGTAAGACATGGTCCTGTAAATCCAGTAATTGACTTGTTTCGATCTACTTGATGCGCGACGACTTCCGTCGCGTGTTGCAAGAATAGACGCGTCTGATGAATCTTGGTTCGCAAAAATTTTTGATTTTGTGAAATCGACTCGCTTCGACACTAGGTAGAAAGGTAAATCCCAGCTGCTTTTTTATTAGCTGCGGAAATGGGAATCGATCCGAGAATCCCTGTCGGCACTTCGGGGCCTGTATTGGATGACCAATCGCTGGAGCGTTACCGGAAGATCTACCGTGAGATTACCCAGGAATTGGATGAAGCAAAGAGAGACAACGATCACGCGCGTATCATGGAACTAGAGAAGCAAAAAGAGGCTTTCTCAGCGGAGATTGAAGGTGCGACGGGTCTTGGGGGAAGGAGACGAGAGAAGTCGGATCCGGAGCGGGTTCGCAAAAACGTCTCGAATGCGGTCACTAGAGCGATCGATGCAGTTGCCTTAGAGCACGAGCGGCTCGGCAAGCATCTTAGAAACTCGATCACCTCCGGCTCCGCATTTAGCTACGATCCCGAACGAGATCCGCAGTGGCTCGTTTGAGGCTTGGGTAGGAAGACCGTTTTGCGAAAATCTTTTCCAAACGACAGTAGTAGGTAGTCAACCGCCGGTGAAACCAAAAACCCAACTTCGTCTCGCTCACGCTGCAAGACTTGTTAGTCAAAAAAATCTTCCGAGGAACTCTCGATTTTGGCACGAGAATCGGTTACGCTAAAAAGCGAAACCGTATGATTTAACGAACAAACCTAGGTGGCCTTTGCAGGCTGGCCAAGGCTTCGATGAGCATTTCCGCAGCGAAGATTAGTTTTGTCGAATCGACACGGATCGCCTTCGCGAGTCGCCCAAAGATTGTGTAGAAGTATGGAGAACTGTGTGCCCCAGTTACCTCAATGCCATAAATCCTTGCTCCTTTCTACAGTAACGCATGTAATGGCGGGCACATACGCCATCGGCTCGAACAGCGTCCCAAATGCAAGTCCGCAGCACCAACGCGCGCTGCGATCTTATTGGATTGACAAAATGCCAGTAAGCTTTGGTCACTTCGAGCGATTTGTAGCCGGTGGTGGTTATGATGATTCTTCCCTGTGGACTGACACCCTCGAGTCCCCATCCATTTCAAGCATCGATAAGCGTTGTGATGAACTAAAAGAACAGGCTATCGCTGCTGCGAGACTTTTTCGAGAGAAACCAACTAGAAGCGTTGATATTCCGCTGGTCGGTGTTTCATGGAGTGAAGCAACGGCGATCGCTCGCTACGCAGGTGGCAGGTTAGCGTTTGAATGCGAATGGGAAGTAGCGATGCAACGGTCTGTTCGTCGCCACCTGTCTAAAGACGATTGCTCTGCCTCTTCCCTCATTGCGAAATGCTGGCAACATGCACCACAGAGCGATTGGGGCTGTGTTGTTTCCACAGGCGTTTTGCAAGAGTGGACGGCAGATGCGTTTTCGCCGGTTTACTGGCGTGCGGATAGTGATCAACATGGAAGGGCTTGGACACCGGGGCAAATGTATGGCGTTTCCCTACGAGGTTCGTGCTTTTCAGACATGCATAAAGACCATAGGTTTCGCCGATCCGCCGACCCGCACGAAAGACACCCAGCACGCGGTTTTCGTCGAGTCTGGGATAGCGAGCCATCTTCAAATCAGTGTTTAAGTCAATTTGTATTGTATTGAGAGTATTGGGAAGTTTTTCTATGGAATCGATGGCTGAACAAAAAGTTGTCTGCCCTCATTGTTGGTTTGCGTTCTATAGCGATAAAGCCATGTACATCTCGCAACACGAAGAACTATTTGGTGATCCGGTCTTAGGCGACGTTCCAATGCGAATTCCCGCCGGTGAGGCAACTAGATCAAGAGACGGCCGCATGGTCGTAGATTCGAAGGGCTGGGAGATGTTTGAACGCGCGTGTCCTCAATGTCGATTGCAGGTACCGCTTGAAATGCTATCCCAGCGTCCCAAATTTATCTCTATTGTCGGCGCACCGGGTTCAGGAAAAACGTACTTCCTGACTGTGATGCTGCACCAACTGCGTAAGACCCTCGCAAAACAGTTCAAATACACGCTTGACCTGTGTGACACTCACGATAAGCAGCTACTTGTAGCCAATGAGAAAAAATTGTTTGCAGCTCTAGACCCCACCACACCAGTGATGTTGGAGAAAACGCAAGAAACCGGCGGCGATCTCTACAACACTGTCAAGCTAGATGGCGTATCGGTGCAACTTCCCAAGCCGTTCATGCTGACGATACGGAGCACTAATCAAGGAGCTACGATACCTGTAAATGGACGTCAGCAATCGATTGTGTTGTATGATAACGCTGGCGAATCATTCTATTTTGACAAAGACAGCGGACAAAATCGGTCAACTCGCCACCTCGGTCAATCAGATGCTGTATTGTTCGCATATGACCCTTTGCTTGAGCCCGAGATGCGCAGGCGATTGGCATCGGTGTCAAGCGACCCGCAGGTCACCACTAAAGCAAGATCTGCGAGACAACTTGATTTTCTGACCACTGCAATTCAACAGATACGCCGCCATAGCAAGACACCTCAAAATGAAAGGTTGAAAGCATCACTGGCTGTCTGCGTACAAAAATTTGATGTTTGGAGGTCATTGACCGACCGCTGCACGAACGATCAGGGCGAGCCGGTGATAGATTCGTCGTCAATCGAGTATTTTATCGAGCATGGTGTCGCGGCGCTGGATATCACGGAGATTAATATCGTATCGCAAATAGTTCGCAGTGTCCTAATGGATGTAGCGCCTGAATTTGTAAGTATGGCTGAAGCAAATTTTATACGGGTTCGATACTTCCCCGTAAGCGCATTGGGGCAAAGCCCAAAGCTAGATGGTCAGTTCCTGAAAATTGCACCGTTAGATTTACATCCTTTCCGGGTCGATCACCCAATGTTGTGGTTGATGCGGGAATGGAAAATGATAGCTCGTACGAAGGATCGCGCAGACAACCCTCGAAAGCGCCCAACTGCAATAATCGAATCGGCTAGCGCTGGAAGAATACAAGCCAGGTGTCCCAAGACTCGTGAATTACTCGATTTAGATGCGGATTTCGCTGGTTGTGAATTCTACAATCCGAATACACTCGAGTATTTATGGATCCCCGCAGTTGCTGACGCAAGCACCAACAAAGCTACCCAAACACAGCCAGTCTCATCACAAAATTCAACGTCGAAACCAACGCCACCAACAGGTTTAGGACTTAAGCTTCCCGGCGGTGATGAACCCCAAAAAAAGAAGAGAGGCTGGTTTGGCTGATTCATTATGCTGATACACGAACAAATCTATACTTCTGCCAGTGAACTGCTTTCTCCCACTCAGTCCGACTTAGGTGTCGTAGCTGAGAGTGTTGGGTTTCCATCAAAAATTGCAGCGCAGTTGATGACGCTAGCATCCTATCGCATACTGCAAGGATTACCAATTGATGACCCGGCAATCCATCCGTCGCGTATAGTAGCCATGCCTCGAAATGATGGCACATCTTATTCTGTGTCCCGAGTTGTATATGCGGGTGCTGATCACAGCGGTCGTACGACACCACTGGCCCATCATGTCCTGATCGCGCTCGACGAATTAAAAAAGGCTGACTTACAACTAGCTGACACTATTGGTGTTTTCTGCGATCACTTTGTTGACACTTGGGATCAACCGCCAAGACGATTCGATCCACCTAGAACAATTGAAGTTACACCGACACAAAGACCGATGGATTCTATTGGTAAAGCTGATTCGCATCGAATAGCAAACGTGACTGGATGGTTAGCCGCACGTTTTGTCGATGGCTTGGAAAACTCGTCATTTGTTGTTTTCGTTTTGCCGGCAGACCAGCGAGATGCCGCATTGAAGCTATTGGCGGTTATTCAGCGGGCAATTGAATCGACAAATCAATCGTCGCTTGTCTTTCAGAGTCATATTAGCTCATCAAGTGATCTAATTGGCAATGCACACGTGGTAGCAACGTATCCGAATAGCGAGTACTTGAGTGAAATCAAATCTCGCCCCGAGAAACGTCGTCCACCTATCGTGGATTTTTGCATACCTCTGGAAAATCCGTTCAATAACGTAGGATTCGCTCGGTGGTTCGAGAGAGAGCATGCCGATGGCGATTGTCGGACAACGCTTCAAGACGGCTTGCTTTTGCGGAAGTCACTAAACGATATTGACGAATCGAAATATCCAGACGGTTTTTCCCAATTGTGGGAATTTTACGAGCTGTACCGTAATGGCAGTTTGATTGCGCAGTCCGATGCAGTCGGTCTGCGAATCAGAGGTTTATCCGAGATATCCCCGATGGTAAAGACCTTCGTGACTGATCGCATAAAAGAAGCGATTAATGATCATTTCAGAAAAATGCAAGGAAAATCCGACTGGAAATGTTTTCTAAAAATATTAATTGACGATTCTTGGCCGAGTCAAGCTCGCTCGATGTGCTTAGAAGCAATTACTAAAATGCACGCAATTGCGTTTCCGATAGCGATTGCCAATCATGAAGCACTCAAGATTCCAAAGCTGGTACAAAATATCGACGCGACGATTGAAACTAATCCCAATGATTGGAGAACTTGGCTTCAAGGAGCTCCGCAACTTGCTGCGAATTCAAGATCATATCTCGAAAACAGAATTGCATCGGGAAAGCTGTCTTTCAAAGCAGCTCAACAAGTGACCGAGATGCTAATTGCAACAGGAAACATTGATCAACAAAAACAATCGGTGATTAATTTCCTGAATATCCAGAATTATGGACGACCGATTCCTGTCAGTCATTTGGATTGGTTGCAGTCCATTGAGCCGGAATCAGGGCTCCTCAAGAAAGTATTGGAGTTGCCAAACCTTCCGCAACAGATCGCTGAGTCACTAAAAGCCTTTTTAGATCCGCATCCTCCAACGCCACCGGTTACACACCCACCTACTAGCTCACTTGGAGAAATTGGATTGATGCCTCCGCATTTTCAAAATGTTGCAGCTCCGCCAATAAAAACAAGAATAGATCACTCTAAAACACGACGAATTCAAGATCCCCGGAAAAAGATTGTTATGGCGGAGGTTTTTACAGGGGTCGTTGTGATTATGGGTGCATCCTTTATGGTTTTTGGGGATAAACTAAAAATCCCTAATTTGTCAAAGCAGATGGCATGGAGCGCAGTGGCTGCGGCGGTTATCAGTATGCTAATCGGATTGGTCGTATACTTTTGGTTCTCTGGAAACCGAAGTGTTGCTCGGCAACGACATCTAATGATTTTCGGTTTTTTGAGCTTTTATTTTATGGTGTCCACGTCGATTTTCGTCATTGCTTCCTTTGTCGCCCCCTTTTTTTGGAGATAGCGTTCCGTGATTGATACTACGTTTAGGCGGGTACGATCGCTACAGCCTGATGTAAACGACGAATATTTCGATGATGGTCCGCAGACCGTCACAGAACCGCAAATATTGAATGATTTACGACTGGCGATTACTTGTTGGGAACCTCCCAGGAATCAGTTTTCGGCTTTTTTCTTGGACGAATTCACGGTAGACAGTGTTGTGAGGCGAATCGTTACCGCAGTGCTGGTTAAGATTCAAAAAGTTCGCTGCAGGATCGAACATATGGCAATTCCCTACGATGGCGGCGAATTATTTAGCCAGCAACTGCCTCGAAATCTCCATGAACTTCCTGAAGCGGGAATTGAATTAGATTTTCCCCAAAGAGCCATTGAAGAGCGAAAACAGCTTAAAGCAGGAGAGTTTCTCTCGATTTGCGATGATTGTAGTGGTAGCGGTGCTACTGAATGCCCTAAATGCTCAGGGGCAGGCACCAAGGTTTGTGATTCATGCGTCGGCTCTGGTATGGAGGAATGCAGAACATGTAATGGAACAGGCGAGGTTTTGGAATCCGCCACCACTACCCGAAGCTGTACTGTGTGCAGTGGCAAGCGTACGCAAAACTGTAGATCATGTAGGGGAAGAGGCCATCATAGATGTGATGCCGTTGGTTGTAAGAAAGGAAACTTGGAATGCGCAACCTGCGGCTCCTCAGGCAAGTTGCGTAACACGACCTACCTACATATAGAGACCTTCGTGAAAGTAAAACATCATTTACACTGCAAAGATGGATGGGTTGATCCTGGTAGCGAGCTAGCAACCGATCTTATGATCTTACGCTCAGAGAATTCATTTAATACCGCGAGAAACGTAAAGCCGGAGATGCTACGCAGTTTGTTTCCCGAGAATCTTAGGCTAGATGCAATCCGAATCAGCCGGGAAGTTGCAGAAGAAAAAGCGGATGATTCTTGGGATCTAGGAATTCGTTACGAGCTTCGTGCTGGCTACGTGTACCATGTTTTTGCCAATCATCTACATTCAAATACCGAGCTTGTTGTATCGGGCTGTAGCAATTCTGTTACAGTTCTCGTCCCTCCCGATCAGCCGAAGGGTTTATTCAAAAAATTAGGACGTAAAATCAGCACGTTATTGTCAGGTGATCAAGTTAGGAATTCAGCGCATGTCGATGCCGTGCGTGCTGGTGAGGCTTTTTTGTCGGACTCTGCTTTGATTGGACCGTCCCTCCGAAAACAAGGTTTAGAGGTTTCTCTCAATCCAGATGGCTACGATGTGGTGGTACCGGATTTTCTCGAAGATTCTAATCACGCGACAGTTAGCTTCCGTTGTGACGCTTCCGGAAATATCACCTTGCATTGTTCAGTTCTTCTTGGAGATGCTGATCGAGATTGTTTCCCGGAAGCCCTAATGCTGTCAAACAAGCTTCCTGTTGGTAATATTGCGTTGCAGGAACTGAACGGAGGAAATATTGAGCGTTTTGCCATCGTTAATCTTCAGCCTTATGTCACAACTTCACCACCACACTTGGCTTATCTTTTACGACTAATGCTATCCACCGCTTTTCAACTACGTAAAAGCAATCGTATTGGTTTATCCCTTTGAAAAATCCCAGGCTCACGGATTTCTCCACCATGCTTGACCTCGCCTTACTCGCTGAATATATCCGTGTGAACTTGAATGTACCCGTTATCGGTGAAGGTAACCAACTTATTTTAAACCTCACCTTGAGTAATGGACGCAGTCAAGCCGTGCTGATTTCTATCAGGAATTTCAAGAGCGACAAGATAATCGAGGTGCGATCCCGATGTGGTGTTATAACTAATCCTAAATCGGTTCGCGCATCATTAAAGCGCAACTACTCTGGTTCGGTAGGTGGGCTTTGCATGGATAAGGTTGATGGGCAGCACATCATCGATTGTGTGCAGCGATTGGTTGTTCCACCTGGGTTGGGTGTCAACATCGAAGAGTTTTTGATGACAATATCGTCAATTGGATTGCAAGCAGACTTAATCGAAAGCAATCTCAGCAACACTGATGTTTTTTAAGGATTTTTATAGATGAGTGGACGCAAGGATTATTCGTACGAGCTCGTAGCCGCTCGCATAGCAGCTCAACAAGCGGCGATTACAGCTAGACGGGCTGCACGTGCGCAGCAAACACGTGAAAGACTTGAGGCAGCTAAGCTCGACGCCCAGCGGCGGGCCAGTGAGATGGCCATGCAGCAGCGAGCGTTTAATCAAAGGCAACGCTTAATCGCTGCAGAACAAAATCGTCGCGAAGTGGAGTCGCATTTAAAAGATGAAAAGGCCGATTCGAAAAAGCCGAAGAATATGCGACCAGTTCCTGATCCCACACCAGCTGCCGATGGATCTCGCAAGGAAAATATCCTCCGACAGGATCAAGAAATCCGAGATCCCCAGAAGCTTGCAAGGGAATCTGCCGAGCTAGAACTTCAGCAGCAGATTGAAAATCAGCTTAAGACCGTCTTGCAGTGGAAGGCAAATTTTGATGTAAACACCGACGTACAAAGCTTTAGCTCAAATGAACTTAGCGATTGGAGGATAAGGACTGATGAAACAGTAGCAGTGATTTCAAGTTCAACATCGTCGCTCGAAACTCTATCTCGATTGCAACAGATAACGTCCCAAGCCGAACAAATCGAGCTAAAGGCTGGTGAAGTGTCAGACAAGTTTTTTGCACGCAACGCCGTCTTGACCGACATTATAGACTCACTACGCGAGATTGGATTCTTTGTTCAAGATCCTGAGTTTGCTGATTCTAGTAATCCAGCTGGTGCAGTTATCATACGTGCCAATCGCGGGAATCAAAGCATGAGTACCTCAATATCGCTGGACCAGAAGGTAGAGTCGGATTGGCAGGGGATTCACGGTGAATATTGCACTGGGGGATTCTTTGAATTTGTTAAAGCCATGGATCAGAGGGGTGTGATAGTAAATCCAGACGATATCAACCTGAAGCCCCAATTATTGCAGAAAGGTGCAAAGGAACTTCCAGAAACGCGACGGAAATCGGCTGGAGAAAACTAATGATTGAAGAACCCTGGGTTAAAAATTTAGATAAAGCGTTGTTGCTTGATCCACTAGTAATCTTACACGGAAACGTGCGGGATAAATTCTGTATTCGACCAGAAAGACTGGGGCGATTGCCAAAACAGCTGGCCGAAAATCGCTATGCAGATTTCCCTGTATGGTTGGCGATCGAATTGGAAGCGAAAGGCTACGATCTGATAATTCTTTATGACGCCGTCGAGGAGGCGATTGTTCTGCGACCAGAAATGGTACAACTATTCGAAAAAGCGGCGTCCACACAGGTCCCCGTAAAAAGCACATCCTCAACGTCAATGCAACCAAGCCCCAAGTCCCCTGTATTGCCATCGGCTAAGCCAGCGTCTTCAGCTGGAAATATATCAGAGGGAAACCAGTGGATGGTCAAGATACAACAAGGACTAAATCCGGAGAATTTTGTTCTTTCGCTTCATGATCGCATTTTCAGAAATAAAGAAATATCTACTGCTGTAGTCTTTCGATTCACGGACCGTTACCTGAGCTTCAGCGATAGACAAGATGCTGCTGAAAAGCGATTGTCTATACTATTACAAAAAACTGCAATGTCGCTTCCGAGTAATCCTAATCCAGATGTATTGCAATCTCGATTGCTTTTGCTTTTTGATCTTGAAGGCGCTGTTCCTCAAGAACTCGGTTCACAAGCTCCATTTGCTGGATCCGCTCGGATTCCAATTCCCTCGATACAGAATCGTGAGCATTTTTTCCGAACAAATTGCGATCGTTTTTACTCTGAACCGGGGCAAAGACTAGATGTAAATACTGATTCAATGCAATTAAATCTATGCGCAAATTTATCGGAAGGATTGCGAACTCAAGATCTTCTTAGTCTGATAGCACTCAGTCACGAAGAACAGCTTGGATTGGGGAAAGGGCAATTCAGAACTCTTCTGGATCGCTTTCGATATGGCACTCGTGAAAATGCGTGGATCAAAATAAAGAATGAAACGTTGTCGAATGCGACAGAGTTTCTTCGATCACGTGTCAAGGGTCAGGACCCCGTTATCGCTGACGTTGTACCTACACTTATACGAGCTAAACTCGGACTTACAGAAATTAGCAGCGAAGGCGAATCTTCGAAGCCACGCGGCGTATTTTTCTTTGTCGGTCCCACTGGTGTTGGGAAAACTGAACTAAGCAAAGCTATCGCCGAACTCATTTTCGGAGACGAAAATTCGATGATTCGTTTCGACATGAGTGAATACTCTGAAGAACACCAGCAAGCTCGCTTGGTGGGTGCACCGCCAGGATATGTTGGATTCGACCAAGGTGGGCAATTGCCAAATGCCATCCTTGAGCAACCATTCAGTGTTGTATTGTTTGACGAAATCGAAAAAGCCCATGGACGAATACTTGACAAGTTTCTACAGATACTTGACGACGGTAGACTGACCGACGGTATGGGACGAACTGTCTATTTTAGTGAAGCAATCATCATCTTCACCTCTAATATAGGTACTTCACCAAGATTCAGATCAAGTACGAGTGGTAGCTCGGCCAGCAACGCTCTAGGTACAATTGGTCAAAGCACAGTCGATCAATACGATAGATTACAAGACTTGTCTTATCAGGATTTGCAATCTCATTTTCGACACGAAGTAAAGAACTTCTTCGTCAATTATCTTGGGCGTCCTGAAATCCTGAATCGTATTGGTGAGGATAATATACTAGTTTTTAATTTTTTAAAAGACGATAGTGTAAAAGATCAAATAATCCAAAAGCAAATTTCCAATTTAGCAAACTATCTTTCCGAGAAATTCCAAGTAACCATCAGCCTTACCCCAGCATTTTGCGAAGTGCTTAAGCAGCATCCAAATGGATTCAGACGCAATGGTGCTCGTGGCGTTCGCAATTTGCTGCGTAAACTCGTTCTCGATAAGGTTGCGGTCGATATTTTCACGATCGGAGATAACTTGAAGGGGCAACGTCTAATCGTAGACTATGCTGCTAAGCGAGATTCGATAGGTGCTGATTTCCTATTCGAATCAACTAAAGTTCGACACGATTGGAGACCAACGTGAAATTGGATGAAACATTCCTAATTAGCGATCGACCTATTCCTTCAGCTGATCCCAATCGAATCCAGTTCACAGGCATTCAGCGGCGCTCTTACGTTGCTGGTCCAGGCAGTCGATGTGTACTATGGGTTGCAGGTTGCCATAGGCGATGCCCAGGTTGTTTTCAGTCGCATTTTTTCGACTTTAAAGCTGGAAAGTCTATCGGCATCGAGCAACTTGCACATGAAATCATCTCGATTCAAGATATCGATGGATTAACGATCTCTGGAGGTGAGCCGTTTGAACAAAGTGCGTCACTAGCGGAGCTTTGCAAGCTAATTCGCCAGCGCAAAGACCTCTCCATTCTTGCTTACACAGGATATAAGCTCGAGGATCTGCGAACACGTAGTTCGGCTGATCAAATGTTTCTGCAGCAGCTCGATTTGCTAATTGATGGAGAGTACCGGCAGGAACTGCGAGGTCCGTATCTGTGGCGAGGATCGGCAAATCAAAGATTGCTCGATCTGAAATCCAATGATCCAATCAATGCTTCTTTCGAGCAGCCATACGGGGATGAAGAGTCTTTGCAGCTGGTGCTTGAAGATGGCTTGCTTATTGTTGGCGGATTTCCATCGCCAGATTTAGATAAGCGACTAAAAAGAGCACTTGGCCAACGCGGTATCATTCTTGGAAGGGCCAGAAGTTCAAATGACGACGATTACCGTACGGACCCCAGCAATGCTTGAATCACCTATACCATTAATTGACCATCATGTTATCTCGATAACGGGGCGATCGCCTGTGGTGGTTCTGGGATTAGAAGCAACCACGCCCGAACAGGTGGAAATATCCATCGTTATTGACCTTAGTGACTCTTGTGGTGATTTGTCTAAACTAATATCCCATGCAAAGAAGCTACTTAGCCTATTACCAAGAGATTGGCCTATTTCAATTTTTTCACTCAGTTCCCCGGATGCCATCTCTCGTCCAGGTTTGCGGTTACTGGATTTTATTGAATCTGATAACTTGCTTTTGGAGTTGTGTAATAACACACGCGTTATAAGCGTTAGCAAGCGAAGAGGTAGCTTTCTACGGCCCGTGTTGGAAACTATCGGAGGGGTGAATCCTTCAACTCGCCGATTATTAGTCGTGCTAACGGATGGTGAATTCAGCGACTTTGGAGAATTCGATATACCAGCGAGATTGGAGGTTGTCTGCATTCTTCCGAATTCGTTCCAAACTGCATCTGAGCTTCGGAAGCCAATCTTAGACGGGTTCACAGTTCTGGAGATGCAAGACCCCCAACTCGACAAAATAATTGCCAGCTTCACCCATCCGTTCTTTGGGCCAGTAGTCATTGAGCCTATACTAAATACATCGATGCTGGATAATTTATATCGATTTGTCGGCGATGGGAAATTTATCAAATGGTCGAGTTCGACCAGCCATATCGTAAACCTTGCATCAGGTCGACAACTTTTCCTTTTTGATGGCAGTTTAGAGGATGCGCAGTTAATCCGCTGGCAAATCAAGTCTTGCTTCAACCAATCAATCAGGATTCTCCAAAGTAGCACTGCTACAATACAGCCTCTTCCAGGCATTGAAGAACTTATTACTCGTCAATTTAATCCATCGCAAACTGATTCAATTACCGAACTGATCTGCTGGTCAAAAAGAGGCGACGATCAATTCAGTGTCATAGCTGAGCAATTCGAACAAGCAAGTATTTTGGCCGCACAAGGTAGAAGCTGGATCAATGAGAAGGGAAACCTACAGGTTTTTTCGAACTTTGCCGCTTTAACACCCATTACCGAAGGCTCTAGACCACAATACTCGGCATTGCTTGCGATCATGGTTCAGTGCGATCAGACTGGTTCCCCCCTTCATATAGCTTTATTCTCACTCCGTCGCGATAAAAATCCTGCGATTCGATTTCAAGTAGATGCACCGTATAACCAACTCGTTGCAAATCAAAACCTCTCAATTCGGTTTGACGATAGTCGATACCGGTGGATTTTAGAGAGTTCAGGATCCAAAGACGCCGAAGCTCCATTTACGGCCGAGCTAGAGTATTATGCGTCCGAAAAATTAGTTGTGCCGCTTAGTCACCCCAATGGCTCGGTTACAGCTTTATTCTCCGGAGATGTAAGTTAATCGTAGATTACAGTCCGGATCTGTGCGATAACTAGGCTCTGAATTCTTGGGGGATCCCTGGGGAACTCAGGGCAACACTGAATCCGAGGTCGTCGCTCCGGGACGACAGTGCGTGCCTGAATCGTGTCGCTAAGAGCTGCATTGCTTATCCTGTCCAGGAACTTCTGAGTGCGCTGGTTTGGAGCTCACGGCAAGAGCTTAGGAGACGAGAGTTGTGGTGTCTCGAGAAAGGATGTTCCGGCTGCTTGGTACCGGAGCCGTTTGCTTTTGGCGAATCATCGTCAGCGACCTGCAGCTCTCTCCTTTGCACGCTTTTCCTGAGAGAATCTCTGGGTAATAAGCCTCCGGTGATAACCCGAAAAATCCCGATGAGCTAGAGCGGAGTTTGGATCTGGCAACTGAATAACTGGGTAGCGAAGCAAAACTACCCAGGACTTATAAGTGCAGGCCGACGTCCAAAAACGTCGGCCTGTTTGGTTTTTACGACACTTTCCCTAGTGTTTTTCGAGGTTTCTAACTCTCGGAATCTCCGGGTTTCGCCGCCACTCTTGGCCAAGTTCCAATGATCCGCCGGCCTTCGGCCAGGATCCTGGCCCCAAACTCTCGGCCTTCTCGGAGTCTCTCGGGAAGTGGGGTTATACGCAAGTTGCGATCGGGGGTGGAGCGGGAAACGAACACCGAAATGCACTTCAGGTTTCAGGTTTAATGTGGCGAGGAATTGGAAAGGGCTTTTTGGCGGTCCAGGATGATGACAGGCAGACTAGGCCGAAACAGCCTATCGCTCCACAAAATTCTTGATCCGCTCGCAAGTGCTGTATATCATTCAGCTTCGGAAGGCGCTGGCTTGCAAGATAAGTTGCGGTGGTGCCGCATACAGGATTTTAAACTGATCCGTGTAAAGACAGCTATGCAGAAACCAACCATGAAAACCAAACGAAACCAACAGGCATATATCGCCAGCGTATCACAAAACGGCCGCACCGACTCAGTCGTCGTAATCTCATACGAACTTGACCGCTCAAACCGGTTTACCGGTTACGAATTTTTCAAGATTGTTACTTCACTCGATATGCCCCGTCTTGCGATTCCGTCTGATCGCCAAGCGACATTTCAGGAGGAGCTTCTGGTGCTCGATAAAGCAGTTCACGCCGACGAAACACCAGAAAGTCATGAGGATAAAATCAAAGAGAAATTATCTGAGGCCTATACGAGCGGCCAGCAAATCACTGTCAGAAAAATAGAAGGATGATGAGTCTAGCAAGGCGACGGAGCCAATTCCTATAGCTGGGTCAGCTTGGACGTTACCGAAGTAGAGTAAGCCGACCCGTCACCGCGCTATCTCCATTCACCAGCTTGTCTTATCACTTCAAATTGTAAGGCTCTCCGCTTATTCCAACCTCGAACGTTGCTGGCGTTTCGTATCACTTCTTTTCCTTGGCCCTCTGATACTCCCGACTGAAATCGATCCCAAGGTCCTGTCCGGGAGTAACCTCCTGGACAGCAGCGTAAAACAAGCACGCAAGGTACAGTCCGTCGAATTCGCCATCAATGGTTCTTAGCCTATGCTTGGTCTCTAGGTCGTTGATTGCCATCCCCTTGGCTGCAAGCAAAACCAACTCAATAACCAACGCTCGTTTAAGTTCGCGATCCATGCCGGACAGACGCTCAAGAGCATCCACCATGTACCCGTAGGCGACCTCATTGAAATCGTCTCCGGCTCTCTCGGCATCTTTTTCGTACTTGGCCAGGTAGTCTCTGGCCATGCTCAGTAGGTGCTCCGAACCACCGAGAGCTAGAGCTCGCTCAAAGTTTTCTTTGGCCCCTGTCAGATCTCCAAGATGGTGCAAGCATTGGCCAAGGCTGACAATTACTCCGATGTCATCCGGTGTAAGCTCCAAGCATCGCCGCAGCTCAACTTGTGCGTCAGCAAATCGCCGTTGGTTGGCAAGGCATATCCCGAGGTTTTTCAGTGCCCATTGATTCTCAGGCTCGATCGAGAGCGATTTGCGAAACCACTCTTCTGCGAGGTTGGGGTTGCCGTGGGCTAGTTCTGCGTAGCCAAGGCTCGACATGGCCAAGAAGTGGTCTGGGTCACACTCTATGGTAACTTCCAGTACTGAGACAGCATCATCGTGGCGATTCAAAAGGCTATAGGCCGAACCTAGCAGGAACATGCCATCGACAAAATCTTCCTTCGTGATGGTCTCGATTCGGAGCATCGTCCACAAAATGGACGCTGCACTTCGGACATCCCCTTGGTTGAGCAAGTCTCTGGCGTGCACAAGTACCTTTTCAGTGTCGATCCTCTGCTGCCAGGACACGGACATCTGCAAGTCCGAAACGAGCTCGGTCTCAGCCACAGCCCCCATTTTTTCGAATTGCTTGATCAAAAAGTCGCTAGCCAGGTCCAAAACCTCGTCGTCTGAGAGCCCGTCGGTTCTATCGAGCAGTTCCCAGTCCAGTTCTCGGAGGTCAATGGATAGCGAATCGCTGGACATTTGGGATCTTACTATGGGGGTTGGCGAGGCGCTGTTGTGGAGGCAGAACGGCAGTCTCGGAGCTTTTCCGTAGCAACTATCCGATTCTTGGAGTCTGGGTCGGTAGGACGGGAGTATTCTATCTGCCAGAGGAATCCAGGCAATTTACTTCGGTTTCCCAAATCAACTGCTTGCACATAATCGACTTTCGAAAACCACTGTTTGATCCGGGATCTATCTTGGTTAGATTCAGGCTCGTTGAGATCTCGATAAATAAGCTTCAAAGGAATAGTAATTCCAATTTCTATTCATCGACAGCGAGTCCAAGAATCGGAGACATGGCTATCCAAGAAGCAGCAAAAAAATCGACCGCTTCGTCGGACCGGATAGTCTCGCAAGAATACAGAAATTGGACCTCAAATCCCAGCTGAATGTTGGCTTTCTTGTGAACCAATAACTCGTAAATAGCCTCAATCCACTCTGGCTGATACTTGACAAGCGTTCCATTCCCTTGGATTGTGGTCCTTAAATCCACATCGATTCTTCCATCAACCTCTGCATCTGATCGTTGGCTGCGATAATGACGCTGCGTCGCATACGCCATCGGTTTCGCACCAGTCGATTTTTTGATGACTGGTCGGAGATTCGATTCGATCTTTCTAACAACATCAAGAAAACCATCGATCCCGAGGCTGGATAGCTTCGATCGGAATCCTCCCTTAACGCCGTTTGGAACGGTAATGGAAGCAACTGCATATCGCCGATTAAGACTGATTGTAAGGTGTGGAAACGCTGTAAACTGTTCCGCATCGCGAGCGGCTGATAACGGTAGGAAGTCCCAAACCCCATCTGTTCCTTGCCCGGTTATCGCTGTGCGTCGCTTGCCGTCAGGATCGACACCAATCTTCTGTAAATCCTTTCTCTCTTGAAGTAAGTCGCCCATCAAGCGAATTAGCCGTTTTGCCTCGCGGTAGGTGTACGGGTTTTTTTCATCGAATCGCAGCCCATCAAACACGGTAATTGTTCCTCGTATCTGGTAATCCCGAGAGAGCATCTTTTGTTCAAATGCTCGCATAAAGTCGACGAGTTGTCTCGCCCAAAATGAATCTGCTGATCTGACGTTAAACCAGGCATAGACCTCTCGCCAGGTCTTGGAAATCGTTCTCGCGGATGTTTCGTATGGAAAGTTGTCGACCGTCAGCACAACAATCCAGGGAGATGGGTAGCCATTTCTTTGTGCGGTCGCGCGGTGGCGTTCGAGCTGGTTTAAAGCCACCTTGGCTTGTACCTTGCATTCGAAAAGAACTGCCCAATTCTCATCGTCGAATATCGCCAGATCAGGCAGTCCCTTTTGTTGCAAACCATCAGCTTCATCAAGTAGACTACCCGGGACCTGTTGCTGCGTGATTGCCAAACGAGTTTGCTTCGGGGTTTCGGACACACCCAGCCATTTCAAAAAATGTTGAAGTATCACGCGATCCTGCTCAAGCACAGTCGCAAGTGCATGAGTCAAGCGGTTTTCCGGCTGTTCATATTGGTCAAATATATTTCGCAATGTTTGTCCACGCTTCTAAAGAGACTGATTTCCTAATATCGGAACAAATACTGGTCACAAGTAATCACGAAAAAGCCTTTGCAAAGCTATTTCGAAATGCAATCACTCCACACCGCTGCTAATCTATAAGCTGCCTCGGCAGCCCGCACTTGAGCGACGCGCCCTGCGTTTTTGAGATAGCCTTCCGAGAGTTCTAGAGTCTCTGGCTTCTCGGTGATCCCTCTAGAAACGATGCTCAGTGAATCCAGGACTTCCGGAGTATAAACGTGCTCGATCGCCGCTTTTCGGCTTTCTCCAAGCCACACGAGCGGATCTAGACCACCCGGGATCGACACTGCGATCCGTCCGATTTCGCTCAGTTGTGGACTCGAGGTGATCTCGGCAAATCGGCGTCGGTTCGTCCGCTGTGCAAATTCGTCGCCAAGGAGTTGATCCCAAAGTGCATGCATGTTCTGCCGCTGTTTGGTCGGAATGCTGTTGGCTCCACGGTCTCCGTCCTTCTTCACAAAAACCTTTTCCATGTACAAACTACCGGCATGGCATGGTTGGTGCGCGTCGGCGACTAAGTGCCCAATCCAGCAAAGCGCGATCGCTCGGTCTCCAACGGGTTGCGATTTGTCCGTGAGAACTTTGCGGCAGAGCTCAACGGCCTGTGAAAGATACAGATCTTGGGTTTCCAAGGTAGCATCCAATGGTAGCGGTCCAGGTCTTTCTGGAACCACGATCTCGTCTGGGTTGCCGAGCACGATCGTCGGCCCAAGTTCGTAGTGCCAAGTCGATCGGTGGTATTTGGGCTGCCTCCTCGCGACGTCCGGCCAATAGCCGGCACGACCAACGAGCCAGCGCGTTCGCTCCTCGTCGTTTGCCAGTTTCTCGGGTGGGACGAAATCCGCTAATGGAAAGTTGTGAAAAATCCACCCAAAAAACAGGGGATCTTGATGGTGATTACTTGCTCGCGACGCTTTAATTTCTGCCAGTCCGGGTCGGCCATTTTGAAAGAGGCCGCAAAATCGTTCCCGTTTCGATTGATAGGCTGCTTTTGGTGCGGTCTACAGGGTTTAGGCTGATCCTTGAAAAAGCAAGTTATGCTCACGAATTCGAAGTTCATTTTCCAACTCCACCCTTTGTTAAGGACACACGTCAATGGCAGACACTTTGTACC
>Ga0315902_10005472_pt1 | contig 17912 bp, 22 predicted proteins | sample LakEriMetagenome_9_FD_203523 | JGI IMG/M metagenome (GOLD analysis project Ga0315902, IMG submission 203523) | Freshwater fungal communities from buoy surface, Lake Erie, Ohio, United States - Buoy 12 MA117 | ecosystem: Environmental > Aquatic > Freshwater > Lake > Lake biofilm | place: USA... | reverse complement strand
ACCTTAACAGGTGAACTAATGGAGTTAGCAATTTATCAATCAAATCATCTTACTCAAACCAATAGGGCTTGGGAAGATATGACAGCAGATTTAGAGAAATTACAGGAGGACAAATGACAACTGCACCGATGAACCCAAAGGCAGGCGTATCAGGTCCAGGCAAGTTTGCAGTACGTACAGATAAGTTAGAAATGGGTTCCACAGCATACGGCGAAGGCGTTGAGACACAGGCTATTAAGTCTGGCGCTCCGCTAGCCAAGACTGGTGATGTACGCCCAGCACGTGCAGGAGATGTGCGTGAAGCAGCAACACAAGCACCAGTAACAGAATTATTTGCAGAGACTACTCGCCCAGGTGAACCAGTAACAGCAGGTATTGATATTGGTCCAGGTGCTCCATCACAAGCATTGATGATGCAAAAGGCAGTAGCAAAGACTTCAGACACATTAGCAAAGATGTTGCCATTTGATACAGACGGTTCTATTGCAATCTTGTATCAGCAGGCCGTTGCGCGAGGTGACTAATTGGCTGACAATCTAAAAGCAGCCGCTGCAGCTGCAGGATTAACACCTGCAGAACGAAAAGAAATAGAAGCGCTTAATAAGACGCTATCTGTTCACCGTGAACTTTCTAACCTTCCACAAAAGACTGCACAGCAGGCCTATGCTTCAAAGACACCTGAGCAACAAGCAGCGCTCAAGCGCGTAGCAGGTGAAGAAGATCCTGTTACTAAGCCACAGCGTGGTTGGTTAGGTACTGCTTGGCACTACACAGGTGGTGCTGTGCTTGCAGGTATACAAGAAGTTTCAGATCTTTCTACTCGTGCATACCGTACTGGTGCTATTGCACTTATGGAAGGCAAGAATCTAGGCGATGCTTGGACTACTGCTAATGACAAAGGCGACAAGGTATTTAACCCAGGTCGTATTGAAAACGCTAGCGCTAAGTTTGGCAATGACCGTATGCAGGTTGCAATGCGAGTTGCAGCTGGTGAAAAGTTAAGTCAAATTGCATCATCTGGCACAGATGCACAAAAGCAGATTGCAGCAATGGCTGCACAAAACAAAGATAATTTATTTCAGGATGCACTAGATGCGGCACAAGCTGCTAAGTACTCTCCAGGTCGTCAGATTGCTAACCTGATTACACCTGAACAATTAGAAGGTTCAGGCTTTTTCTATCGTGCAGTATCCGGTGCAGTAGATGCTGCATACCGTATCTTTGCAGATCCATTGCTACTTGCTGGTAAGGCAAAGCGTGCAGTAGATATCTCTCGTTACTCACTCGATGTTGTAGTCGGTGGCAATAAGGTAGATGAAGTATTTGCACGTCCAGAGGTTGCACAGTTCTGGAACCAGTATGGTGCAGACCTTGGTGCTTTTAAGAAGGCAATTGATTCAGGTGCTACTAAAGAAGCAGTTGATATCAAGAGACGTCTTACAACCATTGCACCAGAGTTTGGTGATCCAGTAATTAAGTCTTTCATTAACGCAGATGTGCCAATCACAAATGCAGATACTGCTAGAGCGTTCTTCTTGAACGCTAAGCAGGTAGAAGAAATGATGAAGGGCCAGATTGGTCGCAAGCGTGTGATGATTCCAACTCTTGCAGAAAACATTGGCGGCATAAACAGTAGATTTATTCCTGGTACACGAGCATTCCGTGTTAACGCTGTAACCACAGCTAATAAAGTATTTAATTTAGATAAGATCGGTCCTAAGTTTGTAGATGACCTTTACTTCGGTGGAGCAACTACAGATGACGGTATTGCCAAGGCAGTCATTGATGGTAGAGAACAGATTGTTAATACAGTCAAGGCTAACCGTGAGGCCAAGGGAACGGCACGCTTTTCTATGGCGCAAATTCAGTATCGCGTTGACCGCTTTAAGGCTAAGTTCTCACAAGTTCCTTTCTTTGAGGATGACTTGTTTGATGTTACATCTAAAGACGGTGCATCTAAGGTTTATCGCTATGCACGCTTGGTTCTTCCACAAAATGAATCACGTCTAATTGCACAAGCATTTGATAATGCTGAAGTAGGACGTAAGAAGGAAATCTTCTACGGTTTGCAATCAACTATCGCTGACATTCGCGGGTTGAACGTAACCAAAGAAGGTAAAGTAATTGCAGACCAGCTTAAGAGTACACCTAAGCGAGAGTTTGCTATTACAGATCCACGTACAGGATATAACCCAGCAGCTCTACCAGATGGTGAGCAGGTTGGTCTTATCCTTTCTGACCTTTCAGATTACGTAAGCACACTTAGTGTTCGTGATATTGACCGTGCTGCATCACGTTCTGGTCTTATCCAGCAGATTGCAGGACTTGCCCACTCTAACTGGGTTGAGAAGATGACTACTGGTTGGTCATTCTTGACACTTGCCGGTCCTCGTTATGCTATCCGTAACGCAACAGAAGACTTAATGGTTCACTTAGCAATCGGTGAATCACCATTTGGTCTTGTAAAGGCACGTGGTTTATCAACTCGTTTGCGTACAGCACGCCAGGTAGAAGAAGGTTTAACTACTCTAGGCAAAGCAGCACAAGATCCACTAGGTGGAGTTATTCGCTTTGTCAATAAGAAAGAAGCCAAGCACTACTCACAGGCTATTGCAGCAGCACAGGGCGATGTAGTTAAGATCCGCCAGATTACTGCAGAGGCTTTGAACGAAGGCAAGCTCGCTCGTTTCTATGACCAGACAGGTCTTGGTAAGTTTACTGCCGATGATCGTAAGTACTTGCAAGAACAGATTCTTTTTGGTGACCTAGACAACGCTCTTATGGATGTTGTCGAAGGCGGCAAGAACTCCTTTACTGGAGTTGATGTCTTCTCACGTACCGTTAACTTTGCACGTAAGAACAATGTTCGCACAGCAGAACTTAGCTACAACCTACCTAAAGGTAAGTTTGCACGTGCTAAGGGTGCTAAGGCCTATACAGCTATGGCACCTCTTGCTAACGAAGCAACTCAGGTTGCTTGGGCAATGCGTATTGGGTACTACTCAAACGACAAACTAGGACGCCTTGCAGTTGCTAATCTTGATAACGAACCAGTTGCTCTTGCCAAACTCAATGCTTGGCTTAATGACCCAGCAAATGCTAAGCAGGTTGCAGCATTTCGTATGGAAGAACGCGGAATTAGCACAGAAGAACACGCAAAGCGTATCTTTGATTCAGCAAAACAACTTTTTGTTAAGAAAGATGGCAACATCAATGATGACTTGTTATCTAAGGTACGTGCAATTGACGAAAAAACAGGCGAATATCGCATCACTGGTAAGTTAGGTCTTGATGATCTACCTAAAGATATTGATGATGTACCAGATTACATCGTTGGCCCACAGTTAGTTCCAGTAACAGATACCGGTAATTACACCACATCCATTATGGAGTGGGGTTGGGACTGGTTAGGTGAGGCTAATGCCCGTCTATCACGTGAACCTATGGTTCTATCTGAGATGATTAAGTTACGTAAGCAATTTGAAAAGTCTGGATTTGAAAAGGCTTTCATTGCTTCATACAAACGCGGTATTACAGATGAGACTGCACTTGCTAAGGCTGAGTTTAATGCTCGTACTAAGCTAGCAGAGATTGTAGAAGACAGAGCACGCTTGCAGACATTGGCATATGTTGATAATCCTGCAGTGCAAAGCCAGTTAGCGTTCTCAATTCGTAACTTTGCACGCTTCTATCGTGCTACTGAAGACTTCTATCGCCGTATGTACCGCGTTGTGCGCTACAACCCAGAGGCAATTGTCAAGGCAAGCCTTACTTATGAGGGTGTAACCCACTCAGGCTGGGTACAACAGGACGATCAGGGCGAGCCATACTTCATTTATCCTGGCACACAGTATGTTTACAAGGCAGTACAAGGTGCAATGCAGGCACTGGGTGTACCAGCAGAGTTTAAGACACCATTTCCAGTGGAGTTTGGTGCAAAACTCAAGATGATTACACCATCTTTGAACCCAGAGTCAGCAGTTCCTACACTTGCAGGACCATTATCTGGTTTCTCAATCAAGGTTGCTACAAATCTTGTAGGTATCTTTAGCCCAGGTGCAGCAGATACCATCACAACTACGCTATTAGGTAAGTATGCACAGGACCAACCAATGGTTTCAGCGTTCTTACCAGCACACGTTAACCGTATCTATTCAGCAATGAACCAAGATGAGCGTGATGGTCAGTACGCATCAGCAATGCGTAAGGCTATGACATATCTTGAAGCAGGTGGACACGGACTTGTGCAAAGATACGAAACAGTTGATGGACAAGAAGTACCAATCCCATTCAGCGCAGCCGAACTAGAGGATTACCGTGTTCGTCTTAAGAACACCACACTAGGTATCCTAGGTATGCGTGTTGTTTATGGCTTTACTGCACCTGCTACAGCACAAGTTCAACTCAAGTCTGAGATGGCCGACTGGGTACGTGACAATGGTGAAGCATCATTTAAGCAGACTTGGTACGGGCTGTTAGATAAGTACGGTGATTACGATACAGCAATGACTGAATGGGTAAAGCGCTACCCAGATCAGATGCCATTTACTGTCTCTGAATCAGACCGTTCGACTGTTGCATACTTCCGTTATGCACAAGAATCTGGTGACTTTGTTGACAAAAATGAATCACTATTTAAGTCTTATCCACAGGGTGCAGCGTTCCTGATTCCTCACAAGGCTGGTTATTCTTGGGATGCTTACAAGACTATGACTGATATGGGTCTTCGTAAGAACAAGACAGTATCTGACTTTATGCGTGAGGTACAGACTGCAGCAGATATGCAGACTTACTACGAAAAGAAGAACACATACGAGGAGAACCTCAAGTCTGTAGGTACAGATTTCGAGCGTTCACAACTTCGTAAAGAGTTCACAGACTGGGCAACAGTATTCAAGGCAGGCCGTCCATTAGTTCAAGAAGAGCTAGCACAGGGTGGCAAGAAGGCTATTGAGCGTATGAAAGCACTCAATGACCTACAGAAGATGCTTGATGAAAAGGCCGCATACAAGGCATCACCTGATACAGCAAAGAAGTTGCGTCAGATGATGGACTTATACAACTCATACAAGACAAACAAAGATCAGTTTGAGGCTGTTGGTGGTAGCCAGTTCCTTGCACAGATGAACAAAGAAGAGACTATTATCAAGATGCGTGAACTTTCACAATACAACGAGAATACACTGAGTGCATATAACGTGCTATTTGGTAGATTGTTAGGAGACTAAATTGTCACAGAACGTGTTTGACTACCAATACCGTCCGGCTCCTAAACCACAGTCTACAGAAACAAACAGTTCAGGTACTTCTCAATCTGATTACACGCAGTTTCTTACAGTAATCGCTAAGAGTCCTGCTCTTATTACTGGTTATTCAAAGTTGCTTAAGGCAGCTGGATACTACAAGGGCAAAATTACTGACAAGTACACTCCTGCTTTACAGAAGGCTTTTACCAAAGCTGAAGAAGATCGTCTGTCTATTAGCACAGTGCGTCCTATTGGACGCGATGAGTTTCTACAAGAAACAATTGCACTCGGTGGTACTGGCACTGGAGCAGGTGGTCCAACTACAGTTACTAGCGTAACTAAGTACAAGCCAGAAGCTGCACGTCAGTTGGTTGATTCAATTATTCAAGATACTTTAGGACGTAAGGCCACTGCTGCTGAAGTAAAGAAGTATTCAGCAATGCTTAAGAAAATCGAAGGCAAGGCAGCAAGCACAACAACTTATGGCACAGGTTCTAAGCAGACCCAGACAACTATGGCTGGGCTAGATGAGAAGCAGTATCTAATAGATCAGATATCTGGTACAGATGAGGGTAAAGCCAATAAGGTTCTTGGCTTCTATGAGACATTTATGAACGCATTAGGCGGTGGTCGCTAATGGATTTGAGAAAAGAACTTGAATCTAAGTTAACTATACAAAGCAATAAGTATAGCGATGCAGTTAGAGAGATTAGAAAAAGAACTGCAGATCGTAAGAAGGCTACTACTGACGCTGACGTTAAAAAGATTAACGACGAAATTGCACGCTTTCAAAAGATAGCAGATGCGTCTATGCGAGAGTACAACAAATTAGTTAAACTCCGTAAAGATGCAAAGAGTTACGATTCTTTAAGTAAAACAATTACACAAAAAGAAGCTGATCTTAAGAAGGCAACAGCAAGAGGAGAAGATGTAAAAACTCTTAACGATGCCTTAATTAAGGCACGTAATGATAGAGCTAATCTTCTTCCTAACCTTGGAACTCTTGTCCCTAGAACTACTCAAACTGCTGCTCAAGCAGGTGCTAGTGGAACTACAGCACGCACTCCAAAGCCTAAAACTGCTGCAGAAACTACTCTTAAGCCAAGCACAGGTGGTAACACAGGCGGAACTACAGGCGGAACTACAGGCGGAACTACAGGCGGAACAACTGGGGGAACAACTGGGGGTAATAGGGGTGTCGCATTTCCACAAAACAGTGGAGTTGATACAACCACAATCGCTGGTATTACAGCAGCTAGTGCACGTCCTGTAGCCGGTGGTACTAAGACACCTCTTGATACTTTACTCGCTAAGACAGAGTTCTGGTATGACCTACCTGACTATATCTTTAAGATAGATTCAAAACTTGGTGACCTACTTGTACAAGCGGTTGACGAGGGATGGGACAACGAAAAGTTCTTAGCCAAGGCACGACTTACTCCTTGGTGGCAGAAGAACGCTGACTCAGTACGCACAAAGATTATCAACCGTGAGAAGTATAATGATCTTCTTAAGGCTGGCGAAGATGTTAAGAATACCGAATACGGTATGTATCTTAGTAAGCAAATGCGTAGCATCAAAGCACAGGCAAGAGAAATTGCTGGTGTAACTCTTACTGATGAACAGGCGCAAAGCGTTGCACAGAAGATTTATGATGGAAACCTAGAGGATGATCCACTAGCAATCAATGCTCTTATTGTTCCATTCATTGGAAAAACAACAAGCATTGTTGGTACCGGTACAGGACAAACAGGCTTTGGTGGACAGGCTTTACAGAACTACCAGACTCTACAAAGCATCGCTAAGGCTAATGGCTTTTCTCTCAAGGATATCTTGCCAAACATTTCTGCAGTCACTGCAGGCGGGGATCTTGAAACAGCGGTACTACGTGGTCTTGCCAATGGTGATATTGATATCAACCGTGTAGCACAAGATGCTCGTATGCTAGCAGCACAAGGTCAACCAAAGTATGTGCGTGACTTACTTGGACAAGGATATGACCTAGAGGCCATCTATGCACCATATCGTAAGACTATGGCAACTGAACTTGAACTAGATCCAAATGCAATTGATCTTAACGACAGCACTCTTCGTATGGCTATCAGCGATAAGGGAGATATGAACTTGTACGACTTCAAGAAAGCACTTCGTCAAGACAGTCGCTGGCAGTACACAGGTACAGCTAAAGAAGAAGTTTCCGATGCAGCACTTAAGGTCCTCCGTGACTTTGGATTTCAGGGGTAAATAATGGCTAGATATAATCCAGAAATAATGCAATTTGATGATAGCGCTACTGGTGCTCCACGAGTTTTTGGCACACCTACTGATACAAGCAAAATTACTAAAGAAGAAGTTGATGCTTCTCTTAAGGAGGCAGCAGAAACTCTTGGCTTAGATCCCTATATTCAAGGTGCTGATGTAGCAGAGTTGTTTGCACCTTACGGTGGCAAAGGAGCACCATACAACGCAAGCGTTGCAGATCAAGAGTTATTTTCCAAAGAAGGTTTTATTCCGGGACTATTGCCTGCTAAGTACCATAAATTATTTGGCAACCCAACAGATATTATTGGGTACAAAGTAATTACAAATCCTGATGGTAGCCAACAAGTTGCAGTTGCTCGTGGTCAAGATGATGAAGACCAAGGACTACAGTTTCAGACATTTGGTGCAACATTCAAGGAAGATGCTAATGGAGTGCCAACTCCTTATGTACCACCAACAATGGGTAAAGGTAGTGGAGTTGGTGGTGCCGGAGGAACTGGTCTAAAGACGGCAGAACAAATTGCCGCAGATGCCGCTAGAGCACAAGCACAAGGTGAACGTCAATCTGCATATGATCTGTTGTATTCACAATTTAAGTTGTATGGACTTGAATCTCTAGTAGAACCACTTAAAGGTTTAATTACTTCAGGTGTTTCACCTTCAGAGTTCACAATTAAACTACGTGAGTCAGATGCCTATAAGAAGCGTTTTTCTGCCAACCAAGCACGTATTCAAAAGGGCCTTAAAGCTATTTCAGAGGCAGAGTATCTAGGTCTTGAGGACCAGTATCAGAACATTATGCGTAACTATGGATTACCTGCAGAGTATTACACACGTGGCGATATGGGAATCCAAGAAGGATTCAATAAGTTTATTGCCAATGATGTATCAGCAGCAGAACTAGAAGACCGCGTTATGACTGCACAAAGCCGAGTTCTTAATGCTAACCCAGAAGTTCTTGCATCTCTTAAGGCTTTCTATCCAGATATCACTAATGGTGATATCTTGGCTTACACACTTGATCCAACCAAGGCGCTTACTGATATCAAGCGTAAGGTGACAGCTGCTGAAATTGGTGGCGCTGCTACTCAAGCAGGATTAGGAATTACTGGTGCTCGCGCTGGTGAACTAACTGCAGCAGGTATTACTAAGCAGCAAGCACAGCAAGGTTTCCAGACAGTTGCAGAGGTTGCTCCACGTGGTGGACAACTAGCAGCAATCTATGGCGAATCACCATACACACAGCAAACTGCAGAGGCTGAAGTCTTTGGACTTGCTGGATCTGCAGAGGCTGCAAGACAGCGTAAGAAATTAACATCACTAGAAACTGCTGCATTTGGTGGCAGTGCCGGTGCTGGTGCAATAGCACGAGACAGAGCCGGAGTACTATAAAGCCTGCCACTAGAACGACTGGCCTAGTGGAGCGATAACAAGACCAGTAGTAGGAGCCACATAACCCGCCCCAAGGATATGTGAGGCCTGCGCCAACCACTAATAGGGAGAAGGACCACTATGTCCAATTACGACTACGAGGATGATGACGACTTCACAATGGAGGACTCATCGAACGACCTAGTAAAGCAACTACGCAAAGCAGCTAAGCAAAAAGATAAAGAACTACAAGAGCTTAAGTCTCAGTTTGAATCTTTGAACAAGGCCCAGCGCGAACGAGCAATAAAGGATGCCCTCGCAAGTCGCGGGGTAAACAGCAAAATTGCTTCATTTATCCCACAGGATATAGACCCAACTGAAGAGTCTGTATCTAAATGGCTTGAAGACTATGCCGATGTATTCGGTATTGAAACAAGTCAAACCCAGGCAACACCTAACGTAAATCCAAACGATGCTGCAGCATACAAGCGTATGACAAACTCCGCAGACTCTGGTGTATCACCAGAGCACAATGGAGACATTATGCAAAAACTTATGAACGCTAACAGCAAAGAAGAATTGGATGAAGTTATCAGATTGTCTGGACTCTAATCCGATCCTAAAACAGAAAGGCTAGACCATAAATGGCTATCCCAACCGGTACCCCTACCACCACGTCTAGCATCAGCAACCTCGTACAAGCAGCATACGATCAGTATGTAAGAATGGCACTACGTTCCATTCCTGTTATGCGTTCACTTGCAGATGTTAAGCCAGTGCAACAGGCAATGCCAGGATCATCAGTTGTTTTCTCAATCTATTCAGATTTGGCACAAGCTACATCTACATTGAGCGAAGCATCAGATGTTTCAAGCATTGCACTAGGTAACCCATCACAGGTTACAGTAACACTGAACGAATACGGTTCAGCAGTTACAACAACAAAGAAGCTAAACCTAACTTCTTTCAACGACGTTGATTCAGCACTTGCTGACATCATCGCGTACAACGCAGCAGACTCTATTGACAATGTTGTAGGTCAGGTCCTCTCAGCAGGAACTAACGTGATCTACTCAGCAGGCCCATCAGGTTCTGCTCCAACAGCATCATCAGGAGTTCTACCAGTAGACACAATCGGAGTTACAGATATCCGTAACGCTGTTGTCTCACTACGCACAAACAAGGCATTGCCTCGTATGGGCGAACTATATGCTGCATACCTACACCCACGTCAGTCAGCCGATCTTCGTGCTGAAACTGGTACAGGTGGATTCCAGGAACTAACAAAGTACGTTGAGCGTACACCGTTCGTTGCTGGTGCAGTAGGCGTTATCGAAGGCGCTTTCATCGTTGAGACACCACGTGTTCTAAACGGTCTAAAGCTAGCTTCAGGTATCACACCTACAGTTGCTATCACAAACGTTGCATTGACATCAAACGTCGCAACAATTACAACAGCAGTTGCACACGGTCTTGGCGTAGGTCAGGTCGTAACAGTTGCTGCAACAACAGCAACAACACTTAACGGTACATTTACAATCGCATCTGTACCATCAACAACAACATTTACCTATGCACTGACAGCAACTAACGTTACTTCAGCAGCAGATACAGGTACTGTTACATTCACCAACAACTACCGCGCAATCGTCGCAGGTCGTGAAGCATTGGCTGAAGCACAGGCAGCAGACATCTCAACCGTTATCGGTCCAGAGATTGATGCGCTACGTCGTTTCCGCACAATCGGTTGGTACTACTTCGGAGGCTTTGCACGTCTTCGTGAAGCGGCTCTATTCCGCATTGAGTCATCTGCAACAAACGGATAATTCAGATAGTGCAACGGCAGGGGGCGGGGAAACCCGCCTCCTGTCACTTAGGAAAGGTTGGATATGGCATACACATTAACAACTCCGTACCAGTGGCAGACCTGGGGAGCAGGCTATACAGAGTTTACTCCGTATGCACGCCTTGCAGGTCGTCGCCTTATTGGTGGAACTATTGATGGACCTATTGCTCCAAGCATCACAGATGTAGCACGAGGCCAGACATTGATTGTTAATGGAACTAATGTCATAGCAACATTGACACCAAGCCAAGATGATCTAGCAGCAGCTAGTTATTATTTCCTTGGTGGTCACGAATATACTATTAGCGATGAGCAAGCACAGGTACTTATCAATGCTGGCTACGGCGATTATGTGACACCGGTAGTATGAGTTTACATAGAAGGCAGACCCATCCTGAGTATGTTGAAGGATGCTTTGGCTGCAAGATAGGCGAACTAGAACTAAGCGTTGGTGTTGCAAACCACAGAGGAATACCTACTGCAAAGCAACACGACAAAGAACTACAGTCCTATTATGACGCAACACGTCAGGGTATAGAACCACGCTCAACTAAGAGCAAAGATATAGATGCAGCAGTCCAACTTTCCAACGAGGCTGGTAAGGCTTTCGATGGGATCTCAATGACCTTCAAGAACTAAGGAGATGCAATGCCAAACGTAGACGGAAAGAAGTTTCCATACACAGCAAAAGGTAAGATGGATGCAAAGATGGAAATGAAAAAGAAGATGATGAAGAAGGCAGCCATTAAGAAGATGGGAAAGAAGAAGTGATGTATAACTCAGAAAACGGCAAGATGGATGATATGGGTCTTGAAGAAGATCTAATGCCTTACCCATCAATGGACAAGCAATATCCAAACGCATCAAAGTATTCATCTTATGAATCAATCCAGACAGGTGCTCCAGGCAAGGCTGCCAAGTAATGAACAAGGCAGAGAAGAAAGCTAAGGTCGCCAAGGTAATGCGCGAGTTTAAGGGTGGATCACTTCACTCTGGCAAGAAAGGCCCAGTAGTAAAAAACAAGAAGCAAGCAGTTGCTATTGCTTTATCTGAGGCAAAGATGACCAAGAAGAAAATGGGCAAGAAGAAGTAATGGCTAAATCTCCAGCGTGGCAAAGAGCAGAGGGCAAAAACCCAAAGGGTGGCCTCAACGCAAAGGGTCGTGCCTCTGCCAAAGCGCAGGGGATGAACCTCAAGCCTCCAGTCAAAAAGGCTGAGGCAGCTAAGTCTCCCAAAGCAGCAGGACGGCGCAAGTCTTTCTGTGGTCGTATGTGTGGGATGAAAGCAAAGAATACTTCTAGTAAGACGGCTAGAGATCCGAACTCAAGAATCAACAAGTCACTTCGTGCTTGGGATTGTAAGTGCAAATGAAAAAGAAAGCAGCATTTTGGGATAAACCAAATCCTAATAAGAAGTCAAAGCCTTTAACGCCAGAGCAAAAGAAGCAGGCAAAGGCAAGAGCCAAAGTAGCAGGGCGACCATACCCCAATCTAGTAGATAACGCTGCAGTCAAGAGAACTAAGAAGAAGTAGGAGATATACGGTGGCACTAGGACAATACGGAACAACGTTATTAGATGAACTTAATCGTTTGGCTAATGGTGGCACCTATAGAGCACCAGGAGCGATGGTTGGCGAAGCCCTTGCTGCAAAGCAATGGGCAACCCAACGCTCAGTAACTACAAATTACACAGACACAGTAGGGATTCTCAATGCGATTGCGGGTAGGACTGGTAACAGTCGTCTTGACTATAATGGCGTATGTAACCTTCTCGCTAGTACTTTTCAATTACCTGCAGCGCAAGCTCTCAGAGCGGTGTCATCTTGAGTGCTAAATATAACTTGGTCTGTGACCAAGCAACTACATTTAACTTTCAGTTCCAGATCCTAAACGACCAGACTCCTTGGAACCTTAATGGTTACATAGGAACTATGACTGTACGTCCATTCGTTGGTGCTAATACTACAACTGTAGTTGCATCTACTACCAATGGTCGTATGGTATTTCAGGGTGGTAACGGAACTATTACAGTGACCCTTGATGCAACCACCACTGGTGCCATCGCAGCAGGACGTTATGCCTATGACCTAGTACTAGATTCTGGTGCAGAGGTTACAAGAATTCTTGAAGGTAAATTTATTGTGACGGGAGCTGTAACCATATGAGCACAATAATTGTTATTGAAAACATTACGCCACAAGTGGCGGTAGAACTTTCGCAAGACCAAGGACCACAAGGAATCCCAGGATCATCTGGACCAACAGGACCTGCCGGTCCTGCGGGAGCAACTGGATCAGCAGGTGCTACAGGTGCAACAGGTGCAACTGGTGCCACTGGTCCTCAAGGAGCAACAGGTGATACAGGAAGTACTGGACCGACTGGCCCAGCGGGTGCCACTGGTCCTGCTGGAGCCACGGGCGACACAGGACCTGCAGGCGCAACGGGTCCAGCGGGAGCAACAGGTGCAACAGGACCTGTTGGCGCTACAGGAATCGCGGGAGCTACTGGACCTACGGGACCAGCTGGAGCAACTGGAACGGCAGGAGCAGTTGGTGCGACAGGACCTACGGGAGCGACTGGCCCACAAGGTGCCACAGGACCACAAGGTGTAACTGGAGACGTAGGCCCTACTGGTATAACGGGCGCTACAGGCCCTGCAGGGGCTACAGGACCCATTGGAGCGACAGGTCCTCAAGGTGTTACAGGAGATATTGGTCCAACTGGACCTCAAGGAGTTACTGGTCCAGTAGGTGCTACAGGACCGCAAGGAGTTACAGGCAATGTTGGACCTACTGGTGTTACTGGTGCCACTGGCCCTGTTGGGGCTACTGGTCCTGCTGGCGCGACTGGACCTGTAGGAGCCACAGGCCCTGCAGGAACTAACGGCGCAACTGGTGCTACAGGACCCACAGGTCCTGCAGGTGCTACCGGTCCTGCTGGTGCAGGCATTGCAGTAGGTGGAACCCAGTATCAGATTCTTATTAAGAACTCTGCAACAAACTATGACACTACTTGGACTAATGTGATTGATGGCGGAACTCCGTAATAGAATTCTCGTATGAGATTCCACGTTATCAGCTTGCCCCATACACAGACAACTAAAGATTATGTCAACTGCGCTTATACCGAAAAGGTCAGGCGCTTTTGTATGATGATGAAAGGGCTAGGCCATACGGTCTATCTCTATGCTAGTGAAGATAACGAAGCCCCAGTAGATGAACTGATTACCTGCATCACTAAAGAGCAACAGCAAGAGGCTCTGGCAGGTAAACACTTTACAGAGGCTGAGTTTAATAATGAGTTACCACACTGGCAGATCTTTAATGGCAAGGCTATTGAAGAACTAGGCAAGCGCCTAGAGAAGAAAGATTTTATCTGTCTTATCGGCGGAGCATCACAAGAACCGATTGCTAAGGCTTACCCGAACCACATCAGCGTAGAGTTTGGTGTGGGTTACGGTGGAGTATTTAGCAAGTACAAGGTCTTTGAATCATACGCTTGGATGCACAGTATCTATGCAATGTTTAAGAATCCAACGATGGTAGATGGCAACTTCTATGATGCGGTTATTCCTGGTTACTTAGAACCAGAGATGTTCCCGCTGCAAGAGAAGAAAGAAGATTACTACCTCTACGTTGGACGTATGGTAGATCGCAAAGGTATTGGGATTGCCCAGCACGTATGCAAAGAGATGGGTTTGAAACTTATCTTGGCAGGTCCTGGAAAAGATCCTAAAGTTGAATACGGCGAGTGGGTAGGACCAGTAGGTCCTGATGAGCGAGCAAAGTTAATGGGCGGTGCTATCGCCTTGTTTGCACCAACGCTATACATAGAACCTTTCGGTAACGTCGTTATCGAAGCACAAGCCTGTGGCACTCCAACGATTACCACAGACTGGGGAGCATTTACAGAGACTAACCCACAAGGTGTTACTGGATATCGTTGCAGAAATGCAATGGAGTTTGCAGTAGCTACAGAGTGGGTTAAGAGTTTAGACCCAGTAGCAATACATAAGCGAGCAGTATCTCTATATTCGCTAGATGCTATAGCACCACAATATGAACAGTATTTTGCACGACTGCTAACTCTATGGGGAGATGGCTGGTATGAGAGGAAATAATGCCAACACTGAACGAACTGGTAGACGAGGTAAAGGCTAACCTACAAGGTTACGCACTACGCCAAGATCGCATTACCTATGTTGCTAACCCTAACGGGTTGACCACAACAACTACTGCTATTGCCGTAGGTAGCCAGAATAACTTAGCCAAAGGCATCATCGAAATTGATGACGAACTTATCTGGATTGATTCATTCGATAAGGCTAACAACGTACTCAACGTTATTCCAGGCTTTGGTCGTGGATACCAGGGAACTACAGCAACACCTCACGCACAGTATGCACCAGTGACTCTATCTCCAACCTTCCCACGTAGTTCTATCAAGAAGGCTATCAACGATACGATCAACAGCTTCTATCCAAAGCTCTGGATTATTAACTCTTACACATTTACCTTTAACGCATCTCAGGTTACATACCCATTGCCAGATGATGTCGAAGGCGTGCTATTTATCTCTTGGCAGACAACAGGTTCTAGCCAAGAATGGCTACCAGTAAACCGCTGGCGCTTAGATGGTATGGCAAACGCTGCTACCTTTAACACAAACAATACACTTAACATCTATGAGAACGTACAGCCTGGTCGTACAATTCAAGTATGGTACACAGCCACGCCAAACACTCTTGATGCCAACACAGATGATTTTGCTGACGTGTCTGGTCTACCAGATTCTTGTAAGGATGTTGTCGTACTCGGAGCGGCATACAAGTTACTGTCTTACCTTGACGCTGGACGAATCAATCTCACTTCGGCTGAGTCAGATCTAAACGATTCCAAGTTGCCATCATCTGCAGGTGCTGCTGCATCTCGTTACATCTTTGCTCTATACCAGCAACGACTCAACGAAGAGGCACTGAAGTTATCCGACAAGTATCCAATCCGTATTCACTACACCCGCTAGGTAAGGAAAAACAATGACCAAGAAGTACTCGTCCATCAGCGTTGAAACTACGCTGGCTGCTGGAATCTCTAACAGTGCAACTTCAATGACCGTTGCATCTGGTACAGGTTCTGCCCTTATGGGTGGTGTAACCCTTGCTGCTGGAAACGTAGATACCTTCACAGTAGCACTAGATGTGGATACTCAGAATGAAGAGATTATCTACATTACCAACGTCAGTGGAGATGCACTCACAATCGTTCGTGCTCAGGCAGGAACCTCTGCTATTAGCCACACAGCAGGTGCTTCAGTCAAGCACGTTCTCAGTAGTGCTGACCTTATCTACTTTAACAATGCAATCCAGAGCACAGTCGCTGCTCCTGGTACACCAACTATTGACGGAGGAACTCCGTAAATGCCACAACTAAATACATCAGCAACTAACAAAGAAGGAAATAACTAATGCCTGTACAGACGCAACTTCAGCAAAGACGCGGTACTGCTGCATCCTGGACTTCCACCAACCCAACATTGGCTGCTGGTGAGATCGGGTTTGAGAGCGATACTGGAAAAATCAAGATTGGCACTGGTTCCACTGCGTGGAACGCCCTTGCCTACACTGCATCATCAACTGCAGTTACCTACCTATTTAACGCAACTGGTGGTCAGACAACATTCTCTGGTACAGATGCTAACGGCTTAACTCTTGCCTACACAGTAGGTTCTGAGCAGGTCTACCTCAACGGTGTATTGCAGGTACGTGGTTCAGACTACACAGCAACCAATGGAACATCTATTGTTCTAGTATCTGGTGCTCTAGTCAGCGATGTACTTAACGTCATTGCCTTCAGCGCATTGGCATTGTCAGACACCTACACACAGGCACAGGCTGATGCTAAGTTCTATCAGAACGCAAGCAACGGTGCTGCTGGCAAGAATGCAGTTATTAACGGTGGTTTTGATATTTGGCAGCGTGGAACAAGCATTTCACCAACAGGTTCAACTATCTATACTGCTGACCGTTGGACTGCCTATAACAATAATATGACTGTTAGCCGACAGGCAACAGGTGACACAACAAACTTGCCATTTATTCAATACTGTGCAAGGGTTCAACGTACCGCAGGAAATACAGCAACTGGGGCAATTTATTTAATAAACCCTTTTGAAACAATTAATACTATTCCTTATGTTGGAAAAACTATAGTCTTTTCTTTTTATGCTCGAAGAGGCGCTAACTACTCAGCAACATCAAACATCTTAATTCCAAGAGTAACTATTGGAACAGGTACAGATCAAAACCCATTAACTTCTTACACGGGTGGAACAGATGTAATCAATCAATCTGCAACTTTGACTACAACTTGGCAACGCTTTACTTATACTGGAACTATCCCAACTACTGCAAATGAAATGTGGGTTGGTTTCCAATTTGACCCAACTGGAACAGCAGGTGCTAATGATTACTTTGAAATCACAGGTGTACAAGTCGAATTAGGCTCTATTGCTACCCCATTCGCTCGTACTGGTGGAACAATCCAGGGGGAGTTAGCCGCCTGCCAGAGATACTACTGGCGAGCAGGTGGTAACAATGTCTACCAAGCATTTGGTAATGGTATTTTTGAGAGTTCAACTGCTGGTTGGGTAAATGTTGAAAATCCTGTAACAATGCGGACAACACCAACAAGCGTTGATTGGTCTACATTAACGACTTGGGATGGGTCAGCACTTCGAGCAGTAACTAACATTGGTGCTGCCGAGTATGCGCCAAACATCAACAGAGTAAATGTAACTATTGCCAGCGGTGGCACACAATCGAGACCAATACATTTATTTGCTAATAATTCATTGTCGGGCTACATCGGATTTAGTGCGGAGTTGTAAAATGGAAAATGTTACTTTTGTTGAATACACAAATCCAATGACCCAAGAGGTCACAGAACACGCCATTATTGACCACGGCAACGGTGAGTTTACCAGTATGACCAAGGCTCACTATGAAGAACTACAGAAGCAAGCAGACCAACCAATCGGGGGTAACAAGTAATGACAAAGGCAAGATCAAACGCCGTAGCAGAAGCTGCTAAGGGCGACCTTTCGGTAGGTAGCGGTACCAACCTTGCAGGCATCCTGGCAGTTGGCAACAACGGCGAGACACTCGTAGCAGATAGTTCCACTTCAACAGG
>Ga0315902_10005470_pt1 | contig 17922 bp, 18 predicted proteins | sample LakEriMetagenome_9_FD_203523 | JGI IMG/M metagenome (GOLD analysis project Ga0315902, IMG submission 203523) | Freshwater fungal communities from buoy surface, Lake Erie, Ohio, United States - Buoy 12 MA117 | ecosystem: Environmental > Aquatic > Freshwater > Lake > Lake biofilm | place: USA... | reverse complement strand
TGATCGTTGCCAATCTTCCATGCGTGATGAGCGCTTGCAGTGTCTCCAAGACCGCAGATTCTATTCTATCGCTGGCGCACAATGGGAAGGCCCCATCGGTGAGCAGTTCGAGAACAAGCCTCGCTTTGAGGTAAACAAAATCCACCTTAGCGTTATTCGTATTATTAACGAGTATCGCAACAACCGCATCGGCGTTGACTTCGTATCTAAGGACGGAAGCCCTGACGATGGCCTAGCTGAGACTTGCAATGGTCTTTACCGCGCTGACGAACAAGACAGCGTTGCAGATGAAGCTTTCGACAATGCTTTTGAAGAAGGTGTCGGCGGTGGCTTTGGCGCATGGCGTTTACGCACTACCTATGAAGACGATGAAGATGATGAGAACGAAAAGCAGCGCATTCGGTTCGAGCCGATATACGATGCTGACAGCTCGGTATTCTTCGACCTAGACGCAAAGAAGCAGGACAAGTCGGACGCTAAGTATTGCTTCGTTCTGTATTCCATGACCCGTGACGCTTACAGAGCCGAATGGAATGATGACCCATCGACATGGCCCAAGGAAATCCACCAGTACGAGTATGACTGGGATACGCCTGACGTTGTTTATGTGGCTGAGTATTACCGCGTTGAAGAAGTGCGCGAGACCATCCGCATATTCGCTACCATAGACGGTGAAGAAGAACGCTACACGCAGGCTGACTTTGACGCAGACGAAACACTAGAAGAAACCTTGATGGCTGTTGGCACTGTAGAAGTGCGCCAGAAGCGAGTTAAGCGCCGCAGGGTTCACAAGTACATCCTAAGCGGTGGCGGCATCCTTGAGGACTCTGGCTACATCGCTGGCAAGAACATTCCGATTGTTCCTTACTACGGCAAGCGTTGGTTCGTTGATAACGTCGAGCGTTGTATGGGCCATGTGCGCCTAGCAAAAGACCCGCAGCGCCTGAAGAATATGCAGCTATCTAAGCTGGGTGAGATCAGTGCGCTTTCATCTGTTGAAAAGCCAATCCTTGTTCCTGAGCAAGTCATTGGTCACCAGGCGATGTGGGCAGAGGATAACATCCGCAACTATCCATACCTGTTGGTCAACCCAATCACTGGCCCCAATGGTGAGATGCAAGCTGCTGGCCCTGTTGCCTACACGAAGTCATCTGACATTCCTCCGGCGATGGCTGCTCTCTTGCAGTTGACAGAGCAGGACATGGCTGAGATTCTGGGTAACAACCAGCAAGCCGACAAGATGGTAAGCAACATCAGTGGCAAGGCTGTAGAGCTTATCCAGACGCGCTTGGATATGCAGTCGTTCATCTACATGACCAACATGGCGAAGGCTATGCGTCGTTGCGGTGAGATATGGCTGTCAATGGCTAAAGACGTTTATGTCGAAGAAGGCCGCAAGATGAAGTCGCTTGACCAGATGGATCAGGTTGGCACGGTCGAGCTGATGAAGCCAATCATTGACTCCGAAACTGGTGAGTTGGTTTATGAGAACGATCTGAGTAAGGCGACGTTTGACGTATCTGTTGACGTAGGCCCATCGTTCACCAGCCGCCGTGAAGCTACTGTCCGCGCTCTCACAGGCATGATGCAAGTAACTACCGACCCTGAAACGCAAATGATTCTCCAGTCGATGGCAATCATGAACATGGACGGCGAAGGCATTGGCGACATCAAGGACTTCTTCAGAACGAAACTTGTACAGCTTGGCGTTGTTAAGCCTACCGAAGAAGAACAGCAGCAGATGATGGAAGCGGCTATGGCTCAAGGCCAGCAGCCTGATCCGCAATCTATGTACTTGATGGCAGAGTCCGCCAAGGCTGAGGCTTTGGCATTGAAGGCTCAAGCCGACACAGAATACAGCATTGCACGCACGGAAGAAACCCGTGCTAAAACGGCAGAGACCATTTCAAACATTGACATTGACCAGCGCAAGTCAGCGATTGAAACGGCTGAAAAGATTGGGGCTGCACTACAGCCGCAAACGAATGTGGTTCCACCCACCACGCAATTTGGGTGAGCTTACGGGGTAAAATATGAAAACGGCAGAACTGGAGAATGACGACGCTTTTGAATTAGCTGAACTTGATACTGAATCCGATACTGATGATGAGAACCTTGCCGTCTCGGTTGATGATGAAGATGAAGATGATGATGAGGATGAAGTTGTTATTTCGATAGGTGAGGAATCGCCACCTCAAGAGGAAGAAGCTCGCGCACCTGCATGGGTTCGTGAGTTGCGTAAAGCAAATCGGGAAAAAGAACGTGAAATCCGCGAACTGAAAGCAAAGCTAACTGCTACAGCAACTGAGACCAAGCCGGTTGAACTGAAAGCAAAGCCAACGCTCGAAAGTTGTGATTACGATTCTGACGAATATGAAAACAAGCTGGCTGAATGGTATGAGCATAAACGCGAATACGATGCAGTCGAAACCAATGCGGCGGCCAAGCGAGATGCTGAAGCCAAAGAATGGCAGGACAAGCTTGATTCCTATGCGAAGGCTCGTGCCTCGCTAAAGGTGCGGGATTACGAAGATGCCGAAGCGTTTGCGCTAGACACCTTCAACGTCACGCAACAGGGAATTGTTCTTCAGGGTTCTGAAAATCCTGCACACCTGATTTACGCCCTTGGTAAGAGCCAAAAGCGTGCCAAGGAATTAGCCTCAATCAATGACCCCGTGAAGTTTGCCTTCGCGGTAGCTAAACTGGAGACTCAGTTGAAAGTAACTAATCGCAAGGCAGCAACAGCGCCTGAACGCACAATCACTAGTGGTGGTGGTCGCATTTCTGGTTCTGTAGACTCAGCACTTGATCGCTTACGTGAGGAAGCCTTGAAGACCGGCGACTTGTCAAAGGTCATGGCTTACAAACGTGGCAAGAAATAAACCTAATATTTTAATTTGGAGTTAATATAATGGCTAACGCTTTTTCGAAAGAAGAAATTGTTGCTTTTGAGGACATCCTCGAAGGCTTCAACGATGCTTTGATCCTGTCAAAGAACATCAACGTATACAACACCAACGGCGTAACAATGGAACGCGCACGCGACACCATCTGGCGTCCACAACCTTACATCGCTCAGTCATTCGACCGCGTTGTAGGCACTTCGATTGCTGGCGATGTCACCAACATGACTCAGCTTTCTGTTCCATCGACTCTCGGTTTCAACAAGTGCTCTGCTTGGCAGATGAACGCACTGGAACTGCGTGATGCGTTGCAGGAAGGTCGCTTGGGCGATTCAGCAAAGCAGAAGCTTGCTTCGGACATCAACCTTTCTGTTATGGATTTGGCTGCTGCTCAAGGTACGCTTGTTGTTGACGTAGCTACCGCCGCTGGCGATTATGATGACATCGCGCTTTGCGACAGCATCATGAACGAACAGGGTGTTATGGCTGGTGATCGTTACCTCGCTTTGTCGAGCCGCGATTACAACGGCATGGCTGGCAACTTGGCAGTATCGACTCGCTCGTTCACTGGCACGAAGTCGGCTAACGCATATGAGCGTTCGTTCGTTGGTGAAGTCGCAAGCTTCCAGACCTACAAGCTCGACTATGCTAACCGTTGCGCTGCTAACGCTGCAACTGTCACCATCGCTACCAATGGCGCTCAGGTTCGTTACGTTCCTCAAGCGACCACCACCAGCACTGGCGGCATTCTCAACGTTGACAACCGCTATCAGACCGTCACCGTCTCCTCGACAACTGGCGTTGTTGCTGGCGATGCGTTCACGATTGATGGCATTGAAGCTGTTCACCACATCACGAAGCGTTCGACTGGCGAACTCAAGACGTTCCGCGTCATTGAAGTTGTCAACGGCACTTCGATGGTTATCAGCCCTCCGATCATCGGTGCTAACTCGGCTCCAACGGATGCTGAACTTCAGTATCAGAACGTTGAAGTTTTTGCTACTTCGGCAACTGCAAGCATCAACTTCTTGAACGTTGCGGCTTCGAACATCAACCCATTCTGGCGCAAGGATTCGATTGAACTCCTCCCAGGTCGCTATGCTGTTCCAGATGGCGCAGGCGTTGACGTTCTTCGTGCATCGACGGATCAGGGTATCGAATTGGTCATGACCAAGAAGTTCGACCCACTGACCTTCCAGACGCTTTACACGCTGGACACACTGTATGGTGTGGTCATGACGAACCCTGAAATGGCAGGCATCCTGCTTTTCAACCAAACTTAATAGGGATGGGGGGAGCTTCGGCTTCCCCCTCTTTCTTGTAGGAGCGAACCAATGCCATTGAAAAAAGGTTACAGCCGGTCAAGCATCGGCAAGAATATCAAGATGGAAGAAAAGTCTGGTCGCCCTAAGAAGCAAGCCATCGCTATTGCGCTTAATGTCGCACGCGATGCAGCAATGAAAGCTGGCAAGCCATCGAAGGCTCCAAAGCGGAAGGCAAAGAAATGACAGACTTCCCAACCATAGTTTATCGCACCCCTGGCCCTCACAAGAAGCCCCGTGGCATGACGTATGCCTACCGGAGTGCTGAGGATAAGGCAGCATTTGACGCATTAATCGCTAAAGGCTGGTCTGCGTCTTATGAAGAAGCAGTATCTGGAAAGCGTGCGGATGCAATCATCGCAAAGGCTGAAGCCTTCGAAGATGCCGTTGATGACGTATCAGAACCAACCCGCGATGAACTAGAGGCAAAGGCGAAAGAACTAAATGTCTCGTTTAATGCTCGCACTTCTGATAAGAAGCTTGCTGAACGCATTGCGGAAAAACTGGAGGATTGATCGTGGGATATACCAAGAGACAATTCGTAACTGGAGCCTTTGAAGAAATAGGCTTGGCAGATTACGTGTTCGACCTTCAGCCAGAACAGCTTGAAGGCGCTCTACGTCGCTTGGATGCCATGATGATGGAATGGAACGCACAGGGCATTCGCCTTGGTTATCCAATCTCCAGCAGCCCACAACAAGCCGATCTAGACACAGAGACCAACACGCCTGACAGTGCATGGGAAGCGGTGATAACAAACCTCGCTGTTCGCATTGCGCCTGGATATGGTAAGGCTGTATCTCCTGAGACTAAGATGGTGGCAAAGAACGCTTATAACGTGCTGATGCAGCGTGCAGCATTCCCGCTTGAAAAACAACTTCCAGAAACAATGCCTATTGGTCAGGGCAACAAGCCTTGGCGCTGGGATAATCCTTACGTCTATCCGCCTATCGACCCTGTTGACGCTGGGCCAGATGGCCCCATTGAGTGGAGTTAAGCAATGCCTACTATCAATTTCCTTCCGCTGATTACGCAAGTATCAGGCGGTGACAATGTTGTTTTATGGGTTCCCAATCAAGGGGACAGCCGTCGTGCATCTGTTACAACGCTTATCGATTACATTCAGGTAAACTTTGGCGCTGTTACTTGTACATCAGTTCAGACAACGCCTGTTCGCTTTGACCAGTTGCCTAACGCTGTTGGCAATGCTGGTGCGCGTGCATTCATCACAAACTGCAATACAGCAACGTTCAACGCTGCCGCTGCTGGTGGTGGTTCAAACCAAGTCCCAGTGTTCAGCAACGGCACTGCTTGGTTCGTCGGTTAAGTTAAACTTAGTTAATGGAGAATTGAAATGAAAATGGGTGGCGGAAAAATGAGCTACGGTTCAAAGGGCATGGCAATGACAAAGAAGGCTGCTGGTAAAGCTGCCAAGCCAATGATGATGACCAAAGCCAAGAAGAAAAAGAAGTAAGCATCCTACATGAAAAAGGATTCGCGCCTTACTCGTGCAGGTGTCGCTGGCTATAACAAGCCTAAGCGCACACCTAACCATCCGAAGAAGTCCCATGTCGTTGTCGCTAAAGAAGGCGATAAGGTTAAGACAATCCGCTTCGGTGAGCAAGGCGCGAATACTGCTGGCAAACCAAAGGCTGGCGAATCTGAGGCGATGAAAAAGAAGCGTGCATCATTTAAAGCTAGGCACGCAAAGAACATTGCCAAGGGTAAAATGAGCGCGGCGTTTTGGGCTGATAAGGTAAAGTGGTGAAATGACGCAGATTCCAATCCTTAGTGGCATTTACACGGACAACGGGCCGGACTTTCGCACGTCCTATCCGGTGAACTTTGTCCCTGTGCCAAAGGCGAACGGAATCAGTAATGGTTACTTGCGACCCGCTGAAGGCATTGTCGGCAACGGCACTGGCCCTGGCATTGATCGCGGTGGCATAAACTACAACGGCGTTTGCTACCGCGTCATGGGTTCAAAGTTCGTATCAGTTGCCAGCAACGGCGCTGTGACGATATTGGGCGATGTTGGTAACGATGGCCAATATGTAACCCTTGACTACAGCTTTGACTATATCGGCATTGCATCGAACAACAATCTATTCCTGTGGGATATAAACACGGGCGTTCTCGCTCAGGTGACAGACCCTGATCTTGGCGTTGTTCTGGATACAGTTTGGGTTGATGGTTACTGGATGACCACCGACGGCGAGTTTCTTATCGTCACAGACCTAAGCAATCCATTCGCAGTGAACCCGCTGAAATATGGTTCGTCAGAAGTTGACCCTGACCCAGTGGTTGCCCTGCTGAAGCTACGCAATGAAGTCTATGCGCTGAACCGCCACACTATCGAAGTGTTCGACAACGTGGGTGGAGACCTGTTCCCGTTCCAACGTATCGAAGGCGCACAGATCGAAAAGGGTGTTGTCGGCACGCACGCTTGCTGCGTATTCCTTGAGAACATCGCATTCCTTGGTAGCGGCTTTAACGAAGCCCCAGGGATATATCTTGGCGCGAACGCAAACGCTAATAAGGTCAGCACGCAAGAGATTGACGAACTGCTGGCAACATTTACTGAAACGCAGTTGGCTGGAGTAAAGCTAGAGGCACGGAATGATAGAGCGCACCAGCATCTCTATATCCACCTTCCTGACCGCACGATTGTGTTCGACGCAGCCGCAACGCAAGAACTTGGCCAGCCTGTTTGGTTCACGTTGACAAGCAGCCTTGTGGACTTCTCCCGCTATCGCGCTAGGAACTTCGTGTGGTGCTATGACAAGTGGTTGCTAGGCGACCCCACCAGCAGCGCCATTGGGTATCTGGTAAAGGATATATCGACGCACTGGGGGCAGAAGGTGCGCTGGGAGTTTGGCACGACCATTATATACAACGAAGGTCGCGGCGCGATATTGCAGAACATTGAGCTGGTTGGTCTTACAGGTGCAGTTGCGTTTGGCTTAGACCCAACTATTAACACCAGCTATTCAATCGACGGACAGACGTGGAGCCAACAGAAGTTCATCAAGGCGGGTAAGACCGGAGAGCGTGCAAAGCGTCTTGTATGGTTCCACCAAGGCTGGATGCGTAACTGGCGCGTTCAACGCTTCCAAGGCACATCAGACGCTCATATGTCGTTTGCTCGGCTGGAAGCAGCTATAGAGCCATTGGCCTACTGATATGGTTCAGAAGCTAAACCTTACCCGCGACCAATTTGCTTCGTTTCTGCAAGATCATGAGCAGATTAAGCAGTTTGAGCGGTTGTTCGCTACGGTTGACACCATTGACACAGTAACGCTTGACGAAATTAGCATTTCGGCTGGCAATGCTGAAGCTTCTGCTAATGATGCCCTTGCACAGATTACGCGCATTGCCGATGCACTTGAGTTGCTGACGCAGGCTCCTCTAATTGAAAACAACAACTCGATTACCACAGATTACATTGATTTTGATGGCACGCCTCCGCACGTTGATCGCATTCGGCGCATGGCTTGGAATCCAAGCGACCAGACCCTTGATTTGGGCATGGAATACGGCGTCATTCAACAGATAGGGCAGGAAACATACGCCCGTGTTGAAAACATGACCGGAGTAGCAATCCCTAACGGAACGGTGGTTGGCTTCGTTGGTGTTGGCGCAAATAATACCTTGTCGGTTGCGCCTTATCTTGCTGATGGGACAACGCCAACGCTTTACATCCTTGGCGTAATGACACACGACCTACCGGATAGCGGTGAGGTTGGTTATTGCAATGTCTGGGGCCACGTTCGCAATCTGGACACAAGCGCCTTTAGTGCGGGAGATATTCTTTACGCATCGCCAACGGTAGCGGGTGATTTTACCAATGTTAAGCCGACTGCTCCTGACAACGTAATCCCGCTTGCTGCTGTGCTAAAGGTTGGCGCAGCTGATGGCGAGATTTTCGTTCGCCCTACAATTGAGCAAGAACGTTATTACGGCGAATTTTACAACACGACTGGCGTTACTCCAGTCGCCGCAAACACCGCCTATGCCCTGTCATGGGACGGAGCAACCATTTCGGATGGCGTTATGGCTACGGGAAGCCAGATTGAGGTATCTGAAAGCGGTCTGTTTCAGTTTAACGCACGGGTTCAATTCTCATCCAGCAACGCCAATACAAAGAGCGCATGGCTTTGGTGGAAGCTTAACGGAACGACAACCTATTCAAACAGTGCGGTGATTGGAACTCTTTCCACAAACAACGGATATGTGGTATTGCGTAACTCGCAGTTCTTCTCTCTTGCCGCTGGGGATTATATTGAGTTGATGTGGGCGGTAGACGATACAAGCCTTGCACCGACAAACGTAGCGGCTACGGCTTTCGCTCCTGCTGCTCCGTGTGGCCTGATCGAAGTCACGCAGATTCAGCAATAGGAGTCGTTCATGACCGTTACGGTTAAAAATATCATCCCAGCCAAAGAAGCTGAGAACGTCCAGACCACGCAATACACTGCGGTTAATTGCCGGTGCATAATTGACAAGTTCACCGCCACCAACACAAGCACAGGCAACGAGAGCCTCAGTGTTAATTTGGTTCCTAATCTTGGAACGGCTGGCGATGACAATCTAATCGTCGATGCACGCATGATTGCTCCTGGCGAGACTTACACGTTCCCTGAACTGGTTGGCCAAGTTTTGGATACTGGTTCTTTCATTTCAACCATTGCGAGTGCGGCTACATCCCTTACCATTCGCGCTTCTGGACGGGAGATAGTAACATGAAGAAGCCAATGATGATTATTGAAGGCTTTGCTGGTCTGCGTGAAAGCGAGCCATTCATCACAGCCGCTGAGAACAAGAAGAACACCAAGGTCGTAATCGACGATTGGATGCTTGGCCCTGAAAACCCAAGCAACGAGCGTGGCGCTAATCCTGAATACTGGATTGCTCTTGGCAAAGCTATGCAAGTCGATGAAGCAGAAGCCCGTCGCCGCCGTTGTTCACTGTGCGAGTACTACGACAACAGCACTATGACGCAAGCCAAGATGGATAAAATCCCTTGGAACTCATGGGATGTTGACGCTGGATTCCGTGGCTATTGCACGAAATTCGACTTCATCTGTCACGATTTGCGCTCTTGTCAAGCGTTTGAAGAACGAGAGTTTGAATTTGAAGATTGATTGTGATAAGGCTGATACACCGAGCGTTTACGAGCAGCCGGTGGCTCAGTAGCATGAAAGCCTACTATGCTTAAAAGCGGAACGCCTGAATACTGGTTGCGTCGGAACTTTGTGGAAGTCTTGGACTTGCCCGAAGACGCTGTGGAATGGCTTATTGCTTTATGGCAAGTTGTCCAGCTTTTCGATGACATTGTTGATGGCGACAAGATAGATCGTGACGAAGCTGACATGGCAATCTGGAACGCATTGGTCGGCTTGCCAGCTAATACGTTCTATCAAACGCACATGGTTGTATTGCTTCCGCTTGTTAGCACTGCGATTCTAAAGTGGAAGGCATCTGATACGGCTGAACTGGCTGGCGATGCTTGCGCTACTAGCTTTGTTTGGCGTGCTGGGTATTATGATATTGTTCTAGCAACTGTGCAACTGGTTCACGGCACACAGGCTGCGATGGAAATAGGTCATGTTGTGTTGAAGCTTTATGGCGAAAGCCTTGATGAGTATATGAAGGAAATGTCTAATGCCTGATCCAGTAACTGGTATTGCTGCCGCTGCCAGCATCGGCGGCTCGCTAATAAAGGGAAGCGCGGCTAAGAAAGCCTCTAACATTGAGGCTGCATCGCTTCAGGCTGGTGTAGATGAAACCCGTGCTGCACGCGAAGAACTGCGGACATTGCTGCAACCATACACTGAAGCTGGTGGCCCTGCCTTGCAAGCGCAGATGGCCGCTCTAGGTCTTGCAGGCCCAGAAGCGCAACAAGCTTATGTATCAGGACAAGAGCAAAGCCCACTCTTTCAGTCTCTCGCACAGCAGGGTGAGGAAGCTATATTACAGCAGGCATCTGCAACTGGTGGGCTTCGTGGCGGCAACGTTCAAGGAGCATTGGCGCAGTTCCGTCCCCAGTTGTTGAATCAGTTCCTTGAGCAGCAGTATGGTCGCTTGGGCGGATTGACACAGTTAGGCCAGCAATCCGCTGCTGGCGTCGGCGCGGCTGGAATGAACGCTGCTGGTAACATTGCAAACCTTCTTGGTCAGCGTGGCGAAGCACAGGCTGGTGGAGCTTTGGCGCGTGGCAAGATGTTTAGTGACATATTGGGCGGTGCTAGTGGCATAGCTAAGGGATTGTTCTAGTGGCTAGAGATTATTCGATTGCCTCTGATCCGAGGCAGATGTTCTTGGAGTCCGTTGCGTTGCAGCGTGCCGAGCAAGATCGTCGAGCTAAACTTGAAAGGCAGAAAAGCCTCACAACGGATTTGGCTGCGCTTATGGCTAAGCCAGACACGCAATCTTTTGCGAGCTTCTATCTGAAGTATCCAGAGGCGAAAGAACAGGTCGAGGGCTATCGCAAGACGATGGGCGAAGGTGACCAGAAAGCGATTCTTGAAGCGTCGCAAACCGCCTTTATTCTCAACAGAGAGAATCGACCCGAAGATGTAAATAAGTTGTTTGACGAGCGCATTGTAGCTCTGAAAAACTCTAATCGTCCAGACTTGGTGCAGACATTCGAGCGAGCCAAAGCTACATACAATACAACCACTGACCCCAAAGCGCGTGAAGCTGTACTATCGACCATCATTTATAATTATGGTGGCGGTGAGGCGCATGAAAAGATTTTTGGTTCCAATGTTCAAATGGATACTCCATTCATTAAGGAACTATATGCGGAGGGCAAAAAACCTGGAACCCCAGAATGGGAAGATGCACTACGCGCAAAGCGTGAAGGTGATCCGTGGGTAGCAGTTCCTAACGTTGGCCTATTCTTAAAAAGAGATTTACAGACTGCTATTGATCGCGGGGAACAAGCGGTTACTCCACAAATACCACAAAACGCAGTTAATTTGCTGAGACAGAATCCTTCTTTAGCGGCAGACTTTGACAAAAAATATGGAACGCCCAGCAATCCAAATCCTTCAACTCGTATTATAGGAGGTCAGACGGGCGCACCGTCTGGCAACTTTCGCAAACGGTAAAAAGGTGATAAGTGAGCTATTCCCACAAGCTAACATTACTTCTGGGTATCGTGGGCCTAGTCATCCGTTATCAAAGAAGAATCCTAAGTCGTTTCATGCAAGTTCTATTGGCGCAGTTGATGTTGCCCCAATTCCTGGCATTACGTTTGAGCAGTATGTTAATCAGATTCGGAATGCTGGATACCGCATTATTGAATCGCGTGACGAAGTAAAAAATCCATCTAAGAACGCTACTGGCCCACATTGGCACGTAGTGATTGGGAAATAAAGCAATGGCAAAAAATCCTTTTGATCAGTTTGATAAAGAAGATGTGGCTTCTGTTCCTATTTCGTCAATCCAGCCAATTGTTGCTGCTCCTAAAGAAGCTGAAAAGCCAGAAAAGCCTACGGAAACATTTTCCATAGCCACACCAGAGCAAAAGGCTGCTGCTGGTCTTGATCCTAATCGCGTTTATCAAATTAGCTCAGTAACCGGAGAGTTTAAGGATGTTGGTGGACAGCCAACCGCCAAAGCTGTTGCAGAAAAAGATACCAATCGTCTTCCACAGCTTTATACTGGCATTTCTGCTGTTAGGGATTTGCGGAAGCTTTCCGATAAATTTCTGTCACTAGGAAAGCAGGCTGGTGGCATTAGCGAAACGCCTGTTCTTGGTTCTCTACTTGGACAGAATCGTGCTGACCTTGAGGGATCAATCGAAATCCTTAAAGGTATTATTATTCAGGATCAGCTTGCGCGACTAGCGAAGATTAACCCTGCTGGTGTAGCTAGTCTTGCAAATACTCCAGGTGAGCAGGAACGATTTGTTTCCTCTATTGCAAACCTGAATCCTAATCAAAGCCCAGAGCAATTTGCAATAGGATTAAAACGCGCTGAAGATTATCTCAACCGACAATTAAAAGAATCTGGAGGAGAGCCTGTTGGTGAAAGAGGAGCTCCTGTAGCTGGTTTGACTGCGGCACTTCCTGGCGATCGCGTTGTTGCGGAAATCGACCTTAAAAATGCAAGGGATTTGCAGGCTGCGTGGCAAAGCGGTAAATCTATTGAAGAACTAAGCGCCATTTCAATGAGAAATGTCGGTTCAGCATTAACGCCTGAAACCATCGCAAAGCTTCAAGAAGATACCAAGCGTCAATTACAGTTCGTTCCATACCTCGCCCCAATGGAAGATGTCACAAAAGACATGGGCTTTATTGAAGGCGTTGCTGAAACGATAACTGGCTCAGAACGCAGCACGCCTGAGATTGAGGCCGCTCCTGACTGGACAACCATGCCTGAGCTAAATGAGCTTTCTCTTGCTAGCGCGGGAACTGCTCTTGGTACAATGTTCACAAGCCCAGAAGAATCCGTTAAGATTATTCAAGCCAACTACCCTGGTGTTGAAGTGCGTCAGGATGCCAAGGGTAACTACATCCTTCGATCGCAAAATGGTAAAGAGTACGGAATTAAGCCAGGCTTTCGCTTTAGCGATGTTCCTCGTGCTGCTGGTGGCATTTTTGCATTTACGCCTGCTGGGGCCGCTAGGACAGTTGCGGGTGCTGCTGGTGGTGCTGCATTAACGCAAGCTGGTATTGAGGCAACGCAAGCTGCTACTGGTGGCACATTTAATCCAAGCGAAGTTGCTCTTGCTGGTGCTGGTGGTGCTGGCGGTCAACTTCTTGCAGAAGCTATTCCTCTTGTTGTTTCTGGTGTTCGCAATTTGCGTAGAGGCCCAGCCGGAGCATTGCCAGAACCTATACCTGTTCCATCGGCTCCAGAAGTGCCAACTGGCATGGGAATGCCCTCTCCTGCTGCAATAGTCCCTGAAGCTCCTATCATGCCTACACAAGCTGCATCAATGGCAGCACCAGTAGCTGGAGTTGCAGAAGAAGTTGTTACTCAAGCTGCTGCGCCATCTCGCTTTATTCCTACAGAAGAGCTTGATAACCTTATTTCTACAGCGACGAAAAAAGGTGCTCAGGGTAAGGCAGCGCAGCAAAAAATCATTGAGTTAGCCGAAATCAATCCTGAAGCTAAGGCTGCGGCTGAAAGCTTGGGCTTTGAACTTCCAATCGATGTTTATGCTGACAATCCTCAGATCAGGGCTGCACTTGGCTTGGAGCGTTCGCAATTTGGAACTCCTGCACAAGGCGAGTGGGATGTTACTCTTCGCAACGCTATTGATAACGCTGATAATATTTCGCAGCAGTTCGATGCTTTGTTTATTGAAGGAGTTCCAGCAACTGGAGCAGTTTCCCAAAAAATCAAAACTGGTCTTGAACAATCTAAAAATGCTTTGAAGAGTCAAGCTTCAGCGTTGTATAAAAAGGTTGATGAAGGCGTTTCTGCAAACGTCCCTGTTAATCTTGATAATTTGTTTACAACCTTGCAAGATGTTGTGGCAGAAGTTGGCGAAGGTGGTTTGAATCAGCAGGAAAAAAAGCTGCTTGACCTTTTCCAAACTGGCGAAGCTGGCGCAGGCGACATTACTTATGGTCGATTGATACGGGAAAAGAACCTGATTCGAAGAGCCAAAGAAGGTAAAGAAAGCCCCTATGGTTCGCTGGATGAGGCTTCATTGACGCGTCTTGAGGGCGCTCTTGCAAAGGATCAGTTAGACAATGTTGAGCGCATTGCAGGCGAAGAAACGCGCCGGAATCTGCGTGCTGCAAACTTGTTGTATGCAAAGCAATCAGCTTTGGGCAAGCGTATGGTTTCGGCTTTTGGGCGTGACCTTGAGGGCGATTTAAATTCACTTCTTCTTGGCGCGATAAGCGAATCCAAAACGGGTGGCGCACGCAAATTCAATAAATTGATGAAAACTGTTCCTGAGGAATATCGCAAGGAAGCTTTGGCTACTGCGATTGCATCAGCAACACGCTCTAAGGCATCGCAAGGATTTGGCTTTGCAGAGTTTCGTGATTTTTACCCTGCATTACGCGCCAACCCTGAAGTCTTTGGGCAGATTGCCAAAGAGATGGGGCCTGACTGGGTGAAGGCCATGAACTCATTGTTGACCGTTTCCAAAAGAATGACTGAAGCTAGGTCGGTGTCTGGTTTAAAGACTGGAGCAACAACGCAAGCCGAGCTGCGTAAGTCACTTGCGGCACAAGGAAAGCTGCAAAACTTCCTCAATTCAAGTATGGTAAAACGTGGCGTTGGATTTGTTGCTGGAAGCACTCCTGGGGTTAATATGTTTGTTCCAGACATAATTGATTGGATGAGTAAGCTTGGCAAAAATAAATTAGATGCCGCGCAACAGCTCTTTAAAGACCCAGCATTTTTGGACGCCTTAGAGCAAAGCGCATCACAAGGCGCTCCATCTAAAGCTGCTGTAAATAAATTATCAATGAACCAGCGCTTCCGTTCATACGCAAAAGCATTTGGAATCAGCGATGATCCAAAGGTTTGGTTGAATTCTACATTGAGCGCAGCAGCTCCACAAATGGATGGTCAGCAACAGCCTGAATCACCATCCGGTGCACCAACTGTAGCAATGCCACAATGACCTTTCCACATAACATAATTTCGGCTATAAGCCCAAAGACGCAAGGGATTAAGTTCTAATGGCACTTACTCAAGTTACCGGCCCTTATCCAATATTCACTGATCTAGACGGCACGCCTCTGGATGATGGATACCTGTATATAGGCGATGTGAATGATGACCCTGAAACAAATCCGATTCAGGTCTATTGGGACGCTAACCTAACCATTGCGGCTACTCAGCCTATCCGCACAAGCAACGGCTATGCTTATCGTAACGGCACACCAGCGTTGATTTACACGGCTGGTGCGTTCTCTATCACCATCCGTAACAAGCGCAATGAGTTCGTTCTCTACAGCCCTGTAGGCTATGGCTTTGATCCTGCGGCTGTATCTGCGTCCGTAGTCCAGAACGACTTCACCGGCGATGGCGTGACAGTGGCATTCACGCTCTCTGCCTCACCCAGCACCAAGCTGGCAACTAGTGTGTTCATCAACGGCGTGTATCAGGAGAAAGATAGCTACAGCGTATCCGGTAACACGCTGACATTCACTGTTGCACCACCACTAAGCTCTGGCATCGAAGTGATGACCAACGAAACAGGTATCATCAACTCTGGTAATGCAACAGCCATTTCATACACTCTGACGGCCACTGGAGCCACCGCACAGACCGTTCAAACGAAGCTAGAGCAATATGTATCTGTTGAGGACTTTGGCGCTGTTGGCGATGGCGTGACTGACGACACGGTTGCTTTGGCTGCTGCGATAGCATATCAGCAATCTTCTGGCTGCACGCTTGGTTTGGTATCCGGCAAAACCTATAATGTTTCAACTTGGTCTGCTTTGACCTTGAGCAATCCGTTTTATTTAGAAGGGCAAAATGCCACCCTTCGTTGCTCAAATGCAACAAGAGCAGCCTTTGTAATCTGCCAAGACACTACAAAAATTACTAACACGATTTTTGATGGATGGTATCGCATTGTAAACAATACGACTGCCGTAACACAGACGATTGATAATTTCGAATTTACCGGAAACACTTGCATTAATGCCACCGCTGGGGCGAACAATTTTGCATATTATGTTTTGCTACAAAACCCAGTAAATCGTGTTTTTATAGATAATAACCGATTTTTTGATGCTAAAACTGCCGCAATTTATGTTGGTAACGATGCATATGCTAATCAGGATACATGGCAAAACATAACGGTTTCAAATAACTTCATTGATGGTGTTAGCATTGATGCTGGGCCATCCCAAATTTTTGGCATTCTTGTTTATGGACGCGATGTATTAATTAGCGGCAACAGCGTCAAAGATGTAGAATGTGCTGCTGGCGCATACAGTTCATCCAATGGCGCATATGGCATTTACACTAAAGCTCGTTACAACCGTATCGTAAACAATACGGTGCATAATATCGGCGTTGTTAACATGAATGCTGACGCTGACCAGCTTATAGGCATTAACGTAAAGGGTACAACCCGTGGCGTAACTACTGCGCCAAACGGCTATAGCTCTGTGGTTGAAGGAAACACTATTGAAAACATTGGTGCTGCTGGAACATATGGCACTGGTGTTTCGATGGATCACAACGGCGTAATCGTTACCGGAAACTGGATTGAAAGTGGTCGGTATGGCATCCTAGCAGCAGACCCTATAGTCGCGTCAAATGATGGCCTCGTAATAACATCAAACCATATTACCGTAGGTGCTGGCGCTAACAGCCGTGGCATTGAAATTGCTACATACGACACTCACACGGTTTTGGGTGAAAACGTAATAAATGCTGGCGGCACAGGTAACTGCATCCGTATCCGGTCTGTATCTGGTGTTCTGGCTAATGCTGCCGTTAACGCCAACTCGTTCAGGAATTGTGGCGTCGCGCTTTTCTTGAGCGCCGACACTTTCAATATTTCTAATATAACGATTACCGACAATATTTTGGTTTCAGGCACGCACGGCGTATTTATGAATACGTCTGGTGGTGGCGCATATACCGACATCACCATCATGGATAACGATTTTTCAGCAGCGTCAACGGCTGGAATCGCTGGCGCTGGAATATCAGCCACGACACGCATAAGAAACAACCGAGGCTATGTAAGTGAAAATGGCGGCGCTACAGGCTCCATTTCTACGGCAGCAACTGTTTCTCATGGTTGTGCATCTACACCGACCAGCGTTATCATCACACCATTGGGTGTTGGCCCAACTGATGTGTATGTGTCGGCTATCGGCGCAACTACGTTTACGATCAATTTCGGCGGCGGCGGTTCTCAGGCATTTGCTTGGGAAGCCAAAGTTTCTAATTATTTCGCGTAGGAGACGGATTGTGATTACACCAGCCTACGCCCCAACAGCAACTGAACGGGTTCTCCCGCGAATGGCGTTGGATTTTACCACTGGCTCTTTAGATGCGCGTGTCACGGTGACGCGAGCGTTGAACACCGCAACCCGCGTGAACAGCAGTGGTTTGATTGAAACAATAAACGCTAATCTGCCGCGCTTTGATTACGTCCCAGCAACTTTGGCCTGTAAGGGTTTATTGATTGAGGAAGCTCGTACAAACCTTGCGCTTTATAGCACGCAATTTGATGACGTATCATGGACAAAAGTTGAAAGCACAGTTTCTGCCAATGCGTCAAATGGGCCTGATGGAACATTATCAGCAGACAAGTTTATACCTTCAACTAACAACGTTTCAAACCACCTTATTCGCACCAACCTTGTCGCGCCAGTTGGTAACAATGCGTGGTCAGTTTTTGTCGCTCCTGCCGGATATTCATGGGTGCGTTTATTAGGCGTAAAGGGTGATGGGACTCAATATAGCGCATACTTTAACGTTACTACTGGTGTAGTGGGGACTGTAGGCGCAAGCACGACAGCGACGATTGAAGGCCCATTTGCAAATGGATTTTACCGATGCACAATTGCGTCTACTGTAGCGTCGGCTTCTGCCGCTGCACAAAATCAATTTATATACGGAGCATCTGCCGACAATACTGCAACCTTTGCTGGCAACGGAACTTCTGGATACCATTTATACGGCGCACAACTAGAAGCAGGCGCATTTGCTACCAGCTACATTCCCACAACTACGACTAGCCTGACACG
>Ga0315902_10005467_pt1 | contig 17925 bp, 13 predicted proteins | sample LakEriMetagenome_9_FD_203523 | JGI IMG/M metagenome (GOLD analysis project Ga0315902, IMG submission 203523) | Freshwater fungal communities from buoy surface, Lake Erie, Ohio, United States - Buoy 12 MA117 | ecosystem: Environmental > Aquatic > Freshwater > Lake > Lake biofilm | place: USA... | reverse complement strand
CGAAATCCAGCAGCTCGCCTGTCACCGGGTGCTGAAAGCCCAGGCGCTGCGCGTGCAGCGCCTGTCGCTGCATGCCCAGTGCCGGGGCACCGCCGTACAGGGCATCGCCCACCAGCGGAAAACCCGCGTGGGACAGGTGCACCCGGATCTGGTGCGTGCGCCCGGTGTGCAGCCTGCAGCGCACTGCAGCCACCCCTTCATGCTGGCCGAGCCACTGCAGGTCGGTTCGGGCCGGCTTGCCCGATCCCACCACTGCCATGCGCAGGCGGGACGCCGGGTCACGGCCGATCGGCGCCTCTATGGCCACAGGAAGCTTCGAGCCGTCGCCTCTCACGAGGGCGATGTACTCGCGGCGCACCTCTCGAGCGGCAATGGCGCGCACGAGGCCGGTCACCGCCTCGAGTGTCAGGCCCACGACCATGAGACCCGAGGTGTCCTTGTCCAGACGATGGACGATGCCCGCGCGCGGCAGCGACGCCGAAGCGGCATGGCGATGCAGCAAGGCATTGAGCAAGGTGCCTGACCAGTGCCCCGGCGCCGGGTGGACGACACACCCGACGGGCTTGTCCAGCACCAGCACGTGGGCGTCTTGGTGGACCGCGTCGACCGGCAGGTCCTGCGGGCGGAAGGCCAGGGCCTCGGCGGTGGGTTGCAGTTCCACCCTCACGCGCTGTCCGGCGCGCATGCGCCGGGAGGCTGCGCCCCCCGCCCCGCCGTCCACCTGGACATGTCCTTCGGCCAGCAAACGCTGCAGGTGCGAGCGGGAGAACTCCGGCGCAATGGCCACCAGGACGTGGTCGAGCCGGCTGCCGTGCTGCGGCGGGGACACCAGCGCCTCGCGAACCTCGGCCTCGTCTCCCGAGTCCTCCGCATCGGCGGGGGTGCCGGCCTCCCCGGGCGGCTCGATACAATTCAACGGTTGTTTCACCTGGGAGGGCGCGATCGCGCCTGCGCCTTTCGAATGACCTTCCTGAAGACCCTGTGGCGCTGGGCCGGCCTGACCGCCCTGGCGTTTTCGCTGGCCGCGTGCTCGCTGCTCGGCACCCAGCCCGACCAGGGCAAGAGCGGGGACAACCTCGACAAATTGTATGCAGACGCCCGTGACGACCTGAACACGGGCAGCTTCGATCGGGCCATCAAGACCCTGGAACGCATCGAGGCTCGGGCGACGGGCACGGTGATGGGCCAGCAGGCCCTGCTGGACATGGCCTACGCGCAATGGCGCATGGGCGAGCGCACCAGTTCCCTGGCGACGCTGGAACGCTTCATCAAGATGCATCCCTCCAGCCCGGCCTTCGACTACGCGCTGTACCTCAAGGGTCTGGTCAACTTCAACGACAACCTGGGACTGCTGGGCAACCTGGCGCGCCAGTCCCCAGCCGAGCGCGACCAGCGCGCCTCACGGGACGCCTATCAGGCCTTCTCACAGCTTGTGGCGCAGTTCCCCAATTCCAAGTACACGCCCGAAGCCCAGGTGCGCATGGACTACATCGTCAATGCCCTGGCCAACTACGAGGTTCACGTGGCGCGCTACTACCTGCGCCGCGGCGCCTATCTGGCAGCGGCCAACCGGGCCCGGCAGGCGGTCACCGAGTTCGAGCGATCCCCTGCGGCAGAGGAGGCGCTGGCCATCATGATGCAGAGCTACGACCGGCTCGAATTGAAGGACCTGCGCGACGCCTCCGAGCGCGTGCTGCGCCGCAACTTTCCCCAGAGCCGCTTCCTTCAGGTCGGCGAGTCGCCGGTGCCTGTGGGTCGCTCGTGGTGGAAGTTCTGGTAGTCCCTCAAGCCTGACAACCACTGCATCGCGGCGGCCTCATCGTCCAGACGTGCCATCGCGGGCAAAGCGGCCACCAGCCGTTTGCCGTAGCCCATCTTCGCCAGCCGCGGGTCGCACACCACCAGCAGGCCCCGGTCGGTCTCCGACCGGATGAGCCGGCCCGCCCCCTGCTTCAGTGCGATGGCCGTCTCGGCCACGAAGAACAGGTTGAAGGCGTCCTGCCCCTGAGCGCGGTACTGCGCGACCCTCGCCTCCACCAGTGGGTCGTTAGGCGGCGGGAAGGGCAGCTTGTCGATCACCACGCACTGCAATGCGTCCCCTGGGACGTCGATACCCTCCCAGAAGCTGTGTGACCCGACCAGCACCTTGTGGCGGCCGTCGCCGAAGTCGCGCATGAGCACCCGCTTGGGGTGGTCACCCTGCACCAGCACGTCGGCCTGTACACCCAGGTCAGCCAGGCACTCGCGCAGGGCCTGGGCAATCATCGGCAGGACCTTCAGCGTGGTGGTCAGCACGAAGGTGCGGCCACCTAAGCGTGCGGCGCATCGGGCAGCTGTCTGCGCCACAGCCCGGGGGTGATCCGCTGCATTGGGCAGCGGCATGTCCTGCGGTATCCATAACCGCGCCAGCGCCGGGTAGTCGAAGGGACTGCCCACACGCAGCGCCCTTGCGTCCTCCAGCCCGGTGCCCGAGACGAACCAGCTCAGCGAGTCGTCGTCGCCCAGGGTCGCCGAGGTGAACACCCAGGCCTTGGGCGCGCGGCGCCTTTGCTCGGTGAGCGGGTCGCGTATGTCCAGCGGAGACTCCACCAATCGAGCCGAGCTGGCTGACACGTCGATCCAGCGCACCCGGCCCGAGGTGGCCTCGCGCTGAAAGCCGGCCACCACGGCGGCCGACTCGGCGCAACGCTGTGCCATGCGCTCGAAGTCGGGCGAGTGGCCCTCCATGGCCTCCAGGGCCACTTGCGCAGCGCCCAGGGCCTGCTGCGCGGACTCCAGCGCCACGGCCAGTTGCGGATCGCGCGCGCGTTCCCGCCAGCGCAGGCGCAGCGCCGAGTGGCGGGGCTGGGACGAGCCGGCGCACGCCAGGCGCAGGTCGCGCGCGCTGCGATCCAGCGCCGCAGCCAGCTCGGGCCAGGCCTGCAGACCCCTGGCCTGGCCCAGCCCCGTGGCCAACAGGTCGCGCGCAAGGTCCTGCAGGGCATGGGTGGACAGCGTCGCGCCGAGAAAGGGCAAGGCGGCATCCACCAGCTGGTGGGCCTCGTCGAACACCGCCGCGTCCACGGTGGGCAGCAACTCGGCCACGCCGCTGTCGCGCAGCGACAGGTCGGCAAAGAACAGGTGGTGGTTGACGACGACGAGGTCGGCAGCCATCGCCTCGCGCCGTGCCTGCACGACGTGGCAAGAGCCGAACTGCGGGCACTCGCTGCCCAGGCAGTTGTCGCGGGTGGAGGTGACCAGCGGGATCACCGGTGAGCGGTCATCCAGGCCGTCGATCTCGGCCAGGTCGCCGGTGCGGGTGGCGGCCGACCACTGCTCTATGCGCGCCAGCGTCCTGACCGCCCAGCGGTCGGGCAGCTCCGCCTGCTGCCGAGCGCGCCCCAGGCGGTGCAGGCACAGGTAGCTGGCACGGCCCTTGAGCAGTGCCGTTCGCACGTTCACGCCCAGCAGGGCCTTCAGCCGGGGCAGGTCTCTGAGGAAGAGCTGGTCCTGCAGACTCTTGGTCGCCGTGCTGATCAAGGCCCGCCGCCCGCTGAGCAGCAGCGGGATCAGGTAGGCGAAGGTCTTGCCTACCCCCGTGCCAGCCTCCACCACCAGGCTGCCGCGCTCCTGCACAGCCTGGGCGACCGCAGCAGCCATCGCGTTCTGGGAGGGCCGCACGCGGTGCGACGGATCGGCGTGTGCCAGCGGGCCGTCGTCAGCGAGGGCACGCAGCACCTCATCGACGAGCACTTCGCCTGCGAGGTCGTCCAGGTCGCTGCCGGCAGTCAAGCGGGCTCTGGAGGCTCGAGCTGCTGCTCCAGCCGCGTGATCTGGTCGCGCAACACCAGCCGGCGCTTCTTCAGTCTCCGAAGAAGCAACTCGTCACCCGTGCGGGTAGGGTCCGCGCGGTCGATCAGGTCATCCAGATCAGCGTGTTCGATGCGCAACTCGATCAGGCGCCGGGCGGGCGAGTGCAGGTTGTCGTTCATCTTGTCAGGGCGCCCATGCCGACGGAGTTTATATTCGCGGTCCATGGTGATTGCTCTTCATTGCCGCCCGCATCCCGGGCTGGACGGGGCGCCTTGAGCGCCGCAGCCGTCCGCGGTGGCCACCGGCTGGCGGCCTCCACGGCCATCCACAAGGGCGACCGGTCCTACCAGCAGGACCAGGTGACCATCTTCTCGCACGAGAAGATACCGGGTTGCGTCGTCGCGTTGGTGGCTGACGGCATGGGCGGCAAGAGCGGCGGGCGCAAGGCCTCCGACCAGACGATGATGACCGCACGCCAGGTGTTCGAGCGCTTCTCACCCAACCAGGACGATGCCAAGGAGATGCTGCGGCAGATGGCGCTGGAGGCGCATCTGATGATCAAGCTGACCGCGATCTCGGCCGAACAGGAGCCGCACAGCACGATCGCCGGTGCGCTGATCCTGCCCGACCTGCGCTGTGTCTCGGTACACGCGGGCGACAGCCGGGTGTACCGCTTCCGCGGCCCGGAGATGATGTGGCGCAGCACCGACCACTCCTACGTCCAGCGCCTCATGGACGAAGGCCAGTTGACCGAGGAGGAAGCGGCCAACCACCCGCAGTCGAATCTGCTCACGGGCTGCCTGGGCACGGCGCAGGAGCCGCCCGTGGCGGTGCAGGAACTGGAGCCTCTGCAGGTGGGTGATTCGGTCATGGCCTGCTCCGATGGGCTGTGGCACTACTTCACGCCGAGGGAGCTCGGGGTCATCGTGCACTCCCTGAGCCCCCGGGACGCCTGCGAGTTGCTGATCAACAAGGCGCGGCAACGCGCCCGCGGCGGCGGAGACAACCTGTCGCTGGCCTTGATCAAGGTGGAGGCGGCGCCTCCTCCCAAGGCCACCCTGCCCCCCTTGAACTCGATCCGCTGAGACGGCCTCGCCAAGGCGCGTCCGCAGTCCGCCGAGGTCCGGCGGCTCCCTCAGGTCAGCGAGGTGTCTACCTCGCGCCGGGCCAGCGCGAGGAATTCCGCAGACTGCATCTCGCGCAGCCGTGACACCGTGCGCGGGAACTCGTGGGCCAGCGGGCCCTCGGTGTACAGGTCCTCGGGTTGGACCTCGGCCGACATGAACAGCTTCACCCGTCGGTCGTAGAGCACGTCCACCAGCCAGGTGAACCGCCTGGCCTCGCTGGACATGCGCGGGGCCATGCGCGGCACGTTGGACAGCAGCACCGTATGGAAGCGCGCCGCGAGCTCCAGGTAGTCATGGTTGGACCGGGGCCCGCCGCACAGCGTGCGGAAGTCGAACCACACCACCCCACCTGCGCGGCGGATGGCGCGGATCTCGCGGTGCTCGATGTTCAGCAATGGCGGCTCGTCGCGGGCCTCGGCCAGCGAGTCGAAGATCCCCTCCAGGGCCTGCTCCGACGCCTCGTCCAGCGCCACCAGGTAGGCCTGCACCTGCTCCAGGGTGCGGCGGCGGTAGTCGGTGCCCCCATCGACATCCACCACCTCGAGGTGCTGCTTGAGCAGTTCGATGGCCGGCAGGATGCGGTCACGGTGCAGGCCGTTGGGGTACAGGCCATCCGGGTGGAAGTTGGAGGTGGTGACGATGCTGACCCGGTTGGCAAAGAGCGACTCGAGCAGGCGGTACAGGATCATCGCGTCGGTGACGTCGGCGACGTGGAACTCGTCGAAGCAGATCAGGCGGAAGCGCCGCGAGATGCGGCGCCCGAGTTCCTCCAAGGGGTTCACAGTGCCCTTGAGCTCCTGCAGCTCGCGGTGCACCTCGCGCATGAATTCGTGGAAGTGCAGCCGGGTCTTGCGGGTGAGCGGGACCGACTGGAAGAAGCAGTCCATCAGGAAGCTCTTGCCCCGCCCCACCCCGCCGTGCATGTACACGCCTCGCGGGATGGGCGGGCGGCGCAGCATCTTGGCCAGGGCATTGGATCGCCGGGCCTTGTAGTCCATCCACTCGCGCTCGCATCGCTCCAGCGCCGTCACGGCACGCAACTGGGCGGGGTCGCTGGCATAGCCGCGCTCGGCCAGCGTCGCCTCGTACAGCGCCCGCACGCCGGGGCCTTCAGAGGCAGGCACCATAGGGACGAACCTCGAGTGGGCGCCGATCAGAAGTTCAGCGTGCGCTTGTCCACCGCAAGCGCCGCTTCCTTCGTCGCCTCGGACAACGACGGGTGGGCGTGGCAGATGCGGGCGATGTCTTCGCTGCTGGCCTTGAACTCCATGGCCATCACCGCCTCGGCGATGAGCTCGCTGGCATAGGGCCCCACGATGTGCACGCCCAGCACCTCGTCGGTGGCGGCGTCAGCCAACATCTTGACCATGCCGGTGGTGTCGCCCAGCGCCCTGGCTCGGCCGTTGGCCATGAACGGGAAGCTGCCAGCCCGATAGGCACGGCCCTCGGCCTTGAGCTGCTGTTCGGTCTTGCCGACCCAGGCGATCTCCGGGCTGGTGTAGATGACCCAGGGAATGGTGTCGAAGTTGACGTGCCCGTGCTGGCCGGCCATGCGCTCGGCCACTGCCACGCCCTCCTCCTCGGCCTTGTGCGCCAGCATGGGGCCGCGCACCACGTCGCCCACCGCCCAGACCCCAGTCAGGTTCGTGCGGCAGTCTCCGTCGACCATGATCGCCCCGCGCTCGTCGAGCTTCAGGCCCACGGCCTCGGCGTTCAAGCCCGTCGTGTTGGGAACGCGGCCGATGGACACGATGAGTCGCTCCACCTGCAGCGTCTGGGCTTCGCCCTTGGCGTTGGCATACGACACGCTCACGCCCTTGGCTCCCGACTTGATCTCGCCGACCTTGACGCCGAGCTCGATCTTCAGGCCCTGCCTCGTGAAGGCCTTGTGGGCCTCCTTGGCGATGGTCTCGTCCACCGCCCCCAGGAAAGCGGGTAGCGCCTCGAGCACCGTGACCTGCGCACCGAGCCGGCGCCACACCGACCCCATCTCCAGCCCGATCACGCCCGAGCCGATCAGCCCCAGGGACTTGGGCACCGTGCCGATGCGCAACGCGCCGTCGTTGCTGAGGATGCGATCCTCGTCGAAGGCCAAGCCGGTCAGGGCCCGGGCACTGGAGCCGGTGGCCACCACGATCTGCCCGCCAGTGAGCACCTCGTCGGTCTTCGGGCCCTTGACGGCGATCTCGTAACCGCCGTCGGTCGCCTTCACGAAAGAGCCGCGGCCGTGGAAGAAGCTGACCTTGTTCTTCTTGAACAGGTACAGGATGCCGTCGTTGTTCTGCTTCACGACGGTGTCCTTGCGCGCCAGCATCTTCGGCACGTCGATGGACAGCTCCTTCAGGCCGATGCCATGGTCGGCGAAGTGGTGGCCGGCCTGCTCGAAGTGCTCGCTGGACTGCAACAGCGCCTTGCTGGGAATGCAGCCGACGTTGGTGCAGGTGCCGCCCGGGGCGGGACCGCCCGCGGCGTTGCTCCAATCGTCGATGCAGGCCGTGTTCAGGCCCAATTGCGCCGCGCGGATGGCGGCGATGTAGCCGCCGGGGCCGCCGCCGATGACGATGACATCGAAGTGCTTGCTCATGACCGGCGCCTTCAGATGTCGAACAGCAGGCGGGCCGGGTCCTCCAGCGCCTCCTTCATGGTCACCAGTCCCAGGACGGCCTCACGGCCGTCGATGATGCGGTGGTCGTAGCTCATGGCCAGGTAGTTCATCGGCCGCACCACCACCTGCCCGTTCTCGACCACGGCGCGGTCCTTGGTGGCGTGCACGCCCAGGATGGCGCTTTGCGGCGGGTTGATGATGGGCGTGGACAGCATCGAGCCGAACACCCCGCCGTTGGAGATGGAGAAGGTGCCGCCGGACAGCTCGTCGATCGAGAGCTTGCCGTCGCGGGCCTTGACGCCGAACTCGGCGATCTTCTTCTCGATGTCGGCAAAGCTCATCTGGTCGACGTTGCGCAGGATGGGCACCACCAGGCCGCGCGGCGAGCCCACTGCGATGCCGATGTCGAAGTAGCCGTGGTAGACGATGTCGTTGCCGTCCACGGACGCGTTGAGCACCGGGTACTTCTTCAGCGCCGCCACCGCCGCCTTGACGAAGAAGCTCATGAAGCCGAGCTTGACTCCGTGCTCCTTCTCGAACTTCTCCTGGAAGCGCTTGCGCATCTCCATCAGCGGGGCCATGTTGACCTCGTTGAAGGTGGTGAGGATGGCGTTGGTCGCCTGGGACTGCAGCAGACGCTCGGCCACACGCGCGCGCAGGCGCGACATGGGCACGCGCTGCTCGGGGCGGTCGCCCAGATGGGTCTGCGGCGCCGCCACGGCAGGCAGGGGCTTGGCCACGGCCGGGGCCGCCGGCGCAGCCACCGGTGCCGGGGCGGGCCGGGGTGCGGCCGCGGCGGCCAGCACGTCGCCCTTGGTCACGCGGCCATCCTTGCCGGTGCCCGTCACGCTGCCCGGCGCCAGGCCCTGGTCGGCCATGATCTTGGCGGCGGCGGGCATGGCCACGCCGGCCTTGGAGGCGGAGGAAGCGGCAGGAGCGGCAGCTGCGGCAGGGGCCGCTGCGGTCGCTGCGGCTGACGGGGCCGCCGCAGGCGCCGCGGCACCCGCCTTGGCGTCGGTGTCGATGCGGGCGATCAGCTGGTCGCTGACCACCGTGCCGCCATCGGCCACTACCAGCTCGGCCAGCACGCCGGCCGACGGGGCGGGCACCTCGAGGACCACCTTGTCGGTCTCGATCTCGATGAGGATCTCATCGGCCGCCACCGCCTCGCCGGGCTTCTTCTTCCACTGCAGCAGGGTGGCCTCGGCCACGGACTCGGACAGCTGCGGAACCTTGACTTCTACGATCGCCATGAACTTTCTCGTGGGTTGATTCGAGCGCAGGGGCTCACTTGGTCAGCACGAAGCCCTTGAGCTTGCCGAAGGCCTGGTCGAGCAGTGCCTTCTGCTGGTCCTGGTGGAGATGGGAGTAGCCCACCGCGGGGGAGGCCGATGCCGGACGGCCGGCGTAGCCGAGCTTCTGACCCTCGACCATGTTCTCGTGCACATAGTGCTGCACGAAGAACCACGCGCCCTGGTTCTGCGGCTCGTCCTGGCACCACACCACCTCGGTGGCGTTGGGGAAGCGCTTCATCTCCGAAGCGAAGGCCTTGTGCGGGAACGGATAGAGCTGCTCCACGCGAATCACCGCCACGTCCCAGGCCTTCTTCTCGTCGCGCCGCTTGATCAGGTCGTACGCCACCTTGCCGGAGCAGACGATGACGCGCTTGACCTCCTCACCCTTGATCTCGGTGCGCGACGGCCCGATGACGGTGCGGAACTCGCCCTTGGTGAACTCCGACAGCGCAGAGGTGGCGTCCTTGGCGCGCAGCAGCGACTTGGGCGTGAGGATGATCAGCGGCTTGCGGAACTGGCGCACCATCTGCCGGCGCAGCAGATGGAAGATCTGGCTGGCCGAGGTGGGCTGGCAGATCTGCATGTTGTTGTCCGCTGCCAGCTGCATGAAGCGCTCAAGGCGGGCCGAGCTGTGCTCGGGGCCCTGGCCCTCGTAGCCGTGAGGCAGCATCAGCGTCAGGCCGTTGACGCGGCCCCACTTGACCTCTCCCGAGGCGATGAACTGGTCGATGACCACCTGCGCGCCGTTGGCGAAGTCGCCGAACTGCGCCTCCCAGATGGTCAGCGTGTTGGGTTCGGCGCTGGCGTAGCCGTACTCGAAACCCAGCACCGCCTCCTCGGACAGGATGGAGTCGATGACCACGAAGGGGGCCTGCTTCTCGGCCACGTTCTGCAGCGGGATGTAGGAGCCGGTGTCCCACTTCTCGCGGTTCTGGTCGTGCAGCACGGCGTGGCGGTGCACGAAGGTGCCGCGTCCGCAGTCCTCGCCCGACAGGCGCACCGCGTAACCGCTGGCCACGAGCGACGCGTAGGCCAGGTGTTCGCCCATGCCCCAGTCGACGTTGAGTTCGCCGCGGCCCATGGCGGCGCGGTCGGCCAGCACCTTCTCCACCAGAGGATGCACCTTGAAGTTGCCCGGGATGGTGGTGATGCGCTCGGCCAGACGCCTGATCTCTGCCAGCGGGAGGGCCGTATCGGCGGCGTCGGTCCAGCGCTTGCCAAGGAACGGCGCCCAGTCCACCGCGTACTGGCCCTTGAAGTTGGTGAGCACCGGGTCCACGGTGTGCTTGCCCGCCTCCATTGCAGTACGGAAGGCCTTGACCATCTCGTCCGGGCCGGTGCCCTGCAGCACGCCCTGCGCCACCAGCTTGTCACCGTATAGCCTGCGCGTGCCGGGGTGCTGGGCGATCTTCTTGTACATCAGCGGCTGGGTCAGGCTGGGCGTGTCCTGCTCGTTGTGGCCCAGCTTGCGGAAGCAGATGATGTCGACCACCACGTCCTTCCTGAACTGCTGGCGGTAGTCCATGGCCAGCTGGGTGCACAAGACCACGGCCTCGGGGTCGTCGCCGTTCACGTGCAGCACCGGGGCCTCGATCATCTTGACGACGTCGGAGCAGTACAGCGTGGAGCGCGAGTCGCGCGGGTCGCTGGTGGTGAAGCCGATCTGGTTGTTGATGACCAGGTGCACCGTCCCGCCGGTGTAGTAGCCGCGCGTCTGGGCCAGGGCCAGCGTCTCCATCACCACGCCCTGGCCGGCGAAGGCCGCGTCGCCGTGCACCAGCACGGGCAGCACCTGTGCGCCCACCTTGTCGCCGCGGCGGTCCATGCGGGCCTTGACCGAGCCCTCCACCACCGGGTTGACGATCTCCAGGTGCGAGGGATTGAAGGCCAGGCTCAGGTGGACCGGGCCGCCCGCGGTGGACACGTCGCTGGAGAAGCCCTGGTGGTACTTCACGTCGCCGGCGGGCAGGTTCTCGGGCGCGGTGTGATCGAACTCGGCAAACAGGTCCTTGGGCATCTTGCCCAGGGTGTTGACCAGCACGTTCAGGCGGCCGCGGTGGGCCATGCCGATCACGATCTCCTGCACGCCGTGGGTGCCGGCACGCTGCACGACCTCGTCCATCGAGGCGATGAAGCTCTCGCCGCCCTCCAGCGAGAAGCGCTTCTGCCCCACGTACTTGGTGTGCAGGTAGCGCTCCAGGCCCTCGGCGGCGGTGAGGCGGTCCAGGATGTGGCGCTTGGCCTCGGCGCTGAAGCCGGGCTTGCTGCGCACGGCCTCCAGGCGTTCCTGCCACCAGCGCTTCTCGGTGGGCTCGGTGATGTGCATGAACTCTGCGCCGATGGTGCCGCAGTAGGTCTCGCGCAGCGACTGCAGGATCTCCCGCAGGGTCATGTTCTCGGCCTTGCCGAAGTAGGTGTTGGCCGCCGAGAAGGTGATGTCCATGTCGCTCTCGGACAGGTCGTAGAACGCCGGCTCGAGCTCGGGGATCTTCGGCCTCTCGGTGCGCTTGAGCGGGTCCAGGTCGGCCCAGCGCGAGCCCAGGAAGCGATAGGCCGCGATCAGGCTCTGCACATGCACCTGCTTGCGGGCGACCGCCAGGTCGGCCTCGCTGGCCTTCAGGGCGAAGGCGTTGGCCTTGGCGCGCTGTGCGAAGGACTCCACCACCGGGGCATGGGCCACGTCACGGCTGTCGCTGCCGTCCACGGCAGGCACATGCTGAAGGTTGTCGAAGTAGGCGCGCCAGTTGTCAGGCACGCTGCCGGGGTTGTCGAGGTAGGCCTCGTACAACTCCTCGACGTAGGGGGCGTTGCCCCCGAACAGGTACGAGTTGGACCTGTACTGCTGCATCATCTTCGCTCACCTTGCGCGCCGGTTTCCGACGCTCCGATGGGTTGATCAACCTTCCGCGGCCCCGGCTTCACCGGTTGGCGGATCGCGACCCGCCTTGCTGCGCACAGCAAGGGGACGAGGAAGGACCTGGGTTCTTCAGGACTGCACTGTAGCATCGGCCAAAAGGCGCCCCACACCGTCCAGCAAGGACATTGGACTCCTCAAAGGCCTGCAACTTCCTGACATCCTGACAACCTGTCGATGACGCCAGCCCGTCGCACGGTGATGATCCACCCAGAGGCGCCGCCCAAGCCGCCCACAGGCCAGCCCTGCAATGGCTGCGGCCTGTGCTGCCTTTACGCCCCCTGCCCCACCGGCATCGTCGTGACCCGGCGCTCCACAGGCGCCTGCCGCGCCCTGGCCTGGGACGAGGAACGCAGCCTGTATCGCTGCGGCCTGCTCCACGAACCGCGCCGCCACGTGCCCTGGCTACCCGCCGCCTGGACGAGGCGATTGGCCGCGCGGTGGATCTCGGCGGGCAGCGGTTGCGACGCCGACCTGCAGCACGACTGAAGGCTTGGCCGGGATTTCCCTCAAGGGGCTCGGGGTTTCCCGGCTTCCCACCGCGGCTGCGCAGACTAGCATTCGTCCTTCGATTTCTTCCCGCTCGAGGAGCCCGCATGAAGTTCAAACCCCTCCTTCTGGCCTGTGCCGTGGCCGCTGCCATGGCCACCCCGCTGCACGCGCAGACGCTGCGCTGGGCTGCCCAGAACGACATCCTGACCCTGGACCCGCACTCGCAGAACCACGCCACGACCAACGCGATCCTGCAGCACTCCTATGAGGGTCTGGTGCGCTACAGCGCCAAGTACGAGGTGGAACCCGCACTGGCCACCAAGTGGACCTATGTGTCGCCCACCCAGGTGCGCTTCGAATTGCGCAAGGGTGTCAAGTTCCATGACGGCTCCCCGTTCACCGCCGATGACGTGGTGTTCTCCTACGGCCGCATCAAGCAGCCCAACGGCACGATGGGCATCTATGTGACCGGCGTGTCGGAGATCAAGAAGGTCGACAGCCACACGGTGGACCTGATCCTGTCAGGCCCGAACCCCATCCTGCTGCGCAACCTGGTGAACTTCTTCATCATGAGCGAAGGCTGGGCGAAGAAGAACAACACCCTGAACGTCCAGGACTACAAGAACAAGGAAGAGAACTACGCCTCGCGCAATGTGCTGGGCACCGGTCCCTACAGGATCACCGGTTGGACGCCCGAGCAGCGCATCACGATGACGCTCAACAACGACTGGTGGGACAAGCACACCAGCAACGTCAAGGAAGTGATCTACACGCCCATCAAGAGCGACCCCACCCGCGTGGCGGCGCTGCTGTCGGGTGACGTGGACATGCTGACCGACCTGCCTACACAGGACATCGCGCGCCTGCGCCAGGACAGCAAGCTCAAGGTCGTCGACGGCCCGGAGGTTCGCACGATCTACCTGGCACCTGACCTGGGCAGCCCTGAACTCAAGCACAGCAACATCAAGGGCAAGAACCCGTTTGCCGACAAGCGGGTGCGCCAGGCGCTGTCGCTGGCCATCGACCGCGAGTCGATCAAGCGCAACACCATGCGCGGCCTGTCCATCCCGGCGTCGCTGATCGTGGCCCCGGGTGTCAACGGCTACGACGAAGCCCAGGACAAGCCCGCCGCAGCCAACGTCGACGCCGCCAAGAAGCTGCTGGCCGACGCCGGCTACCCCAACGGCTTCGAGGTGCGCCTGAACTGCCCCAACAACCGCTACGTCAACGACGAGGAGATCTGCCAGAACGTGGTGGCGATGTGGGCCCGCATCGGCGTGAAGGCGCAGCTGGCGGCGGAGAACATGGCGACCTTCATCCAGAAGGTGCAGAACTTCGACTCGTCGATCTACCTGCTGGGCTGGGGCGTGGCCACCTACGACGCGCAGTATTCGCTGCAGTCGCTGATCCGCACCCGCTCCACCGGCGCCGACGGCAACTTCAACTTCAGCAAGATCAGCGACCCGGTGGTGGACCGCTTGACCGATGCCATGAAGACCGAGACCGATGTGGCCAAGCGCAACGCCATGGTCCGCGAGGCGCTTCTGCGCACCCGCGACGAGCTGTTGGTCATTCCGCTGCACCACCAGGTGCGGCCGTGGGCCATGAAGGCCGGCGTGACGACCATCCATCGCTCGGACGACCGTCCGGAAGCGCGTTTCACGTCGATCCGCTGAGGGGTTGGCGGCGGCTGCCGAAAGGCGGCCGCTCCAGAAAACCGAAGGGGCCCCGCGGGGCCCCTTCTTCTTGGTTGACTCCTGAGCGACGGCTGGCCTGCGCCTTCGCCGTCGGAAACCGGTAGGGGCCGTCAGCCGCAGACCCGAGCGCGCGCAGCGGCAAACTCGCGCCGCAACCGGGCCACCATCTCCCCTGCGGGCACGACGGCCTTGACCGCACCGATGCCCTGGCCGCAGCCCCAGATGTCCTTCCAGGCCTTGGCCGAGGCACCGCCTGAGAAGTTCATCTTGCTGGGGTCGGCTTCGGGCAGGTTGTCCGGGTCCATGCCGGCAGCGCGGACGGAGGGCTTGAGGTAGTTGCCGTGCACGCCGGTGAACAGGCTGGAGTAGACGATGTCGTCGCTGTTGCTGTCGACGATGCACTGCTTGTAGGCCTCGGATGCGCGGGCCTCCTCGGTGGCGATGAAGGCCGAGCCGATATAGGCGAAGTCCGCCCCTGCAGCCAATGACGCCAGCACCGCGTCACCGGTGCCGATGGCGCCGCTCAGCGCCAGCGGCCCGCTGAACCACTCGCGGATCTCCTGGATGAGCGCAAAGGGGCTCTTCACGCCGGCGTGGCCGCCGGCGCCGGCAGCCACCGCGATCAGCCCGTCAGCGCCCTTGTCCACCGCCTTGTGCGCGAAGGTGTTGTTGATGATGTCGTGCAGCACCACGCCCCCCCAGGCGTGCACGGCGTCATTGATCTCGGGGCGTGCACCCAGCGAGGTGATGACGATGGGCACCCGGTACTTCGCGCAGACCTGCATGTCGTGCTCGAGCCGGTCGTTGGTCTTGTGCACGATCTGATTGATGGCAAAAGGCGCCGAGGGCGACTCCGGATGCGCCTTGTCCCAGGCGGCCAGCGTCTCGGTGATCTCGGCCAGCCACTCGTCCAATTGCGAGGCCGGGCGCGCGTTCAGCGCAGGCATGGAGCCCACGATGCCGGCCTGGCACTGCGCGATGACGAGTTTGGGGTTGCTGATGATGAACAGCGGCGCCCCGATCACGGGGAAGGGTACGCGTTGCAGGGCGGGGGGAAGAGCCATCAGAAAGCCTCCAGGGCCATGTCGGTGACCGACGCGGCCCCCTCGACGATGCTGTCGCGCCAACCCGAGCAGCGGGCCAGCAGGTGGTCGGCGTAGAAGCGCGCCGTCGCGATCTTGGCCTGCATGAACGCAGGGTCTTCGCCGGCGGCCAGGCGGTCCTCGGCCACGGCCAGGGCGCGCGCCATCTGCCAGCCGCAGATCACCGTGCCGGCCAGCATCAGGTAGGGCACGCTGCCCGCGAAGACCGCGTTGGGGTTGGAGCGCGACTGCGCCGCGATGTAGTCCACCGCCTCCAGCAGGGCCTGGCGGGCGGCGGCCAGCTGCCGGGCCATGGTCTTGCCCGAGGCACTTGGCCGGGCGGCGAGTTCCCGCTCGGTGGCCTCGATGCGCTCAGCGATGGCTCGCGCCGTGCGCCCGCCGTCTCGCGCCGTCTTGCGGCCCACCAGATCATTGGCCTGGATGGCGGTGGTGCCCTCGTAGATGGTGAGGATCTTGGCGTCACGCAGGTACTGCGCCGCGCCAGTCTCCTCGACGAAGCCCATGCCGCCGTGCACCTGCACGCCCAGGCTGGCCACGTCCAGGCTCATCTCGGTGGACAGGCCCTTCACCAGCGGCACCAGGAACTCGTAGAAGGCCTGGTTCTCGGCGCGCACCGCAGCGTCAGGGTGGGCGTGGGCGGCGTCGTGCGCGGCGGCGGCCACCAGGGCCATCGCCCTGCAACCTTCGGTGTGGGCACGCATGGTCATCAGCATGCGCCGCACATCGGGGTGGTGGATGATGGCCGCAGCGGCCGGCAGCGAGCCGTCCACCGGCCGGCTCTGCACCCGGTCGCGTGCGTACTGCACGGCCTTCTGATAGGCCCGCTCGGCCAGGGCGATGCCCTGCACGCCCACGCCGAAGCGCGCGGCGTTCATCATCACGAACATGTGCTCCAGGCCGCGGTTCTCCTGGCCGATCAGGTAGCCCACCGCCCCGCCATGGTCGCCGTACTGCAGCACGGCGGTGGGGCTGGCCTTGATGCCCAGCTTGTGCTCGATGCTGACGCAGTGCACGTCATTGCGGGTGCCGTCGGCCAGCACCTTGGGACAGATGAACAGCGAGATGCCTTTCACGCCCTCGGGCGCGCCGGCGATGCGAGCCAGCACCAGGTGGACGATGTTGTCCGCCATGTCGTGCTCGCCGTAGGTGATGTAGATCTTGGTACCGAACAGGCGGTAGGTGCCATCGGGCTGCGGCTCGGCGCGCGTGCGCACCAGCGACAGGTCGCTGCCGGCCTGCGGCTCGGTCAGGTTCATGGTCCCGGTCCAGCGCCCTTCGATCATGGGCGGGATGTAGGTGGCCTGCTGCTCGGGCGAACCGGCGGTGAGCATGGCCTCGATGGCGCCGTCGGTCAGCAGCGGGCACAGCGCAAAGCTCATGTTGGCGCTTTGCAGCATCTCGCCGCAGGCGGCGTGGATGAGCTTGGGCAGACCCTGGCCGCCAAACTCCACCGGGTGCGACAGGCCCTGCCAGCCGCCCTGGGCGAACTGGCGGAAGGCCTCCTTGAACCCCGGCGTGGTGGTGACCACGCCGTCGCGCAGGCTCGAGGGCTGTTGGTCACCCGTCCAGTTCAGCGGGGCCAACACCTCGCCGGTGAAGCGCGCGCACTCCTCGAGTACCGCCATGGCGGTGTCGCCCGCGGCGTCTTCGTACCCAGGCAGCGCCGTGACGGCGTCAAGCCCGGCCAGCTCCTTCATCACGAAGTGCATGTCCTTGACGGGGGCGCGGTAGCTCATCGGCTCACTCCTGCAGAGGCTACAAGGGTCACAGGCTGGAGATCAGCTCGGGTACCGCCGCGAACAGATCGGCCTCCAGCCCGTAGTCGGCCACGCTGAAGATCGGCGCCTCGGGGTCCTTGTTGATGGCCACGATCACCTTGCTGTCCTTCATCCCCGCCAGGTGCTGAATTGCCCCGGAGATGCCCGCGGCGATGTACAGCTGCGGCGCGACGATCTTGCCTGTCTGCCCGACCTGCCAGTCATTGGGCGCATAGCCCGCATCCACCGCCGCGCGGCTGGCCCCCAGCGCGGCGCCCAGCTTGTCGGCCAGCGGCGTGAGCACCTCGGCGAACTTCTCGCTGCTGCCCAGCGCCCGCCCGCCCGAGACGATGATCTTGGCGCTGGTCAGCTCAGGCCGGTCGAGCTTGGCGATTTCCGAGCCCACGAAGCTGGAACTGCCCGCATCGGCCACCGCCGGTACGGCCTCGACGGCAGCACTGCCACCCGTGGCCGCCGCGGCGTCGAAGCCGGTGGTGCGCACGGTGATGACCTTGACGGCATCGGTGCTCTGCACGGTGGCAATCGCGTTGCCGGCGTAGATGGGCCGCTCGAAGGTGTCGGCGGAGAGCACCTTGGTGGCGTCGCTGATCTGGGCGACGTCCAGCAAGGCGGCCACCCGCGGGGCCACGTTCTTCCCGCCGGCAGTGGCCGGGAACAGGAGGTGGCTGTAGTTCCCGGCCACGGCCAGCACCTGGGCGGCCAGGTTCTCGGCCAGGCCGTGGGCCAGGGCGGGACCGTCGGCGTGCAGCACCTTGGCCACACCGGCGATGGCGGCGGCCTGCTGGGCAGCGCCCTGGGCGTTGGCACCGGCCACGAGGACGTGGACTTCCCCGCCGCAGGCCAGTGCCGCGGTGACGGTATTGAGGGTGGCCGGCTTGAGGCTGGCGTGGTCGTGTTCGGCGATGACGAGGGCGGCCATCAGATCACCTTGGCTTCGTTCTTGAGCTTGGCCACGAGGGTGGCCACGTCGGGGACCTTGACGCCAGCGCCGCGCTTGGGCGGCTCGGCGACCTTCAGGGTCTTGATGCGGGGCGTGACGTCCACGCCCAGGTCGGCCGGCTTGAGGACGTCCAGCGTCTTCTTCTTGGCCTTCATGATGTTGGGCAGGGTGACGTAACGGGG
>Ga0315902_10005466_pt1 | contig 17930 bp, 28 predicted proteins | sample LakEriMetagenome_9_FD_203523 | JGI IMG/M metagenome (GOLD analysis project Ga0315902, IMG submission 203523) | Freshwater fungal communities from buoy surface, Lake Erie, Ohio, United States - Buoy 12 MA117 | ecosystem: Environmental > Aquatic > Freshwater > Lake > Lake biofilm | place: USA... | reverse complement strand
GGTTTATTATAAAGATCGCCTCCGATAACTTGAACGGTCTGACCGGTGGCCGGGTCAGTGTACTTTGCGAAGGCCGCAACATCCGGACCGCCCACTTGCTCAAGGCGATAATCTGCACGCGTTCCTTGCCGGGCAAGCGCTTGTGCAGCGTCCTGCAGCCGCAGAAGCTCTTCTGGAGTGCTGCCGGAAGCAATAATCTGACCGTCATTGTTTCCGGTGAAGTCGCGAATCTGATACTGCACACCGGGCGTAAGCGTGACCTGACTTGCAGCCTCGGTGCCACGCGCATCTTTGGTGATGCTTTTCAACCAGTTATCAATGAGGATAGGTTCCGCTAGGCGCCGGGCCCGGGATTCCAACTCGCGCTGCTGCAGGAGGCGCGGGTCGCCACCGAGCATGGTGCTGTAACGCTCAGGCTCACCATCCGGCCCGATACGCCCGGTGTAGTCGTCGTAGTCATCTTCGGCAAAAACGGTAGCCATCGTCCTACGATCCCTGACTAATCACGTCGTTAAAACGCATCGCCCATTCGCGCCAATCGTCAAACTGATACGCATTGGGAACTCCAAGCTCGGCGAGGGACGCGATACTTGATAACCCAGAGGCCCAGTTTTTCCAATCTCTTTCGTCCATGAGGCGGACCGCCACGCCGAAGTCCTCGATGGACGGGAACATGAAGTCCGCCCAGTCCACCACGTTGTCGACGATACGCGGATCGATGGTCGTCGTGACGCGCTTCACGACTGATACCGCCCATCAGCCGGTTCAATGTGAACGATAACTTGCCCCATCTGGTAGTTGCCGCCCACCGTGTTCGACGCAAAGCGGAAACGAAGCTCGCGGCGCTGTTCCTTGAAAAACACCTGCTGCTCATACTTCTCAGCGGGCACTGCCGGGAACGTCCGCAGCGGACCATAAACCTCAGGCGCCCGCGCGTTGATGCGGCCCGTGATCTGCACGGTCATGTCGCCGGCCTGCACGAAGTCAGGCTCCATCATCTCGACGTGGATCGCCCGGTTCTTCGGCGGATCCGAGACGATGAGCGCGATGTCGCCCGTCTCGAAGAAGCTCTCGACCGCATTGATCTGAGCGCCGTCGATCTCGTCGACGCCGAACTCGTGCTGCCAGATCTTATAGCGCGTCGGCCCATTGCTCACGACGCGGATCTGGTTGTCCTCCGTGATACGGGTATCATCGTTCTGCGCGATACGGATGTCAGGCACGCCCGGGCTGATCGGGTCGATGCCGGCAAGAATCGGCTCGTTCAGGGAGCCTGAGTAGATACCCGCAGAGCGCCCGGCATTCGGCAGCTGCGTGTCGTACCACGTGTTCTCGCGGAAGTTATAGATCACCGCATGCGTGCATTCCGTCGCCTCGCCACGCGGGTAGCACCACCAGATCTCCCCGAACCGTGGAACCTTGTAGGCGAAAATCTTGTTCGCGAACGGCAGGTTCAGCCCGTCGAAGAAATAGTTGATATTCATGTTGTTAGGCACTTCGCGAACGACGCCGTTGTACATCATGAAGCGGCCATCACCGACCCAGAAGTAGATGCCGTCATACTCGATCACACTGTTGGCCGCGATGATCGACGACGACGAGCTAATCGTGTCGAACGCGAACACCTCCGGGCCACCCGTGTAATACGTGCGGATCAGGCTATCGAGCGTCCAGAAGAGACCCGCCGGGTTCTGACCACCGCCACGCAGCGGCAGGCCCTTGACGATCTTCGAGGATGAAATGAACGCGTCGCCCGCGTCGCCTGTCACGAAATTCGTCGGGTCGTTCGCGTCAGACCACTTCACGAACCCGTTCGACGAAAACATAAACAGATACGGGTGCAGCACCACAACGCCGCCCGAGACGCCGGATGTCGGGATTGGCGTCAGGGGCGCCGTGCCGATGACGTCCCCGATGTAGGCTGAGTAGATCCCGTCAGTGGAAATGTCATCCGCCGAATTGACCGCATGGGCGATCAGCGCCGTCGCGCTCCCAGCACCGTCATACAGGGCATCGAACTGCCACATGAACTCAGGGCCACCCACGTAGGTCGTAGGCGTCCGGTCCGTGACGGAGCTCGTGTTGCCGAGATTGTCGATGGTCATGCGCTGCAGCCCGGTGCCGTAGCCCATGTGCGTGTAGGTGAAATTGTTCTGCGCCTGCAGGTGAAACTGGCGCACGACGCCCTCAGCGAAATTGCTGATCTGCCGATAGCCGCCGATCTTACGCGGCAGCCCGCGCTGAAACCGGCACCACTGCCCGTCGACGTAGAAGTTCCCCTCGAACTTCGTGCCGTCGCGCTTGATGCCGGCCTCTGATCTGACGTTTACGGGTACGAGCATCGACGGTTATTCCAGTGCCATAATCTGCGCCTGAAGCGCCTGTAACTGAGCGAGAAGCTCTTCCTTGGTGGGCGGTGGAGGAGCGGGTGCAGGCTCAGGAACGGGTGGTTCAGATACCGTTTCGCCATCCCACAGCCAGCCGTTCACGGCCTCATCCGGCACCTCAATGAACTGATCGGCATAAGAAGGCACAAACAAAAGGTGCGGGGGCGTCATTACTACGTCGCGCAAAACGCCGTTGCTATTAAATGCGTATTTCATATCAAACCCTTATGCATAGATAAGAACGACGCCGGTGCCACCAGAGCCGCCGGGGCTACCACCTGCGCCGCCGCCTCCACCTCCTCCATAAGCTCCATTACCACCATAATAATTGGAAACGGTAGGTGCAAACGATGCGCCAAGGCCTCCGCCGCCACCGCCTCCGCGAACATCTGCTCCACCACCAGCGCCCCCACCACTTCCGCCGGGGGCACCTGATGGTGAAGGAGTCATGCCACCTCCACCCCCGCCACCGTTTGATCCGGGTCCGCTGGGCATCCCATGCGATGGAGTAGATGCAGCGCCGTTACCCCCAACCCCATAAGCGCCAAGAGAAACCATTAACGGATCGCTCCACGCCTGTATAATTTGATCTCTTGCACTTCCGCCTACGAATTGATTTGCGGCACCGCCAGAGCCGCCGCCGCCGCCGCTAAGGACTGGGGTGGTGTTAGTTCCGTTGCCCCCTGCACCCCCAACACCGCCGCCTCCTCCGCCTGCACCGCTGCTGCTGCCACCGCTACCTCCGTTACCACCCCAGCCGGCGCCGCCGCCACCCCCGCCGGCTCCACCAGTAAAACCATTTCCTAACGGAGAAGCGGAAGAACCACCTCCGCCGCCGCCGCCACCGCCGCCAGTTCCCCCGGTTCCTCCTGTGTAGGCTGCGCCGCTAGTGACTGAAGCATGGATTGATGCGGTGCCACCTACGCTACCGGAACTGCTGGTAGCATTAGTACTTGCGTTTGCTGTAAAGAGCGTGACGCCACTACGAACAACCGTGGTAGACGAAGAAGTTATCGTAATACTAAGAGTGTCTCCCGGCGAAACGGCTACTGTCCCAAAAGCACATCCGCCGCCGCCGCCGCCGCCGCCGCCACTACTTGATCCGTTACCCCCCGCACCAAACGCATACACGCGAATAGATGTAACACCTGCGGGGACTGTGTAACTTCCAGTGGACGTAAACGTCGTCCAAGTTCTTGATGCCGGAGCAGCTGCGCTCGCCCACGTCGTCCCATTGCTCGTCAACAGATTGCCCGCTGCGCCCGGAGCAACCGCTGTTACCGCAGACGTGCCGTTACCTATAAGCACAGCGTTAGCCGTCAGCGTCGTCGCGCCCGTACCGCCATTTGCAACGGGAACAGCCGTAACACCGCCGAACACACCCGCGTTATTAAATTGAATCTGCCCCGTAGTGCCACCCGGAGAGGTCGTAGGCACCGTCGCAAACGCAAGCTGCCCTGAGCCATTCGTCTGGAGATACTGCCCATTCGTTCCGTCAGCAGTCGGCAGCGTAAACGTAAGGTTCGCAGCCAGCGCGTTCGGCGCCTTGATGGCAACGTAATTCGCGCCGTTATCCGTGTCCTCAGGCAGGCGGATCTCAGCGCCTGCAGTGGCGTTACCGATGACCGAGACAGGTGACGTCAGGGCCGTTGTGATCTGCGGAATACCACCCGTCGCCGTCAGCGTGCCAGCCACCGTGACGTTCGCGCCACTAACCGTCAGCCCCGTCACGCCGCCAGACTGCAACTCCAGAACGCCGGAGCCGTCGGGTGTGATGATCGCGCCGCCGCTGGTGTTGCTTGCGTTGATGGTTGTCGGCATGGGTTACTCCGATTCAGTATAAGCTACGCAAGGCCGCGTCACGGCGTCACCTCAAGGATCGCGGCGGTCACGTCCATGCCGGCGAAAGCGGTGGGGATGGTGAGCGTGGATGTGCGAAGGGGCGTTCCGCTGGCACCGGTATAAAACACGTTCGTTGCATTGACACCGTAAGCATCCGAGGCCGCTGGGGTAAAATTGAACCGGGCACCCGTGGCCACAAAGCTTCCCGTCAAACCAGTAGGACTGTAGTTTGCTTGGGCGCTTTGGTTAAAAATAAAAAAATTACTCCCAATGTAAAAAACTGCACTATTTTGACTAGTATTACTTATAGTAAATGGCAAAGTTTGATCAGACCAAGTGGCGCCGTGGTCGGCGCTACGCCCAATCGCAGTACCGGCCTCATTGCCCGTTATGATTACGCCTGACCCATTCGTAGCCAAGCCACCTATCCCCTGACCGCTATTATTAGTCCTCGCTAACACAGTCGACCACGAGGCCCCGTCTGTGCTGCGATAGATTTCTGAGGTAACACTGTTACGACCGGCGATCCAGTGAGTTCCGCTCCAGACAAGGCAATCCACAGTAGAGGGAAATGCGGCGGCCACATTGGTCCACGTAATTCCGTTTGTCGTAGTAGAAAGCTGGCTGGCACTCGTAAGACCTCCGTAAACTGTGCCATTATATACAATGTGACCGGGAGCGGAAATACGGTAACCAGTTCCGCCGACGAAATTAGGAGCGTTAGTTACAGCTTGGGTTGTCCAAGTGATGCCACCATCAGTTGAGCGCCGAGCAGAGGTTGTGCTCTGGTAAATAAAATAATCTGTCCCAATTTTCGCAGAAACAATTGCAATGCTGCAAACTAAAGAAGAAACCTGCGTAAACGTAACGCCGGCGTTCGTGCTCCTATAAATTCCGCTCGCGTTGCAACAAATAATTGTGTTACCATCAACAATAGCTACGCCAGCGGCATTGGTTCCGTCGGGGAAAAGCGCCGTTACCACCTCCCCAAAAGTGTCAGCATTCACTTCGGTCGTTACCAGTTCATCACCAGAAATCATCGTGATCGGCGCCGTAAGCATGTTTGCAGACGCCAAGTCAGCGATGGTGGGCGATGAAAGCGCGGTAATAGAACCCGACCTGCGAAGACCGAGTACGGGCGATATGCTAGCGGAATTCTGAGTCGTATTGGTAATATTTACCGTGCGAACGACAGCCTGCTTACCAGCCGGCACCGTGTAAAGCACGACCGGGGTAGCGCCTGAAGCTCGCTTGTTTGTGGCGGCTTTTACCTCGACAGTAGACATGTCACATCACCTCACGAAAATTACGACAGGAACCAAGCAAACAGCAGCGCATCGTCAATGGGCGGCGGCGGTGGTACCGCAAACGTCGGTGCTACCCCAGCGCCATTCGACGTCAGCACCTGCCCAGCGGTACCCGAAGCGATGGCCCCGAACGCGCCGGCATTGTTGATCTGCACCTGACCCGTTGTACCGCCCGGAGAGACGCTCGCAAACGTCAGTTGCCCCGTTCCGTTCGTCTGCAGATACTGGCCATTCGTGCCATCAGCGGCAGGCAGCGTCCACTCTGTAATACCGGCCAGCGAGTTTGGAGCCTTGAAGGCGACGTAGCTCACGCCATTGTTCGTTGCCTCAGGAAGCTGAATCTCAGCGCCTCCGATGGCCGAAGCCGTGACAGAGAAAGGCGTCGCCTGCGATACCGCGACCGACTGCACGGACGCGTTAGGAAACGTAACCCCGGTATCGCCGCTGATGGTCGTGGACATGCGCGTTACTCCGTCGGAGTTTCTTCAGCGGGGGCTTCGATCACCGGCGGCACGTAAGGCTCAGGCTTCACCAGAACGCCGTCGACCCAGCCGTCACCGTTAACAGCGTCGTCAGGGACTTCAGTGTCGTAGAAGACTGCCACGTCGGGGTGGTAGCAGGCGTTCGGATCTCCGCCTTGGCAGATGTCGCGGATGCGGTCGTTTTCAATCCATGCTTTGCGCATATCAATAACCCTCCGTCCACATCAGAACAACCATGCCAGAGCCGCCGGTGCCGGAGGAGAAAAGTGGATTACCTCCCACACCTCCACCGCCACCTCCAATACCACCGCTGCCACCAATGGTGTTACTGCCACTCCGCGCGCCGCCGCCACCACCACCCAAACCACCGGCGCCGCCGTTTCTCGAAGTCCCGCCGCCACCGCCGCCTCCAATGCCGCCAATCCCACTGGTGCCGCCGCCGCCGCCACCAATGCCGCCATTTCCGCCAACAGAACCGCCACCTCCGCCGCCTGATCCGTTAAAAATACCCGGAGAGACAAAGGCTGTAAGATAGTTAAATGTATCCGATACACTTGCTACGCTGCTTCCGGATCCACCGGTGCCGCCTTCACTTTGTAGGCCACCTATAGTTAATATACCGCTACCGCCATTACTTGATTCGTTTGTAGCCCCAGTAACCAAATTTGGTTGGCCCGGAGTCGCAGAACCTCCACCGCCGGTAGCGCAATTACCCGTACTACCAGTCGCAAAAGCGCTTCTAATACCACCAGCAAACAAACCTCCACCGCCAGTGTTGCTGTTAGATATAACCGCTGTGGCCGAAGAAGGAATAGAGCCGCCGGCACCGCCAAATCCGCCACCACCTGTAGTAATATTAGTATGATTAGCTGCGCCGCTTATTGAACCGCCGGCGCCACCTGTACCAAAAATTGAACCCGCGCCGCCGCCGCCAAAGCCACAAATATTAGAGGTATTAGCTACCGTTTTTCCGCCCCCGGCACCGCCAGTCGCCGTGAAAGAAGATCGAATACCAGCAGCAGCGGTACCGGCGCCCCCCGCGCCTCCTGCAATTATTACAGCGGTCGCAGTGGCCTGTTGCAAACCAGCGCCACCACCCGTTGCTGTAAGCAACGTACCAAGAGAAGAAGTCCCACCCGCATTTCCGTTTGACGTGGCGGTTACCGCAGCGCCGCCTGAACCAACCGTGATGGTTGGCAGCGTTTGACCGGGGACAACATCAATGATCCCTGCGGCAAAGCCACCTCCGCCGCCGCCAGTTCCAGTGCCATTTGAGTTTTCTAGACCACCAGATCCACCAGCACCTACGACGAATGCGTAAATTTGAAAAACATTCTGGGGAACAATGAAATCATTGTACGTCCCCGGAATGAAATAGGCGCGACTACTAATCCACGACGGAGGAGCTACGCGCGTCGCATAGTTAGGCGGAAGCGGATACCCGTAAGTGCCACGGTTCATCAGAAGTTACCTCCGTATGCGCTGACCCGAACACCCGTCTGAGCAATGCTAGTGGCGGCACGCAGCGAGTGTCCAGTAGGCAGCGTCAGCGGCATGATGTTCGAGTTGCCGTTGCTGGACAGAACCACCTGAAAAGCCGGAGCAGTCGTGCTGCTCGTGACGGCCTGCACAGGCACCTGCGTCCACAGGATGTAGTTCGTGCCATCGAAGACAAACAGATTGATCAGGCCGGCTACCGTCGTGGCCACGCCCTGAATGTCGATATAGTCGATACGCGTACCAGATGCGCCAGCCGTCAAGACGGTGCCGACAGTGGTGGGTGCCGTGAGAGACGTGTCAGCCGTTGACAGCGTTGCTGATCCGAAGACTGGGACTGAAGCGTATTGAGCAGCCGTGGCCATGTTTTGCTCCTTAGATGATACCAAGCGCGGACTGGGGATCACCCGGTGCCGTGTTGCCGCCGTTTACGAATAACACAAATGGTTCTGCACCGCTAACCGGAGCTTGCGAAACCCACGTAGTTCCATTGGACGTGAGGACATTGCCCGCGGTACCCGACGAAGACAGTCCTGTACCACCGTTCACAGCCGGCAATATCCCCGTGAGGCCGCCAGTAGCCGTAAGCGTACCGGTCACAGTTACGTTCCCTGCGAACGTAGCGGACTGATCTACACCAAGCGTGAGTGCAGTGGTGCTGCCATTTGTTTGGAACACCAACAGGCCGGTCGTATCACCGGTTACGGCAATGGCCTGACCACTGGTGGTACCTGATTTGATTGTGCTCATCTTAGATCACTACCCACCGAGCGCCTGATGAAACCGTCACTGCCATCCCTGAGGGGACTGTGATGGGTCCAACAGACATAGCGTTCTGTCCTGAAACAACCGTATAGCTCTCAATAAGCGTGTTGTCGCTGATGAAAAAGCTGTTTGATGCGTTGAACGCTTTCGATTTCAAAATCCCGCTGAGCGGATTGAACGTGTAGTTCGGGCTGCTCGTGTAGACCGTGATAGCAGCGCCAGACGTGGCGTCAGCGAAGATCGGGAAACGTGTGCCATTCGTGGTCGTATCGTTGCTGAGCGTGGCACCAGACGGCCCCGGCGTGGTCGACACCCACGTCGTGCCGTTCGACTGCAGGATGTTCCCGTTAGCGCCCGGCGCAACCGTCTGAACCGCGCTGGTGCCGTTACCAAGGATGACGTTGTTGAGCGTCAGCGTGGAAGCGCCCGTACCGCCGTTAGCGACCGGCAGAATACCGGAAACCCCAGAGGTAAGCGGAACGAAGCTCCAGCTTGCGGACGTGCCGTCGGTCGTGATGAACTTACCAGCGTTGCCTGCCTGACCCGGAAGGGCGACAGAGAACGCGGTACTGACGACGAAGGCGGTCGTTGCGATCTGCGTGGTGTTCGTGCCGGCGACGGCAGTCGGAGCCGTGGGCGTACCGGTGAGCGCCGGGTTTGCGCTGAGGGCGACCGTTAAGCCGGTGCCGCTCGTGCTGTAAGAGGTGCCCCATGCCGTGCCGGTGGAGTACGCGATGCCGACGCCCGGAAACGTGTCAGGGCCCGTACCGGAAATCGTAATCGAGCCAGTGCCGTTCGTAATCGAGATGCCTGCGCCAGCGGTCAGCGTCGCCTTGGTCAGCGTGTTGCCGGTAGTGTTGCCGATAAGCAACTGTCCGTTCGTGTAGCTCGTCTGGCCAGTGCCACCCTGAACCACGCTGATTGGCGTCGTAAGGCCCGAGAGGGACGTAATGTCACTGTTGGCGCCCGATGCAGCCGCGCCAATGGACGCGCGCGCCACGGCAGCGTTGACGGCGGTAAAGATCCCGATACCCAGCGACGTGCCGCCGAGATTGATAAGCGCCGTCCCGGCAGTGGTGGCGCCGGTACCGCCCTGAGCGATGGCGATTGGCGTCGACAGGTTGTTCGTGTCAGCCTCGACGACGTTCGTGCCGTCGCAGTACAGGATAGCCGCGCCGTTTTGAACGACAGTGACGCCGGTGCCGGCAGCGGTCTTAACGGTGAGCGTGTAGCTTCCGGTCGTCGTGTTGCGGACCCAGTATTGCTGGATCGTGTTCGGCACGATGATCTGCATGTTCGCGATCAGGACGCCGCTGAACTGATAGGCCACACGGTTCAGGTTGGTGCCCGAGAGCGTGTAGGGGCTGGGCTGACCGGTCAGGCTGATCGACACATAGTCGAACGCGAACGCCGCGCTCTGGCCGTAGCCAATTGTGTAGAAGCTGGTGCCGTCAGTCAGGATCCGCGCGCTATCACCCGGGTTGAACACCAGAGACGCTTGGCCGTTGATCAGTTCGCCGCCCGCAGGAGCGATGGTCAGACCGCCTGAGCCGGAGTTGCGCGCGTCGAAAAACCAGTCGTTTCCGACCGCAGCTGCCGACGGCATCGTGAACGTGCCAGCGCCGCCGTTCCACACGAGGACGCGAGCGCGGTCTGAGGACGTGAGCGTATAGCTTGCTGACAGCAGCGTCGTCGGCGCAGCCTGATTCAGCGTCGTCGTGATGGCCTTGAGGCCAGCCCCAGCCAGCGCACTCGCGGACGGAGAGGACGTGCCGGCGCCGTATTCAATCGCGCGCCATGTGCCGTTTACGGTCGAGTTGCCGGTGAGGTAGATCTGCCACGCTTCGCCGGAGGCAATCGTTTGGATCGTGTTGCCGCTGTTGTCAGCGACCGTGAACGAGAACGCGCCGACATTGAAGAACAGCGCCGTCTCACCGACCGAAGCCTGCGAAGCGTCGGGCATGCGGATTGTAAGGCTGCCCACAGACGGCGTGACGTCCATGATGGAGGCAACGACGTTGGTGTTGGTGGCGACTTCAGTCGGCCACGTCAGCGTTACGTTGGCAGTCAGCGCGATGGCGCGATAGCTGACGTTCGCAGCGTAAATGTTTGTACCGCCGAAAGTGTTTGTGAAACTGGGCACCTTTAATCCTCCCTGCGGATGATGCCACGATCAGCAATCTGGCGGATATCTTCGCCGTTCAGCGCGGCGACGGATCGGTCGTAGAATCCTTGCCAGATCGGGATGATCTCTTCGTTCTTGAGGAACGGGGCGGCCTCCATAAGCGAGGCGTAGAGCAAGGCGTTTGGCGCGTATTCCGTGAACCAGTTCGTTTGAACGTCGTCACCGAGAAGCGGCGGCAGTTCATAATAGATCAGTTCGTAAGGGAACGGGGCGTTCGGTGTAGGCGCGAAGAACCAGTGCGAATAATCATAATCAGCATAAAACCTCGGCGTCCCGGTCAGCGTCTGGTTCGGCCAGTACTGGCGCATATATTCATACGCGCGCGGGAAGACTTCCTGCGTGGTATTGTAGCCGGTGCCGGTGCCAACACGGATGCTGACGGTTTCGCGCCAGCGGTCGGGCTTGGGGTAGGTAGGCTCTCCCACAGTCATGGTCGATGAGACGACGGTGACGGTGCCTTGGATCTTCAGTTCCCGGGCGAGGCGGCGCTCAGCGAGGCCGATCAGGCTGGGAAGCTGGAGGTAGACCGAAGGATCCGTCGCAAGCGTTGCCCCGCGCTCCAGATAGTTCCGGAGGTCGTTCAGCAAGCTGGTATAGGTCATCGCCGTGGCCATAGCGAAACCCTACATCAATTCAGCGACTGCTGCAATTAAGGCTGCAACGGCTGCGAACGCAATCACGCCTTTGTTTTTCACGTTCATCAGCTTCTCCATCAGCGAGCGCTGAGGCGGGTGGGGGTCGCCGATCACACCCTTGGTGACCTTGTTGACGACAATCTTCTCGGCTTCTTTCTTGGCGGCATTGAGCGCCATTTTCTTCAGGTCCATGATAATCTCCTTAGAGCCAGTTAGCGAACTTCTTCGTCTTCGCCTCGCGGTCGTCGAGACCATGCGTGCCGCCGTTGATACGCTTGGTTAAAGCGAGGATGGCGGCGTCGTTGATGCCTTGGTCGCAGATGGACCAGAGTTTATTCTTGTCAAAGAACCACAGCGCCGACTCGAAGCAAAGCTCAGTCGCCACCAGCCCCGGGTTCTCCATCACGTCCGGGCGGTCGATGTAGTCCGCAAACGCCTGATAGTTCGACTTACCCGTCAGCTGCAGCGCGCCGCGACCGCGGTATTTCCAGCCGTCACCGGACGCCTCGACGCCGTTGCCCATGCGACTGGCATAGACGCGGTTGGCGATCTTCTGCGGCTGGCGCTCATACGCCTTGGCCATAGCTTCCGTGGGGAAGTACTTGCCGAAGATGCCGCGCAGGCCCTTCGCGCCGTAGTTCAGGTTCTCGCTGAACGCCGTGAAGTTCCCTGACTCGTGCGCCGTCTGGGCAAAGAAGTGCGCCGCGCGGTTTTTGTTCAGCTTGTAGTAGGCGGCGGCGGCCTTAAACGTGCCCGGACCGAATACGCCATCAGCCGTGACGCCGATCTTCTGCTGGAGAGTTACAAGGCTCATTTCTTGTTCCACAGATCAAAGAGCGCCTTGACCTTCTCCTCAACCACAGCGAGGCGAACGTCCATCTTGGCGAGGATAATCACCAGCGAAATGAACGCCAGAACAATCGGCCAAAGCTGGCCGATCAGTTCAACGGTGGAGAGATTGCCAGCCATTACCGCCCCGCGCTTCGCCAATCTGGGAAGTCGTTTTCGTCCACCACGCCGTCGCCGTTAGCGTCATAGCGCAGGTCGTTGCGATACTTTTCCCACGGAGCCATGTCATCATCGTCTTCGTCGGCCTCAGGCTCCGGGGCAGCAGCCATAGGCTCAGGCTCAGGCGCCGGCAGGGGCTCAGGTTCGACCGGAGTCGGCTCCGCTGGCTTTGCGTCACGCGCATTGGCGTTAAGGCTCAGGCCACCCAGCAGGCCGACGAACGCACCGACGATGGTGTTGAACGCGGGTCCGATGATCTCGAAGACCTTCTCGCTGCTCACAATCTCGTTTGAGACGAACATGCCAGCGACCATAGCGATGACGACGACGAGGATGACCGCCGCAAGCGTCATGACCGCCGTGCGGATCGTGAACTCAATCGTGTCCTCAATGCCCTCGCGGCTACTTTCGAAGCGATCCCAGAAGCTCACAGGGCTCCCCTTCAGTTAGGTTATCGGTCAGCCACCTGTTGCAGACGATCTTCAATCCGCCTCAGGTGAGTGATCATTTCATCAAACCGGCGGTCGATCAACTGGAAGCGCTCATCGCCAAACTGCAGACGCGTCTCCAGCTTCGTCAGCCGGTTGCTCAGCGTCGTCCATACACCGATCAAACCACCAACAAATGTCAGTACGGTTACGATTGTGTTGATGTCGACCATCATTATCGCAAGTTCCGCAGCTTGTAGATGGCCGAGAGATACACCGCCGTGAGGGTGTCGATCAGATTCCCAACGGCGCGGTTGCCCTTGGAAATCTTTTCGTGATTCGCCTCGATCCACTGAGCGTCGGCCTCTAGGCACTTCAGGCTGTCGCTCATGGTCTGCTCAGGAGCCGGGATGGCGCCGATCAGCGAGAAGGCCCCCTGATACGCCTCGACCAGCGGGTCGATGGTGTCGATCACGCCGTCGTAGAATTCGCCCAGAGCCATGTGCTTGGCGAAGCTGCCTTCGCCCTTGGCACGCCAATGCTCGAAGTGCGCCAGATTGCGTGCGTAAAACACGCGGCTGATGAGTTCCTCGATCATCAGGCGATTCGCATTGCAGGGCAGAGAATCGACGGAATCGCCGGAGCAATGGCGCCAGCGGCGAGGTGCTCAACTGTTACGGCAACGTTCCCCGGAAGCCACATGATCTCAATGTATTGACCCGCCGTGACAGTATCAAAGAAACTCAGGCTAAACATGCCGGAGCCACCTTCGGATGTCTTTGGAATGGTAATGATTGTGGCAGAGTTGGCGATGTTCGTGCCGTTCTTACGGAACCAGACGGTGACGGTGTGATCTGCACCGGCTGAGTTAACAAACTGAATCGACGGCGCGAGCATGTACGTGCCAGCAACAGCAAACGTAATCTGCGTGCTGGCAACGACGCTGATGCCAGTACCGGTCAGGTCGGTGTTAAACGTAATTGCGGTCCCCGCCGACACGTTACCCGTCTGATCCACAGAGCTAGACGGCTGAGCAAACGCGCGCCCCGCCAGATCCAAGAACGGGATCGTCGCAGCCGCCGTCATCGCCGACGTGCCGTTGCCCTTGACGTAGCCCGTGAGCGTTGCCGCGCCGGTGCCGCCAGTTGCGACCGTGCGGACGTTCGTTGCCGTCGCCGCGATGTCAGAGGCTGCCACCTTGCGGCTGAAGCTGCTCTGGACGATCTCCAGCAGTTCGGTCCCCGCGAGCGGGGTGGTGGCTGCTGTAAGGTCAGGGATCTTTACGTTAGCCATTATGCCAATCCGTATAGCTGATTCAGGTAAAGCGAGAAAGCGTTAGCAGCGACCTCCTGAGCATCCGTCTGAGCGTCCTGCGAATCGGGACGAGGATTCCTCACCGGCACAGGATCGGGACGCAGGAGCAGGCGGCTGAAATAGGGCTGCGGGACATCGTCGCACGAGGCGCAGACGTAGAGCTTCAGCCCCACCGGGGTCGAGCCGCCGCGATAGTCCTTCTTCTCCCGGAGATGAGTGTGCTGCACGAGGAAGCCGCAGCCATCGCATATCGCGATAGCTCTCGGATCCTTGGCATCGAACTCGGGCCCGGTCCGATGCTTCTTTCCCCGTCCATATGCGTACTGCATCAGTAGCCTCCGGTGGGATCAATGGTGATGCGGAGCGGCACCCTTTCACGGTCTTCAGCAGCTGCACGATCATAGGCGCCATCGGCAAGGCCCTGAAGGAACTGTAGGCGGTCAGGCGCAAACTTCACAGCGAGCTTCGCAGCGAGGCCGGCAGCGATTGCCTCCATCCAGCGGTTCGGAGCATCCATGCTATCCGTGAACGCGCCAGCGTCCTCCTGCACCTTCATGCGGTGATAGAAGAGCGTGACGCCTGCGCTCTGCGGCGCCTGCCAGATGTAGATGCGTGGCGTGATCGTGCGCTCAAAATAATACTGGAACGGGCGCTGACCAAGCTGTGCCTTGTTCGGGATGGCATCGTATTCAGCGCGGCTGATCGGCGACATCATCAGGTCAGTGGCCTGAGCGCCTGACATCGTGCGCGTATAGACCTGAAGCAGCGAGACCGTGCGTGGCTGCAGATCGTAGTAAAGCGTGCCCGGGGTCAGCACAATCGACTGCAGATCCACGGCCCACAGGTTCGGGCCATTGTTCGCCCAGTCGGAGAACATGTAATTGATCGAGCGACGGGCGCTGTCGATGTCGTTGGAAGCCAGCGACGAGGGGTTCCGCCCCACGCGTTCGTAGGCTTCCGTGATGATATCGATCTGTTCGGTCGTGCCGAAATTATATGTGCCCGAAGTGGTCATCGGAACCTCGCCGCCTTTTTGGCGATGGCTTTGGGCTGAGCGACAAACTGCTTACCCGCCTTTTTGCCTTCGCGCTTGGCCTTAGTCGTAGCAGCATATTCGCTCGGAGTCAGCGATTTAATCGCCGCCGCGGGGAGATACCGCTCGCCAGTCTTGCTCGACGGCTTGCCGGACTTCGTCGTCCACTTCTGATCAGTCCAGTCCTTGAGAGACTGCTGAGGCTTTCTAATCGGCATAACCGCCGCCTTTGGCTTTATATTCCTTGGCCAAAAGCTGCGCCTTGCGCGCGGACCATTGCCCCGCCTTGGTGCCGTGGGTCTCTCGGCCCTTGATGCTGTTAAACAAACGCTCGCGGAGACCGGGCTTGGTGTAGTTCCCGGCCTCATTCACACGCGATTGTTTGCGGCCACGCATTACTCGACCTTGGCTTCCGGCTCAGCTTCGACGACGGGCGCCGGAGCCGCCTTGGCAGCCTTGACAGCCTTGACCGGAGCAGGAGCGGGGGCCGGGGCCTTGAAGCCCAGCATTTCATCCAGCTGTTCTACAGTCAGGACTTCCCACTCAGCGACGGTCATCGCGATTTCCTGACGTTCGCCATTGGCGTTCTGATATGCGCGAGTGATCATAGATGCTCCTATGCGGCGTAGATTTTAATCATATCAAGGGTGATGCTGTAGGTGTCGCCAGAACTGGCCCCGATAGTGGTGAACATGATGTCGCCAGTCTTGCCGGCGCCAGCATTGTTCCGCAGGATCGCGCTGGTGCTGAAGTCAAAGGTATACATACCCGGGGAGACGATAAAGGCACTAACGTCGGTCGTTGCATCCCACAGGATGTTGACAGACATGCCATTGATCGAAGCGATAATGCGACGAATATCGACGCCTGTGCACTCCTTGCCAATGTAGTTTGCCTTCAGCGCCGAAACGTCGACCTTTAGAACGGCAGTTTCGCCGGTCCCATCGGACACGTTGTTAAACTTCATGACGGCTTGGCTGTCGCCGTCAAACAAAGTCTGCGAGTTAACTGCATCAGGCATTATTTCATCCCCTTAAGAGTCATGGCAAAGCGAGCGCGCTGACCCAGCTTACCGGGCGCTTTTGCGGCGGCTTCGAGCTTGCCTGCAGGGATCGGCTTGCCAGCCTTCGCCCCGAGTTGTTTGCGGAGGGCGCCGGGCTTTTTGATGGCTTCGGCGATGAAGTTCTTCTTACCACGCATGTCAGCAGTTCCACGCTTTGCGGGCGAGCCGCAGCCGAGAGTTAGGATCCTTAGCAGCCTTCGGAAACATCTTCATCTGGCCAGCAGAGCGAGCGCAGTAGCTATCGCGACGCGAACCGCCTTCCGGTTGTGGACGCTTCAGATTACTCCCAGTGGCAGCATTATAAGCCTTTCGGCCAGCCTCGTTGAGACCGCCCTTCGGGTTCTTATGCTTAGCCTTGAACTGAAAGTCTTTCTTAGCGCGCATTCCGGTCTCCATATAACTGGGGCGACCCGAAGGCCGCCCCAATCATTAGGCTTGAGCAACGCCGTAAATGCCGGCCTGCGTGTCGTCGTCGAAGACGAAGACCCAGAGCGTCAGGCGCTTCGTACCATCAGCAGCGTCAGCGGGAGCAAAAGTACCGCGAACGTCGCCGGTGGTGGTCGTTGCGGCGGTCGCATCGGCGGCAGCGAACGTGCCGGTCGTCACGAAAGCACCGTTCCACGCGGTCAGCACGTAGTTACGAGTGTTTGCACGGATCGGAAGACCGAAGATGTCACCGGTGCCCACGAAGAAATCGGTGGCAGCAGCCGAAGCCGCGATACGGGTGATCGTCCTGAAAGCCTTCTTACCGGCAACAGCGGTCGTGCCGTTCAGCGTGATCGCTTCCGACATCGGGATACCGTAGATGTCGGTGCCCGTGATGGTCAGCACAGCCGTAGCAGCGCCAGCAGCGTCGACAACGACGTTCCGGGGAACGTCGAGCGTGACGGTGCCCCCCGAAGCCAAGGCGCCGTTCAGCGTAGCGTTGCCAGCCGCAGCCAGCGTCTGCTGAGCGCAGATGCCGTCGGCGTCCAGCGTAGCCGGAACCACGTTGTACACGTTGATCGGCGACATCCGAACGCCGGGTTCGGTGGCGGTCCCGTTGTTAGCGAAGTTCCTGCCTTCCCGAACGCCGTCAGAGAAATGAGTCATGATGTTTCTCCATAGCTAAGGGTGGGGCCGAAGCCCCACCCCCGGGATTTAGGAAGCGCCCTGCGAACCCCAGCCTGCGCGGAAGTTCGAGCAGCCGAACGAGTAACGCTCAATGGCCTTCGCCTTGAGGTTGTCGGTGTCGAAGTCCGTGTAGACGTCGGTTTCCAGCTTTTCACGCTCGTAGTACTTGAAGCCATTCGGAGCGTCAGTCAGCAGGAACCAGCCGTTCGTGTCGGTCAGGAACATGTTAACGCGATGACCCTGCGGAACCGCAGAGTTGTTGTAAATCGCGTTAATATCATTGTTCGCCGTGTCGACGCGGAACTGAGACTGGAGCAGGCGGGTAGCCGTCCACTGCAGTTCAGCCGGAACGATCAGCTTCGTCGGCTTCGTCATGATGCGGAGGCCCGCAGCATCACGGAAGCGCTGAACGCCAACGATGGCGTCCTGAAGCGAGGTTTCGTTCAGGTCAGCTTGGATCGAGAAGGTGTTGGCGACAACACCGTTATCAATCGGGTGCTGAGTCGAGAACAGCGGCTGGCCATCACCAATCGGGAAGTTCGACGAGAAGCCGTTGTTCAGAACGGACGCGCCGAGAACTTCCTTGGTCTGTTCCATCGACTGGCGAAGAGCCTTCGCCTGCAGCGGGAACGACGACTGATACAGGTTATCCTTGATAGCCTGACGGGTGATGATGAAGCCGATGCTGGTGTAGCGGTTCACGTAGTTCGTGACGAACCGCTGACCCATTTCACCGTAGGCGGTCGAGGCGCCTTCAGCCTTGATCTGAGCCAGACCAAGCAGCTTGACTTCGACTTCGATTTCAACGGCCTTATCGGACGTGTGCTTCTCGAAGATCTCCGACCACTGACCCGGATACATCGGATAGTCG
>Ga0315902_10005461_pt1 | contig 17938 bp, 12 predicted proteins | sample LakEriMetagenome_9_FD_203523 | JGI IMG/M metagenome (GOLD analysis project Ga0315902, IMG submission 203523) | Freshwater fungal communities from buoy surface, Lake Erie, Ohio, United States - Buoy 12 MA117 | ecosystem: Environmental > Aquatic > Freshwater > Lake > Lake biofilm | place: USA... | reverse complement strand
CGTAAGCATGCGGTGAGAACCGCGGCAGTGCGGCGTTCCGATAAATCAGCGCGCTTGCTGATCAGGCCACCTTGCTCAGTGGCGCGGACAGCTTCCAGTTCCAGGGGAGCAGCTCGTCGAGCTTTGAGGCCGGATGATCGGCGATGCGGGCGAGGACGTCGGCGAGCCAGGCCTGCGGATCGATATCGTTCATCTTGGCTGTGACGATGAGTGAATACATGACGGCGGCGCGTTGACCGCCGCGGTCTGACCCGGCAAACAGCCAGGACTTTCTGCCAAGGGCGATGCCTCGCAGGGCCCGTTCTGCAGCGTTGTTCGTGAGACAGATCCGACCATCCTCAAGGAACCGGGCGAACGAGGCCCAGCGCTTCAGCATGTAATCCATCGCCTCAGCAACCTTGTTGTTGCTGGAGAGCTTAGCGCGATGGCTGCGCATCCATGCTTCAAGGTCGGCGACCAGCGGAGCGCTGTGCTCCTGGCGGGCGGCAAGACGTTCTTCAGGTGACTTGCCATTGATGGCGCGTTCGATCTCGAACAGGGCGTCGATGCGGCGGACAGCCTCGAGCGCCAGGGGCGAGACAAGGACGGGCTTCTTCTCGCGCTTCGCCTTTGCTCGCGCGGCGGCTTCGATATCGGCCAGGACGAAGAACTTGCGCCGTCCGTGCGACCAACACGCCGCCTCCAGAATGGGCGCGGGCTTACGGTCGACGGCGTAGAGCTTGTTATACCCGCTATAGGCGTCAGCCTGAAGGACGCCGCTCCAACCCTCGAGATGTTCGCGGGCATGAGATCCAGCGCGATCGCGTGAGTAATAAAACAAGGCGGCAGGTGGCCCTGTCCCGCCAAAGGGACGATCGTCCCGGACATAGACCCAGCTCCGGCCGACATCTGTCTTGCCCTTGGCGAGGACCGGCACAGTGGTGTCGTCGCCATGGAGCCGCTCGGCGTTCATCACACAAGCCTTCAAACGCTGAACCAACGGCGCCAGCGCGACGGCGCAATGGCCGACCTGGTCGGCCAGGGTCGACAGGCTGAGATCGACCCCCTCACGGGCGTAGCGTTCAGCCTGGCGGTTCAAGGGCTGATGCTGCCCGTACTTCTCGAACAAGATCATCGCCAGCAGGCTGGGGCCAGCCCAGCCACGCGGTACGACATGGAAGGGCGCAGGCGCCTGGGAGATCGTCTCGCAATCGCGGCAGGAGACCTTCTCGCGAACGTGCTGGATGACCTTCCAGGAGCGGGGCACGACCTCGAGGGTCTCGGTGATATCCTCGCCCAGCCTGGAGAGCCTGGTTCCGCCGCAGCAGGCGCACGACGTCGGCGTCGGATGGACGATGCGTGTCCGCGGCAGATGCTCTGGGAAAGGCTTGCGTGAAGGCTTTTTGCGGGTGAACCCCGCGACGTTGATGGTCTTGGCAACGGCGATCTCGGCAAGGAGATCGTCTTCTGTTGCGGTCGCCTCGGCATCCTCGAGCTCGAGCTCAAGTTGATCGGTGAGGCGCCTGGCGCGCTCAGAGGACGGGCCTTTGCTCTCGCGGTTGAGCCGGGCGATCTGATGCTTCAGACGCAGGATGGTGGCGGCGTCTTCACTGTTCCGGGCGTTGGCGACGGCGAGCTCGGCTTCAAGGGCCATGGCCCGGGTCTGGGCCGCGATAACCTCGGCCTTCAGTGCTTCGATATCTTCGGGAAGCTCAGCGCCCATGGACGGGATCGAAGCATAAAATGCGAGCCTTGAGGCGCCCCCATCGGCGATATCGCTGTGAGTCAGAGCGTCGCAGATCTCAGCCGGCGGCTTCAGGCCTCCAGGTATGTTGTGGATTACGCCAGTCGATCCCTTCGAGCATGTAAGATAACTGCGCGGCCGACAAAGCTACGGACCCGCTCGTCGTCACCGGCCAGACGAACCGTCCGCGGTCCAGCCTCTTTGCGTACAACGACAGGCCGAGCCCATCGTGCCAGATGATCTTGACCAGATCGCCCCGCTTGCCGCGGAAGACGAAGAGATCGCCGACATGGGGATCACGGTGAAGGCCTTCCTGCACCTGCAGCGCCAGCCCGTTCATGCCGCGGCGCATGTCGGTGTGCCCAGCGGCCAGCCACACGCGCACGTTCGAGGGAATGGCGATCATCGCTTGTTGGCCAGCGCGCCGAAAATGGCGGCAGCCAGATCGGGCCCAACCGCTCCGAAGACCTTCAATCGTACACCGCAGGGAAACTCGACCTCGATGACGCCGGGCGAGTGCTCGACCCGTCGCTCTTCGGGCGGCGCCAACGTCACCTGCGCAAACCCTGTGGCCTTCGGCTTCTCCGGGAAACCGAGCTGCGCACGGAACTGCTTGCGCCAGGAAAACACCATGCCAGCGTTAGCCCCGGCCTGACGCGCCACACCGTGAACACTCGCGCCCGGCTGGAACGTCGCCTCGACGATCGCCAGCTTCCGTTCCAGCGACCAGCGCTGACGTGGTTGGCCACCGATGATCTCCACGCCGCTTCCCTCAGCGACTAGCTTAGAGACCCACTCTCTAAACTAGTTGCAGCGGCCATCCTCCCGATCAACGTAGGCCGCACAAGGCGCCCCTCGGCGGAGGCGTACGACGGACCTCAACGCCGATTGCGAACGCAGTGAATGTGACGTCCCGTGGCGCACGCACCTTGCTGCTGGGCAACTCGCCTCGCGGGGTGATGGCCGATCAGTTTACCGTAGATGCAATCGCGGAAGCGAAGGTGATCGCCAAGGCTACGATCACGGAAAGTGTGATTTCCCGCTGCCGTTTTCGGGCGGACGCAGGATTCGGTTGAGAGTCTCCCACTTGGGCTGAGTAACCGATCATGCGGCACCTCTGGTCTGAGCATTGAACAGGATATGACTCGGCGACAGATCGGAGAGTCCCACGGGGCTGGTTAACAAAGTTAAAAAACCGGCTCTCTCTGGTAACGCCTGTGTCGAGCGCCACGCGCCCGGTCGACCGCGCTGGCTCGCAAGGTCAGCAATGGGCCTTAAATGACCAGGGCATCGCAATCTCATCAATCGCGGGATCACTCAAACCTGGCGATTGCGGCCTAAACGAAGGTCTGCTTCGGGCCCCAACTTCACAGGGCACGGCCTGGGTTGCCAATGGCTGCCGCGCTTGGAACCTGCCGGTCGCGCCTGCCCTGCTGATCAGGCGGGTCATCGCCCAGTTCGAGACACGCGTGCGACCTGCTACTCGTCCACATCAACCTCTGAAGTAACGCGATCGAACGCTTGCCGGCTCACATGGGGCAAACGCTGGAGAGGGAAGCGGTCGATCTAAGGGTCGCGGTGCATTGAGCACGTCGCCCGTTTGTCGGATGGTGACCTATCGACCGTCGGCACTTTACTCGGTCCATGGGAGGCGCCCGATGATAGCCCGCAGTTTTCTGGGACTGTTCCTGCTTCTATTCGCGGGGTGCGCAACACCGCATGAGCTCAACAGCGTGGGGACCCTAAAGTACATCGCGGTTCGCATCGGCGACGGGCCTATCATCTCGCCGGAAACCGATCCGAGCATTGGGCACAACATTCAGGGGCCGTCGCTGATAAGGGCGCCGTCCTGGATCAAGAATCCGCTTGGCCGTTACTACCTGTATTTCGCGGACCACAAAGGCTCGTATATCCGCCTGGCGTATGCCGATGACATCAAGGGACCTTGGAAAGTCCACGGCCCAGGTGCGCTCCGGCTCGAGGACACGCCCTTTCCCAAGTCTCCGCCTGCATTCACGCAAGACGAGATGGAAGCATATGCGGCCCGGGCGAAGGCAGCGGGACTGGACCTCGCCCAGTTCCCCGACGTCGCGAAGGAGATGACGACACCACATGTGGCCTCGCCCGACGTCCATGTCGACGATGTCAACCAACATATCGTACTTTACTACCACGGGCTCGAAGGCTTTGCTCGACAGGTCACGCGCGCCGCCACCTCGTCCGATGGCCTGCAGTTTACTTCAGGCAGCGAAATTCTAGGCAAGACATACTGGCGAGCGTTTCAACATGATGGAATGACGTACGCGCTCGCAATGCCGGGTACCTTTTATCGAGCCACGGATCCGCTCAAAGGCTTCGTCGAAGGTCCCACCCTCTTCAGGCCGTCGATGCGCCATGCAGCTGTTTTCAAGCGTGATCAAGCACTTTACGTGATCTGGACGGAGGTGGGGCAGGATCCTCCCGAGCGACTCCTGATGTCGACAATCGACATATCTGGCCCCTGGGAAACCTGGAAGGAAAGTCCACCTACGGAGCTTCTCCGCCCTGAGAAAGCATGGGAGGGCGCCGGCCTGCCCCTGGAAAGATCGGTCCGTAGCTTCGCCCCAGGCCCCGTCAATCAACTACGAGATCCAGCCATATACGAAGAAGGTGGTCGCATCTGGCTACTGTATGCTGTCGCTGGGGAGAGCGGCATAGCGTTGGCTGAGCTAAAGCCAACGAAGTAGAGATTTACGCGTCCATTCGCGTTGCGACAGGTCGGCCGCCGGGATTCAATACCACCGGTGATTGTTTGCCACGCTGAGCTGTCGCACGATTTTCGGGCCTCCCGAAGCTTGACTGCCGAACGGCAACTACTGTCCCAGCGCCGCCAGCACCCAGAAGGAGGCAATCCGGCTAAGTCCATCCAGACGAACCAGTCATCCTGCCCTCGCGGACTCGGAAGTGCATCGCTCAACTTCGGTCATTCTCACGCGCGGAAGTGACCAGCTCAGTGGCTCGCCAGCAAACAGCGAGTACTCAAGCCAGATGGTCCAGCGCAGTTACCCCTGCGCTTTCGTGGAAGACGGTCGTGTCCAAATCCTTTTGCGCCCAACCCAGGTGGTCGCGAAGCAGGCCTTTGAAGACCTGACGTGAGTCGACGGTCGGCATCAGATCCCGGTTCTCGAAAAGGGCAGAAGATCTGAGCGACGGCCAGTCGCCATACATGCGGCCGCCCTTGATGGCGCCGCCGGCGAGGATAGCCAGGCCGCCGGTACCGTGGTCGGTGCCACCACCGCCGTTGACGCGCACGGTGCGACCGAATTCCGAGACGGCGACAATCGCGGTCTTGGCCCATGATTGTCCGAGTGACGCCTTCAACGCCTTGATGCCGTTGTCGAAAGCGGTAAAGCGCTGTTGAAGCGCCGCGTTCTGGCTAGTGTGCGTGTCCCAGCCTTCGAGGCTGACGACGGCGATCTCCGGGCCGTTGGGCTGCGAGAGGAATCTTCCGGCGGCTTCGAGTTGGGTCACATACTGCGCAGGGCCGCCCCGGCCGCCGCCCATCGCTTTCGTCTCCATTGCGCCCGCGACGGAGTCAGCGCCAAGCGCGCTGATAAGCGCAGGCTTGAGGATTGGGTCGTTCTCGTAAAGGTCGAGAAGGCGGGCGAGTGTGTCGTCGCTGGCTTCGGGAAGCACTGCAGGTGACCAGGACGAAGTTTTCGTGGATGCGCCGCGCAGAATCAACGGCTGGGTCGGGCCGATCGAGACAGCGGCGTAGGCGCCCGGCGCCTTCTGAAGCGCGCGATTGAGCCATCCGTCTGCGCTGACCTTGGCGATCTCACCGCATTCGAGCAGGTCCTGCGCCTCGAAGTGGGAGCGTTCGCGATAAGGCCCCGCGAGCGCGGGCACGAAGGCGGCTTCCTTCGACGCGTACATCGCCGCCAGCGCCGGCATGGCGGAGTGGAGCGCAAAACCGTCGGAAAGCGGTATCGCCTCGGCATCGACGAGAGACGCTCGGTGAGAGCGGATGTCGGGATCGTCGATCTTCGGCAGGGCCGCGATGCCGTCCATGGCGCCGCGCAAGATGATGAAGACCAGCTTTCTGCCCTGGGACGCGCCCGTATTGGCGAACGCGCCAGGCGCCGCCGTGACAAGGGTGGCTGCGCAGCCTGCGAGGAGGAGGTGGCGGCGATTGAGAGCGATCATCATTACCTCCGCTGAAATTCAGGAGACATCAGAGCGATGGTGAAGCCCTGCTCTGCGCTTTCGGCGCGAGCGACCGCCTGGCGTGTCTTATCGCTGGCGATCCGACCGAGCGCACGATCAAGGAACTCGCTCGGCGTTTCGCCCCGCGCCATGCGGCGCGAGACAGCGTTGGCCCATTCGAGGCGCTTCTTGATCGCGTCAGAGCCGGACCATGACGTCGTATCGTCTGGCCAGCCCGCAGGAGATGGTGCGCCAAAGGGTTGTTGGGCAAGCGACGTATAGACGGCGCGTTGGGCGCCGCCGAAGGTTGCTTGCGCCCCGGCGGCGCGGGCCGCAGAGACCAGGAGTTCTTCTGGCGATTTGAACTTCTGCGATGTTTCATTCCACGCCTCGTCAAGGTCGACCACCGCACGCGCCAGCTGGGAGAGGTCGCCGCCGGTCTTCGTGAAGCTCGCCTCGAGTTTTGCAACGGCGGAGGCTGGCGGCATGTCGCTGACGAAGTGGCGGGCGAGCTTGGTTGCAATGTGCTTTGCGGTCGCGGGATGGGCTGCGAGATCATCCAGAACTGCGGCGGCCTGATCGCGCGCAGAGACGTTGTATGTCTTGCGCAGCACAGTCCGAGGGCCGGGTTCGTGGAACGTTTCGACAAAGACGGCCCCGCCGTACTTGTCGGCGAGCGCGGCTGCAGCCCGTTGCCTTGCGCGTTGGCCGCGACCGCCCTGCCCCTGCGCGCCGAGACTGACGAGGCGCGCGGTCTGCGGACCGGCGACGGTCCAGCCCGTAAGCGCTTTTGCGAATTCGATGATGTCGGCCTGCGTGTAACCGGAGCCCACGCCAATCGTATGGAGCTCGAGAATCTCACGGGCGAGGTTCTCATTCAGCCCGGCATTGCGCCGTTCGGCAGCCTTTGTCGACGGCCCTATTGAACGAGCCGCATCGAGATAGACCAGCATGCCAGGATGGAAGGTGGCCGCGGCAAGGAGGGTGGAGAACCTGCCGAATACGTTTGTGCGGATGGCCTCGCGTTCGAACGGGCCGGCAAGCCCAATCACCTGCGCGTTGCGGGCAGCAACAGTGAAATGGTTGGCCCAGAAACGATGCCAGCGCTCCGCGAAGGAATTCGGCGTCGTCGCAGCGTGACGGCCGCGCGCCTCGACTTCCCGCAGCAGTCCGTCGCGTGTTTCACGCTGGACCTGCCTCAGGAGCATCTGTTGCGCCTCGGACCGCACGCCGTTCGCGTCCTGCCCTGGCGCGCCGTTCATGCCCGAGGCGTCCTGTCGTGCTTCGAAAACCTGCTTTGCGGAGAGAAGATCGTCTGCCGGCATCTGCGCGGCGGCAGGCGTGATCTGCGCCTTGAGCCAGCCGCGAGGATCTGATGCCGCGGCGCGTATCTCGCCCGGGCTTGCGCCCATGCCGAAGCGGGTGGCGGCGATGGCTGCCTGCAATTCGGTCATAGGCACCGCTCCCTGAGCTAACGATGAACCCTTAGCGCGCGCAATATGCAAAAGTATGTCGGGCGACGCCCAGCTTGTATCAAGACGTCGCCATGAACTCCCGGTGAACGCTGGCGCGGTTCGTCATGCGGCAGACAAGACTTGCCCTCCCAATACATCAGGCATGGCCCAAAAAATCCTGGGGCAGGTCCCCAGGACGTTCTGATCTGTCTTCGGTCTCAGTCCTCTGGGCCTCTGGGCCTTGCCCTTAGTTTGCCAGGGCCGTGTCGATCACGGCAATCGCATCGTTGATCGCAGCCACCGCGCCGGGCGCCTTGGATTTCAGGTCCATGAGCTCAGCCCTGATTTTGGCAGCCGAGCTCGTATTGCCGAGCTTGGTCTCGACCCAGCCAAGCCGTCCCGAGGCTTCGACCAGGTTAGGCTGTAGCCGGAGCGCCGCGTGAAGGGAGCCCTTGGCGCCTAGATAATCGCCGGAGGCTGCCTGCGCCTGCCCCTTCATCAAGGCAGCTTCATAGTCATCGGGCTTGGCGGCCAGCACGTCGTTGAACGCGACGATCGCTTCCGACCAGTTGCGCGCGGCGATGTGGTCGATGCCCTGATTGAAGCGTGCGGCCGCGCTGATCTTCGCGACAGCGCCGACGCCATCAATCAGTGCGATCCCGCTGTCGATAGCTGAAGCGTCAGGACACGCAGCCTTGCACCTGTCCTTGAGGCTGACGAGCTTCTGCCGCTGCTTTGCAGCCTCATCAGCAGTGCCAAGCCGCGCCTGGACCCAGCCAAGCCGGCCAATTGCATCGGCCAGGTCCGGCTTCTCGGACACCGCGCGGACCAGGTGACGCTGCGCTTCCCTCAGATCTCCAAGACCGATCTGGGCAACCCCCATCATGAGATTTGACGCAGGATCCTGCTCACGCCTCGCCAGCACATCGCGCAGCAACGGAACGGCGCGCACATAGTCCTTGCTCTGAATGTATTCGACTGCCTGCTTGTAAAGCGCCGTCGGATCCATGGTATCGGTCGTCGGCAGCTGGGTGCTTCCGCCGCCGGTATACTGCGCATGGGCCGGGGCAGTCAGGCCGGACGATGCGCTGGCGACCAACAGGGCGAGTATTGCATTCTTCATGGCGGACCCCTCTTCGCGTATCTTCCTGCAACGATAGTCCCGTCTGCATTCATTTGAAATGGCCGTGGCCTCGCCAACGCTTACCATCGAAGCGTCCGGACAACCCCGGTTCAGAACGGGACGACGATTGTCCGCCAGCATCACCTGGCACGCGTGCGCCCCCTCAGGCAGACATACGCCGGTCCGAAGACCGGCGCAGCCCGATTGAAACGTAAGATCGTCCGCTGGACGACCCTAGAAGTGAACCTGAAGCTCGACGCCCCAGGTTCGCGGCAAGGTGCGCGTGAAGTTCTGATAATAGTACCCGACCACGTTGTTCGGGCCCACCGGGAGCGTCGGGTTGTAGCAGACGGTCGAAGCGGTGGTGCATTGGGCCGTTGGCAACGTGTTCGTGCGCGGGTTCGACCGGAAGGAGTTGCCCACGGAGTCAAAGCCGGCCTGGTCGAACACGTTCCGCACGAAACCAATTACGGTGAACATGCCGTCGGCATCGTTCCAGATCAGACGTGCGTCTGTCTGGTCGAAGGCCGGCGTGATGTCGCCCGGATTGTTGAACACGCTGGAAGTGAACTCGTCGCGCCAGTAATAGCTGACCGACGGGAGCAGCGTTGAGCCATCCTCGAAATTGAACGCGTAGGAAGCGTTGAAAGCGATCTTGTTCTCAGGCGACTGCGGAAGCACCCGGCCCTTGAGCGACTGAATCGGATTGATATAGGTCGGATCCGTGACCGGAACGGTCGTCGGAATGTCACCGTTCAGATAAAGGCCGCTCTCGGTGATTTCCGGCTTGAGATAGGCGTAGGTGAAGCGGAGTGTCAGGTCATCCACCGGGCGCCATGTCGACTCCAGTTCGAAGCCCGTGGTCTGAACCTGCGGAATATTGCGCAGAGCGCTGATGCGTGTTTCGCCAGCCTCACCGATGTTCAGGATTTCAGTCAGCGGGACCTGGATGTCGGTATACTCGTACAGGAACAGCGACATGTTGGCGGTCAGGTCCCATTCCGGAACCTCCTGCTTCCAGCCCAGCTCGTAGGAGTTGACATATTCCGGATCGGTGAGCGGTAGCGGCGTCAGGTTCGTCGCGTTGAAGGCGCCCGTCTTGTAACCGCGGCTATACTTTCCATAGACGAGCGTTTCTCTCGAGGGAGACCATTCCAGCCCTGCGGTGCCGGTCCACGCATTCCACTCATAGCCCAGCTCGCGCGATGAGACGCCCGTCACCGGATTGAATGTAACGCCCGAGGGGTTGGCGACCGTCGCCGAGGTGACGCCTGCCTGCGGCGTTGGATCCTCGGTGGTGTCAGTTAGAATGGGAGTCGCAAGGTTCGGGATCAGGCGCTTTCCGTTCCAGGAATTCTGCGTGATATTGGCAAAGGGCACGCCGCAGATCAGCAGGCAGTTCAGCTCCGCTTCCTCGTACATGTCCTTGTTGTCAATCGAGTACCGGATACCAAGCGTCGCCTTGAACTGGTCGGTGATTTCCCAGTCGAGCTGACCGAATGCGCCGTAGGCGTTGTTGACGCCACGATTGTCCGTGTACGTCAGGAGCCGGTCGGGGTTTGCGATGTTGGCGCCAGTGACGGTGAAGGGCGCAAAGGAGCTGACAGGGGTGGCGGACGCCGCCAGCGGCTCATTCAGAAGATGGGTACGGATCGGCTGACGGAAGTTTTCCTGATAGCCATAAAGCCCGGCGATCCACTGCAGCGGGCCTTCGTGTGTCGAAATGAAGTTGATCTCGTTCGAGAAGAACGCCCGGTTCTCGTTGTAGTCCAGCGTCTGATCCGGAAAGATCGTGCGCGTGGCCGTACCCGTGTTCGACGGCTGGCCGGCAGCGGTGGCCCGATAGGTGATCGACTTGACGGGCGTCCCGTCCTGATCGCCAGTCAGATGATAGCGATAGAAAATGTAGCCGCCGACATATTTGATATCGAAGCCAGGCGCCTCGTAGATCATCTCCAGAGCAAAATCGTCGTAGTTATCCAGATCAGCGATCCGCGGATATGAATCGTTGAGATCCGTATTGCCGTTCACGATGCGCGGATTGGTGTTGAGCGATCCCGACTGGGTATAGCTCAGCACGGAAAGGTTTGGCGTACAGCCAAGACCGGCCTCCAGGGCCGGTGAGCAATAAGCCCAACCCGGCTGTGGCAGAACACCGCCTGCGTTGAAGTTCCTGTTGTAAGGCGCATTCGATCCGCCACCGGTCCGGCCGCCCGGAGGGCCTGCCTGCGTGTAACGCCCTGAGGTGTACTTGGTCCACCAGCTGAAGTTTTCCCCGATATCGCCCTCGAACTGGATCTCGCCGTTCCAGTTGTCGATGTTGTAGCCTTCGGTGTCGCCCGTGCCGTGGTTGTAATAGACGCCCTCGTCACGCACTTCCTTGTAGGCAACCACGCGCCCACGCAGCCAGTCTTCGATAATCGTACCCGACAGCGAAAAACCAACTTCCTTCTGGTCGAAATTGCCGAACCCGAGCTTGAACTCGCCTTCGAAATCGTCAGTCGGACGCTTCGATATGATGTTGATCGCACCGCCCACAGAGTTGCGACCGTACAAGGTGCCCTGCGGCCCGCGCAGCACCTCGAGGCGATCGATGAAGAGGCCATCGCGGCCAGCAATCGAGGCGAAGGACTGATAGACCCCGTCTGTATAGTTGGCGACGCCTGGCTCCGCGCCAAAATTGTTTGTCACGCGGCCAACGCCGCGCAGTGTCACGCGTTCGTTGGCAGCCGTGTAGGACAGGCCCGGCGTGAAGTTGGTGAGGTCGGTGATGGTGTTGATGCCAATTTCGTCACGCATCTCAGAGGTGACTGCCGTAACGGCAACGGCGACGTCCTGAACCGTCTCTTCGCGCTTGTTTGCCGTTACGACGACCACATCGCGATTGCCTTCCTCTTCGGCAGGTGGCTGAGCTGCCGTTGCGGCGGCCTGCGGTGTTGTTGTGACAGTGGTGTTCTGTGCGACAGCCGGCAACGCGGCGCCGAGCGCAAGCAGACTTATCTTCGAAAAATGGCCAATCCGCATCATTTGGATGCTGTGCTCCCCTTTGACGTTTCTGACTTCCTCGGCGCTTGTTTGCTTTTTGCGCCTTCGCATGCCCAGGGAGGGGGGGCACGTCGTTTCTGGGAAACTGGCAGGAAAGCACGAAACGTCAATCCAGACTTTTGGACAGCCGGCGACGGGAGGGAGCTGAGAGCCCAATGCCGCATCGCGCGTTATCAGGTAAGCGCGTTGAGATTCTGAACCGCCCCGGAAACCCCGGAGGCCATTTGGTTTGCTTACGCGGCGATAGTTGTTTCCTCCAGCGACACAAAGTATGGGGCCTCTGTCTCGGCGGGTGGGATGATGCCGATAGCCTCGAGCAGCTGACCTCCCAAGACTATTCGAGCCAAGCGCACCGCGAGTGGCCGCTTCGGCCCCGAGTTGGACAAGCGCAAATTGTGGCGATACGGCAGGTTCGTTCCAGTTTGGCCATTCACCGATGACGTGGCGTTTCGGCAGGACCTCGCCCAAAACACGACATTCGCTCCGACCAATCGGCGCCAATATGGATGGGGCCAATACCCCGCCTCTGCGGTTGAGGCAGGTCAGCCTCTGGCGGTAACCCTGCCAAGAGCTGCGAACAGCGCCGCGACGTCGATTGGCTTCGACAGATAATCCGTCATCCCGACAGCCAGGTAGCGCTCGCGGTCGCCAACAAGCGCGTTCGCGGTGAGTGCGATGATCGGGATTCCGCCAGCACGTCCGCCAAGCTCGCGAATCCGCTGCGCGGCAGTTGGGCCATCCATCACGGGCATCATGATGTCCATCAGGATCACATCAAAGGTCTGACTTGCAGCCATGGCAACCGCATCCCGACCGTTCGACACGACCGTCAACTCGTGTCCATCCGTCTCGAGGAGCGCACGAAGAATCTGCTGCATCCCGGGATTATCCTCCGCGACAAGCACGCGGAGGCTTTTGTTCGGGGCGGCGAGCGGCTCCACGCGTTCGGGCGACGGTGCAAGCGCCACTGGCGCAGCGATCGTGAAATGGAATGCGCTTCCCACTCCGAGCTTGCTGTCGGCCTGGATCACCCCTCCCATCATACTGACAAGCTGCTTTGAAATAGCCAGGCCCAACCCCGACCCGCCATGCCTGCGTGTCTTCGATGAATCGGCCTGGAAGAATTGATCGAAGACCTTGTCGATGACGTCTTCGGGGACGCCCGCCCCCGTATCGCGCACAGCGAAGCGCGCGACCTGCTGGTCGATATCGTAGCTCAACGAAACCTCGATCTTTCCAGCGTCGGTGAACTTGATTGCATTGCCAACGAGGTTCGTCAGGACCTGCCGTACCCGACGGTGATCACCCATCACCCACTCTGGCATCGAAGCTGGAACTACAGCTCTCAGCTCAAGCGACTTGTCACGAGCGAGCGTGTCGAAAAGGGCAACTACGTCATCCACAACGGTCGCGAGACTGAGTGGGGCGTTGTCGAGGGAGAGATGTCGACTTTCCAGTTGGGAGACGTCGATGATGTCATCAAGCACGGACATCAGGTCTCGTGCCGATTTCAGTGCGGTAGCGGCGTGGGCGCGTTTGTTCTGATCGACTTCGGCGCGCAGAAGAACTTCCAGCATCCCGATGACCCCGCTCATCGGCGTACGTATCTCGTGGCTCATTCGGGCCACAAACTGGCCTTTAGCGAGAGACGCTTCCTCGGCCTCGCGCTGCTTACGGACGAGTTCATCGGTCAGGGTCACGTCCCTGGTCACGTCCCGCGACACGCCGAGTATCGCTCGCCGGTCCGCGTAGCTGGATGAGCGGCGCATCCTGATCTCGATGTGTCGGACGCTCCCATCCCCCGCCCGCACTCTGGCGCGACTGACCGATGACTGACCCTGCAACACTACCAGGCTCGCTTGATGCTCGAACTCGACCCGATCCTCTGGATGGAGAAACTCCAGCGCAGACGCCGTACCGATCGTCCCCGTCATGCCCGGCTGCGCGAAGGTCGGCGAGAGTTGAGGAAGCCCCTGCATCACACCGGTCTCGAGATCGATCTCCCATACACGAAGTTCGGCAGCCTCGATCGCCGCCGTCAGGCGCACATGGAGCGCTTCCATTTCGGCTTGGGCTGTCCTTAATGCGGTGACATCCTGCGCGGTTCCGAAGAGCCTTGTCGTCCGTCCGTTGACCCGCTCAGCCTCATAGATATTCCGCACCCAGATACGACGACCGGTTGCGGTTATCGCCTGGAAATCAATCTCTGTAGATGCACCATCTACGATGGCTCGCCTGCGGGCCAGTTTCACAGCTTCACGGGACTCCGGGGCGACAAACTTCGGATGGTCTTCGAGCGGCGGATTATATGTTTCGTCGACCTCGTAGATTTTCCGGACCTCCGGGGACCAGATCGTTTCTTTCGTCAGGACATCAAATTCCCAGCCGCCAATTCCGGACAGGCGGGAAACCTGCTCGTTCAGCGCTTCGTATCGTCGACGCTCCGCCTCGGCTTTTCGTTGGACGGTGACATCTTCCAGCGTCCCGACAACGCGAACAGTTCGGCCGTCGACCTGCTCGGGACGCCCGATGCTTCGCAGCCGCACCTCATTGCCCCGAAACGTGACTGCGTCGTATTCAATGTCGAACGGCCGCTTCAGGAGCATGGCGTTACGAATGCTGGAGTTTACCAGTTCAAGCGCCGCGGGCGCCAGGAGCTTCGAGCTCACCTCGTTCGTCGGCTCGAAGGAAGCCTCCGCCTCGAAAATCTTGCGTGTCTGGCTCGTCCAGACGGGGGAGCCGGACGGAGGGCTGACCTCCCAGCCGCCCACGCGCGTCAGCTTGGAAATGCCCTCCAGCAAGCTCTCGGTTCGACCGAGCGTGCGCTCCAACTCGTGTTGGCGCGTGATATCCTGTACAGTGCCAACAAGACGCGTTACCTGCCCCGCGATCTGTTCGACCCTGCACGCGCTTCTGACGCGAATGGCGCGACCTTTTGCTGTTAGCGCGTCAAACTCGCACTCGGACGGGAGGCCTGACCTCGCAGCGCGCTGAACAGACGCGTCCTGAGCTTCCTGGGCGCCCGGCGCGAACAGGGTTCGCAAGGACTCGGGAGTTGGTTCGAACGCATCATCGACTTCATAGATGCGCCGCGTTTCCTTTGACCAAAAAATACGGTTGCTCGCTGTATCGTACTCCCACCCACCGATGCCGCAGAGGGAGGACATCTCTTCGAGCAGGGTTCTGCTTCGTTCGAGCTCTAACTTCGCATTCTGTTCGTCGGTTACGTCTTGCAGCCGACCAAAGAGGCGGACCGATCGACCATCAACGCGCTCCACACGCCCCGTCGACCGGACCCAGATATCGCGGCCGCGGGCGGTAACTGCAGGATGGACAATGTTCCAGGGCGTCCCGGCGCGCAGCGCTTCGCGAAGAACCTTTGTTTCAACACAGTTGGCCGCGGGGCTTCGCAACTGCGGCATGTCGGATGGGATTACCGTGGTTCCAACATCGATCTCGAAAATCCAGTGGACCTCCGGAGACCACGTCATAGACTGGTTCTCGATATCCCACTCCCAGGTTCCGACCCCTATGGGGTTAGGAATTTCCCGGTCGAGCGACGCCGTTGACAAACCTTGCCCCTTTGGTTGGCGCTGCATCAGCCTGATCGCTGGCACCGCAGGTCGCGGACTGCCGATAAGCGCGCGATTCTGAGCATTCCAGATTGTGACAAATCAACCAGACTGGGACCCAGCGCCTGCGACTGCCTAACCCAGCTTAGTCGGGCAAGGAGGCAGCCTAATGCCCACATTGGGCCCCCTCACGACCTAACCCTCCGCATTGTTGCCAATGGCAGGGTCGCGTGAACTGCGGGTCGCTTCTGCCCTACTGATCAGGCAAGAGCTCGCCCAATTGCGGCCATCGGACGCAAAGCGGCTGCCACGGCTATTTCATGGACGTCGCCCAAGTTGGCGCGCTCTCGCCCACAGCACATGAAGTCGCTTTCGTGATACCTTCTCCCCTTCATCCCGCAATGGGCGGGGCACTTGCGGAGTGCGGCGGCATGAAGGCGGGGTATTTCCCCTACGATGCCTTCCTCAGCCACAACCAGAATGACGGCTCGCACGTCATCCGCGATGATCTCGTGCGCCTAGGCGCAACGACCTGGCACGACGGCTATGCCGACATCACTGACCGCCTCGTGCAGGAGCGCGTCAGGAGCGGCATAGTGAAGTCGCGTTACTTCTGCGTCTGCATCGGCCACGCTTTCCGGGATTCCGAATGGGTTCGGGTCGAGTACCGCGCAGGGCTGGAGAAAGGCCGCGCCGTCGTAATCGCTACGGACGCTTCGCCGGCCATTCCTACCACCCTCGCGCACGAACGCGTTTTTCCAATTCATGCTGAGGGTCTTGGGCCCCTCGCACGCTTTCTCATTTCAGAAAACACGCGTGGCGACAGCGGGCTGACGGGCGAGGCCGAGACACGACGCGTTAACACCGCCCTAGGCTTGCGATCGGGCTTGCAAGGGCAAACCCGGCTTGAGCTTTCACTCTTAGAACAGGCGCGTCTCACCAAGGAGCGGCTGAGCTACCTGCTGGGCCAGTCGGACGCCGCGCGCCCCGCCTTCGAGCTCAGCATGCTGATTTATCGTCTCTCAAATGGTCATCGGCGCTTCCTGGGCGGCTATTTCATGCCCGATGAGCACGAAATGCACACCGTGGTAATCGACATGTTCGAGGCACTGTCGTGCCACCCAGCGGCGGTGCGGAAGCTTGATTCCTCCATAGGTAAGAGGGATTACGATTTCCTCGATCCCTTGATCGACCTCATGCAGTATCCGGCCGAAGCGGCGCGCGCCATCCAGGTGTTCGAAACCATGTCCGCCCTGCTCGACGAGGCCTGGCGCACCAATAGCGTGATACGCAAGGATATGGCCGCTTTTCGCTGGCACGCAGCCCAAGTGCGAGCGGGAAAGCCGTTCGCCACATCGCGCGAACAGCGCAACGACAAGCTGAGGAAAAGCCGACGCTGATGGGATTGCGGTTTTTGACGTGCGGCTGAGTGAAGATTTTGCCGCCAACCCCACACTGATACCCGGCGCGATCCGCCACGATCCCGAGGGCATTGCCGACTGGGTCAACTCGCTGCCCAAGGACAAGCCGGTTGTGGTGTACTGCGCCAAAGGCAAGTGGGTCAGTCAGAAAGCGGCCGCATACCTCAGCGAGCATGGCTTTGACGTGCGCAGCCTAGATGGCGGCATCGACGCATGGGATGCTCAGTAGCCTGAACGGCGCCGAACCCGCGTGTGTTCGCCAAGCATCATCGCTCGGCTTTAGCGACTGGCGGGTTGACGCAAGGGTAGGGACTTTCCATCGTACCGTGGGGCGGGAGTTTGTGTCGGAGAAACTCCGTGAGGCCTCTTCTTGTCATCGTCATTACCGCCATGTTGCCGCTCGCGTCGTGCGTCGAGCTGGCGACATCGCTCGCCATGGTCGCTGACGACATGAGCCTTGCCGACGGTTCGTATTACGATGACCAGAGCAACAGCCAACGCCTGACCGGCAGCTGCCCTGGCAACTGGGAGTATGGACGCGTCAACAACCAGACCTATCAACGCGTGACCAACAATGCGGATACGACGGCAGACTACGTGCTGACCTACAACACCGGCTATACGGTCGAAGTGTCGCTCGCCCCTGGTGAAACAAGCGAGTTCTTTTATATGTCGGGCTCGATCACACCCGAGAACGTTGACGTCCGCTGCTAGGCTTCGGTCTGCTGAGCTAAGTCTTGAGTCTCGAGCGCAGAGCCGCGACACCGAGGCTGGCCACGGGAGTTGGAAATCCAAACTGACCTTCCAACTGGCTGCCCTGCCCCAGGATTCTTGGGCCTTCCCAAAGCCTGAATGATGAGCGGCAACTTTGGGCCCCAATTTCGCGCCCATCTCATGACGTTGCCAATGGCAGGGTCGCGCGTGAACTGCCGGTCGCTGATGATCGGCCCCCATCGAGTGGTCCAGTTCGATTGTTAGTTCATCATCAGCTCTGACGCTAGCCGCGGCATGGCCGGCGGAGCGCTTGCGCGACGCGGAGCCGGCCATGCCCCGGCTAGCGTCGGCACGAACACCTCCGGAGTAGGCGCACGATATCCGAGCGATGCATGAGGCCGCACTGTGTTGAAGTGCCGACGCCAGGCCTCGATGATCACGCGAGCCTCTGCGAGGGAATAGAAGATCTCGCCGTTGAGAAGTTCATCGCGCAGGCGCGCGTTGAAGGACTCCACGAAGCCATTCTCCCAGGGACTGCCGGGTGCGATGTAGGCTGTCTTGGCGCCCACTGCAGCGATCCAGTCCTGCACCGCCTGGGCGATAAATTCGGGCCCGTTATCTGAACGAACATGTTCAGGCACGCCGCGCGTGATGAAGAGGTCGGACAGCACGTCGATGACGTCGATCGATTTCAGCTTTCG
>Ga0315902_10005459_pt1 | contig 17938 bp, 5 predicted proteins | sample LakEriMetagenome_9_FD_203523 | JGI IMG/M metagenome (GOLD analysis project Ga0315902, IMG submission 203523) | Freshwater fungal communities from buoy surface, Lake Erie, Ohio, United States - Buoy 12 MA117 | ecosystem: Environmental > Aquatic > Freshwater > Lake > Lake biofilm | place: USA... | reverse complement strand
CCAACAGCAACAGGAGAAACAACAAAGTTGCTAGAGGCAAACCTTGGTAACATCAAGTCATCAAAGGAAATTGCTAATGAAGATACCTGGATGGTCATATCAAGTATTTTTAAACCAGAACTAGATGCTGACGGAAACTATATTACAAAAAAAGATCAGAATGGTGTTGACTCAGTAGTATATGAGAAAGACTTCTTTGGGTTTGATGCACTTCAGTCACAAGATATAATATGGAATAAACTTGCCAGAACACTACAAGCATCTCTTACTCCACTGGATATCTGGAATAAACTCAAGGAATACGAAGAGAACTATCCTGAATTTATACAGCTTCAGAAACTTCTACCAAATCCACTTAATGATGAGATGGATATTAAGGAGTTTAATACTGAAACTAAATTTTGGCAAGACTTTAAAAAACCAAGGATACCTTATTTACAGCTTACAATTACTAAAGAAACTAAAGATAGAGAACAAGGTCCTATGTTTAGTTCACTTGTAGGAGATGTGACCTTTGATGTATTTAAAGTATTTACAAGCTGGGATTTTAACTTCAAGACATTTGAAGAAGATACTAATAGATTTATTACTAAAGATAGACTATCAAGAAATAGACTAGATGTAGAACTAGTTATATCTGAATTCTCAGATAATAATGGGAAGTTTGATACTACTAAAAGCCTAGACTTTTTGTATGCACTAGGTATTATACTAGATAGCACAAGTGTTGAGATACGTGCAATTACAAGTAAGAAAGCTTTTGCCGGTCAGTATGGACTTGATATTATGTTTGAAGCCTTAAAACTTGTAAACAAAGGTCTTCAGTCTTCAGATGAAGCAAAAGTAAATGCTGCTATAGAATTTACTGTAAATCCATTAAAGGTTTTATCAGAAGGTCTTTCAGAAAACCTTGGTGGAACCAAGCTTGGTAATTATGAAGTTTCAGGAAGACTTAAGTTACTTGCAGAACTTCAGAACAGATATTCTAATGAGTTCTCTAACTTTAGTGTACAGAGTCCAGAAAAAAACAGAGTTTGGGAACACTTCCTTGATAGCACATTAACAAGACAAGTTGCGGCCATTAATGCTGTAGATGATTTTAGAATTTTATCTGATGAGAGATTTGATATAAAAAAGGAGTTCAAACATATGAGATGGATGAATGACAGCAACAATCCTCATATTAAATACTCTGTTATTTTAAATTCTATTTTCTTCTTAGATAAGAAAACTGCAGGTGCAGATTATGGTAAGAAAAGAAGTCTAAGAACTACAAGAGAAGGGGAAGATAAAAACTCTATCATTCTTAAGAATATTGCAGGAACTCAGATAGTTGATAAAGACAGAAATATGTCTGATGGTATCAACACAAGTTCTGCAGATGCAGCTACTAAATTCTTGCAAGAAATGAATACTGTGCTTATGCAAGGTATGCAGGAGTTTATGCGTCATGCATCTAAACAGATGGCACAGGGTATACGTGCAGAAAAACTTAATACATATCCAGGTAAAAAGCAAGATTACCTATATGTAGATATAGATGACTTTAAGCCTGCTAAAATGGGCAAAGGTCAAGATAAGGCCTTTGATATTATACTTGGTTTCATTTCAGGGGAACATGAAAGAATCCAAAGATTTAATTCAGATATAAAAAAGTATTCTAAATGGAAAGGTTACAACAGAAAGGTAAGAAAGAAAGATGGGTCAATAGTAATGGCTGGTCAAGTATTTACTGCATTTGATGATGTACTTTCTGAAGATACTAAAAATCAACTTTATAAAATTAAGGGTGACTTAAAACAAACAGCACTTGCAGATGATGACCTTTATAATCTAATAAAGAAAGATGTAGATAACTACTTTAATAAACTTAGTGAAAAGAACCTAAGAAACCTTGAAAGTATAAGATATGTAGACCCTGCATTGTATGATCTTGCAGCTCAGTCTAATATGACACAAAAACAAGTTGATAAAGTTCTTACAACAGCATACACATATAACTCTTGGATTCATAATTATGAGACTATAATTCTTGCTTATGGTGATCTTGCACAGTATGATCATGCTAAAGAAGAATTCCATAAAAGAAATGCAGGTTTAACATCTCCTGGAAAAGGATTTAGAGCAGATCAAAGAGCAAGACAATTTATACAAAACACATTAAGTTTTGACTATGCTAAATCTAAGAACTACCAGGTAAGACCTTATGATGGAACGTTACATACTGCAATTCTTAGAGAGAAAAAAGTTGATTCTATTTATGCTCCAGAGTATAGAGAAGAACTGATAAAAGATTTTCTTCTTAGGTATAAGGACAACAAGACAATGTCCAAAGAACAAAAGAAGAAAAAAGCAGAAGAAGCTGCTGATATTGCTTTAGGAGAATACTTTGGTATGAAAGAAGCAGATGGTCAAGGACACATTACTTTTGAAGCCTATAGAATGCTTAAGTATCTTGAGGGTAACTGGTCAGATCCACAAGAGAAACTTTACCAAGAAATTGTTGAAGGTAAAGAAATCTCAGTAGCAGATGTAATAGAATACTTCCCTCCATACAAGCTTCAGTATTTTGGAAACATACAGACTACAGGTTTGTCACTCACATCTTTTCATAAGTTCTCTCTTGCTCCTCTTATTCCTACTGTAACTGGTGCATCTAAACTTTCTCAGTTGCATGATAAGATGATGAAAGATCAGATTGAGTATGTTGTATATGATTCAGGATCAAAGATTGGGCATATTAATGCTAGTGATAATCCAAAAGAATATGGTGACCAAATGTTTGATGCTGATGGTAATATAATACCGGATGCTAATTTCACTAAGAACATAATCTTTGCAGAATATCTCAAGAACCAGACAGAGATTAATAGCTCTTATAAAGAAAAGTCTATATTCTCAACTCAGATGCGTAAGCTTGTACTTGAAGGACTTTATGAAAAGGGTGTTATACAAAGTACAAAAGAAGATGAGATAACTGTACCAGCCGTACTCAATTATCTAAAACATGTAGATGAGTATAGTGAGGTTTTAAAGAATGAGCTCCTTAATGAAATTGGTTATAAAAAAGAGATTGTTGATGGTAAGGAAGTCTTCAAACCAATTGATGCTAATAGTATTTCTAGACTAGTTGGTTTAATTAAGGATGAGCTTTCTAAAGATGACACTCTTGGAGAACATTTATTAGGACAGTTTATTAATGTATATAAGACAACTGGTGAACTTGTTCATGATCTTTCGTTACATCCAGAAGCATCTAAGATTGAAAAGCTAGTACTGTCTCTTGTTAACAAAAGACTTATTAAACAAAAGGTTAACGGTGAACCACTAGTACAGGTATCAGCCTCTATGTATGAAGGTTTATTTGGCAGTCCTATTTCTGGTCTTAAAAAAGCAACTAATGCAGATATTAAAAAGTTTGTAGGATCAAACTTCTTACCTACTTATCATAAAAAAATTATTGATTTTGACACTAGGTATGAAAATAGAAGTGTTGATGATTTAAAAAGTTTCCTTGCAGCCAAAAAAAGAATACAAGAAGAGCAATCAGCATACTGGACAGATAGACATAAACAATCTCTTAGATATGAAATTCAATATTTAGAAGATAAAATAGCTGGTAGGAAACCAAAAAATTCAAAGATTATAGATGATACTACAGCAGCTATGAAAGTCATGGTTGCTCTTCAAGGTAACTTTGAACACCTGCTTAATTTAAAGCATACTGATGGTAACAGAATTGGTACTATAGAACGTCTTAATGAAGTTATTAAAGATGACAATTGGTTAGATACAGATAACCATAGAAAGTCTATTACAATGGTTGGTGTACGTATTCCAGTACAGGGTCTTAACTCTATGGAATTTATGGAAGTTTATCACTTCCTTCCACCAGAAGCTGGTAATATTATTGTACCTCCTTCAGAAATTGTAGCTAAGTCAGGAGCTGACTTTGACATTGATAAGTTGACTACATATATGCCAAACATACAGGCAGATGGTCAATATATCACAAGAAAGTATGAAACCGAAGATTTCTATAAGAGACTAGAAACAACAAAAGATTTTGAAAAACAGCTTTTATTTGATGAACAAAAGGCAGCACTTCAGAATGAACTTATTAATGACTTAAGGAGTATTCTTGAGTTACCTCAAAACTATGCATCACTCATTACACCGAATGGTACTTACTTACTCAAAGATATTGCAGATGATTTGTCAAAGTATGTTGCTGACTTTAATATCCATGAAAACATTTCTTCTGATGAATTTAATTATGATGAATCAGGTAAGAAGAAAGTGATTAGTCCTACTAGGGTGCTTGAAGCTGGTTATAACTTGTACAAACATGAATCAAATGTAATCGGTAAAAAGACACTTGGTTTAGGTGCAGTTGAAAATACATTCAATGTATTATTCAATGCTATTGGAGCCTACATGCCTGCTACTTACTTACATTCTGATGATGAGATGGAAAGAAGTATGGATTTACTTCTTAGGCATAATAAGTTAATTAATAAAGCTGGAGAAGAAGTCATATCTCTTTCTAATAGATATGATGTAGATAACATAAATAAAATTGCTGATGTCTTTTCTCAGGCAATGAACGGTTGGGTAGACGTTGAAAAGGATGCATGGATCTTCTTTATTCAGGGTAACTATGAAATTGCATCAACTCTTTTATATCTTATTAAAACTGGTGTACCTGCAGAAGATGCAATTTACTTTGTTTCTCACCCGTTAATTAGAGAATATGTAAAAGAACAAAGACTTTCTAATAGTACTTTTGCTGAAGCACTAGGTGTTGCAACTAAACAAAATATGATTAAGAGTGAGGCAGCAAACCGAGTTCTTAAAAGACATTTTGGTGCAGGTGTCAAATCAAAAAGATACTATTACGAGAGAAAAAAGCTAAGTGAAAAACTTGATAATGTAACCTTTGATAAATCTAAAATGCTTGGGCTTATAAAAGCTGGTGCAAAAACAGAAGAAGGTGGATACACTAATCCTGGCATACTTGCTTCAGATTTATCTAAGTTAGCATTCTTGCACTTCCTTGAAATAGAACAGCAGATCACAGGTATTAAAAGACTTAAGATTGAACTAAATCCAGATGTAACTATTAGAACTAACTTCTCTGAAGTAGAACAATCTGAGGCTGCACAAGAAAACTTAGAGTTTAACTCAAAGATAGCTCAGGAAGTAAGAGAAAAACTTAAGAATGAGTCAGTAACTAGTTCATTTGATAATAATGAATTGGCTCTAAGTATGATTAGACCAATCATGAAACTAAGATATCACCCAGCAATTTCAGAGTGGATCAAAGTTAATAGTGAGGACTTTAAGTCTTATGTAAATAAGTCACTTCCTTTTGCTGATGTAGCAACTGCAGTAGATGTATTTAGAAATGACTTTGTATCTTTTATATTCCAGGATGCATTAAAGAACTTTGCAATTACTGATTCTTACAAAAGTATTGCTGCTTCTACTACTATACCTACTAAACAAGTAACAAAGCTTACTAGAGGTGCCTTTGTAGCAGAAAATGAATCCAGACAACCTACATTATACATGGATGTGCCAGCACTGAGAACTCAGTTTAAGTACAAGATGTATGACAAAGACTCTGGTTATGAGAATGATTATGAAGATCTTGATCTATATCCTGTTAGCTCTTTACACTTTAAATCATTCAGACAAACAGATGAGGCTACATACTTTGCATTTGTAGCAGAAAGAGAATACTTAAGATACATTACTTCAAAAGCTGATATTCAAGAAACCGCAGAGTATAATGATGCTTTAAAGGATATTAAAGCAGAGAATCCTAAGTTTCCAAAAGAAAAGGTAAGTAAACTTGCATATGAAAAGGTTCTTGCAATGAGAGCTTTGGACAACACATTTAATTATTACAAGTTATTTAAAGATCCACAAGAAGCATTTGCGGCTAAGATGGGTAATCTTTTGAATAAACCTTACATGAAAAAGTTAAAACTTAACTATGAGGTACTTCAAAAGATAACTCCGGAAGTACTAGGAGATAATGCAATGTTTAATATCTACATTAATGAGAAGGATTATACATCTGCAAAAGCTGACTTGTACTACAAGAACTTAAAAGATCTTGCTAATCCTAATGTTATTAAAGTAACAGATCCATTGGAGAATGAAAGAATAAGCACATTATTTAATATGCTCCCAATGATTGCATTGCTTCAAACCGGTTTTAATAAAACTAAATTAAACTTTACAAATGTTGTTGACATTGATATGTTCTTAGCATTAGTTGAAGATAAGATGCCAGAAGTAATGAGTATACTTGAAGACAGTGATAAAGTAGGAAAATTCATGTCCAAGTTCTTTGACATGTACATCAATCAAAACAACTACAAAAATCAGTTCAGGACAACTCTTAAGAATTACTATATGATAAATGGTATTTCTGAATATACTGAAGTTGAGGATACACCAACTAGAAAGGGATTGAAAGAAACTTTAGATCCAAACATGTTTACTTATAATCAAGCAGACAATAGTCCTAAGCATTATCAAACTCTTACTAAAGACAATCCTGATGTAGTCTTTGTTTATAACATCACTCAAAAGGAAGTAGACAATCCTAACATAGCTTTCAAAGGAAACTCACGTATTGAACCTTATGCAAAAAATATGGGTGTTGCCTTTGTTACAAGTTTTGATGTGGCAGGTGATAACTTTGTAGGAGTTAGTCCTAAAGACTATCCTGATATTATGGCAGAGATGGAAAAAACAATTGCTGAACTTGTAGAACTTCGCAAGAGTAATCTTTTAATAGCATTTCCATCTGAAGGATTTGGAGATGTAGACCTTATGCCTCAACAATTATTCGTATATTTATCTAAGAGGTTGTATGAGGAGTTTAATTATGTTAATCCTGGTTCAACTCAATATGATGAAATGCTAGAAGTTATAGAACAAATGGAAGGTATTTCAGATAGAATGGTAGATGAATTGTTAATGGATAAGGATGAAGATCCGTTTAAATGTACTGAGTAATGGCTTGTAACAGTAGAGAAAACACTATAAAGTGGTTTGTAAATAAAAACATACTTTCAGCGACAAGAGAAATATTAGACTTGAATAAGTTTAATATGGCCAATGTTGTATTTACTGAAAGAGCTATTAATGAGTATGGACTCAATACACAGGGGAATCTTCTTTTTACAATATCTGAATCTGAAACTGTTGCAGAATATACAAAAGAAAGAACTCTAAGAAAAAGAGTTAAAAGAGCAGATGCTAATATTGTTCTTTTTGACAATCTAGATAAACTAATTGAAGCTAAAGAAACTAGAGAAGCAAATCAAAGACCTGATGCTATAAATGAAAATGTAAAAGAAGTAAAAGAAGGAGTAGAAGATTTGTTTGAATCTAATCCCGAATTGGCATCTATTGGTACTCCTGAACAATACTCTGCATATCTTGATACTATATTTCCTGATAGTCAAGTAAAAGATATTGTTTATCATGACACTGATAACAAAAATATAACTCAAGAAGGGTTTCTTAAAGAAAGAATAAATCAAGGTGATGGTTTATTTTTAGGTGATGGTTTTTATTTTTATTTCAGACCAACTCTTAATTTAGAAGAACTAAGAGCTGAATTTCTTGAGTATAAAAATGATATATTGACAGATGACAGTTATTCAAATTGGGAAGAGCGTGACTATACAGAAGAACAATGGGAAAAGGAATGGGCAGAATATAAAAGAAAAGAACGTGCATACAGTAGGTCAAGAAATTATACTATACCTACTATAGTCAATGCAAAAAAAATCTTTGAAAAATACGGTGAGGATTACAATACAGTAGCAAATAAGCTTAAAGAAGAAGATCCAAAATTTCAAGTGTCTAATTACTTTGATGTTGTTGCAAAAATGACTGGCATTGATTCAAACACATTAGATAAAAATACCAGAAGAAAATATTGGGAAATTGCTAATAATAAACAAATCACTGTAAAATCTATTTCAGATATTTTGCAAGAAAAATTTGGATATGATTCTGTTACTAACATACTTAATGTCAAAGAAATTTTAATATTTGAACCAGAACAAATTCACATATTAGGTTCTAAACAAGATATAGAAGGATTTAAACAGTTTATTTCTGGTACTCCTATGTTCATGAAAACTCCAGAAGTGGATTACTCATTTTATAGAGAACCTGAATTTAAAATAGTTTCAGTAGAAGATGCTATAACTAAGCTTAAAGAAAATCAGTCTGAAGAAATAGCCCAGGCTATGGCAGAAAGATTAAAAGTAGGTCTTGGTATAAGTTACCAGATTGTTGATAGAGATACTGCAGTTAAAATACTTGAGGATGCACCTATTAAGTATAATGGTGAACCGGCATTCTATTATGGTAACACAGCATATTTTGTACGTGGGAACTTTAATCTTAATAGTGTTTTACACGAATTTGCTCACCCACTTATAGCCGCTATCAGAAGAGACAATTCTGAGTTGTTTAATAACTTATATGATCAAGTAAAGTTTACACCTGAAGGGCAAGAGATAATTGAAAAAGTTAAAAGACTTTATCCTGAACTAAAAGAGGGAAGTAATCTCTTTAAGGAAGAAGTAATTGTACATGCTTTACAGAAAAGTGCATATAATAATATCAATAAACAAGTTGAGTCTAAAGGCTTTGAAGGCTTCATTAGAAATCTACTCTATTCAATAAAGCAGATCTTAAGAAAACTATTTGGACAAAAGATTAAAGTATCTGATATTAATGCTAATACTACATTAGAGGAGCTTGCTGAAAAGATGGTAAACAGTGATGTCTTTGACTTAGCTGCTATACCTACAGAAAAAGACTATCTTATGTTCTTAAAGGCAGAAAAAGATAGGATTAACAAACTAGATAATACTGCAAAAGAAATTGCTAAGAATATCTCTGCAGATGCAATGATGAAGACAATCAATCTTTTCTATTCTAATGTTAATGCTTCTCTGCAATCTAAAAGAAAACTTAAAAGAAGTTCACCTGAGTATAAGATGCTTGAAAAAGCTATCTTAAAGGAAGGGACAAATGAATTACTTCCTAGTATCAGTACTAGTTTAGTAGGTTATCAGACAGTAACCAAAACAGGTAAAAGAACAAGAGAACAAGTAATAGATGATGCATTAGTATCTGAACAGGAAAGAATAGAATATCTTACCCGGCAATCTATAAATGTTGTACATAGCTTCAATACTATTAACAATATAGTAGATAATATTGTAAAAGATTTATATGAGTTAAAGTCAAATAAAAATCTAGGGTCACGTTCAGTAATGACATTAGTAGGTATATATAACAACCTACTGGCCGGTTGGCAAGATTTGATGTACAACACAGATCAAATTATGGTAAAGGATTTTGCTATGGCAACTAATAATCCTTTCTCACAAATGCTTTCTCAGATTAATACTAATATTTCCCGGGGAAATACTTTACTTAAAGAGATCTATAAAGAGTCTTCTGTAAAATTCTATAAAGAATATACAGGATACATGCATGACTTTGTTAAAAATCAACTTAAGTCAAAACTACTAACATCCCTTAAAAAAATAAAAGATCCGTTGTCAGATGAAGAAATAGAAGAGTTCTATAATAAAATCATTGATGATAATCTTAGACAAGATGATATGAATGCTCTAGTTGCTAGAGGAGCTAATAAACAATTTGTTCAAGAGTTCATTACTGACTATAACAACTTTAAGGTTGATGAAGGTAAAATACGAGATCTCCTTGAAGGTAAGGTAGAAGACGTAAACTGGTTTAACAGATTCTTAGAAGCATACACATCAAGTAATGACCCTATAGTAGGTGGTCTTGCTGTATATCTTCAAGATCTAAGAACTGATGCTATGAATGAAGCATTGCAACAGTCTGAAAGATTTAGAGCAAGACTAGAAAAAGCATTAGAAAAAGTAGGTTTTAACAAGCTAGCAACACGTCAACTTCTTAAGCTTACAACATTTGAAGATACTGTAGGTATATTTAATGATCAAGGAGAGCTTGTAGAAAGACTTGTACATACTCTTCAGAATGAATTTAAAGGATATAGATTTGATCTTAAGAACCTAGATAATAACTATCAAAAGGCTAGAGAAACTGGTGATACAATAAAGATAGCTGAAGCAGCTAAAGAGCTTAGAAAGTTCAACATGGATTACATGTGGAATAAGTATTTACCTGAAGTATATGAAGCTGATGAATTATTTGAATCTGAGATTGGTAAACTAGCCTGGTTAGATAGACAAACTGTACTTGATAAGTTTAGAACAGAAACAAGAAAGTATGCTGATGAATTAGAGAGATTTGAAAAGTATTCTACTTCTCAGGCTCTTTGGAGAGAGTACGAGAAACTCTTTGAACTTACTTATGCCGATGGTAGTCCTAAAGTTGATGATCCGGCTAATGGAGTATATGATTTATCTAAAGCATTACTTCTTAGAGAGTACAGAGAAAAGAATAAAAAGTACAGAACATTTATTCCTAAAGAAGGCTCACTTCAGAATGCATATAATCAGTTCATTGATCTCTTGACATCTCAAAATATTGTAAGGGGTGATAAAGAATTTGAGGATAAAATAAAACAGTGGGAGAAACAAAATCTTAGAGTAGCTTATGCTCAGGAATACTATGATTCTAAGCGTGAAGATATAACAAGACTTAGAGAACTACAGGCTAAAGAAAATCTATCTATGGCATCTGACTTTGATATGAGTGGTGCTTATGAAGAAATATTTGACTTGTTGAATGGATTCAGGGATGAGCAAAATCAACCTATTCCTTCTGAATTAGGACCAGATAGATTAAAAAGAATCAAAGAACTTCAGGAACAAATCATTGAGTTCAAAGATAACTACAACAGAAACATTGGTCTTACTGATGAACAGTTAACAGAGTTTGATAACTATCAAGCTAGAATTGATGCCGGCCAAGAGCTTTCTAGTATAGAAAAGAAAAGATACATTTCTCTACTTGAAAAACAAGGTCAAGGTTTATCTCTTACTGAAAGAAAAGAGATGAATGATATCTACAAAAGATTAGGTGAGTTAAGTAGTAAAGTGCCTACTGAATACTATATTGATACTCTAAACTACTACTTAACTAAACTTGGTCAACCTGAAGTTACTCCTGAAAATGTAGATGAGTTTATTAACTCAGCTGAGTTTGCAGAATTAGTTTATAGTGATGATAAATTTGGTAAGTGGTTTGTAAACAATCACGTAGAGGTAGAAAAATTTATAAATGGTAAACCTACATTAGTTAGAGAAAGACTAATGGCTTATAGCATTTCAATTCCTTCTGATCCAGATCAAATTATTAAAACTACAGTAGTTGATAACACAACTGGTAAAGAGGTAACCTTTAATGGTATTCCAAATGCTAGGCATTCTAAGTATGTAGTAAGAAATGAATACCGTACTATTCCTATTGGTGAAGATTGGGAAAATTACATTGGTATTTATAAAGACCCTGCTGGTAACTGGTTACCAAGAAAGTATGAGCCAGGTAAAAAGAATAGTGCTGCTGATGATAAGTACATCAATAAAGAATATGCACAGTTAAAGAATACACCACAGTTTGAATTAATTGAGCTACTAAAAGAGTTCTCACTTGATATTCAAAAAAACTTACCTCTTTCTTCAAGAGTAGGCTATGATATGCCTAGGTTCTTTATTGATAATAGTCTTGAAGTCTTACAAGGAACAAATATGGCTGAGAAAATTTCTCAGATTAAAGGTTCATTTAAAGCATGGATAGATGACAACTTCCGCTCAAGTAATGAAGCTGAATTTGAAAGAAGCCATAACTTTAACCCTAATCAGATATTTGTAAACACAGATTTGTTAGGTGAAGAAATTGCTTATGTTCCAATCCGTGGTACGTATAACATGGAGATTGAAAAGGTTTCACCTGATATTATTAGAAATTTCTTTAGGTATCAAATGTCTGGTATCTTACAAACAAAGCTTATTGAATCTGCAGCTCTCATAGAAGGTATCTTAGAAACATTAGATGACCCTTCTAATGCACCTAAAGATCCAAGAAAGGTAAGCAGACAAAAATTCAAAGTAGAAGGTATTCTTGAGGCTGTATCTAAGTCACGCGGTGAAGTCTACAATAGAAGAGAGCAAGTAAGATCTCTTGTAATGAGAGAACTCTACGGAAGGAATGTAGTAGGTATTGAGGAAAGTAACCCGTGGCTATTTAAGCTTACCAACTTTATGCAAAGAACAGCAGGGATGGCAACACTTGCTGTAAACATACCTTCAGATTTAAAGAACAGATATGGTCAGATAGTACAAAATGTTATAGAGGCAAGTGGTGGTCAGTTTGTAAACTTAAAAACACTTGCACTTGGTAAAGTTTGGGCTACTAAAGCTATCACAGAGTGGTCAGCAAAAGGTATCTATACTACCGGCCAACAGAGTCTTACAGTACAACTTATACAACAGTTTGATCCTTCTTTTAAAACTGAAGATCAGTACGGTATGTCAGTTGGAAGAAGTATGATTAAAGACTTAGTAGATGGCTCCTGGATGTATGACTTTAGAAAGTTTGGTGAATTTGAAGCTGCTCTTCAGTTATTTGGAGGGTTTATGCACCATAAGTACATTGATCAGACGTTAAGTGATGGTACTGTAATTCCAATAAGATATATTGATGCATGGGAACTTGATGAAGATGGTGTAATGACACTTAAAAAAGGTATTGATCCAGAATGGGGTAATCGTCAGGTTTACCATACTTATATCCAAGGTGAAACACTTGAGCAGATTGCAAATAAATATTACATTACAGTTGAAGATCTTAAAGCTAAGAATGAAATTAAAGATGTAAAAGATCTTGAGACAGGTACTGAATTGGTTATTGCCAAGGGTGTTAAGTTTAAGAGATTTAAAAATCAGTTTCAGACTGTCTCTAGACAATTGTATGGTAACTATGACCAGTTTGGGCAACCAGAAGGTAATATGTACTTAGCATATAGAATGTTCTTCTTTATGAGAAAGTGGGCAACTACAGGTTTTGTAAAGAGATTCGGAATGTCTACTAAAAAAGGTAACTGGGGTGGTAAGAGATATGACTGGGGACTTGGGCAACCAACAAGAGGATACTATATTACTTCATTTATTGCAGGCTATAAGCTTATCAAGTCTTGGGGTAACTATTATAATTACATGGATGAACAAGATAAAGCAGATGTTAGAAGAATGGTAAGTGAAGGCTTTACTACACTGTTCCTTGCACTTGCTGCTTTATTAATCTTTGCATATGATGATGATGATGAAGACAGATTTGAAAAAATGAGAGAGGCATCAGGGCCTTTGTTTACTCCTGATTTCAAACTGAGAGGTTATATGACTAATCATATGCTCTTTTTATTACTTGGAGTTCAACAAGAAACTTCAACATATATGCCAATACCAGGATTAGGTCTTGATGAATACTCTAAGTTTATGAGTGTCACAAGTCCAGCATTTAACTCAACTATAAAGATTTACATGAAAATCTTTGAAGACATAGTTAACATGATAATCATGAATGATAGTGCATACTATAAGAGAGATGTTGGACCATACTCATGGCAAGATGAAGGTTCTGCAAAAATTATAACTCATACACTCAATGCATTCGGATTCTCTGGAAAAACTGGTGATCCAGAAACACTCATTGAGAATATGGAGAAATATAGTAGGATTTAAAAAAAAGAAAGGGAGAGTCCTAAGACTCCCCCTTTTCTTTACAAAAACAAATCATTATCTGGATTCTCATCTAAGTCAAAGCTTAGATCAAAATCATCATTCTTATTCTCTACAACTACTGCAACTTTAGTAGATTCATTGAGGTTGATAGTATCAAATGATACTCTCTCCTCTTCCTCAAAGATTTCATATTCTTCAGGAGTAGGTTCTAGAGATGGAACATTCCATACTAGTTCTTCAGCTTCAGCCTCAAACTTCTCAGATATTGCCTCAGTTAACTCTTCTGTAAATGTTACATCTACCACTTGAGCTTCAAATGTATTACCTTGAATATCAGTATATTGAACTGTCTCACTTAAAGTAACACTTGAAGGTTCTTCTTCTACTTCAGCAATCTGATCTAACAGGTTAGTCTGATTAGGAATCACATAGAGTGGATCAATAGCTGGTGCACTAAGCTCTTCATCTTGTGTAAGATCCGGTGCTGTTGCAGTAAGATCAAACTCATTACTAATTACCCAGTGTAGCATTCTTTGGTCTTCCATCCAAGTTCTTGGGTGAGACTGCTGTAATGCTACAGTTACGTGGTTATAGAATGCCCAGAGAGTATCTTTACCACCATTGTAGAAATAACTAGGCTTATCCATTTGTTGACGGATAATACTAGCCTGCTCAGTAGTAAGAATCTCATACTCTGCAAACAGAACACCAAGCAACTCAGCTTGTTTTCTTGTACTCAGAGTAATAGTCTTCATTACTTCTTTATCAGCAACCAACTGATTATAATACATAGTAGCATTAACAATCTGACTTTGCATACTTGCAATCACATCTGCATCTGCTGTACCCGTATGCTTTCTAGCATAGCTACCAAGTTCACCGGCAAGCATTACAGTTTGATTAGAATTTACATAACCACCTGTTGCACACTTAAATCTTATTTGCTTGTTATAACTGTTTGTCCATGCAAACATGACATTCATCTCAGGATCAGTACCATACTGCAACCTGTATATACCTTGAGCAATCTGCCCATCAATTGAAGACCTATACTCTTCATTTAGAATACCAAACCCTTGATTAGCTAGTTCTTGATTAGCATAATCAATAATAGACTTGTGAGAAATTACAGTGTAACTCTGCCCATGTACAGGCAGAGGAACATTCTCCAGATAATTTCTGGTTACATCTTTAATTTTTCTTGGCATAATTAAAATAGTGTTAATTGATTTTTGTTGGGCTCAAGGTTCTTTATCTCCTTGTACACCCTTGTTAGATAATAATCATAGTTAATATCATATTCTTCAAAAGGTTTATCTTCAAAGTCTATGAAAAGTTTCTGTAGCCATTTACCGGCCTCTACTTGTGTTTGCCTATTGTCTAGATAGTTTAACTTAACTATCTTACTACCCTTGTTTGAAACGTAATATCTTATTGTGTTTTGTAAATCTTTAGTAGTATGATTTCTATCTTTGACAAACTCTTCTATAAACTTCCAATCACCCTTTATCTTTTTGCCACCGCAATAATCATATATGTTTCTGTTTGTCTTAATGTAATCCTCCGGCTTAATACCGTGTACAAAATAGTTGAAGATAGCCTTAGCAATTACAGCAAAGCTTTTGTTCTTGTGTAGGGCCAGATTCTCAAACTCAAATCTACCCTTACACTTAGCAGAACCAGACTCAGTAACAGCAATATAGTTATTTACATCACCTAAGATTATTTTACTATATGTGTCATGCTCCAATTGTAAGTTTGTAATCTTCTCCCACTCTGTGCATATCTCATAATACTTATCCTGATATTCTCTTGGGATCATAGTCTCAAGACCATCAGTATTCTGCATTAGAGGGATAGAGCCAGGGATACCTTCTGCAATCATCTCATACAACATAGCCAGAGTTAACTGACCATTAATTGTAATTCTCATTGTAAACTCAGGATCATATAGAAAACTATTCTCATCATTACTCAAACCATAAGTTGAGTTAAGTATGATCTTATAGACATAGTTTCTAATGTCCTTCTTTGGTATCTTCTTTCTCTCCTCAAAGAACCACTCATACTGTTCACAGAATTCTTTCTTTGGAAGATGTGCCGGTGACCAGTTATTTCTAATAGCCAGGTTAGGATAGAAACTAGTAACATCACTAGTCATAATTATCATATCCTGATTAGACTCATAGACTTTACTTGTCCGTGCACCGTGAATACCACCAAGACCAAAATCAGTTTTTACTCCTTTGTATTGTATAGAATATTTGAAGCCACCTTTTGTTTCTTTTGTGTCAATCTCTACTTCTTTAAATTTACTTAGTAGCTTCTGAAATGTTGCTGTCTTAAACTTAATACAGTCTAGGATAATATCTTTTACAATAATCTTGTCCCGTCTTGTTCTCAGACCTTTTAAATCATACTTCTTTGCATTGAGTTTCTTACTCAAGAAATGTAAGAATAACTCCTTTGAAATCTTAGGCTCAGATGCACTGAATAGGTTGATGTTATACTCATCAGTCAGTTGTTTCCTGAGAGCAATTTGATCTTTACTAAGGAAAGCAATCTTCTTAGTGGAGCTCACATCATTCTTACAATACTTGATTATCTCTTCTATCTGATCAAGAGACTTAATCTTAGTACTGTGATGGATAGGCATATCAACTATGTTCTCCCAATCCATTGTGAACTGAATCCACTTTAGTGAACTTCTCTTAGCTGGATTATCCCAATGATTAAGTTTGAATACATCTACCTGGTTAATCTGGAGATCCTTTGGACTAAACTCCAACCATTCACCGGTATCTTGTTTCTGTATAATACTTTGGGCTTTACCATATAACCATTCAGCAATCTCACATCCACCCATCTCACGCAACTGGTCAGAGTTCCTAAGAATATACTCAGTAATCTGACTGTCAAACCCGAGACCATTAAAGGACACATGCCATTCACCAAGGGTGACATTCCTCTCAAGAAACTCAATCAATGCATCAATATCATTCTGAAGATCATGTACTACAAATACTTCAGTGTGTGTACTTTTTATATCCTCAAATACTGCTACGAAACAATTACTGAGAGTCTCGTAATCCATGACATAGTGTGTCTTCATTTGTAATGTGTTTAGATAAGAAAAGGGAGTAGTTACCCACTCCCCCTTCTATCTGTTTTCAACAGGGTTTACTTTACTTCTAAATACTTCTTGTAATCAAACTTGTCTTTGTTAATAGCAAACAAGTCTACCAAAGCATTAATAGCATCTTTGTCTTCAATGTAAAACTCTTGAAAAGTTTCAATAGTCTTACGTTCTTCCTTCACAGTTCTACCATTAGGTCTCTTAGTCTTTAGTGGAGCAGGATCACCATTGTCATCAAGCTTAGGCAGCATGTGCAATGTAGTCTTTACTACTTTACTAATGATTACAAACACCTTGGTAGAAGGATCAAAGATACATTCTACATAAGGACAGTCTTCTGTTACTGGGAGCATTCTGAAAGTTTCTCCGTCATTCCAGGAAGACTTTACAAGAAGCATGTTACCTCCAATTGGATTCATTTTTGTTGGTTTTTAATTGTTTGACAAATTAACCTAGAATTTTTTTGTTTTCCAAATCTAATACTTGTGCGACTAAGTTTTCTTTTTCTAGGTCTGGGGGAGTGCATAATTCTCCAACTTCTCTTAATAATGATTCACTTACACATAACAAATCAGCATACAGAGTAAAATACTTTTCTGGAAACAAATATGTTTCAAGATAAGTCCTATTACCTGAGAACTGGTCAAAATGATTAAGAAGTTTAAACTTAACTTCTTTAGTTATCTGACTATACTTACCATTTAGAATATGATTCCAATCATGCTTTAAATCAGAAAAATCAAATGTAAATAGCTTTTTACCATCTTCAAGTGTGATACAATCTGTTACTCTGGGATGTCTAAGAATAACATTCTTTTCAAAAGAAGTATATTCCATGTCATGCCTTTCACTATAGACAGCAATAAGCTTTATATCCTCAGTTTTCAAGTAACCTTCCCAAGACATATAAGTCTGTTCAGGAGCTGCTGGAGAACCTCTTTTAATTCCAAGGAGCGGATATACAAACACCTTGGATTTTTGAAAATAATCTCTATAAAGTGAATCAATTGCCATAAAGTTTAGAGTTTTACATTACCTACTGCTAGCTCATAGGGCA
>Ga0315902_10005457_pt1 | contig 17946 bp, 10 predicted proteins | sample LakEriMetagenome_9_FD_203523 | JGI IMG/M metagenome (GOLD analysis project Ga0315902, IMG submission 203523) | Freshwater fungal communities from buoy surface, Lake Erie, Ohio, United States - Buoy 12 MA117 | ecosystem: Environmental > Aquatic > Freshwater > Lake > Lake biofilm | place: USA... | reverse complement strand
AGAAAGTATCTGTAAATGTGTTGAACTCTGCTTCATGCACTACGTTCGTAAGTGGACCACCAAACGCACTGATGAAAATTGTATTTCCATTGGGGTCTGTTGCATTCACATCGAACTGAATGGTGCTACCTGCTTCAACGCAGTAATCGGGAAGGGGCGCAATAACGGGAGGTTGATTGTTGCACGTGATAACGGTAATCTGCATGTCGCGAATGACATAACCGACCAAAATACCGTTTCGATATTCTTCAATTTTTATTGCGATGTTGAACTCACCTGCTAATGGCGGAACGACCCAAGTGACATCACCGGTTGTAGCGTTAATACTAAATACGTCTGAACCATTTACTGTGCTCGCATCGGGAAGCAGCCAGCCTGGTAAGGCCTGTGCACCTTCACCCATGCAGGGAACAAGCGAGTAAACCAAGGAATCTCCATCTGGGTCGAAGGCTACAGGGTTGTGTATCCAAGGCTGATTGAGACAAGCATCTTCAATGGGCATTTTCAGTAGTTGAACCGAATTGTTGTGTCCCGTTGCAGGGGAAATCACAATCATCGACTGAATCGTGAATACTTGGTTTATGGAATTCAAGATGTTGATTACACCTTCATTACGATTGGGATCTTCCATCACAAGGTAATAGACTCCTGGACCTGCGTAGGTGTGATAGCCGACGTATTGATTTCTCTTCGCGTCGCCAGAACCTAAGATGAGTTCTTCTGTTCGTTCTAAACTGTCGAGTTGGTTTTCGGTTGTTCCTGAAGGTTCATCGCCCCATCTGATTTTCAAAAACGGCCGGTCAGCAGCGAAAGAGCTGGCCTTTGTAATGGTGTTTATGGTGACTTTATAGGTGTAACCGGAAATGTGCTCGTAAACAATTTCTCCAGCACGATTGTGCGTAGCCCATGCCGCAAGGGTTGTGAGCCAAACGCAAATGGTGAGGAGTAGTTTACGATTCATTTTATGTAAGACAAACTAAGTTGTCATTTAGTTTACTTACTCGACACAAATTTTTGTTCTGGCGATTCCATTTTCTGAAATGACTTCAAGAATGTAATATCCTGGTGCAAGATCACGAACTGAATGAAAACGAGAATAGGTGTTCATTTGTTTCACACATTTTCCATCTGTGGATAATATTCTCAATTGGAATACTTGAATGTTTGAAGGAAGATTAAGTTGAATGGATTCTGCAGCTGGGTTTGGATAAACTTGTAGGTTGAAGTTTCCGTTTACATTTTCAACACCATCAATAATTTCAAGATTAACGCAATAGTCTTCTACTTCACCGTACGAATATGTTCCGCAAGACGAGGGTGGTGTACCTGTACCGAAGATTCCAACGTAGGCCATTCCTACTCGCATGCGAGTACTTCCCGGAGCAATTGCTGCTGCTGTAGGAACGGTTAGGGTTCCAGTAACTGTGTTTTGAGAACCACTGCCTGAATCGAAGGCTAGTTCTGTAGGCTCATCGAAAGTTCCATTGGCATTGTAGTCGATCCATATTTTGAAATACTCACTGTAGGACGTTCCAGGGAAGCCGGGTGTAAGCGAAACTGGATAAGAGTTTCCTGCAACCAATGTGAGTGTGCTAAGATCTGTGTAATCGGTGTAGTTTGCATTGTCGGTGCTCAAGTTTGTGAACGAACCTACTGTAACAGCTTCGATGTATTCATCTGATGCGTTACCACCGTCTGCATCACAGTAAACCACATCGGTGCATGAACCGCAACCGGTTGTAGAGAATTCAAACGAAGTGAAAGGATTTTCGGGATTGACGCAGATTGAACCTACTTGAATGGTGTAGGTCGTGCACGAATCAAGATTAAAGAATGTAATGTTTGGTTGAAGCGATTGAATAATATCGGTTCCGTTTGGTCCTGTTAACTGAATAGTATATCCATCTGCAGCGAAAATGTCATTCCAAGCAACTGTTGCTGTTGTTGCACCTTGTGCATTCGGAACGTAATAAACACTTGGGTTTACGCAACACCCTTCTGTGTTTAATATAAATGAGTTTGTCCATTCACCTTGCACTCCATTGCAGACAGATGCCAATTGAATTTCGTATACAGAACAAGGCAATAAACCAAGAATAGTTATACTGTTCGTGTTAAGGTTCTCGATTAGTGTCCAGTTCCCCGATCCTTGCACTTGGTATTGACAAGCGAAGGTGGTGACGTCTGGCGTGCTTCCCCAAGAAACAGTGTATTCGAGTGTATTCGGGATTTGAATTGCGTTGATTGCGAAAGGTGCAACGCAGCCACCTGCAGAACATTCATTCAATAACAAGTCTAAACTGTTTTTAACATTCAATCGTCCGCCTGTTACCATTTCGGGTTGAAGGTTAGCTACAATATCTACTCCATTGAAAATATAATCTCGAATAAGTTGAGCACCTGTAGAAGGATTCGAGTTGGCTATTGCCATGAATGAGTTGCAGGGTGCGGAATACAACAGGGCTATTGCTCCGGCAACACAAGGACCTGCAAAGGAGGTTCCAGATGTGTTTCCGTAATTGTTATTTCCAGCTAAATAAACGGCTTCACCAGGAGCACCCAGGTCGATGGTAGTAATTCCATATCCGCTGAATGTGCGAACGTCTGAACTGTTCGTAGCGGTTACTGCAATCATGTATTCGCTTGGACAAGCGGTAGGAAGATCTCCGACAACATCGATGTTCACGTTGTTGTTTGCGGTAGAACCACAAGAAAGAATTCCTGCAACACCAAGGGTGTCATACATAGCGCACCACAGTGGCGCTTGCGAAGGTTGTCCGTTGTCGGTTCCCCAGCTGCTGTTCGTTGCAACAACGTAGGCACCCTGAGTTCCGCCAGACAAGTTGTACATGCGACGCATCTTGAGCGGATACGTGTATGCAGCAATTACGTTTGCTTCAGTAATTCCGCCCATGTCTACTTGCATGATTTTTACATTCCAGTTAACTCCTGTAATTCCGATGCCGTTGTCTCCTTTTGCACCAATCATGCTGCTTACTTGCGTACCGTGATTACCAGTGGCAATAGCGTCGCTGTTGGCAGTCATGTTCCAACCGTCAATGTCATCGATGTATCCGTTGTTGTCATCGTCAATTCCATTTCCATCTATTTCGTTGGTGTTGGTCCAGTGGTTTTCAATGATATCTGCTTGATCCCATTTTGCACCACCTCCTTCAACCACGCACACTACGATTTCATCGCCGAATGCAGTAAATCCTCCGGTGGTAATGTCCCAAGCTTCAGGCGTATCGATGTCGTTGTCTGACGCATCGTCGTGAAACCATTGTTGACCATATGAAGGGTCGTTAGGAACAATACGTTCGGCAAGTTTGTGGTTGGCTTGTGCAAGTTGAATGCTCGAGCAAGTTGGTGCGAAGCGAATGATTTCATTCAATGAAATCAACTCTTCGTTGAATGTAAACAACCAAGCGCGCATGATGTCGCTTACTTCATGGCTCGCTTTGATTTCGGGAAGTATTCCGAAATATTGCGTCAATTCCTGCTCTGCTTGAGCAGCTGAGAAGCCTTTTTTAAGTTGAAGAATGAATTCGTTATTCATTCGTTCTGCCTGTCCGAATGAGGTTGTTGAAGCAACAAAAAAGCTTACTAGGAAGAAAATCGATTTTGAGAATGAAATGTTGTGTGTCATGCTTAATTCTGATATTCCGTAAATATCGGAATGAAAGCGCGAAACATCTTCACAGAAATGTCTTTTTTACTTGCGAAAATTAGGCTTCGTTTACAATTATACGTTTTACGCGTTGGGGAATGCCTGTGAGCACTTCGTAGGCAATGGTGTCGCAGGCTTGTGCGTATTCGAGAATGGAGTGATCACCATTGAATACAATGGCTTCATCGCCTTCTTGTGCAGGGACACCTGTAATGTCGACCATGGTAACGTCCATGCACACGCGACCGACAACGGGACAGGCTTTTCCGTTGATGAAGACTTTGCCTTTTCCGTTGGAGAGTGATCTGCGGAAGCCATCTGCGTACCCGATCGGAAGAACGGCGATTTTCATTTCTTGGTTGGAAGTGAATGTTCTTCCGTAGCCAACGGTTTCATTCGGAAGCACAGACTTGATTTGGACGATACTGGTTTTTAGGCTTCCGACATTGCGCAACATTTTTTGCTCTTCCTCAAAAGCCGATACTCCGTAAAGACCGATTCCCAATCGAACCATGTTGAATTGCGCATTTTTCCAACGTTGAATTCCTCCAGTGTTCGCGGCATGAAGTGTTGGAGCATAACCGAGAGCTTCTGAAATTTTCTTAGAACGATTTTCGAAATCGTTAATTTGATCTTGAGTAAAGGTGTCGTGCGATTCGTCTTCAGAAGCCGCGAAATGTGTGAAAATGCTCGCGATTTCTATGTTTTTATGCTCGTGAAGTAGTTCAATTAATTCTGAAGTTTCATCACTCTTGAAACCTAAACGGTTCATTCCGGAGTCGAGTTTCAAGTGCGCTTTAAATCTTTTTTCTGAATTGAATTCCTTTGCTGCTTTTGCAAATGCTTTGAATGATCTTATTGAAAATAATTCAGGTTCTAATCTATGTTTGAAAACCGGAGCGAAGTCGGAAACATTCGGTTCAAGCACTAAAATTGGAAGTGAAATTCCGGCTTCGCGAAGTTGAACGCCTTCATCTGTATACGCCACTGCTAGAGCGTCAATGCCGCAATTGGCAAGGCACATAGCTACTTCAACGGCTCCAATGCCGTATCCGTTCGCTTTCACCATTCCCATAAGTTTTACTTCAGGGTTCAGTAACGAGCGAAAGTAGTAGTAGTTGTTAGCAAGGGCATTCATGTTCACTTCGAAAATTGTTTCTTGGTGCTGCTCTTGCAATGCACTCACGATTTTTTCGAATTGAAATCTACGTGCGCCTTTGATTAATAATGCTCCCGATTCAATCTTGTTTGAAAGAAGATGCTCTACGAGTTCTTCTGTCGTTTCAAAGCTTTTGAATGATTGGGGAAGAATATTTTTGTGTTGAAGGAATTGCTCTCCTACTGAATAAACTTCATCGATTTGAAATTCATTCATGAGTTCACTCACACGTTCAATCCAAATTTCATCCTTCATTCCACTTTGAAGAATGTCTGAAATAATTACACCTCGCTTTTGAGCTTGAACATTTGAATTGAAATGTTGAAGCGCTAATTTGAGCGAAGTAAGGTCATTGCTATAACCGTCGTTCAACAATTGAATTCCACCGATACCTTTCAGTTGTTGCATGCGCATTTCAACAGCCAATAATTGTGGTGCTTTCTCTGAAAGTTGTTTAAGTGAAAGTCCGAAATGCAATGCTGTAGCGGCAGCTAGAGCGAAGTTATCAATAGATATATTGTCGGTAAATGGAATTTCAGCATCAGCAAATTCCCCTTTCCAACTAAATGAAATAATGGAATGCGATGAAGATGATGTGATTTTTTGAATGGAAAAATCATCGTTGTTTTCTTTTCCAACACGGATGAAATTTCCATTAAAATTAATGTCAATTCCGGAAGGTGCAATAAGTGTTTCGCACGTTGGGAATAGCTTCATTTTTTCTTGAAGCAGTTCTCTTTGTGATTGGAAATTTTCTGCGTGAGCACTTCCCAAAAAAGTAAAGACCCCCGTAGTTGGTTGAATGACCTCCTGCAGTGTATTCATTTCATTCGGCAATGAAATACCTGCTTCGAAAACACCTAGGTTATGCATGGACTCCAATTGCAATACTGCCAATGGAACTCCCACTTGTGAGTTAAAGCTTTTCGGACTTCTTGCAATGCAGAAATCATCTGCAAGCAGTTGATTGATCCATTCTTTCACAATGGTTTTACCGTTACTTCCAGTAATGCCAATGATGGGAATATTGAACTGCTTTCTATGATGAGCCGCAATTCGTTGAAATGCCGTTGTTGTGTTTTCAACACGAATAGTTGTGCACTCGCTCGGTAGGTCAACGGCCTCAGAAACGATGAATGTTCGTATTCCTTTTTGAAAAGCGCTATAGACAAAGGAATGTCCGTTGAAGTGTTCTCCTTTTAGCGGAATAAATAGCGTGTGCGCGGCATCTATTGTATGGCGCGTGTCGGTACAAATGGAATGAATAAAGTGATTGCTTTTCCCTTCTGAGATTTCACCACAAACAATGTGGGACAGTTCAGAAATGGAAAGATTCAATTTCATGCAGAAGGATCAACTTCGGTGACCGCCTCTTCAATGGAAACTTCCTCTTCTTCGTCTTTGAAAAAACGACGTTGGAAGAGTAGGATTAATATGATTCCAACAGAAATAGAGGCGTCTGCAATATTGAAAATAGGAGGGAAGATCTCAGCTCTTTCTCCGGCATGAATAGGTGACCACGAAGGGAAGTCAAGCTCTTTTGTAATGTGAATCATATCTACCACATTCCCCATTAAAAAGGGCGCGTATCCTTGAGAAGAAAACGCAGCGGTGTCTGAATATGCCGTGTATTCTTGAAAGTGCGGGTCGAAGGTCGATCCTTTGTCGAAACACATTCCGTAGACAGCGCTGTCAATGATGTTTCCCAAAGCACCTGCTACGATAAGCGCAAGACAAAATAGATAACCTTGATGGGTTTTCTTTTTGGTGAGCTTGTAGATGTAGATGATGATTGCTGTGACAACAATGATTCGAAAAATGCTAAGCGCAAGTTTTCCTGTTGTTCCGGGGAACATCCAGCCGAATGCCATACCTGGATTTTCAACAAATTGTAAATCGAGCCAACCAGGAATAAGCTCTACGTTTTCTCCGTAGAGAAACGAGAGCTTTATCCAGATTTTTAATAGTTGATCAAGCGCAACAACGCTTAAAATAATTAAGAGTACTTTTCTCACTTCACGAGATCTTACTGCATGTTTTTGGCTTCAATGCTGAGGGTAGCATGAGGCACCAAACGCAAGCGTTCTTTAGGGATTAGTTTTCCTGTAACACGACAAACACCGTATGTTTTGTTCATGATACGAAGCAATGCGTTTTCTAAGTTTTTAATGAACTTTTCTTGACGAGCAGCCAATTGCGCAATTTCTTCGCGGCTATTGGTATCACTTCCGTCTTCCATCATTTTGAATGTTGGAGAAGTGTCGTCTGTGCTATTGTCTCCCTCTCTTGAAAGAGATTCTTTCAACTCTTCAAAGTCTGAGCGAGATTGTTCTAGTTTTTCTTTGATAAGAATTTCAAATTCTTTCAAGTCTTTGTCTGAATAACGTAATCCTTTCAATGGTTCTGCTGGCATCTTCACTGGTTCTTTTTTAATCTCTGGAGCAGGTTTATAAACGGGTGCAGTTGTCTTTGCCTCGGGTTTCTTCACTGCCGCTGGTTTAGCGGTAACTGCTGGAGCGGGTTTAACTTTTTTAACTTCTACTTTCTTTACTGGAGCAACGGCCTTTTTAACAGGCGCTGCTTTCTTCACCGGTGCTGTTTTTTTGGCAACTGGTTTCTTCGCAACAACTTTTTTTGCTGGCGCTGCTTTCTTCGCTGGCGCTGCTTTTTTAGCAACTGGTTTCTTCGCAACTACTTTTTTCGCTGGAGCCGCTTTCTTAGCCGGCGCTGCTTTCTTCGCTGGTGCTGCTTTCTTCGCTGGTGCTGCTTTCTTTGCTGGCGCTGCTTTTTTGGCGATTGGCTTCTTCGCAACTACTTTTTTCGCTGGCGCTACTTTTTTCGCTGGTGCTGCTTTCTTTGCTGGCGCTGCTTTTTTGGCGATTGGCTTCTTCGCAACTACTTTTTTCGCTGGTGCTGCTTTCTTTGCTGGTGCTGCTTTTTTAGCCACAGGCTTCTTCGCAACTACTTTTTTCGCTGGAGCCGCCTTCTTTGCTGGCGCTGCTTTCTTAGCTGGCGCTGCTTTTTTAACAACGGGTTTCTTGGCAACTACTTTTTTGGCAGGGGTTGATTTTTTTGCCATGGGTCTTAAAGGTTTTTGGTTAATAGTAAACGCACCACTTCTTCCCCTTCCCATTCAACCGCGACACCCCCTTCCATTTCTGGAATAAACTCAAGCGAAGAAGCAAGTACTTGACTGCTAATATATTCAGAATTGTTTTTCAAAACATCATTCAGGTAGTTTTCTCCCGAAACTTTAACAATAATTTTATCTGTAACCTCGAAATTGGTTTCTTTTCTCAAGTTTTGAATGCGGTTCACCAATTCACGGGCATATCCTTCTTCTTTCAATTCAGGTGTAATGGTAACATCAAGCGCAACAGTCAAGTTACCTTGATTTGCTACTTTCCATCCAGGAATGTCAACAGGAATAATCTCTACATCTTCGGTTTGAAGAAGTAGCGATTCCTTCTGCCACATGTATTCTCCGGTTTTTTCAATTGATGAAATAATTTCTTGCGCGTTTTCTTGCGCAAATTGTTGAATTTCCTTCATGAACTTCCCACACTTTTTACCGAGTGTTTTGAAATTCAATTTGAGGTCCTTAACAATTTTAGTGGTCTGCTCATCTACGCAATTCACCACTTTAACGTTCACTTCGCTGCAAATTAAATCTGCAACGCTTTCTATGCGTGACTGTGTGGTTTCATCTAAAACTGGAATTCGAATTTCGGCAAGTGTTTGACGCACTTTGATGTTTTCTTTTTTGCGAATAGAAAGGGCCATGCTTGAAATGCGTTGCGCAAGGTCCATGCGTGCTTCAAGATTTTCATCTCGGAAGCTTCCTGCTTCCAAATGAGAAAGATGAACCGATTCGCTATTCGTATTCAAGCTTTGGAATAACCAGTCTGAATAGAAAGGAGCAAAAGGACTCATAAGTTGAGCCACTTGCTTCAAGCAAGCGTGAAGCGTAGCGTATGCCGAGCGTTTGTCTTCGGTCATTTCACCGTGCCAGAATCTCTTGCGCGCTAAACGCACGAACCAATTTGAAAGGTGATCGTTAACGAACGATTCAATGGCACGCGCAGCAGGAGTAGGATCAAATGCGTCGAGGTTTTTCTCAACTTCAAGCGTAAGCGCATTCAACTTACTCATAATCCACTTGTCTAATTCAGGACGATTTTCAACAGCAGGGTCGTTGCTTGAAGCTTCATAACCATCAATGTTTGCATACAATGCAAAGAAAGAATACGTATTCGAAAGCGTTCCGAAGAATGTGCGTTGTACTTCAGCAATTCCTTCTGTATCGAATTTCAAATTATCCCACGGATCTGAATTGGTAATCATGTACCAACGCGTGGCGTCTGGACCATATTTACCAAGGGTTTCAAACGGATCTACAGCATTGCCTAAACGCTTAGACATTTTGTTTCCGTTCTTGTCTAAAACAAGTCCGTTTGAAATAACATTTTTATAAGCAACAGAATCGAAACACAACGTTGCAATAGCATGCAAAGTGTAAAACCATCCTCTTGTTTGATCCACGCCTTCCGCAATAAAGTCTGCAGGGAAGGAAAGGTTGTTGTCTATTTTCTCTTTGTTCTCGAAAGGATAGTGCCACTGCGCGTAGGGCATTGCACCACTGTCGAACCAAACGTCAATTAAGTCCGCTTCACGGTGCATTGGTTTCCCGCTAGGGCTAACCAATACGATTTTATCGACGTAAGGTTTATGTAAATCGAACAGGTTATAATTCTCAACCGAATGATTGTTCGGTTGGAAGTTTTCAAGTGGATTCGTTTCTGTAATTCCAGCGGCTACGCTTTTTTTCAATTCAGCTTGAAGTTCTTCAACAGAGCCAATGCAGATTGATTCGCTTCCATCTTCAGTGCGCCAAATTGGAAGTGGAATTCCCCAGAAGCGACTGCGCGAAAGGTTCCAATCGTTTGCATTTTCCAACCAGTTGCCAAATCGTCCAGTGCCCGTAGATTCTGGTTTCCATTGAATGGTGTTGTTCAATTCCACCAAACGATTTCTCTTTTCAGGAACCTTCACGAACCATGAATCCAATGGATAGTAAAGTACAGGCTTATCTGTTCTCCAGCAATGTGGATAGTTGTGCGCGTATTTTTCTTTCTTGAATAATTTTCCTTCAGTTTGAAGTTTCAAAACAATACGTTCATCAACACTCAAATACTGAAGTTTCTCGGTGTCTTTTATTATTCCACCAAGACTTGCTTTTTGTTTTACCAGCTCAACCGCTTTTTCTTCGTCTGAATAGTACGCTTCTTTCACGAACTCTTCTCCGAATAAGAATGTGCCGTCTTGCACTTCAGGAAGGAAGCGTCCTCTGCGATCAACAAGGGTCAAATTTCCCATGCCGTTTTGTTTCGCTACGCGGAAGTCATCTGCTCCAAAGCTCGGTGCAATGTGTACAATACCTGTTCCGTCTTCCGTGGTAACGAAATCACCTCCAATAATCTTGAAAGCATCGCCATCGTTCGGTTGCACGAACGGAAGCAATTGCTCGTAACGAAGATTTAAAAGTTGTTTTCCGTTTAATTCTGAAACCGTTCTATTCGGAATTTTCTTATCTCCCGCAGTGAACTCTTCAAAGTTTTCTCCGTTTGCTACAGGGAAATATTTTTCACGAAGCGCTGAAGCAACAATGAAATAAGCACGCTCGTTTCCAAATGGAGTGAGCGATTCAACAACGGTGTAGTTTATTTTTTCTCCAACAGCCAAAGCTACGTTTGAAGGCAAGGTCCAAGGGGTAGTCGTCCAAGCCAAAACATAAATCGGAAGATCCGAATTCACATTGAGTGTTGCATGCGCATCAATCAATTTGAACTGTGCTACCGCTGAAGTGTCTTTCACTTCCTTGTAGCAGCCAGGTTGATTCAATTCGTGAGAACTTAATCCTGTTCCTGCCGCAGGCGAGTAGGGTTGAATGGTGTAGCCCTTGTACAACAGATTCTTGTTGTGCAATTGTTGAAGCAACCACCAAACCGTTTCAATGTATTTGTTGTCATAGGTAACGTACGGGTCGTTCATGTCTACCCAATACCCCATGTCTTTGGTAAGTTTCTCCCAGAGGTCGGTATACTTCATAACCTCCTTGCGGCAGGCGTTGTTGTAGTCTTCCACCGAAATGGTCTTACCAATGTCTTCTTTCTTAATGCCTAATGTTTTCTCTACGCTTAATTCAATGGGAAGTCCGTGCGTGTCCCAACCGGCCTTGCGGTGAACTTGTTTTCCACGAAGGGTTTGGTAACGACAAAAGATATCTTTAATGGAACGCGCCATAACGTGGTGAATGCCCGGCATTCCGTTCGCAGAAGGTGGCCCTTCGAAAAACACGAATGGCTGTCCGCCTTCGCGTTCAGTGATACTGCGCTGGAAAATACTCTCCGCTTGCCAGTATGCTTGTATATCGTTCGCTATTTGTGGAAGCGACAATCCTTTGATTTCCCTGTATTTGCCCATGGAAGGTATTGAAAATAGAGTGCAAAGATAAAAAACAAAAGCGGAGGGTTGACCTCCGCTTTTCAAGTGCGCATGGAGGGACTCGAACCCCCACGCCTCGCGGCACCAGATCCTAAGTCTGGCGCGGCTACCAATTACGCCACATGCGCATGTTGCGGTGCAAATATACAATGCTTCTTGGAATATGAAAGTTTTTCTCTTCTGGATTAACTTAAATAGATGAAATATTTTGTTTTTTCGTTTAGTTTATTACTGAGTTTTTTCGATAGATGCCACGCGCAGTATACACAGGGCGCAAGAATGGCGGCACTTAGCGGAAGTGCTCTTGCGCAAGCCGATGCGTTTTCCGGCTTTCACAACTTGTCTGCTTCTTCTGAATTGAAGGGGCTGAATTGCTCCTTTTATGGACAGATACCCTACGGAATTTCCGCTATAAACGACGGAGGAGTGGCTTTTTTGAAGCGTTTCCGAACGGGAGTTATGGGAGTGGTATGCCAATCGTATGGGAATACCGAGTTTAATCGAAAGCGCGTGAATGTTGGATATGCCATGGCATTGTCCCAAAAGTTAAGTGCTTCAGCGAGTCTCGGTTACTCTTCCACCCGAATAATGAATGGCTATGGAGTGGCTTCCAATTTTTGGATGAACGTTGGTGCTACGTATAACGTTCGCAAGGATTGGAAATGGGCTGCTGTAGCCGATCTTCCAATGAAATCAATAAAGAACGCCGAAGACTTGCCAGCAACGCTGCGGCTTGGAACAACTTATTCGTTTGGAGAACAGGTGAGCTTATCAGCGCAACTGTCCTCTTCGACTTCACAAATAGCTTCGTTGAGTTACAGTTTTGGATTGGAATATTTTCCAATTGAAGTGTTTGCCTTTCGCTTAGGAATGAACACCCATTGGCAGACTTGGTCTATGGGCGTGGGAACACGCTTGAAGAATTATTCGCTTGACGCATCAGCAACCGTTCATCCACAATTGGGTATTACTCCGCAAATCTCTTTTATTTATGGAAGGAATAACTAGATGCTTGCTTTTTTTATTTTTCGGGTTGAAGGTGATTGCTCCGTTTGCTCAGCATTCGGAAGAATTCGAGTTAGATCAAGTGGTTGATCAGCGCATTGAAAGCATTTCAAGTTTGACGGAAGAAGGAAGTGAGATTGATTACTCTTCGCTGACGGAAGACTTGAATTATTTCGCTCGGCACAAGCTCAATCTAAATTCAGCGGAAATAGCGGACTTGCAAGCTTTGGTTGTTTTGAGCGATGCTCAAATTAATTCGTTGTTCAGGCACATTTCCAAATATGGAAAATTGAAAAGCATCTTTGAATTGCAGAGTGTTGTTGGCCTTGATCTGATGACCGTTCGGTGGTTGCAGCCTTTTGTTTTTGTGAATGAAGAAGATGGGTTTTCTGATTTTTCTTTTCGAAGATTGCGTGAAGAGGGAATGCATGATGTTCTTTTTCGAGCGAAACGAACGTTGCAAGAACAGGCCGGATTTATTCCAGATGCAGTGACTGGAAAGAAGAATTTTTTAGGAAGTGAATACGGAACGTATTTGCGATATCGTTTTCAATACCGAAGGAATATTGCATTCGGACTAACGCTCGAAAACGATATTGGCGAGCCGCTTCGGATGGGACCCGATTTTAAAAGTGCCTCGCTATTCATTCGCGAAGCGAAAGTGCTGAAGCAATTGGCTATAGGCGATTATCAGGTTCAGTTCGGACAAGGACTCACCTGCTGGAACGGCATGGCTTTCGGCAAGTCTTCTTTCAGCGTTCAAGTGAAACGAAACGCGCAAAACCTTCGTCCGTATTCTTCAGTAAATGAGAACTCTTTCTTCCGCGGTGCAGGCGCAACTTTTGGAAATAAATTTTTCAGTACAACACTCTTTGTGTCACGAAGAAAACTCGATGCCACATTCACAAACGATACTGTGCTTTCTGACGACAATCAAGTGGTTAGTGCTATTGCGCTTGGCGGTCTTCATCGAACAGAAAGCGAACGCGCGAATAGGAATGCTTTGACTGAAAATATTTATGGTGGAAATGTGCAAGTTCAACGAGGCATGTGGAAACTCGGAGCTGTTACGGTTCACAGAAGTTTCAACGATTCAATTTCAGCGAAGACCGACTGGTATGCGCAAGGGAAATTTGCCGGAAGAAATCAAGATGTCATGGGTGTGTATGCGGAAGGGGTGTGGCAGAATGTTTCGCTTTTCGGAGAAGTTTCAAGAAGTTCGAACGGAGCAATGGCTTCTGTTTTTGGAATGACCTTGGCATTGCATGCGCGTGTTTCTGCAACACTTTTGTTTCGCGATTTTGACACTGATTTTCAAGCCGTGTATTCGAATGTTCTTGCGGAAGGAAACAGCATTCTTCCTTCGAATGAGAGAGGAATGTACGCAAGTGTTCAAGCTCAATTGTCGAAGAAAATAAGCATGAATGCCTACACAGATGGTGTTCAATTTCCTTGGTTGAAGTATCAAGTCACGGCCCCTTCGAGCTTCAGTGATAATCTTATTCAATTCAATTACAGACCCGATAAAAAGCATGAGTTCTATGCACGAATGCGCATTCGAAGAACTTCAATTGATAAGAGTGTTCTGAATCGCATTGACTTTCCGGTGGATAAACTTTCGCAGCAAATTCGATTGAATTTTATTTTCAGTCCGACTGAAAGTTTGAAGTTGCACAGTCGGATTGAATTAGTAAAAACCAATGAAGAAGGGCTTCCAACTGAAACGGGATATTTGGTTTTTCAAGATGTCATTTGGAAGAGGATGAATGTTCCAATTAGCGTAACGATTCGTTACGCATTGTTCCAATCCGATACTTGGAATGCGCGCTTATATTCTTATGAGAACGATGTACTCTACAGTTACAGCATTCCGGCTTATTATGGAAAGGGAGCAAGAATCTACGGCATCTTCAAATTCGATGTTCGAAGAAACATAGATGTATGGTTTAGAATTGCGCAATGGACTTACACCGATCGAGATTTCATCTCTTCGGGAAATTCAATGATTAGCGGATTTCGAAAAACAGATTGCACGCTGCAAATGCGCATGCAATTTTAGATTCGTTTAAGAATTTCGTTTTCAATTTCTTCGCTGTCCCAAACGGCTTCAATGTCGGGTCTGTTCATGACTTCCTTCATGATTTCATTTTGACGAATACCGCTACTTAGCGCTTCGTGATAGGGGATGTGACTGAAGGTTACTTGCGAATAAAGTGGAATCCATTTTTCAGGATACTTCGTTGCAAAGCGACCTTCAATTTTCTTCTGAAGAAGGAAATCTTTATCGGCAGTTAAATCGCGCATCTCAATGTAATTGCGAAGCGCTAATTCTAAAATGGCATCACCGTTTGGTTTACGCGTCTTTCCATACTCTTTCAATAGATCTGGATGGTCTTCACCCATTTCCGTCATGAGACGATCAAGTTCGCTGCAGTCTTCAAATCCGCTATTCATTCCTTGTCCGTAGAAAGGAACAATGGCATGTGCTGAATCACCCATGAGTGCAACTTGGTTTTTGTAGTTCCAAGGATTGCATTTCGTCATGACTAAACTCGCGGTTGGATTCGTGTTGTAATCCAGCAACAATTCTGGCATCATTGCTTTCGCATCTGGAAAATATTTTTCGAAGAAATCAAGAACGTCTTGATCTGTTTTCAATTTATCGAAAGAAACTTCGCCTTCAAAAGGGAAGAAGAGCGTGCATGTGAAACTGCCGTCGATATTGGGAAGTGCAATCATCATGAATTCTCCTCTAGGCCAAATGTGAAGACAGTCTTTGCGCATTTGATGTGTACCGTCTGCATTTGCAGGAATCTCTAATTCCTTGTAACCATGGTCTAAGTACGACTGAGAATATTCGTTGCGATCGAGCTTCGTCATGCGCGCGCGAACAGCGCTGAATGCGCCATCTGTGCCGAAAATCTGATCGAATTGTTGACGAACACGCTCGCCATTTTTATCTTCGAAAACAATGGTGTTTGTATCGAGTTCAACATCTACGCATTTGTGCTCGAAGTTGAGTGAAACGTTTTCGAATTCAGCAGCGCAACGCACCAATGTTTGATTCAGAATTCCTCTTGAAACACTGTATATGGCTTGCCCTTCTTTACCGTAAGGTTGGTAGGTGAGTTCGCCATTTACTGCGTGCATTAAACGGCCACTCATGGGAAGTGCGACCTCTTCAATTTCCTTGCGTATGCCGGCGCCTTCAAGTCCTTTCCAACCGCGATCGCTTAGAGCGAGATTTATACTTTTTCCTTGAACAACTTTGACGTTGCGAATGTCTGAACGACGATCAAATACAGAAACCGTATATCCGCGTTTAGCGAGGTAAACAGCCCATAAACTTCCAACTAATCCTGCCCCAACAACGGCAACGTTTTTCTTGTTCATATTAGATAGCATTTAATGCATTCGTTAAATCTTCAATTAAGTCTTCTGCGTCTTCAATTCCCACACTCAATCTTAAAAGTGAATCGGTAATTCCGCTTCTTTCTCTTTCCGGTTTTGGAATAGATGCGTGTGTCATAGATGCAGGGTGTCCGAGCAATGATTCTACTCCGCCTAAGGATTCAGCCAGAGAGAATACACGAACCGCCTGTGCCAATTTCGAAGCGTCTTCAAAACGATCTCCCTTCAAACTGAATGAAATCATTCCACCGAAATCGCGCATTTGTTTTTTAGCAACATCATGATTCGGATGCGAAGGGAAGCCCGGCCAGTACACCTTTTCCACTTTCGGATGGTTCGCCAAGAAGTTAGCCACCACAACGCCGTTTGCACAATGTCTTTCCATGCGAACATGCAAGGTTTTCAAACCACGCAATACTAAGAAGCTGTCTTGTGGTCCGGGTGTAGCACCGCATGAATTCGCTATGAATGCCAATTGCTCATATAAGTTGTCATCGTTGGTGCACAAAGCGCCCATCACAACATCGCTGTGTCCGTTTAAATATTTCGTAGCACTGTGCATAACAATATCCGCGTTCATGTCTAACGGATTTTGAAGGTATGGCGATGCAAAAGTGTTGTCTATGACAGAAATCAAATTGTGTTTTTTTGCAAACTCTACGCATCTTTCAATGTCTATGATTTTCATCATGGGGTTGGTTGGAGTTTCCACCCATAACATTTTTGTCTTTGCGTTCACTGTTCTTTCCAATGCATCGAAATCATGCATATCAACGAAGTGAAATACAATTCCATATTTCGCAAAAACTTTCGTGAACATGCGGTAGCTTCCACCATATAAATCGTCTGTTGCAATGACTTCGTCGCCAGGAACAAGAAGCTTAATAATAGCGTCTGCCGCTCCCATTCCGCTTGAAAAACACAAGCCGTGTTTAGCGTTTTCCAATTCTGCCAAGCAACGCTCCAATGCAACACGCGTTGGGTTTTTACCACGTGCGTAGGCATAGCCTTTGTGAACACCCGGAGACTCCTGAACGTATGTTGAAGTTTGGTAGATAGGAGTCATGATGGCTCCTGTTGTTGGATCGGGCTCTTGTCCCGCGTGAATGGCTTTGGTTCCGAAACGCATGGTAAAATTTTTCCGCAATTTACACCGAAGCGCTCACAAACAAGCAGAACTATTTATACGTTCTTTTCAATATACTTGATGATCTGTCCTGCAATATCGACACCTGTTGCAGATTCAATTCCTTCAAGGCCTGGAGAAGAATTCACTTCTATAATTAATGGACCTCTATCGCTGCGAAGCATGTCAACCCCAGCAATACCAAGTTTCATGGCGTTAGCCGCTTTGATCGCTGCAATTTCTTCTTCAGGAGTAAGCTCAATTACTTTGGCTGTGCCACCTCTGTGCAGGTTGCTTCGGAATTCTCCTTCTTTCGCTGTGCGCACCATAGCGCCAACGACATGTCCGTCTACCACAAACGCACGAATGTCTTCCCCACGAGATTCTTTAATGAACTCTTGAACAATGACGCGTGCCTTCAATCCATTGAATGCTTCAATTACTGAAACCGCAGCTTTTTTATTTTCTGCAAGCACAACACCCAATCCTTGTGTTCCTTCTAGAAGCTTAATGATAACAGGTGCTCCGCCAACTTCCTTCAATGTACGTTCAACGTCTTTTGAATAGTTGGTGAATACTGTTTTCGGAAGACCGAGGCCAGCGCGAGATAAGATTTGCAGGCTACGCAGTTTGTCGCGTGAACGAACCAATGCTTGAGATTCTACTGCGGTGAACACGTTCATCATTTCAAACTGACGAACCACTGCTGTTCCGTAGAACGTAACGGAAGCACCAATGCGTGGAATAACCGCGTTAACGCCCGTTATTTCTTCCCCGCGATAAAGCACTTTTGGCTTTTTCTTTTCAATAACTAAGTCGCATTTCGAGTGATCGATAACGCGAATTTCGTGGCCTCTTTTCAATGCGGCCTCAACTAAACGCTTGGTGCTATAAAGCTTCGCGTTACGAGAAAGTACAACTAAGTTCATTGTGGGATTGTGTGGGGCAAAGTAACGACTAATCGGGATGTTTTACAAGATACTTTGTAAGATGTTGCACAAGGTCCCTCGGAAGATAAATTATTTGAAAAGGGACCTATTCAGAGCGAGGGTTTCTGGGGAATTGACGTGG
>Ga0315902_10005451_pt1 | contig 17962 bp, 14 predicted proteins | sample LakEriMetagenome_9_FD_203523 | JGI IMG/M metagenome (GOLD analysis project Ga0315902, IMG submission 203523) | Freshwater fungal communities from buoy surface, Lake Erie, Ohio, United States - Buoy 12 MA117 | ecosystem: Environmental > Aquatic > Freshwater > Lake > Lake biofilm | place: USA... | reverse complement strand
AAGATTATTAGAAAATTTTGCTTCAACGACTGAACCAAATAATCCAATTGTAGGGCAAGTATGGTATGACACTAGTGATAATAGATTAAAAGTCTATGACGGTACAGTATTTAGAATTGGTGCCGGACCAATCGTAAGTAACACAGCACCAATTACACCCGGTCAAGGCGACTTTTGGATCGACAATATTGAAAACCAATTATATTTTTACACAGGCGTAGGTCAATTCCCTGCTGGTAAGATTTGGAAAGATAGCCAAGGAAAAAGCGGTTTCACAGTAGAAACAGTTTCTGACAGTCGAGGCAACCAACGTACTGTAACTGTGCTTTGGTCTGCTGGTAAGGTCATGGGCATTTTTAGTAAACACGAACAATTTACATTAGTTGGTCAAATTGGTGATTTTTCTGGTATAATTAAAACAGGATTCACCCAAGGCGTGTTTAATGACCCGTTAAATGTTTTTAAATTTAACACACGGGCATCTAGTGCTGATGCTCTTGTTGCTGCAAACGGTACTCTAATTACACCTGCGGATGTGTTGCTAGCTACACAAAATAATACTGTATTCGGTACATTGTCAATTCAAAACATTACTCCGTTAAAGTTAGGTGTTAACCAAGAGAATACAATTTTAGTAGATGCAGCTACATTTAGATTACAAAGCAATAGAAACGGACAAGATATTAAAATTACCACGCTTAATGCTGGAACACAATATGATGCTATTTCTATCGATGCAAGTTCGCAGTACTTGGGTGTATTTAAAACAGTTCCAAACGCTACCTTGCATGTTGGCGGCAATGCTATCATTGACGGTAATCTTACAATAACAGGTTCAACAACAACTATCACTACTAATGATCTAGTTGTAAAAGATAAAAATATTATTTTAGCTGACGGTAATAATGACAACGCTCTGGCCGACAACGGCGGTATTATATTAAAGGGCGGAGATGGTGTAACATCAGCTAACATTGAATTGATTTACAATAATACAGAAGAATCCTGGCACAGTTCAGAACATTTTAATGTTGCGTTTGGTAAAGAATATAGAATTAATGATGTAACAGTTCTTTCAGCAAGTGTAATCGCTAACAGTATTACAAAAGCCGCCGGTTTTGGTATTACTGGTATTACCTCAGCTCCTGTAAGTAGCGGATTTATCACCGACTTGGTTGACACTGGTTCTCAGATCTATAACTACAATATCACAGGATTAAGTTCAACTGCTGAATTTGTTGTTGGGTCTTATATTACTGCTGACAGTGGTGCAGGAAGTCTTGGTGCAAATAACTATCATATTGTTACTGCAAAAACATCGTCAACTTTATCAGTAGTTGCCACAGGCGGAACACTACCAACAGAAGGCAACATTAACAATGTAAGAACTATTGGTATTAAAACTATCCATACTGCCAACCTTACAATTACAGATGAAAAAATTTATGCTCGTGGAGACCTGCAACTTCTTCCAAGTACAGGGCAAGTTGACTTATTAGGTTCTAAAATTGTTGGCTCAGGAATTATCACTATCGGTGGTGACACTGATGATACGCTAGTTACTAAAAAGTATGTTGACGATTTTAACAGACCTTGGGACGAGCAATCAGCAGATTATAACTTAAATGTTTCTGATAGAATTTTGGCTAGAACAAGAAGCACCGGCGGCAGAGACTTTGTCTTACCAAAAGATTCTTTAAGAGCTATTGGTAGTACGATAAGAATTATTGATGCTGATTCAGCATTTGATACAGATAATTTACGTTTAATACGATATAGAGATTATGATCCAGGAACAATTAAAGGCATATCTCCAAATGTTACAACACCATTCTCAAAACTAAATTTAGCTACAACAACTGATTCTATTTCTGGTTCAGGTCTTACTATTAATTTAGACATAAGCGTAACTGGAATTTATTCTGAAGTTAACATTAACATTGCGCCTAACAGTCACGGATATGCATATAGAACAAACGACACGATTACCATAGACGGAGCATTAATAGATCCAGTAGGTGGTGTCAGCGGAGGATTTAAAGATTATGTATTAGTATCTTCAACTAATCCTTCTCCTGGAATTACAAGAATCACAGTTAACAAAGTTACATATCCTAATTTCTTAATTGATCATCCAAGTCCAATAGGTGTTACATTTACTGGAGAGTCAACAGTTTTAACCCCAACAAATTTTGTTGACACAGGCACTGCATTTAGATTTGATGTAGCCGGTACATATAGTTTTGCACCTGGGTTGGCATTTACTATGTATGATGGTAACGACCTATCATTCAAACTAGTTTTAGATATGTTACTAGGTGCTGACGACGATGTTATATTAAATGAAAAAGATACTGCTCTAGGATTCATCTATACAGGCGGATCAATTGGTTGGAAATATCTCGAAACGTTACCTTTGCCTAATACAATTTTGGTAGATGTTATAGGTAATTTAAGAGGTAACATGCTGTCAACAAACACAGGTGGCACAGTAATTAGTACTGTTGGACCTGTAGCACAGTTTGTAGGTAATTTAAGTGGTGCAGTAACTGGATCATTAACAGGTAGTGTATCTGGTAACCTTACAGGTAATGTGCTTACACCAGCACAGCCTAATATTACAAGTTTAGGAACACTTACAAGTTTAACAGTATCAGGCGGTATCAACGGTAATTTATCAGGTAATGTGTCGGGTAACGTAACTGGTAACATCACAAATCCAGCACTTAATGTAACTGGAACCAGTACACTTAACCTTATTTCTGGAACTAATGCTATAACTATTCGTTCTGGTGGATCCGGTCTTCGAATAAGTGCATTTGACAATACTAGTGTACAAGAGCAATATGTAATGCAGGTCACTCCCGGTGCAGCGTTTGGACTTCGTCCAACTACTAACTTGTTTGGGGATATCGTTGTTTCTAACTCTAGTACTAGCAACATTAACGGTTCTAGTTTTAGATTACCAACTTATACAAATGCACAACTAGGAGCTAGGGTTCTTAATTTCTTAAATTATGGGGAATTAATTTACAATAGTGATGTTAATAAGATACAAGCCTATGTTGCTCCGGGCTCGTGGGTAGATCTGCACTAAAGCAGTAAGATATAAATACATAAGATTAAGAGGTTAAAAGATGGCATACACCATAGATAAGTATAACGGAACTACTGTAGCTGTTGTTGAAGATGGTACTATTGATAGTACGTTAGATATCAAACTCATAGGAAAAAACTATGCTGGCTACGGAGAAGCGCAAAATGAAAATCTAGTTCATATGCTAGAAAATTTTGCTGGCCCTAGTGCGCCACCGCGTCCAATTAATGGACAAATTTGGTACGATAGCTCAGCTAAAAAGATTAAATTTTACGATCAAAGCACTACTAAATGGAAAACTAGCGGTGGTTCGGAAGCAGGTAGCAGTGAACCAACAGGATTAAGTTCTGGAGATTTTTGGTTTGATACAGCTAACAATCAACTTTATGTATATAACGGAACTAGTTTTGTGCTTGTTGGTCCGCAAGGTCTTGCTGGAGTAGGTACTACTCAGCTAAAATCTATCAAGGTATTTGATACATCTAACAACCCTTACCCTGTGGTTGCTGCTTTTGTAGACGGCAAAGTTGCTTACACTATTTCAACTTCTAACGAATACACACTTAATTCAGCTAGTCAAGATATTTTAAACGTAGGAAATGCAGGAGCTTTTACAGCAATTAAGAAAGGTATTACTCTAGCTAACCTACAACCAGGTGATGTAAGCCCCGGCGGCCCTGTTCCTACTATTGCTTTCTGGGGTACTGCTAGTGCTTCTAGAAGATTAATTAATAGTGCTGGGCAAACAAGAACTGCTGATGACTTTATTGAAAAAGGCACAGGCACAACTTCTTTTATTGGACCTCCAAATATTAATGTTAAGTTTGGTGATGTAGGGTATACTCTTGGTAATGATGACGATTTAGAAGTTAAAGTTTTAAGTAATGACGTTATTATTGAAAGAAAAACTTTAAACCAAGGTATCGACGTAAGATTAGCAGATAACACACAGCCAAGCAATCTTACAAAATTTAGATTTATAACAGCTTCGCAAGCATCATCTGCACCGTACAACGGGTTAACAGCACCTGCGTTGGTTCCTGATATTGCTGGAAATACTAATCTTGGAGCACCTGGTGCAGTTTTTAACAAAGTTTATGCTAATGAGTTTGTTGGAACAACTTCAAGAGCGGATGAATTAAAAGTTGGAGCAAACTATAGAAGTGCCGCTGTAGACTCAGCAGGAGTTGGGACTGTTAATACAGTTGCAGTAAGAGATTCTTCAGGTAGACTATGTGCTGCTGCATTTTTAGGTAACGCAACTTCAGCTACAACTGCTGTGACTGCAACTCAAGCTAATACATTGTTAGTTGGTACAAACTATAGATCAACAGCAATTGACACAGCTAGTAACGGTACACCTTTTACAGTTCCCTGTAGAGACAGCGAAGGAAATCTTAATGCTGTGTTGTTCCAAGGTACTGCTACTAGTGCGCTATTTGCTGACCTTGCAGAAAAATATCTAGCTGATGAAGAGTATGAAGTAGGAACAGTAGTAACTGTTGGTGGCGATGCTGAAGTTACAGCATGTAGATTTGGTGATAGAGCATTTGGTGCAGTGAGTGCAAACCCTGCATATATGATGAATGCAGGGTTAGAAGGCGGTACGTATGTTGCTCTTAAAGGCCGTGTTCCTGTAAAAGTTGTCGGAACCGTAAAGAAAGGTGATAAATTAGTAGCAGCAGGAAACGGATGCGCAGGCGCAGCTAGAAATGTTTTGAGAAACACAGCTATTTTAGCAGGTAATTTTCCAGATACTTTTGCTATAGCTTTAGAAACTAGCGAATCTGAAGATGTAAAACTAATCGAAGCAATAATATTGTAAGGAATATAAAATGGCAGGATCAGGAACAAGAGCAACGGCTCAAGATTATAATAACATTCAGTCTGTTATTGCGTCAGTGATGGGCATCGGCACTGGAACAACTGGCTACGGGCAACCAATTGCTAGTAGTCCAGTAAGTCAAAGTACTACAATGACTTCTACTCAATGGGACGCATTGCGAGATGACTTATCCAAGGCTAGAATACACCAAACCAATACCGCAGTTTCTACCGCCAGCACTACTAGCGGAAGCCCATGGCAGACACTATTTGACGTTACACCGTCAACAGTGGTCAGTGAAGCTATTCGATTCCAATATCAGGACTTTGCAGACAATGGAGTAAACGCCAATCGAGCAACGGTCGCCGCTGCTCAGACTACTCCAGGAGTGTCATTGACATCAACAACTAGGTCATCAAACTGGGGTACGACTGGTTTAGGAACTAGTATTTCTCATACTATCACTTTAACGTTTGCAGGATACACTTCGGGAAGCCTTACAGTACCAGCAGCTGATCATATTCGCTGTTTCTTCAACGCCGGTGGGTCAATTCAAATTACCGGTTCAAGAACAGGCGCAGCCGCAACTACAAAAGATACAGATTGGTCTAATATGTTAAGTGGTTTTGGTACACTTAATTTTAGAGCATCTAGCACTAACATTACAGGTTCAGTAAATGCCGGCGGCAGTGTAGGATCTGCTGTAGGATTTCAAACCCTTGTAACTGGTGCAGGTGCTACGAACATTCTTACTCAATCTTCTAGTGTAACACAGTATGCTGAAAATCGATATACGGTTGCAGTAAGTAGACCTACTGCTAACACATTAGCATTTACTGTTACTTTCACAGATAACGATGCTGGTGACCAAACTGGTTTAGGCCCTCCAGTTGACGAGCCAGTAACTGGATCAATAGTTAGTTCTTGCTTGTGTACAAGACCATCTGGCTCTAACGTAGACGTTCCTGCACCATCTGGCTCTGCCACAGCACTTTAATACCAGTTTCTACAATATACTTGACAATTTTTAGATAAAATAGTATAATAACTATTAAATCTAGGAGTTGTCATGGATCCAATCGTCCAAAAAGCCTTTGACGTAGCCAATTATATGACTACGTTGTCAAACCAAAAACACATACTCAAAGAAGAATTTCTTCAAAATTTGATCCATTATCAAAACGGTGGAACATTTACTGTAACCCGTGACCTTATAAATTTTGTTAAAACACTAATTGATCTAGGTTACGATGAAGATATGGTGTTAGTTGATGACAACCATACTCCTATTAACATTGAAAATCTTAAAAACTTTTTAGACACACTGATAGTGATTTATCAAAGTTCTATTAACGAGTATTATACCAAGTATTCACAACTTAAGAATAGCAGATCAGTGGAGACTCTTGTAGCATGACTAACGGAGTAGTGCTGTTTGCCTATAATAATCAAGAAATTGATTATGCACAACTGGCCTGGTTTGCGGCAAAAAAGGTAGCAAAATTTCTAGAAGTGCCAGTAACAGTTATCACAGATGATAAATCTATCTTTGACAAGTTAGACACTTCGGTATTCGATAAAATTATAGAATTAGAGCAAGAAGAACACTCTAATTCAAAATATTTCTATGACGGTGCTAGTAAAAGCGTCAAGCTTCCTTGGAAAAACAGCACACGACATAGTGTTTTTGATCTTACCCCATATGAAAATACTCTAGTAATTGATTCAGATTATATTGTAAACTCAAAAACATTAAACTACTGCTGGGATCAGCCCCACGACTTCCTAATTTACCAAAAAGGATTTGACCTAGCACAGTGGCGAGATGTGTCTGAATTCACCACAGTCGGTGAGCACGGCATTCCATTTTACTGGGCTACGGTATTTTTCTTTAAGAAAACTAAAAATACTGAATTGTTGTTTGCGTTAGTAAAACATGTTAAAGAAAATTGGACTTATTATAAGTTAGTGTATCAAATACACAGTACTAATTTTAGAAATGATTACGCATTTAGTATTGCAATCCATATGCTTAATGGATTTAGTCTAGGCACGTTTGCACATCATTTACCTGGTAAACTTTTTTATATAAGAGATTCTGATATTCTTTTTGAAATTAAAGAATCGGTGATGAAATTTTTAGTACAAAAGCAAGATCAAGCTTCAGATTTTACCCCAGTAAAGACATCAACCGTGGATGTTCATGTAATGAACAAGTATAGTTTATTAAGGCAGATTAACAATGTCTAATGGTCATATTTTTGTAGCACAAAATTCTAATGTTGATTATGTAAGACAAGCTTACGCATTGGCATTAAGCATTAAAAAGAATAATAAGTTATATCGTGAAACATGTTTAATTACTAATAACGAAGTACCGGAATCTTATAGACATGCATTTGATCATATACTACCAATTCCGTGGGGTGATGATGCAGAAGGGTCATCTTGGAAAATTGAAAATAGATGGAAAGTAATACATGTAAGTCCGTTTATTGAAAACATTGTCTACGATACTGATATGTTGTTATTAAACAGTAACGATCATTGGTGGAAATATTTAGAACAAAAAGATTTATTTTTTACTTCGAATGTTTTAGACTATCGAGGAAACGTAATTAACAATGATTACTATAGAAAAACATTCACGGCTAATAATCTAGTCAACACATATAGTGGTGCCTTTTATTTTAAAAAGGTTGATAGAACTTATGAATTTTTTAAATGGGTAGAAATTATTATTGACCAGTGGAGAAAATTTTATCCACTACATCTTAAAAATTCTCCTCAAACATTTTGTAGTATGGATGTCAGTGTAGCATTGGCCCTTAAATTTATGGGATGCGAGGAAGAATTTACTACTAAAGATACACTAGTGCCAAGTTTTACACATATGAAACCGGCAATACAGGGTTGGAAAAATATTCCAAGTAAATGGACTTCGGCTATTTCTTCTTATTTTAGTGAAAGTGGAAATTTAAAAGTTGGCAATTTTCAGCAACACGGCTTATTTCATTATGTAGAAAACGAATTTCTTACTGACGATATAATTAAAAAATTGGAAAATCTATGAGTAGAAAAGAACGTTCAACATCAGGAATGGTATATAATTCTTTCTATGTTCATTATGACAATGAAGGTACTGTACATTTATTGAGTAATGTTAAAGAAGACAAGTATAAAGTATTTGAAATTGATCTTTTTTTGATAGATGATTTTATTAATGGTAAAAAAGATTTTAGAAAATATAATATAGAATATTTTTATAATTTAAGTAAAGGTATTAGAATTTCTGAAAATGATACTGTAGAATACAGTAAGCCATTATTTCAAATTTTACCTCTAACATACAATGTTAATGATACTGTTATACTTGAGCACAACACAATTGATCATAAATGGACAGTATATTTTGATGAAGAAGCGTTAGAAAAATTAGAAGTATTGCCTCCAATTACATTTTATATTTGTAAAAAAGACGACCCACATTATTTGTACAGATATTTTACAGTTGACGCTAGTAATATTATTGACGGTAAGATAGATTACAGTTTTGAAACTAATTACGAAGAGAATCTCGGACAAATAAGTGTAGCAACATTAAAAAGATTTCCTAATTACGGAATTAAGGAAAAATATGAGTAATAAAATTAAAGTCATTGATCAGGACATTGTATTTTTAAGTTATGATGAACCTAATGCTGAAAAAAATTATGCTGACCTATTAAAGAAAGTGCCATGGGCTAAACGTGTACACGGAGTCAAAGGCAGCGACGCCGCACATAAAGCTTGTGCTGCAAAAAGTGAAACAGAATATTTTGTCACTGTTGATGCTGACAATATTGTTGACAGTAAATTTTTTCAAGTAGTTGTTGATTTAGACGAATTAGGTTTTGATGATAGCTATGTTTTTAGCTGGGCTGGTCGTGTACATGTCAATCATCTTATGTATGGCAATGGTGGCCTTAAAATGTGGACACGTAAATTTGTCAACGAAATGAAAACCCATGAAAATTCAGACCCTGCAGATCATAAAGGTTTAGTAGAGTTTTGTTTTGATCATAGGTATCATCAGTTTGGGGGCAATTATAGCACTACCTTTACTAATGCTACGCCATTTCAAGCATGGCGAGCGGGCTTTCGTGAAGGTGTAAAGATGAGCCTAGACCAAGGTGCCAAAGTTACGGATATGAAAAAACAAATTTGGTGGGAAAACTATTATAGATTAATTACATGGTGCTCTGTTGGGCGTGATGTTGATAATGGTTTGTACAGTCTGCTAGGCGCCAGAGAAGGCTGCTATCTTACAAATTGTACAAATTGGGAGTACGCTAACGTAAGAGATTTTGAGTACTTAACTGAGTATTGGAAAGAACAATGGTCAGATAAAACTATTGATCATGCAGAAGAAAAAATTAAATTTTACGGTAACGAAATCAAGCAAGCACACGGAATTGAAATTGCTGACCTTGATGCTGATGGATCTATTTACTATAAAAAAATGCACGATACACTGAGAAACTATTTCAAATGAATGAACAAGAAAAGATCAAAACAATCAAGATAAAAGTAGACAATGAAGTAAGCTCTACATTTTGTCTAGCCAAATGGCATCACGTGACCATGTATCTACAAACAGGAGAAACACATAGTTGTTATCATCCTGCTCCTCATAAGATTCCTTTAATTGAAGTATTTGACAATCCCAGTGCGTTGCACAACACTGAACATAAGAAGCAAGAACGTAAAATGATGCTAGAAGGCAAAAAGCCCGAAGGTTGTCAATACTGCTGGAACATCGAAGCAATGGGTCCCGATTATATTAGCGATAGACATATTCGCAATGCCAGTATTTTTACGGAAGAACGCTACGAGCAAACAGCCAAAGGCTCTTGGGACCAAAACATTAATCCTGAGTATATTGAAATCAATTTTGGCAATGAATGTAATTTCAAATGCGGATACTGCCATCCCAAATACAGTTCAAGATTCTTTAATGAGATTAAAGAACACGGTCCAGTGACCACAGTTAAAAATCATCGTTGCGACATTGACTGGATGAAGCTGTATAGTCGAGAAGAAGATAATCCATATGTAGATGCGTTTTGGCGTTGGTGGCCTCAGTTACGTAAGACATTGAATATTATGCGTGTTACTGGCGGAGAGCCATTGATGCACGTAAGCACGTGGAGATTATTAGATAAAATTAACAAAGAACCAATGCCCTGGCTTGAACTTAATGTTAACAGTAATCTTGGTGTCAAGAGCAGTTTAGTAGATCGATTATCTACCGAAGTTGAAAATTTAAAAGTTAACGATAAAATTAAAAATTTTAAATTGTTTACTAGTATGGACACATGGGGTCCTCGTGCTGAGTACATTCGTACAGGTTTAGATCTTTCGTTATGGGAACAAAATTTTCACACATATCTTACAAATACTACTAGTCCGATAACTTTTATGATTACATTTAATATTTTAAGTGTAACAACATTTAAATCTTTATTAGAAAAAATTCTTGAATGGCGTAAACAATATGGATGGTACGAGGATCGTAAAGAACATCGCGTAAGATTTGACACACCCTATCTCAGAGATCCTATTCAATATGATATGAACATACTACCAAAACAAGAGTTTATGCCCTATATGCACGAGCATCTTAAATTTATGGAAGAGAATGTTGACGATAATGCCAGCGATAAGTTTACCAGCGTTGAATATGAAAAATTTAAACGTGTAGTCGATTATATGGAGTCAACAAATTATACTATGGAAAAATTAGTTGAAGGTCGAAAAGATTTTTTCAATTGGTTTAGCGCCATGGATAAAAGACGAGATACTAACTTTTTACAAGCATTTCCAGAAATGGAAAGCTTTTACAAACTTTGCGAAATAGCCAATGAACAATATAGATAAAGATTTTTTATTAAATGAAAGCAAAGTATTTTGCATGTTTCCATGGATGCATTTAAATGTAACACCAAAAGGAGACATATACCCTTGCTGTAGTAACAACTATACTACTCCATTTGGTAATACAAAGCAAACAACATTAAAAGATGCGTTTAATAACGACAAGATGAAAACTATTCGTCTTAACATGTTAAACGAAACTAAAAGTGAAATTTGTACGTTTTGTTATAAGCATGAAGAAGCAGGTCCTCACAGTTTTAGAAATTATAGCAAAGAACATTGGGGAAAAGATTTTGACGAACTAGTGCCACAAACACAAGTAGATGGCACAATGCCAGATTTTAAAATGAAATATTACGACATACGTTTTAGTAATATTTGTAATTTTAAATGTAGAACCTGTGGTGCTGAATTTAGCAGTCAATGGGCCGCCGAACAAAAAGCAAATTTTGATCCTAATCATCCTATAGTTATTCATGCCGATGACGGTAAAGGCGATTTGCTTAATGAAGTACTAACACACATTGAACACATCGATCTTGCTTACTTTGCTGGAGGCGAACCTTTAATCACAGATGAGCACTACACTATCCTTGAAGAAATGATTCGTAAGGGTAGAACTGATGTAACTTTACGTTATAACACTAATGCCAGCAATATTAAATATAAAAATCATGACATACTAGACTTGTGGAAACATTTTAAACGTGTTGAATTAAGCTGTTCAATTGACCATTACGGCGAACGAGCAGAGTGGTTACGTCACGGTACAGATTGGGGTAAAGTTGAAAGTAACCTGCTTACTTTTAGACAATTAGACTATGTACATTTTCAAATAAACACAGTATTCAGTATTTTCAATTATCTGACTATTGGAGATTTTTATAACTATCTTAAGGAAAAAAATATTGTAAGATTGGACGACTGGTATCACAGTTTATATCTTGCCGTTCATCCTAGTTATTATTCTGCTAAAAGTATGCCAAAAATTTTAAAGGCAGCTGCAAAAGAAAATGCAGAAAAATTTATATCTTCTAACGGTCCTGAATGGGTGCTGTTAAACAATCTTGTAACAGATGCAATAAAATTTGCAGATGAAAGCAACACTTGGGATGAAAATAAAAAGACATTTTTTATGCATGTCTTGTCAACTGATAAAATTAGAGGTGAAAGTTTCATTAAAACTTTCCCAGAATTAAATAGACTTATGAATCTAACGGAGTAACAATGAAAAACGTAACAGAGCTTGTTGAAAATGGAAAACACTTTTGTATCCTTCCTTGGATTCATTTTCATGCCTGGCCAGATCGCAGGGTGTTGCCATGCTGTGTAGCTGACAGTAATAAACCAGTAGGTGAAATCAAATCAAATGAATCTATACTTGAAATGATGAACAGTGAAGAGTATAAGAAAATGCGATTAAACATGCTCAATGACGAACCAGTTGAAGCATGCCAACGATGCTACGATCTCGAAAAATTAGGCACGTGGACTATGAGACAAAGTCATAACAGACGCAGAGGACTTGATTTTGTTGACACAGTTGAGGACACTAATGACGATGGAAGTTTAAACGAATTTAAGTTAAAGTACATGGACATTCGTTTTAGTAATCTCTGCAATATGAAATGTCGTAGTTGCGGACCAAGCTGTTCTAGTCAATGGGCACAGGAATTTATTGACCAAAAAGGTGTTGAAGTTTTAAACAAACATTTTAACATGACTAAAATGGTAGTTAGTAACAACGATGATCAAGTGTTAATGACTAAATTAAAACCGTACCTTAAAGATGTAGTTGAAGTATATTTTGCAGGCGGCGAAATTATTATCACTCCAGAACATTATGAGTGTTTAGACTACTGGATTGAAAATGGTATAAATGAAACTATTGAGTTAAGTTATACAACAAACTTTAGCAGCCTTAAGTTTAAAGATAAAGACTTAATTGATTATTGGAAAAAATTTCCTAATTTAATTATTTGGGCTAGCCTAGACGGCATGGGACCACATAGCGAATTAATTCGTAAAGGTACTGATTGGGATAGGATAGAGAAAAACTTAAGAGAACTAAAAGAACTAGTACCCCACGCACAGTTCCAAATAACTCCTACTATTAGTATTTGGAACGTATTTCAATTTCCTAAATTCTTTGACTACTTGATCGACAACGAACTAATTGACAAGAATACTGTGCCTAGATTTAATCTTGCTACCAGTCCTTGGTATTCCAATATTATGATTCTCCCTGAATTCTCAAAAGAAAAGTTAGGTAGATTATATCGAGAATACATTCACAAGTATTCGTATAATCCTGAGATTAGCAACGGGTTTAAAATGATAAGTCAAAATTTAAAAAGCGGAGATCCTAACAAAGGTGGTATACAAGAGTTTATTAAATTTAATGACGAGTTAGACGCCGCTCGCAACGAAAGTATTTTAGATGTTATTCCAGAACTTAAAGAGGTCTATAGATGGGCAAAAAATTAATATCTATATTTGCTCCTGAGCCTTATCTAGCGGTTACATGGCAAGTTAATAATTTTTGTAATTTTAAATGTAGTTATTGTAATCCCGGCAACTGGGGAGGAAATTTTCGCAATGACGATAATTTAGATGTCTATTTAAAAAATCTTAAAATTATTATTGATAGGTATAAAAGTGTTGGGTACAAACATTATAAGTTTTTCTTTAGCGGCGGAGAACCAACTGCGTGGAAAAATTTTATTCCCATTTGCGAATGGTTAAGAGAACAGTTGCCTAATTGCACCCTAGCAGTTAATACTAACCTCAGTAGACCTTTGGCCTGGTGGGAAAAACATTATCACCTCTTTGATGACATAGTAGCTAGTTTTCATGTAGAATTTTCTGACAAAGAAAAATATAAAGAAAACAACATTTTTCTCTGCGATAAAGTAAATTACCTTTGTACAAAAATGTTAATGCACGAAGAAAGATTTTGGGAAGTTGTAGAATATGGCGAGCATTTGAAAACTGTAATGCCTAACTATTTTATTGAATGGACTCCGTTGTTTGATGAAATGAGTGTTAACGCTGGACCGTGGGAATACAAAGATCCTGAAAAGAAAAAGTTTATTGATGAACATAATGTAGAAATGAATTTTACTATTAATAAACCTCGCAAAGAAAGTAAAGCAGTAAGTTATAATAGATATTCTGACGGAACAAAATCTCCGACTAATAGTAATGAGATTATTGTTAACGGCCAAAACTTTTTTAAAGATTGGATATGTAGTGTTGGAGACTCAATCTTTATAAATCCGTCAGGTGATGTAAGTTTAGCCAGTTGCGGTCAAGGCGACAAAGTTGGCCATATATTGCAAGATATTAGTGCAGTTGGGCCTAAAAAGATTATGTGCGGTAAAGAACATTGCCATTGCGGAACAGATATTATAATTCCTAAATTTGAAATGATTTAAATGTCTATAGTAAACAACGTAGTTCCTTATATTGACGGAAATAGTGAAATCTCTATGCGGGACGAAACTGTTCTTCCTCGAATGAGAAAGTTTAATGATGCACAGTATTTTTGTGTTGACTTTATGACAGGTGAAGGACTTGAGCATTTAAACAAGGTTGTCCCGTCTAATATTTTAATTTCAATTCGACGTAAACGAATCAAGTTAATTTTAAATAACAGCCATGAAGCGTTTCATTCTGTAGTTGATGGAATTTATAAATTTGTTGTTATTAAATTTAAAATTCCCGAAGAACAGATATTACTATTAAGCGAGTCTGCGGATATAGCTGTTGAAATTGATATAGTATCTAAAAAATATAATTGTAAACCTATTACATCCGAATGGTCAAGAGTTTTTGAACTATCAACAAAGTGCGATGTAACTAGTATGGGTTATGTTTTACCGGATACTCTTAATATAAAAAATTATTCTAAAAAGTTTTTAAATTTAAACAGAAGATGGAGATTTCATCGACCTGCGTTAGTAGCATTTTTGGCTGCTAGAAATTTGCTAGATTATGGATATGTAAGTTTAGCAAAATCGGACGATAACAAAACTTGGGATAAAGTTTGGAACGACATTTTAGATATCCATAGAAATCATTATACAGAATTAGAGTTTTTAAAAAATAATAAAGATAAAATTTTATCATTGCCAGAGTTATTTGTAGATAGGACAGACATGGAGATTAACCATGTTACCTTATTGCAAAGTACTACTAAATTTTATGAAGAAACTTATTTTAGTGTAGTAAGCGAAACAAATTATTATGATTTTCTAGAAAAGGGAAGATTTTTAAGCGAAAAACTTTTTAAACCAATTGCAAATTTCCATCCTTTTATAATTGTAAGTAGACCTAACAGTCTAGAAGCAATTAGGTCTATAGGTTATAAAACTTTTCATCCGTATATTAATGAAGCATACGATCTTATTGAAGACGATGTAAAACGTATGATAGCCATAGTAGATGAAATTGAGCGTTTATCTAACTTAAATACAACTGAGCTAGCAGAGTTTTTAGATTTTTCTAAATCTATATGCAAATATAATTTTGATACTTTGCTTTCAAAATCGACCTTTACAACAAAATTATGTTAAATTTAAAAAAATATAAAAGATTAATTACAGTTGGATGTAGTTTTACAAAATATATTTGGCCAACCTGGGCAGATATTCTTGCACATACTATGCCAGACACAGAGTTTATTAACCTAGGAAAATCTGGAGCTGGCAACCCTTTTATTTCGTATAAAGTAGCTGAAGGTAACACTAAATTAAATTATACAGAGGATGATCTAGTTGTAGTAATGTGGACAACTTTTTGTAGAGAAGATAGATACGTAAACGATCATTGGCAGACACCAGGAAACATATTCACTCAAGCATATTATCCTGAAAATTTTGTTAAAAAATTCTGCGATACAAAAGGCTATATTTTAAGAGATTTAAATGTTGTAAGTTTGACCAAAGGATTACTTGATAGTTTGCCATGTGATTATATTTTTCTTACTAGTGTTCCTTGGAATTATCAAAATGAAGAAACACAAGATATTGGTAAAATATTGAATGTATATAAACCTGTAACTAGCATATGTTTGCCTAACTTATTTCAAACAGAAATGAGAGGACATTGGGACCATGGGCACGTTTATGATCACCCGCAACAGGGAATTAAATTTCAAGATTACCATCCGTCTCCGGCAAGATATTATGCATATTTAAAAAAAGTGGGTTTTGACATATCACAAGAAACCTACAAGTACGCTATACAATCTACTAAACTTTTAAAAGCTTGTCCAACTGTTGATGATATTCATCACACGTTTAATTTAGACGCTAATAACCCTCCAGTTGTGATGAATAAAGAAATAAAAATAGATTGGTTTTAACTTAATAAATAGTTTTTTGAGGAATATAAATGACTAAAGTTGCTATGATTGGTGTTGGAAAACTTGGGCAAGATTGCGCCGAAGTAATGGCAGAACACTACCAAGTAGTAGGCTATGACGTTGAGCCTAGATCGCCTGCTTTTCCTATGATGTCTTCAATAAAAGATGCAGTAGAAGACAGCAATTTTATTTTTATTGCGGCACCTACACCACATGACCCTATGTACGGCGGCGAAACACCGACAAGTCATTTACCAAATAAAGATTTTGATTACACTATTGTTAAGAATATTTTACAAGAAGTTAATAGACATGTTAACAAAAAACAACTAGTTGTTTTAATCAGTACAGTTTTACCAGGTACTGTAAGATCTCAATTAGAGCCCTTAATAACTAATGCTCGTTTTATCTATAATCCGTATCTTATTGCCATGGGTACAGTTAAGTATGATATGATTAATCCTGAAATGGTTATCATAGGTACAGAAGACGGCAGTTTAACTGGTGATGCACAAGAGTTAATTGATTTTTATAACCCTCTTATGAAAAATAACCCACGGTATGAAGTTGGGACTTGGGACGAAGCAGAAAGCATTAAAATCTTTTACAATACTTTTATCAGTACAAAACTAGCACTGGTTAATATGATACAAGATGTTGCAGAAACAAATGGAAATATCAATGTTGATGTTGTCACTAATGCATTGGCAAAAAGTTCTTATCGTATTATGGGGCCTGCATATATGACAGCAGGACTCGGTGATGGCGGCGCATGCCATCCAAGAGATAACATAGCATTAAGATATCTAGCTGACAAGCTTGACCTGGGGTATGATTTATTCGATGCTATTATGACAGCTAGAGAAGTACAATCTGAACGCATTGCTAAAAAATGTATCTCTCAAGGTAAAAATGTTACCATAGTAGGTAAAGCATACAAACCGGGTGTACATTATACTATCGGAAGCCCCAGTTTATTAGTAGGCCATTACATTGAACAGCTAGGTGGCAATGTAAATTATTATGATAAAAACACAGGCGATTTAGATTTAAAATCTGAGTGGACTGAAGTATATCTCATTGGTTACTGGGAAGAATGGGTAAAATATGTAGAATTCCCTAATGGATCTATTGTAATAGACCCGTGGCGCAAATTGCAAACTGTAGATGGTGCCAATTTTGAATTAATACACTACGGCAATTCTCGCCAAAAAAAAAATTAATTTTAGAACAAAGTAAAATTGATTTAAGCATTAAATTTTTAACAGAAGTTATTGGCGAGATAGACAGCAAGACTTTCTATGTTTATGCTGGAACATATTTCAATTATCCCTTTCCTAAAATAGAAACAGATCCAATAATAGATTCTATCAAATCGGCAATCAGTGCTGGATATAAAAGAATTTTATTTGACAATGTTAATGAAGCAGTTTACTTTGATCATATAAGAAAAATTCATAGAATTATTAGACAAATAAATGATTACAGCGTTTCTTACATATATCTGACCTCAGCACAAAATGGAAAAGAAGTATATCAAAACTATTGTTTAGAACAAAATATAGAACCATTACTTGAGATTTGTTGCAGTAGTGTTTTTGAAAATGTAATGAAAGAAAATCTTTCTGTTTTCTATCGTGAAACTAATCATCCAACAATTGAATACTTAATTCAAAAAAAATCTAAATTATTTTGTTGTCTTAACAAACAGTTAAGGGAACACAGAGTACTTCTTTTTTACAAAATACTTGACAGT
>Ga0315902_10005450_pt1 | contig 17970 bp, 15 predicted proteins | sample LakEriMetagenome_9_FD_203523 | JGI IMG/M metagenome (GOLD analysis project Ga0315902, IMG submission 203523) | Freshwater fungal communities from buoy surface, Lake Erie, Ohio, United States - Buoy 12 MA117 | ecosystem: Environmental > Aquatic > Freshwater > Lake > Lake biofilm | place: USA... | reverse complement strand
GCCCGGCGACCGTGCGATCCTCGAAGACGACGACGTTCATGGGGAAAGCCCTGTCAGCTGCGAGCGGCTCAACTGTACCGCGTCTGGCAAAGCCGTGCGCGGCGGCGTAGTCTGGAGGGGCGGCGACGCCCTCACGAGCCGGAGTGGCGGAATGGCAGACGCGGCGGACTCAAAATCCGTTGCCCGCAAGGGCGTGTGGGTTCAAGTCCCACCTCCGGCATTGCAAAAACGACCTGGGAAGATCGGGTTCGCGATCGGGCCGTTCCTGACGGCGGGTGATCAAAGCGGGTAGCTGTGCCGCGCCAGGAGATAGCCGCGCGTCCAGGTGAGCATCGTGTCTCCATCCCGGCGGGAGGGCACGGCGCGGACGAGCCGGCGGCCGGTGCCTTCGAAGAGCCGTGTCAGCAGCACGTGCACGTAGGTGGCGTTGGCCGCCTGGGCCTGCACGAACTCACGCTCGTCGATGCCCGGGAAGTTCGCCGCCGTACCACAGTGGCCGCGAATCACGTCGGCCAGCCGTTCCGGATCCTCGTCGATATCCCAATACTCGGTCGCGTAGTAGACGCCGTCGATGCCCACGAAATCCCCCCGGGCGTGCGCGAGGTCCGGGATGCCCGCCGCGGCGAGCCGATCGCGGACGATCGATTCGTAGGTGGACGAACAGGCCCCGAACTCATAGCGGCCGTCCACCGCAAGGCGATGCACGCCAACCCCGTCGAGCACGTCGCCATGGTCGACAGTTGCGCGGAAGCCGCCGGGAAAGCAGACGGCCGAGCCTTCCGGTCCGAGGCGGCGGCGCATTTCCTTGCGGGCGTCGTCCTGTCCCAGGCCGAGAAAGCTGCGGCACGAGACGGCAAACCGGCGGCCGTTGAGTTCGACGCGGTGCACGTGCGGCACGACGTCGGGATCCTCGTCGGTCGGAAACGTGAGCTGCAGCGACGAGCCACCCACCTCCACGATCCCGACCGGCTGCTGGTCGCCGTCGAACGTGCGGGAGAGCACGTCGTTGAGGTTGATCCAGGTCCAGATACCCTCCTCCTCGCTGCCGCACGTGGTGCGCACCTCCCCGACGGAGAAGCCGTGGCTGCGGATGCCGGCGCGGATCGTGTCGTAGAGGCGGTCGATCGCGGGTCGGCCGTGGAGCCCCTCGGCATACCGCATGCCCGCCGTGGCGAGCAGGTTCACCTCGACCGCGGCTGGCTCGACCCCGAGCCCGACGAGAAACGCACGGGCATGCTCGAGGAGCGGGCTGATGGTCTCCGGCACGACGGTCGCTTGCGTGGCGAGATCGTCCGGTCGGACGAAGTTGTTGATGCCATCTTCCTTGGCCCCCGACGCCATCGTCGGAAACTCCTGCTCGAGAACTTTCTCCACGCGGGCAAGCGCACCCGGCTCGACACGGTAGAGGAAGAGCCGCGTACCGCTGCTGCCGGCGTCGATGACCGCGGTGTGGAACGTCATGGGCGCCTTCGGAGCACGCGGTCACTTCGGCCGCAGGAACCGGAACGGCTGGGCCGGCTTGAACTCGCGGGTTTGTTCGCCGGCGCGGTCGGGCTGGCCGTCGAGTTGGAGCTTCCGCACGCCCGACTCCGGGGCGAAGTCGAGATCGGCGAACTTCACCCATACGACGCTGGGTGAGTAGGTGCTCTCGTAGTAGTAGATCCGGTGCTTCTGGTCGGACACCGTCCGCCAGATCGTGGAGGAGATGTTGGGCTTGTCGGGCGTGGTGATCCCGCGGGGAACTCCGACGTTGCGCATCACGCTAAACACGTCCGCCACGGCCTCCCGCGGGTCGGCCGACTGCCGGCAGGCGTTGATGTAGAACGACGCCCTCGCGAAGCGGTCGGCCGCCCGGTTCGTGCCGGGCAGCATCACGGTGCCCCCGATCTCCTGCCAGTAGCGATTGAGGGCGATCTGCTCGTCGAAGAGCGGCGAGTTGGTCATCACCTGGTATTCGCGGCCATGGTGGATGCGAAGTTTGCCATCGACGTACTCAAAAATCGCCGAGTCTCCCGACGCATCCGAGATTGCCAGGTGCACGAGGCCCGGGCGGCCATTGGGGGCGGTGATCGCCACCACGCGAAACGTCTCTTTGCGGAGTTCGGCCACCGCCTCGGCGACGGTGGCAAACCGATCGAGCACATACTGCGTCCACGCGCAGATCGTGACCGCTGGCCGGGAGTCGTTGGCAGCGGGGTATTCCGACTCTGCAAGGTAGAGCAGGTTTGCGACGAGCCCCTTCTCGTTCATGCCGTCGGCCGTCGCTCCCTCATAGACGCTCGCCACGACGCTCCCATAGAGGCTCTTCCACTCGAGAGCGCCCGCATCGAGGCCGCCGGCGCGGGCCATCCCCCGCGGGAAGATCCAGAGGTTCGTATGCATGTCTTCCTGCCAGTCCATCGACCGGCCGGTGACGGTCTGGCCTGCGGGCCCGAGATAGACCGCGCGGGTGCAGGCCTCTGCCGGGGCCGCGGCGACGATCGCTGCCATCGCCGCGATGGCAATGAGACTGTTCATGAAAGACGGGTGACGACAGAAGCGCATGATCCAGTTTTCCCAATAGCGAGGAGCGGGGCTGTGGGCACGACAACCGCAGGATATCACTCGGACTGACATCTCGGCGATTGCTGCGAGCGCCGGGGCCGGCTCGCGCCATGCTGCTACTCGCGCCCTGCCGGCCACACGAGGCCGCGGGCTCCGGCGAGAATACAGATCCCCAGCACGATCAGCACCCAGGGCAGGAGCCTCCCCGCCAGCCGCCGCATCGTCGTAGCGATCAGGCGATGGTTCACGAGCAGGTTGCCGCCCACGCACCAGAGTCCGGTCATGATGGCGAAAATCACCGCGAACGTCGGAATCGCCCGGAACTGCTCGGTGAAGACGGGCACATAGACGCCGAGATTGTCGCCGCCGTTGGCGGCCGTGACGCCCGCGACCGAGCAGATCTGCGCGACGAGCGATCCTGCCGCCTCCGGCATGCCGTCGTCTTTGTCGGTCAGACCGGGCGGCGCACGCCAGGCCGACCAGAGCCTGTGGAGGCCGAGACCGAGCGGTGCGAACCCCAGGAGTGCCACCCACTCGGGCGGCACCGCCACGGCGCATGCGGCGGCCGCGATGCTCACCGCCACGATGCCGCCGATGCCGAGAAACTTTCCGGCCACCACGGCCCGGCGATCGAGCCGCGGGTCGGCAAAGAACGCCATCGTCAGGAAGACGTCGTCGATGTTCGTCGTCGCGTAGAGCATGATCCCGACGAAGACGGTCTCGAGCATGGCGGGATGTCCAGACGGGGGGTTCGCGGGAAGATGTCTCCGGTAGCCTAGCGGGGTCGAACACCTTCCACCATCGGCCAGGTAGGCGGGGCAGTCTGGGGGGGGCGGTCATGCGACTCGTGGCCGCGAGCCTTCACGGCAACGCAAATGTCGCTTGTCCGGGCCGGCGCCGTTGGATATGAGCCCGGGTCTCTGGTGTCTCATTTTGTCCGCCGAGTGTGCCAGCCACCCATGGTACGAGTCACACCTACGACTGCGTTGCGCCGCCGGACCCTCCCTGGGATCCTGGCCGTGGTGGCCGTCTGCATCGCCGCGGCCGGTTGCATGGGATCCTGGGCGATGCGCGGCACGCGGATTGGATACAACAAAAGCGTGAGCCATACCGCCTCGCAGGAGTTGCTCCTGAACATCGTCCGGATGCGGTATGGCGAGACGCCCACGTTCCTCGACATGCCGAGCGTCGTCAGCCAGACGGAAGCCAGCATGGTCGGCGCCGGGGAGCAGGCCAGGGCCACCCAGGGGCTCGTCGAAGGGGCGTTCAACCTTCGCGACAGGCCGACCATCACCTACGCGCCTCGCTCCGGCGAGGACATGGCTGCCTCACTGATCAAGGCTTTGAAGGCGGAGGCCATCCTCGACATCTCGCCCGGCAACGACACCCGCATGTTCCTGATGACGTTCGTTGACAGCATCAACGGCGTCCGCAATTCGCCCCTCGCCACCTCGCCTGCGAGTCGCGTGCTCGAGGGAAACGACGAGTATCGCCATGCCGTCGAACTGTTCGTGGGCCTGCAGAATCGCGGCGCCGTGAAGATGCGGGTGGCGGAACTCGACGAAAATCCGCACGGCTCGCCGCTCGCCGCCAAGCATCTCATCGCCACCGACCTGCTCGCCGCCGCGGAAAACGACTTCGTCTTCCAGATGGCGGGCGACCAAGCCGTGCTCCTCGAGCGGTCGCGATTCGTCGCCATGGCGGTCAAGCCCGAGGACGTCGCCGCGGCGGACGTGCAGGAACTGACGCAGATCTTTCGGCTGGAGCCGGGCCGGACGGCGTACCGGGTGAAATCACAGGAGGACGACGAAGTCGATCTGAATGCAGAGCCCTCGGCGGGCGAACGGCCGATGGTCGTGGAGGAAATCGCATCGCCATCGGCAGGTGCCGACGGCGAAGGCGTGGAACTGTTGCCCGCCCCGGGGGCCGAGGTCGTGGAGTCGGTCCCCGGACCGACGTCCGGGTCGGCGGACCTGCGCGACGTGATTTCGATCAACGTGCGTTCCGGCTACCAGGTGCTGGCCTTCCTGTCGAAGGGCGTGGACGTGCCGGAAGCGCACGTCCGCCGCGGCGCGGCGCCCCTGTACAAGACGCTCGACGGCCGGCCCTTCGACGGCCGCCAACTCACCAAGGGGTTGTTTCGCGTCTGCGTGCAGAAGCACCGGCCCCTGTGGAGCGACACGGCGGTGTACTACCGCGGCCACTGGTTCTACATCCCGGAAGACGACGTGCAGTCGCGAGTGACGCTGAACTACATCAAGCTCATCATCGACATGCGGTCCGAGGCCGGCGAGACGCAGGTGCTCACGCTGCCGGTCAACTGAAGCAACCATGAACACCTCCCGCGGCAAACCGGTCGCTCGTCCGCACTGGACCGTGCTCGTCACGGCCGTCGTTGCGTGCTGCGTCGCCGCGACGGGTTGCATGGGATCCTGGGCGATCCGGGGCACGCGGATTCACTACAACCAGAGCTACAGCGACACCGCTTCCAAGGAGATGCTGCTCAACATCGTGCGGATGCGGTATGGCGAGGCCCCCTCCTTTCTCGATCTCCCGACCATCAACATCCTGACGGAGGCGAGTACCAGGGGGTTTGGCGGACAGCCGCCTGCAGACGATTTGTTCGGTGGAATCTTTACGCTCCGAGACGAGCCCACGCTCGCCTACCAGCCACGCAGCGGTGACAACCTCGCGAAGTCGCTGACGATAGCCTTCAAGGCGGAACTGCTTCTCGACGTCGCGCCGGGGCAGGATACCACCACGTTTCTGCGGGCCTTCGTGGACAGCATCAATGGCGTCCGCAACTCGCCCACCGCGACGTCGCCCGGCAGCCGGATCATCGAGCCCAACGACGACTATCGTTATGCGATCGACCTGGTCGAGAGCGTGCAGGCCCGTGGCGCCTTGCGGGCGCGGGTCGCCAAACGCGACGTGGAGGCCCACGGCCGGGTGCCGGCCAAGGAACTGCCGGGGGGGGGCAAGGTGCCCGGTGTCGGCATGGTCGCCGCCGCCAAAAAGGGATACTTCTACGAGGTGGCCGGAGAAGAGGTCACGCTCCTGAAGGAGTCCCGGCTGCTGGCCCTCACCGTCCAGCCTGAAGCGTTGGAAGCGGCGGATTTCCAAGAGCTCGTGCGGCTCTTCCGGCTGGAGCCGGGGCGAACCGTCTACACGGTCAGGTCGCAGGAGAACGACGAGATCGATTACCTGACCGAATCGACCGGTGGTGCGCCGTTCGGAGAGCTCAGCGACACGATCACGATGAACGTGCGAAGCGGCTACCAGGTGCTCGCCTTCCTGTCGAAGGGGGTCGACGTGCCGGAAAAGCATCTCCGCCACGGTACCGCGTGCACGTTCAAGGGGCCCGACGGCCGGCCCTTCGACGCCCGCCAGATCACCCGCGGTCTGTTTCGGGTGTGCGTGCAGAAGCACCGTCCGTGGCGGAGCGACGTGGCGGTCCACTATCGCGGCCACTGGTTCTACATCGCGGAGGATGACGTGCAGTCGCGCTCGACGCTCAACCTCGTCAAGCTCGCGATCGATATCCAGTCGCAGGCGGGCGCTGCAGGGCCGGTCCTCACGCTCCCGCTGAACTGACGCGCTGCCGGGCGATTGGCATCTCCATGCCCCGCGGGATACGCTTGGCTCGAAGGTGCGGCATGCTGGCCGTGGGGCTCGGCCCGGAAAGGATGCCTCAGGAGACAGCGCGATGAAATCCACCACCGCCGCCACGATCGCAGCCGACACCCCCTTCGTCGATCGCCTCACGACCGTGCGCCGCGACATCCACCGCCATCCCGAGACCGCCTTCGAGGAAAGCCGCACGAGCGACTTGGTCGCCGCCTTCCTGACGAACCTCGGCATCGAGGTCCACCGTGGCCTCGCCAAGACGGGGGTCGTCGGCACGCTGCGGGGCAAGCGGGAGGGATCCCGCCGCATCGGTCTGCGGGCCGACATGGACGCGCTCTTCATCAAGGAGGCAACGGGCCACGCCTGGGCGTCGAACGTCGAGGGCAAGATGCATGCCTGCGGACACGACGGGCACACCACGATGCTGCTCGGAGCGGCCGAGAAACTGGCCAAGGATCCCGACTTCGCGGGCACCGTGCACTTCATCTTCCAGCCGGCCGAGGAGGGCCTCGGCGGCGGCCGCGTCATGATCGAAGAAGGGCTGTTCGAGCGGTTCCCGTGCGATGCCGTCTACGGCGTCCACAACGGCCCGAAGATTCCCCTGGGCAAGGTCGTCACCCGGCCAGGCCCGATGGCCGCCGCCGGAGATACCTGGGAAGCCGTCTTCGAAGGCACCGGCGGCCACGGCTCCATGCCGCAGGCCGGCACCGATCCCACGGTGGCAGCGGCACAGTTCATCGTTGGCCTGTCCTCGATCATCTCCCGCAACCTGTCGGCCAGCGATACGGCCGTGCTCAGTGTCGGCCACATCCAGGCGGGCGACTACAACAGCCCGAACATCATTCCCGCCAAGGTGGTCGTCCGCGGCACGGCCCGCAGCTACACGCCACAGGTGCGAGACACGTTCGAGCGCCGGCTCGGCGAACTCGCCACCGGGTGCGCGACTGCCAGCGGCGGTACGGCTCGGCTGATCTACACCCGCCGCTACCCGCCCCTGGTCAACGCCCCGGAGAAGACGGCCCTCGCGGTGAAGGCCGCCGCCGCCGCGGTGGGCCCGGAGAACGTGCAGGGCAACTCCGAGCCGCTCGCGTTCAGCGAGGATTTTTCCTTCATGCTCGAGAAGGTGCCAGGCGCCTACGTGGCGATCGGCAACGGCGACGCCCCGGACGCGCATTTCGTGCACACCCCGGAATACGACTTCAACGACGCGATGATCCCGTTCGGCGTGGCGTACTGGATCAACGTCGTGGCCGCGGAACTGGGCGGCACCGAGGCCTGACGCCTACGTCGGCCGGCCGCCGAGCGCCGCGAGCCGCTCCTCGGCCCGGCGTCGCACGCTCTTGATGGCCGATTCGAGGGCGAACGAGCTGCGGGTGTCCTTGTCGTCGAACCACGTGGCGTCCGCCAACGCCGCGATCTTGTCGGCCCGCGTGAGGATGTCCCGCAGTTCCTCGGGATCCTTCGTCCCCTTCACCCGCAGGTCGAAGTCCCGCAGCGACGTGTAGAAGTAGTCGAGGTGCGTCTCCGAATTGAAGGATCGGATGCTCTTGAGCTTTTTGAGGAGCGGATTGACGAACAGAAAGAATGCCGCCAGGTAGACCCAGACCTGATCCAGCAGCGTGGCCAACCAGAGCGGCAGCGCGTCGAAGTAGCCCGGCACGCCGCTGCTGTAAAACCGCCTGGCCACGGAACTTGAAGGAAACGAGTTGTCGCCATGCCGGGGGAAGTCGCGGCACTCGACGAAAAATGAATCGTCGTTGAACGCCGCTTCGCGGGCGGCGATCAAGAGCGCCCATTGCACGGCCGGGTGGGTGCCCTTCTCCACGAGCAGATTGATGGGCGCGGCGAGGAGGGTGATGTCGCGATCGGGCCGAATCTGATCGAGGTCGATCGAGCCCTTGGGAACGACCACCTTCTGCAGAAACGGCAGTTTCTTCGTGTAGGCGTCGGCGAGCGTGAAGTCGTGGAGTCGCAGACCCGGGTCCGCCAGGAGCTTTTGCGTCGTCTCGGATTCGAACGCATCGACCAGGAACATCGCGTCGATCTCGCCGGCGATGAGTTTCGTCGCCGCCTCGGCGTGGGGAAGTTGAACCCAGTCGCCGCAGGGCCGGCCTGCCCGGCGGTTGAGCCCTTCCACGACGCGGAACAGGCGGTTCGTGACCGACCCCTCTTGCCCGATCGCGATCGTCTTTCCCTCGAGCGCTGCGCAGGGGTCGCCATTCACCAGGGCGGGGCCGCGATGGAAGAGCATGATCGTGGCGAGGCCGACGCTGCCGAGCGACTCGAGCGACGGGTCGTCCTTCGCGGTGAACGTCCCCGCCGTCATGAAGCTGACGCCGATGTCCGAGCGGTCATCCCCGAGTTTTTCGAAGCCTTCGACCTGCCCGGAGGTCGGCACGAGCTTGAGTTCCAGCCCCTGTTCTGCGACCCCGGCCGCCAGCCCCCGCGACAGCCGGTCGTACGCCGACCCGTCCTGGCCGCTGGCGATGGTGGTCGCGCGCGGCGGAATGGGGCGGAGCGCGACGGCCAGAATCACGAGGCCGATCAGCGCCAGAAGCAGCGGCACCCGCTTGTGGCGGATGATCCGCAGCCACCCCTGCACTTCGTGCTCGAGGTCGCGGCGGGTGTTGTTCAGCTTGTCGCGAATGGTGTCGAGGATCGGTGCCATGGTCGGGGTGCGGGCGTTCCCTGGAGGCGATGGATTCGGCTACTGTACCGCCGGCTTCACGAACGAGTCGAGCCATGGCTCGAGGTCGAGTGTCGCCTGGACGAACGACGCCCGGTGGTCGGCCCGCTCGCCGGCTGAGAAGAATTCCACTCGTCTTCCGCCGAGCAGCTGGTCGAACTCGACCACCATCCGCGAGACCTCCGCGGGAATCGCTTCGTCGGTACCGCCCGCGTAGGCCCGCAGCGGCGTCTTGATCCGCCAGCGGTAGGCCCCGGTGAGTTCAAGCGTCTCCCAGAAGCGGCCGCGGCCGGTCGCGGCCGTCGCCACGAACTCGGGCTGCAGCATCTCCGGCGCGGTCGCCGGCAGCCCGCCATTGAACGTTGGCCAATCGAGGTCGCCCTCGTAGAACCGCCGAGACGCGCCGAGGTGCTCGGGCCGGATCGCCGACGCCGCAAACCCAGGCATGCGACCATACTCCTCGTAGGCCCAGATCATGTTGCTGATGCAGCCCTTGATCCAGGCGGCATCCTCGCGCCGGGGGTTGGCCAGCGGCCGGCGAAAGGCGGCGGCCGGATCGACCGGCGCGCTCACCGTCGCGGCGGCCGTCACCGGGAGCTCCAGGGCCTCGAGCCGCCGGAGAAACTGCATCGTCGACCAGCCTCCCTGCGACCAGCCGTAGAGAAAGGTCTGCGGCGTCCTCTGGCCCAGGGCCGCGAGCACCTCGCCGGAGGCGCGGAAGTGGTCGAGCATCGCCTGCACGGTGCCCTCCGGCACGATGAAGCTGTTGGGCGCCCGCCGGCCGCTCGGACCGACCCGCGATGCGCCGAGGCCGAAGTAGTCGGCCCCGATCACGACATAGCCCTGCGCGGCGAAGGCCGCCAGCATGAGCCGCGTTTCGAACGAGTTGTCGGGCCGCGACGGCACCTCGTCCAGCCCGAAGACGGTGCCATGCTGGTAGCTCAAGAGCGGATGCGATGTCTCGCCATCGTCCGGGATCGCCAGGAGGCCGCCGCTCATGGTCGGCTCGTTGTTCCATTCAGGAATCACGGAGTCGAACTGGACTTCGTAGAGCGCGACGGCGTGCCGCGGCGGGGCGAACGAGCCCTTGAAGTCGCCCCGCTTCATCGTTGAGCCGGCCAGGAAGGCGTCCAGGTCCGTCTCTATGATCGCGGCCAGCCGTGCCTTGTCGTAGACACCGATCTTGCGATAGCGAACGCTCGACTTGACGGGAGTGAAAGCCTCCTCGCTCCGGCTGGGGCGGGCGGCGGACGCCGCGGCCGCCAAGATGAGTCCCACGGCGAGCAGACGGCGTGCAGCAAGGGTCATCGATCGGCCCTGACGAGGATAGTTGAAGCCCAAGAATTTGGAGAGTATCACACCATCATGCCACGCGAAAAAAGCAAGCCTGCTCACGCCCGCCGGTCACCGTCTCCCCGTCGCCGGGCCGTTGAGGTGATCGAGGGTCCGATCGCACGCGACCGCACGCTCGGCAAGGCGGCGACCTGGGTCATCGCGGGTGAGGTGCGAGTGCGCCGCGGCGTCACGCTGAAGATTGCCGACGGCGCGACGCTCCTGATCGCCAACGGCGTGCTGCCGAAGAGCCGGCTGCGCCGTGCGGCGCTGATCTTCGAATCCGGCTCCGCGCTCGTCGCCGGTCGAGTCACCGTGCGGGCCTGCGACGCGGAACACCGTCCGGTCAGGGCGGCCGACAACGGCGGCCTCTGGTTCCTGGGCACGTTTGCGGCCGGAAGCAAGGACGGTATCAGCGTGAAGAAGAGCCGCGGCGGCGAGCCATCGTCGTTTCGGGCGCGGTCGATCACCGCCTCGCATCTGGGCCGCCGCGACACCTACCGCAGTTCCAAGACGGGCAAGGAACTCGACATCGGCGACGACATCGACGGCCTTTCGCTCGTCGGCGTGGGGCCGGACGAGTGGCGGGTGCGGGAGGTGCGCAGCCTGCATTCGGCCGACGACGGGTTCGATGTCACCAACTCTCACGTCCGGCTGGATCGGCTGGAGGTGCGGCACCCTGCCGAGGATGGCCTCAACGTGTCGAGCAGCCGGGTCGAGATCCGTCGTAGCCTCATGCTCGACGTGCCGAAGTCACGCGAAGCCGACCGCAACCTTTTCGATCTCGAGACCGACGACGGCGGCTCCTTCGTGGAACTGCCGAAGGGCTGCTGGGTGCGGGTGCGGGGCGTGTTCGGCGACCAGCTCGCACTCTCCTCCCCCGACATGCCGCGGCCGAATACCGCCGCCGACAACGAGCGGCCGTATGCCTACTCGGGCCGGCTGGCATCCGACGCGGTGATTCACTCTCTCACGGCCGACTGACGGCACGCCGTGGGGCCGACGAGAGGAACTCCCTTCCTACTTTTTGAGGTATTCGGCCAGCGTGTCGGTGTGGTGGCCGATCACCTTCCACTGCCCATCCTCCTTCCGGAATGTGGTCGTCGCCCGGATCGACACGGGCTGCGTCTTGCCGGCGAAAACGTGTTCGCCCTTTTCATGGTAGTAGACAACCGCCAACGTCTGCCCGGCAACAACGTGCACTTTGTCGGGATCGACCTTGCCCGCGAGTTTCTTAGCTGCTTGCCTGTCCCAATACTGCTCGATCTGTGGCCAGCCGTGCAGCATGCCGCCCGCAGGGCCCATGTAGGTCACGTCATCAGCATGAGACCATACGGCTTTCATCGCCGCTGCATCACCCGTGAACAGTTTGTTGAGCGCCTCGTGATACGCGGCCAGAGCTGCCTTGATCCCCTGCGTGTCGGGCTCGGCCGCATGCAGCGGAGGTGCAATCATCAGAGACGTCGCCGTAGATACGACCAGAACTGACAGGATTGGGTAACGCATCGTCTATCCTCGCAGGAAAACGGTTATGGGACGTGTGGTGGTCTCAAACGCGGAAACGCGAGAGTCGTACCAGCGCGGCTTGCGATCCGTCTATCCGGGTTGTCTCGGTCGTCCGGACTTGGGAGAGGCCGGGTGAAGGTGCTGGGCAGCAAAGTCGATCGAACCGCGACGATGGCGTCTTGGTGCCGGCTGCCGACGCCCCGCCGGCACCTTACCGCCGGCGGCCCGCAGGCGAAGTCGCCGGCTTAAGACAGTCGCCCGCCCTGCCGATCACTCAAGTCCATCTGGTCGCACTTGCCAAGCGGGTGCAACGCCGCGTGATCCGCTGGTTCAGGCTCAGCCACCTGCTCGACATGCCGAAATGCCGTTGACCGGGCTATCCTTCAACCGACCGCTCAAGCCATTGAGCGACGACCGACGGCTGGCGAGGGTCAGTATTGGATCGCGATGCCGGCGTCGGAGAAGAAGGGCGCGGCCTCGTCGGTCAGCCCCCAGCCCACGCGCAGGCCTATTTCGACGTTGCGCGTGATGCTGAAGTGGGTGCCGGGGCTGAAGAAGGGCCGCTGCGTGTCCTCGACGAGCCCCTGCGTGTACGAGCCGAACCACTCGGCATGCACCTCGAACCGCTCCGTCACGGGCACCCGCAGGACGACCGACGGGCTCCAGCGGCTGAACCAATCGGTCGCACCCTCGGAGTAGGCATAGCGGATCGCGCCGTCGAGCCGCCAATCGCCACCGAGGTCCCAGCCGGCGACGAGCGTCGCGACCGGAACGGTGCCGAAGACGTCGCCGTAGGTCGGCGTGGCCGCCTCCATGATGAAGCAACTGTCGGGCAGCCAGCCGTCTTGGTGTGATGTCCCCAGCTTGAAGCCGTAAAGAATGCTCGACTCGTAGAGCGTGCTGCCGTCGAGCGTCCCCTCCCCCACTTCCACGCTCGTCACGACGTTGCCCTGCGAACCGATGCCGTAGTTCACCCCGAATCGCCACTCCAGCCACTCGTTCACCCCCTGGCGGACGAGGAGCTCGGGGTAGTTGTTCGTGGGGAGCCCCGTCTGGTTGTCGATGAACACGTAGGAGCCCTCCACGAGCCCGCGGCTCGCGTCGACACAGTAGGCGGACGGGGTGAACGCGTCTCGATCGGCATCGAGTTCGAAGGCGGCCGCGTCACCATGGCCCCGCATGGCCACGATCGCGACGGCCGCAGCGGCGACGAGACGGGCACAGGGATGCTGGGGCTGGCGGCGCACGGCGTGCCTCGACGTCCACGCGGACGAAATGCTCTGGAAGTCGGTCCTCGCGGTGGTCGGTGGGCAGATTTTTCCACGGAATCCTCACGGCTTGTCCCGCTTGCCCCCTCCGCGGTTCGACGGCTGGCCGTTCGTGGGTCTGACGGTACACAGCGGATTGGCGCTGTGGCCCCAGGTGCCATACCATCTCACCGATTCGGTCACTCCGACCGGGAATAGTTACCTCACCCGACGAGGCATGCGATGGCGAAGGCTGCGAAGAAGACCACCCGGAAGGCGGCAACCAAGACCCTTTCCCACCAGAAGCGGACGGCCAAGGCCATCGCTTCGGCGATCGCCAAGGCGCGAAAGGCCGCGGGCAAACGCGGCGGTGACGATGCCGACATCCACGTGCACGTCGGCGATGTCGTGATGATGGGTTTCGACGAGGCGGTCGATGCCGAAGAGTGGGGTGCACGGGAAACCAACAACGAGCTTGGCGCCGCGAAGGGCCGCCGTGGCCGGTCCGGCCGCAACGCCGACCCGCAGGATGAGAAGAATCGCAAGGTGCACCGCACGATCACGCTCCGCAAGGGCGCGATGAAGCTCCAGGCCGTGGAGAAGTCGCAGCCCGTCAAAAAGAAGAAGGCTGCGAAGAAGGCCCAGAAGAAGAAGGCCCGCCGCCGCTAGGCCGCGGAAAGCTGGGCAAGCCTTGCCGGTAGTTTCGTTCAGGACGGCTACGGGGTTCGGATTCCGCCGATAACAGCGGTAGTAGGGCTGGCCACGGGGGCCGCCTCGCGAGGACGACCCGTCCATGCCTCGGCACAGTTCCTGGATTCTCTGCGCGGTCGTCGTACTGGTGGCGATGCCGCCCCCGGCTTCCGCCCGCGCCGACATCTCGCCACCGCAAGACGTCTTCGAACTCCGGGCCCGCGATCCGCAGCAGGCTGTGCAGACTGCGGAGCGTCTGTTGTTCCCACGCTGGCAGGAGGAGCGACGAGCGTCGCTCTACGGTTGGGTCGATTGCGGCATCGGCGGCAACACGCTCGGGAGCGACTTCAACGGCCCCATCGGCCTCCAAGACCGCAACCTGCAGGCGATGATGAACCAGCTTTACCTCGTGGGCGAACGACTCATCGACGTGGAGTCGGACGACTGGCAGTGGGGAGCACGGGTCGATCTGTTCTATGGCACCGACGGCTGGCAGACAAACTCGCGCGGGCTCGACGCCTATCAGTTCAACCAATTCGACAACTTCGGCGTTCCCCGCTGGGGCTCGAGCCGCTACTACAGCCTCGTGATGCCGCAACTCTACGGCGAGATCGCCCGCGGCGATGTCTCGGTGCTCGTCGGCCACTTCTACACGCCGCTCGGCTACGAGACCGTGCCGGCCGTGGGCAATTTCTTCTACACGCACTCCTACGCGTTCATGTACGGCACGCCGAACACGCACACGGGCGTTCTCGTCTACTGGCAGCCCGACGACCGCATCCGGATCGGAAGCGGCGTGACCAATGGCTGGGATAATTTCTCCGACGGCGTGCCCGCCGCCACCAACCCTGACTATCCCGGCGCGGCAAGCAACCTCGCCTACCTCGGCAGCCTCACGCTGGCCTCGGAGGATGGCGGCCAGTTGCTCACGGTGGCGATCTCCACGGGCAACGAATACACGCCGGTGATCGATCCAGCCGGTATTTCAAATGGCGTGCTCGTGGGCAATCGCTCGATGATCACGGCGTATTGGCAGAACGAACTCGCCGAACGGTTGACCTCCGTCACGGAGGGGCACGCGGCCTGGCAGTTCAACGCCGATACGGGGCTCGAGAACCGCGGCCAGTTGGGTGGGCTCGCACAGTGGTATGGAATTTCCCAGTATGTCTATCGCGGTCTCACCGACACGCTCTCCGCCGGTGTGCGGCTCGAGTGGTATCGCGACAACAACGGGTTTCGCACCGCCTACCCCGCCCGTAATGCGGCCACGAACACGCAGCCCGTCGCCAACGGGTTCGCCGGCAACCTGTGGGCAGCGACGTTCGGATGCAACTGGACGCCCACGGCCAACTGGATCATCCGCCCCGAAGTGCGCTACGACTGGTACACGCCGTCGGCCTACGGCAGCGGCGCCCTCCCCTTTGGCCCAATCGCGAAGCGTCCCGACGGCCTCGTCACCGGCAATGCTTTCGGCCAGTGGTACCTCGGCTGCGACGCGATTTTTCAGTTTTAGCCGGCAGTGCAACCGGGTTGGGGGCGTTTTCTAGTTTGGTCTGAGGTTCTTGGTCCTCCTCAAAGATCAAACGAGAGAACCGCAGGCGGTCGAGGTGCTCTGCCACGCATGGGCGCACGCGCTGGCCTGGAACTTTGTCATCGACCGGCCTCTCAACGCGCCCGATACAGACCCCATCGCCTTTGAGCGGGCGTGCCACGACGAGGCGTGGTGCTGCGCCTGTTCCCGGGTTTAGCGGGCCTACCTAGACGTCATCCGGGCGGCGGCCTGACGGCGGTTCCGATGGCGGCCAAAACTGTTAGGCAAAGTGTTAGGCGCAGGCGTTTCGGCGCAGAAATCCCGCGCCGAGCGACACGCGCCGTTCCCGGAGAATTCGCACAATCGCGATACGAGCGCGACTTGACTGCAGGTTCTATTCGCACTCAAAATCCGTTGCCCGCAAGGGCGTGTGGGTTCAAGTCCCACCTCCGGCACCTTGTTTTCCAGGGGCTTGTGGTCCGCGGGAGATTGGCCGCTCCCGAGGACAAAGTCGCGAACCCAAACCAAACCCAAATTCGGTGGGTTCAGGAAACGGATTGGCGACTTCGGCTGACGGGATCAGGCCACGCCTTGGCCGTCGCCAGCGGCATCGTCCTCCAGAATCTTGTTCGCCAATCTTTGACGCTGGAGCGGCGGCAACTTCTCAGCCCGGGGTTCCAGGTGCCGTTCAGCCAGACGCGCCGCATGACAAACATCGGCCGTCGACCTCACAGCCTCATCGCGGCTGATTCAGAGGTCGCCCCCATGCTCGTTGCTCGAGAACCTCTTCGACGTGCCAGAGTCGATACTGCCTACAGGTGTCGCCTCGATTCCACCCGGTCAACAGCGACTTGCCATCCGGGCTGAACTCGAGCGTCGTGGGGCTCACGTCGGGAAGCATTCCGACGAAATCAACGAAGCGGCCGTTGTCCGTACGCAAAAACCGGACACGCACGTCGTTCGAGGGGAACGATCCGTTCCGAGCGAGTTCGCTGGGCGAATGCCTTTCTGGAACAGCGAGCAAATCCCCATCGGGGCTCAGGCACCCAGTGGCTTCCCAGCGTGAGCCGAACCGCTCCCCCGACAGGCAAATCTTCCACAGCGCCGCGCGAGTCTTCCAGCCCGCCTTCAAGACGTGCAAATCCAACTGCATCTGTTCGTCCCGCGGGTTCCCGTGCAACATGGCCATGATGCGACCATCGAACGACAGCGACACCTGCATCGGCCAGTGATCTGCCGGCCCACCTTGAGGCGGGTGCAAAGTCCAGACAGGGGCAGCACACTCGACCGATTCGCCGTGAGTGTCTACGCGGAAGACATGGACCCCGTATTTGGCCACTCCGTCGGTTGGGCCGAACAGGCCGAACAGCCACGCCAGCCACCCGCGATCCCCCGAGATCACGGTTGGCCCCGCGATGCTTTTCGGGAATCGCACCATCTCCAGTCGGCGCATGGATCGAGGACGGCTCGCGTCATGCAGTTCCACGCCGTGAAAGGAGCCGTCCTCGCCACACAGCAGCAGGTGCCGCCCGTCACGCGGGAAAAACGGCTCGGAGCCGCGAAGCCCGGCGGAGAAACTTCGCTCCTCGTCGGCCCGGGCTCCGGCCAACGATCCGTGGACGACTGATAGGGCTGCGAGGAGGAACGCCAGCCTGACACCACAAGGCATCAACGACCACAACGCAACGCTGAAACCGTGAGGACGCAGCACACTCTCAACGCCGAGCCGGCACCAGCGCGACCCGTGATTGAATTGATCGCGTATGCGGCGCATCTGCTCGACGGCGGTCTCCGGCTGCCGGTGGGAGCGGTCACCGCGTGCGGGGATGCGCGGCGGGACATGCCGACGTCGCGAACGCTCCTCATGCGTGCCGTCACCGGTGACCGTAACGTCCCGCCAGGATTCCCTCGAACGAAAGATCTTCGTCGAGCGTCGGCCAGTGCAGACCAAAGGGAGAGATGTCGATTCGGCCCACGTCTTCCTCGGCGGCAGATTCCAGTCGCGGGTTGCCCTTGGTGGGAAAACTCACTTCATAGCCGCTGGCGAACCTGACAAAGATCATGCCTCCCTGATGCCATGCTTGCAGGGCACGGTCAGCCAAGATGGTCGGCCCATTTCCGTTTGATGAGTTCGATGTTGTCATGGATGAGATTCTCCGCTCGCGAGAGCTCTTTGACATTCAATGCGACTGATTCACGCAGTTCTACCTGGGGCTCGACAACGAATACTGCTTCACCTCCACCCCGGCGAACATGGACGTGGATCGGAGGATGGTCGTTGCTGTAGAAGAAAAATGAGTAGCCATCTTGTTCGAAAATCTTTGGCATCTTCCAAGTTTACCCGCCGCTTGGCCTCGCGGTGGTGAGCGGTCTGTCCGCGGTCTCCGCGCCGCTCTTTACCGTGGCCTGACTGCTGGCGGGGCGACGGTCGGCTGCCAACAGAGCCTGACGACCCACTGAACAGGGAACCGGCCCCGTCACCGTTCCGACAAGCCCCGGGCGGAAACCCGGGGACACCAGGCATGAAAACCACCCGGTCATCCATGCCGCACGCTGCCGCGGCTTCGCGTAAACCATGCTCCGTGGCGGGCGGGATTCATTCCGCGGCCGCGGGCGGCGAATCGATCCGCAGCATCGGCTTCAAGGCCCGATAGGTGCTCGGGCCGATGCCGTCCACCTCGAGGAGGTCGGTGAGCCGCCGGTAGGGCCGCCGCTCGATGATCCGGTTGGCGAGCGTCTCGCCCACGTGCGGCAGCCGCATCAGGTCCGCCCGCGAGGCCGAGTTGATCTCGACGACGAAGCCCGGC
>Ga0315902_10005449_pt1 | contig 17970 bp, 11 predicted proteins | sample LakEriMetagenome_9_FD_203523 | JGI IMG/M metagenome (GOLD analysis project Ga0315902, IMG submission 203523) | Freshwater fungal communities from buoy surface, Lake Erie, Ohio, United States - Buoy 12 MA117 | ecosystem: Environmental > Aquatic > Freshwater > Lake > Lake biofilm | place: USA... | reverse complement strand
TTTCAAGAGGCTGTTGAAGGGTAGGGTAACTTTGGAGAGCTGGTTGTTTATTTCTAAACACAGAGGACACGGAGGGCACAGAGAAAAGCAAGGGGGAGAAGGATATCGAATGAAACCCATCTCTGTGTTCTCAAGCCCCTCTGTGGTTAAATATTTACTTAAAACACAGAGAGCACAGAGGGCACAGAGGGAAGCAAGGATGAGAAGAATATGGCATGAAACCCATCTCTGTGTTCTCAAGCCCTTCTGTGGTTAAATATTTACTTAAAACACAGAGAGCACAGAGGGCACAGAGGGAAGCAAGGGTGAGAAGAACATAGAATGAAGCCCATCTCTGTGTTCTCAAGCCCCTCTGTGGTTATTTTTTTTATAACACAGAGAGCACAGAGGGTACGGAGGGCACGGAGGGCATCTCATTATGGAAAACTTCGATAATAACTACCCAACGCGAACCGCCAACATTGAATGATGCTGCACACATTTGGAATATGATTTCCGAATACGAATCGCTCAAACCCTACAATACGTTTGGTGTAAGCGCTCAGGCGCGTTACTTCGCATCGTTTGGTTCCGTGGAACAACTACGCGAACTTCTCGCACACCCTACCGTTAAGCAAAATCAGCGCCTTGTCCTGGGCGGCGGAAGCAACATGCTTTTTGTACGCAACTTCGGTGGTATCGTGTTGAAAAACGAACTCAAAGGAATCGAAACCGTAGCTGAAGACGAACATCATTACTACGTGAAAAGTTCAGCGGGCGAAGTATGGCATGAACTTGTGATGCATTGCATTCGTTCCAACTATGCCGGAATCGAAAACTTAGCTCTCATACCGGGTTGCGTAGGTGCGAGCCCCATGCAGAATATTGGCGCCTATGGCGTCGAAATCAAAGATGTGTTTCATGAGCTGGAGGCGATGCAAATTGAAGACGGCAGCATGCGGACTTTCAGTCTGAATGAATGCAATTTCGGCTATCGCGAAAGTATTTTCAAGCGCGGAGAAAAAGACCGCTGGGTAATTACCTCCGTGACCTTCCGATTGAATAAACGCGCCGTATTACACACCTCCTACGGCGCCATTGAAGAAGAGCTCGACTCCTTTCATCTCGATAACATTACTATCAAAGATGTAGCCCGCGCCGTCATCAACATTCGATCATCGAAACTACCCGATCCGAAGAAAATTGGCAATGCAGGAAGCTTCTTCAAAAACCCGGTAGTTCCCATGTCTGTGTATCGATCCATCCTTGAGCATCACAACAATGCTCCAAGCTTCCCGATAGACGAAGACCATGTGAAAGTGCCCGCGGGATGGCTCATTGAGCGTGCAGGTTGGAAAGGAAAAAACTTAGGGAATTATGGCGTCCACGACAAACAAGCGCTGGTACTTGTTAATTATGGCGGGGCAACAGGAAGTCAGATTTACGACTTGAGCACTTCCATTATTGAGGATGTAAAGCAAAAGTTCGGTATCGAGCTCGAGCGCGAAGTCAATATCATTCAATAAACCATCAGAATTTAGCGCAAGGCATGATGCGAATTTTCTTTGCGCGCTGATTGTGCTTGGTTGTCCATTGATACACGAGCGATATTTCGTGAGATCCTGCACTACTAGCAATACCCAAAGACGAAACGGTAATATCATAGCTGTACCCTACTCGATAATTGCCGGCTTGGAAGCCGAGCAAAAATGCCAGCGCATCATGGTTGAAGTAGCCATAGGTATTGCCCTTCATTGGCAAGCCGCGATACCACATACCCAAAATCATGGGTGAGAACTCATAGTAAAATCCAAGATCGAGTTGATCAAATTGCTGCTGTGCCATGTAATTGGCCGCCACCACCATGTAATGATCCAGCTTTCGCAGTGAATTACCTTTTAAACGGATGCGATAACCGCCGTGTACTGATAGTTTGCGCGCCAGAGGTGTTTTCTGTGTGTCGTACAAAGAAACATCGGGAGCATTGTTATGGAAAGCCGATACTCCTAGCCACAGTTTAGGACTATACAGCAGCATACCCGCACCCATATCAAAATAATTCACAGGTCGAACGGTGCCCGCTTCGAGTGAAGGCACGTCACCCTCGCGAATTAGTTGATCGTAAAAAGTCAACTTTTCAAAATCAATGGCCTTTTGACCGTAACCCAATTGCAAAGATGGTCGGAAGAACAAATTGCGCTTGATACGAGCCTCGTATGCATATTGGAGAGCAACGGTTGAACTGCGCAATGCACCCGAACCGGCTTGATCGTAGCTAACCAACATACCAATGCCGCTATTTATGTTGGGCATAAACTGGTCGAACGTGATATTGCCGGCATTAAAACCACCCGGAATGGCCGACCATTGGTTACGGTATTGCATTCCGATTCGGCTCTGTACCGAGGCCCCGGCAAAGGATGGACTCACCGCCGTAGGCATAGCATAAAACTGAGTAAACTGCTGATCCTGAGCCCAAGTGCCCATGGCCAGAAGCCACAATAGCGCTATGTTCAGGATACGAATTGTCATGATTTAGGCAGTAACTGGTTTTATTATTTAGTTCTTGTACGCTCATTTAACGATTACGGTTACATCTCCGGCCTGCTCATATTTCTGACCGTTCACAAAACGCGCCTCTACCTTCCATACATAAACATCTTGCTTCACCAATTGACCGCGATAGTATCCATCCCAACCCTTGGCAACATCACCACTTTCGTAAATCAATTCACCCCATTTATTGAAAATCTTCAAATTGTATTCATCTACTCCTTTGTGAATTGGGAAGAATACATCGTTGTCGAGGCTGTGGATATTGTAGAAGCCACCGCTGCTTTCAACCACATTCGGCGAAAATGCATTCGGGAATTCAATCATACCAATGTCGTTGGCATGCACCAAACTTGGTATAGTAAGCGTATCTGAACAACCATTTTCATTTACAGCAATCAGCGTCACATCATACTCACCCTGTTCCTGGTAGTAGTGCAATGGGTTCTCTTCAGTCGACGTCTCACCATCACCAAATTCCCATACATACGATGTAGCATTGGCGGAAAGGTTCAAACAATACACAGGCTCACCGGGAACACTAACCTCATTCGGTGTTACTGCGAAAGAAGCTGTAGCGTTTGCATACACATAAATAATTTGCTCCTGTGTCATGACATCGCTGCTACCATCAGGGCCAACTACAGTCAACGTAACCGAATAAATACCCGGCTGATAGTACGTGTACATTGGGTTGTTGGCAGTTGACTGATTTCCATCACCAAATGACCAAGTTGATACAACAGCATTCTCACTGAGGTTAGTAAACTGAACAGTCAGTGGTACACAACCTTGCGCAGGACCTTCGAAATTGGCTACAGCAGCCGGAGGAAGAATCTCGATGATACGGTAAGTAGTGTCGCTGCAAGAACCATTGCTTACAATCAATTGAATGTTGTATTCACCCCACTGCTCGTAGGTATATGAACCCGGATGCATATCATACAAGAATGAACCATCGTTCATGTTCCAAGTTGCACCAAGCTCACCACCAACGGTTGTATTGGTAATCTCGATAGTTGCATTTGGCCATGCCTGTGTTTGAGGAGTTACTTCAAAGCCGGCAATCGGATTAGCAAACACGGTTACGTTGCGAGTAATGGTGTCCGAACATCCATAGTTATCATACAGCACGAGCGTAACCGCGTAGGTAGTGTCGTTGGTTCCCCAGTTGAAGAATGTGTGCTGCGGCTCGTAAGCATTGGTTAAGTCACCATCACCAAAGCTCCAAGAAACGCTCGACCCACCATCACTGATGTTGTCGAAGTAAACCTCCAGTGGAGAACATCCTTGCTGAATCGCATTGAAGTCCGCTTCAATTTCAGGAGCCACATCCAACGTCAACTGATCACTGCTCATGCAACCATAATCAGTGAACGCTTGAAGAGTAATGTAGAACGTAAACACATCGTTCGAAATGTTGATGTACTCTACTTCATGATATTCCGCAGCGGTTGTAGAAGTTTGACCGGTGCCATACATCCAGTTGTAACTGTCAGCACCGATAGATCCATTGAAAAACACTGCTGTCGCAGGATAGCAACCCATTACAGTATCGATTTGTGCAATCGCCTGTGGCGTGTGCATTACATGAATGGTTTGAGAAATAGTATCTGAGCAACCGTAAACATTCGTCGCAATCAACTCTGCCTCTACATCCACATCCGCATCGAATGGTGCGTTGAAAATCATCGCAGGAGAAGTTTCTGAAGAAACCTGTCCATCACTGAAATTCCATTGATACGATACTGCACCCACACTCTGGTTAATCAGCGGCGCATTGTGAGGAGCGCAACCAATGGTGTCTGTAGTAAACAGAGCAACCACACCAGGATAAATTGTATACGTTGCAGAAGTCTGATCAACACATCCTTCCGCTGAAGTAGCAACCAAGGTAATGGTATACGAATTAGTTTGGAAAGGCGCGTTCGCGTAATTGTGCGAGTGGGTAGTCATTGCTGTATTCGAAGCAGTACCATCGCCATAATCCCACATATACGATGAAGCACCCGTAGTTTGGTTGTAGATAGTCAGTGGACCAGGCTCACAAGCGTTGTTCTCACCGAGCAAAATCGAAGCATTCGGGTTTGCATACATGGTAAGCGGTGCTGAATAACTTGCTTCGCAACCATACGCAGAAGTAACCAACAAGGTAACATCGTACACCTGAACAGTATCAGAAGTATTGGTGAAATAAACGATGGGTTCTTCCATAATGGATTGAACACCATTGGCGAAATCCCACTGATACGTGGCCCCGTTAACACTGGTGTTTACGAAGCCAACAGAAACAGGCGAGCAATGAGCACCCGGATCTTCGAATGAAGCTTCAACCGAAGGATAAACCTGAATGACCAAGTTAGCCTGGGCCGAACAACCTGCTGCCGTTGATGCAATCATCACAACATTAAATTCCTCAGCTTCATTCCCGTTGTTGGTGAATGTGTGACCGTGCTGAGAAGCAGAAGAAATCGATGAAGTGTTATCACCATAATGCCACATGTAACTATCTGCGAATTGAGTCTCATTTGCAAACGTTACCTGCAAAGGAGAGCAACCCGCATTAACGCTTGCCAACACGTTTACATCCGGAGTAGCATGAATAGTTACTTGCTGAAATGCTGTGTCTACACAACCAAAAGCATTGCCTGCAATCAACATGATGTCATAAACCTCTGTTACACCGCTTGTGTTAGAATAATTGGTAGTGGGGTTCGACATAATAGACATCAAACCATTTCCAAATGTCCACTGGTATGATACAGCATTTACACTGGTATTTACCAAGGCTACTTGAGCAGGTGAACAAAACTCACCCGGGCTCATGAAATCAGCCGTTACCGCCGGGTAGATGGTGATTTCAACTGTTTGCGAAGAATTACAACCCTCGTTCGAAACCGCTGAAAGAGTAACCTCCATTGTTTCAGGATCGTTGCCATTATTGGTGTATGTATGCGCGTGAAGCACTTCTGTTGTAGTTGAGGTCGTACCATCACCATAAGTCCATGACAACTCATCGGCGTGTAATGAGTTGTTAGTAAAGAGAATCTCAACAGGTGCACATCCGGCATAAGCACTCGGAACAAAATCAATAACAGGAGTTGGATTTACTACAAGTTCCTGTGTAATGGAGTCAACACAACCATACGTTGAAGTAGCAATGAGTTGAATCGAATAGGTTACAGGATCATCCGTATCGTTAGTGAAATAAGAAGTCGGTGCAGGAATCGAAGAAACGGTTCCGTTTCCGAATTCCCATTGCAACGAATTTGCATTCACGCTGGTGCTATTGAACTGAACCGTTGCAGGTGAACAAAAAACACCCGGATCAATAAATCCGGCTTGAATACCGGGATACACCGTAATTGCTGAAGTTTGCTGACTTGAGCATCCTTCTTCAGTAACTGCAACCAACGTAACAGTAAAATCTTGAGCAATGGTGCCATTGTTCTCATAAGTAACTTGCTGCAACGAGTCGGTTGTGTTTGATGAAGTACCATCACCGTAGCTCCAATACAAACTATCCGCGCGAACGCTCTGGTTTGAAATTTCAACTTGGATAGGAGAACACGCAGCGACATCACTTAAGGTGAAGGCAGCCACCGGTGTTGTCTTTACGTTGAATGTATGCGAGGTAGAGTCTACACATCCAAATACAGAAGCTCCGGAGAGTGTAACCGTAAACGAAACATCTTCCGAAGTAATATTTTCAAATATGGTAGTCGGATTCTGAGCAACCGACTGCAAACCGTTACCAAAATTCCAGTTGTATGCGCTCACGTTTACACTGGTATTGCTGAAAGCAACAGTCGCCGGAGAGCAAACATCCACAGGCTGAACAAACGATACTTCGATTTGCGGGTAAATTTCAATGTTAGCTGAGAAAGAACTCATGCAACCATACACATTCTGCGTTGCCAAAGCAATTGTCCTTACAAGAGGTGTTTCACCATTGTTGGTAAACGTATGTGAATGGATGGCACTTGATTCCTGTGAAACTGCTCCATCACCATAGTTCCAGTCGTAGGTGTCGGCATTGATAGAGAGATTGGTAAAATCAACTTGCAAAGGAGAGCAACCGCTCAACGCAGAAGTGCTGTACTGAGCGATGGTGTTAGGGAATACTGTTACTTGCGTCGCAGCAGTATCAACACAACCGAAGGCTGAAGTTCCAACCAACGTTACATCATAAACAACCGGTGCATTGGTATAATTGTTAAACGTATGATTTGGCATTGCAAACGGCGAAGTGGTACCATCGCCGAAATCCCAATGATAAGTCTGCACACCACTCACAAAAGGCATAGTAGCTGTAACCGGGGCGCATCCTTGATTTCCTGTAATATTGAAATCAAGGTTCATCAAAGGATACACAAACAAGGTATTTGAAGTTGTATCGTTGCAACCATTGATGTTGTAGGCAATCAAGGTTATCTCGTAGACATCCAAAAAACCGGTGTTGTTGTAGTATGTATGTGTAGGGCTAACCTGATTAGAGGTGAATCCATCACCGAAATCCCATGCATAACCAAACGCATTCAAAGAAGCATTTTGAAAAAATGCGTCCATAGGTCCGCAGGTAGGCGCTGTATTGTCATCAATGAAAGTAGCTACAGCTCCGGGATAAACAGTAACCTCCAAGGTATCCGATGTGCCACAGCCAAAAGCATTGAGAGCTGTGAGTGAAACTTGGTAGGTCGTATCCGCACCACCGGTATTCAGATATGTGTGTTGTCCTGAAAAATTAGTTACTACCTGACCATTGCCCAAATCCCATGAGTATACAGCGGCTGCATCACTGGTATTGGTGAAGTTGATAGTAAGAGGACCGCAGCCTTCCGTTACATCTGCCGTGAAAGAAGCCGTTGGAGCATCTTGCACGATTACAGTTGTTGTGTCATTTCCCTGGCAATGCTCCGTGGTTACAAACAATTGAACCAAAAAGCTACCGGTCGCAGCGTATTCATAGCTTGGGTTTTGGTCATCTGAGTTTCCGCCATCACCAAAGTCCCATGCCCAATCAGTAATATCATCGTTATTGGATGCGATTGTCAAATCAGTGAATTGAGCTGTTTCACCTTCGCACAAATTGAAAACATTAAAATCGACCTGGGGCGATTCATACACGTGAATGGTAATCTCATCCTCCGCAGAGCAGCCATATGCATTTTCTACAGAAAGCGTTACTTCATAATCTCCGGGCACTGTGTAATTCACAAGCGGAGGATCAACACCATTAAAAGCAGCAGTTCCATTGTCCAAATTCCATGACCAGCTCACAGCATTAGGAGTTACAGCCGTAAAATCAACTTGCAATTGATCACATCCTTCTGTTTCGTCGGCGTCGATAGCTACCAGCGGATTTGCCAACACCACAACATCCACCCATGCAGTATCTGAACATCCGTTGCTACCCGAAATTCCAACCATGCTTCCCACGTGATAAGTACCGGGAGTGTTATAGAGATACGTGATGTTTCCTGAACCCGTCGTGTACCACGCGTTGTTGTTACCAAACGTCCAGCGATACAAATTAGCACCACCGGTTGACTGTTGGTAGAAGGTTACTGATTCACCCACACAAACTGTATCAGCACTTACAGCAATTTGTGCAGATGGCGGAGGCACGATTTGAATAGTCAAACTGGTCGATGCTATACCGCAAAAATTCGAGTCTGCAAGTTCAACAGTGTATGAACCGATACCGGGAAAATGCAACGTGTGAGGGAATGTTGGAGGCCATGGAGTCCAGTCGATAATACTGTCTTGACCACTTCCCCAGTAGTTACCAAAATTCCAGTATTCGTAGCGCTGGTAGATATTACCCTGCATCAAACAGTTGCGCTCAGTTGTGTTGGTGAACGTAACAGTTGTATCAGGATAACAAAGCATGGTTGCAGAAGCAGTAATACCCGGATCATCCAAATCCCAAATACGGATGGGATTGAACGTTGCTTCCGAGTTACCACCTTGAACTGTATTACACATATTCTCGGCAGTAAGAGTTACTTCCGTTTCACAATCCACCGTTCCTTGCTCGTAGGTATGTGCTATGGTTTGCATCCAATTGGTATGATCGAAAGTCAATACCGGTGAACCATCACCAAAATCCCAAGTAAACTGTGTAGTTCCCGAAACGTTCGTTGATGAGTTAATGAACTCCATTGTTTGCGGAGCGCATGATTGCGTCAATCCGCCTACCGGAATCTGGATAGATGCACTGGTTGCTTCCTCCATCACCACGGTACCGGTAACCGAACAGCCCGAAGACGTTTCCGTAATGGTTACGGTATAGGTTGCAACAGCGGCGGTGTAAACGTGGTTCTGAAATGCCGGAGGGCTCCAGGTAGTTCCGGTTGTTTCAGGAGATCCATCACCCCAATCGATGGTGAATCCATCCCATGTATTGGGTGTGCTCAGGTTAAACGAGAAATTATCGCCACTGCATGAGTACCAGTATGGGTTCACAGGCGTTTGGCCATAAAAGTCGAAAACCCTCGGACATTGAGCCCGAGAAACGAGAGCAATGAGGACCAGAGCAATGGTCGTCAGGGTGAGCTTTGTATTGGTGAATGGCTGGGTCATGGCAGTTTGTACGGCCAACGTTTCAAAAAGGTACGTTTTACCTCGTTTTTTTAGATTAAAAAAGAATTAGTGTAGACGAAACAACAATAGATGCAGCCCAAAGAAGACAAAAACCTAGCTTCAAACCCTGTAGGACAGTGTTTTAGCCACCATCCGGCAGGGTATTTTTTTAGGTTTTCATCCGGGGCCTTCTGCCTGTATTTTTGCCGCATGTTGATTGAAGTGCTCAAATCCAAAATTCACCGCGTTACGGTTACCGAAGCCAACCTGAACTACATCGGTAGCATTACCCTCGATCCGCTCCTCATGGAAGCAGCCGATATGATAGAAGGGGAAAAAGTACAGGTGCTCAATTGCATGAACGGCGAGCGTCTCGAGACCTACATCATTGAGGGTGAACGAGGTAGCGGAGTGGTTTGTCTCAACGGACCGGCAGCACGCAAGGTAACCCCGGGCGATGTTGTGATTGTAGTAACCTATGCACACATGACCCGTGAAGAGGCCGTAACATTCAAACCCGCTATTGTATTTCCGGATACGGCTACTAATAAACTGGTTCGGTGAACAACTTTTTGTCAGGATTCACTGAAGGTTAAATACCGCTCGCATCTTTATCGGAAATATTCCGCAACATCAGAAAAACCATCACATACATCGTCTTCCTGAGCCTGGCAGCCGCACTCATGTGGGTGCTCTACAAGGACATTAGCTGGGAAAACGACTTGTTACCTGCCCTTAAAAAGGTTAAATGGCCATGGGTTTTTGCCTCCTTTGTTTTTGGGTATGTGGCAACGGCCCTGCGCGGATTGCGTTGGAACATTATGCTCGAGCCCATGGGTTACAAGGTTCGTGATTGGTGGGCGGTTCATGCTGTAGCCTTTGGATATTGCATGAACAACCTCATACCTCGTTCGGGCGAATTGGCTCGCTGTACGTTGCTCAACCGCACCGATCACGTGCCTGTAAACAAGCTCATTGGAACCGTTCTTCTGGAAAGAATCGTAGACATCGTTTTGATGGCCACACTTGTTTTTCTTGCTTTTGTTCTCGAGCAAGATGCATTCAACTCCATCTTTTCTCAAGCCGATGGGGGCAAAGGAACCACGCTTCTCATTCTGCTCGCTGCTGCTATAGGTGCATTTGTTGTGTTTCTATTTCTGCTCCGTCGATTCCAGCACATACCATTTTTTCAGAAAGTGCAGGAGTTTATTCTTGGGATGATGGATGGACTTAAGAGCATTTTCAAGCTCAAGCGAACAAGCTTATTTTGGGTCTATTCGCTCGGTATTTGGGTATTCTGGTTGTTAATGACCTTTACATCGCTGCTTGCACTGGAGGAAACGTGCACAATGACCTTGCGTCAAACAGTTTTCTTTATGGCCGCGAGTAGCCTGGGTATGATGGTCCCAACACCGGGAGGTGCAGGCGCATTTCACGGAATGGCAATCTTGGGATTGCAGGCATTAGGCTATTCATTGGATGCCGGAAAAATCTACGCCATGATTTCATGGTCGATTAAAACCACTTGGGACATTCTCGTTGGAGCCGTTAGCTTTCTTATTGCAACTTCCAAAAAATAAGTCCTCACATGCATTTCGTTCAATTATCCCAATTACAAGAGCAGGTTGGTCGTTGGAAGGCGGAAGGAAAAAAGATTGTCTTCACCAACGGTGTCTTCGACATTCTGCACATTGGCCACGTACGCTATTTAGAAGAGGCCGCACAATTGGGTAACATCTTGGTGGTAGGCATCAACAGCGATGCTTCCGTTAAGCGACTCAACAAAGGACCTGAAAGACCCATTCACGATGAAGAAGCTCGCGCAGGCGTAATTGCGGCCTTGCGATGCACAGACGCTTCCATTATTTTCACTGAAGACACACCCTCCAACATCGTCGAAGCTTTGCAGCCCGATGTACTTGTGAAAGGAGGTGATTACGACGCGAACGAAACGAACCCGGATTCCAAGCGATACATAGTGGGTTCAAAAGAAACCATTCAACGAGGAGGACAAGTGGTGTGTATTCCACTTGTGGCCGGCTATTCAACATCAGCAGCCGTTCAGAAAATCAAAACAAAGAGCAATTAATTGCTGAGCAACTGCATTTTCTTTTTGATTTCCTCTATCTCACGCTCTGTCGCTTTAATTTTCTTCTCGATATCCTTACGCAATGCCTCTGCACCTTTACCGGTGAAGATTCCCATGTTGTTTTCGTATTGAGCAATTTGATGCTTGAGCTTATCAATTTTCTCACGCATGAAATTACGCTCGCGCTTCAACTGTGCTTCACCATTGGCACTGGTCTTAATTCCATCCAGTTTAGAGCGGAAGTTGGACATTTCACGCTGCTCGCGGTCTGCGTTGATTTGACCATACTTCACATCGAGCAACTGATTGTAGCGATCCATTACTTCCTTCACCTTGTCCTTCGGAACAAAGCCTACAGCATGCCAGCGTTCACCAAATGCTTTCAACGCTGCCAAATCGGCTCCCTTGTTGCCGGTAATTTCCAGCGCATCCAGCTCGGTGAGCATATCCATTTTGAGAGCAAGATTTTGACTTTGCTCTTCAACTACTTTCGAATAATTCTCCTTTTTGCGTGCGAAGAAGTGATCACAAATTGAGCGGAAACGCTGCCAAAGCTTTTGCTCTTCGCGCGGATCTGCTCCACCCACCGCTTTCCATTCATCTTGCATCTTCTTCAGCTCATCGGTAGCCGATTTCCAATCTTCGCTATTCTGAAGAGCACGTGCTCGTTCAATGAGCGCTTCTTTTTTGTCTTTATTGACCTTGTAGGCAGAACGCTTTTCTTCAAACAGGGAGTTGCGCTTGCTGAAAAACAAATCGCAAAGGCCTCTGAATTCCTGCCATACCTCTTCGTTCTCTTTTTTACGGGCCCAACCAATGGTGCGCCACTCTTCCTGGAGCTTCAATACCTCGTCGGTCCAACGGTTGCTGGTAGCCGCATTGGTGATCTCCATGGTTAAGATTTCGCTCATTTTAGCAACAAGCTCTTTCTTCTTGGCGAGGTTATCATCGCTGTGCTTATGAATCTCGTCGTAGTGAGCTTGCACACGATTTTGTGATTCGCGCAGTATTCCGAAAAACGTATCACCCAATTCTTTGAATGTTTCACGCGGCGACGGGCCGATGTTCATCCATTCGCGCTGAAATTTCTTGATGAGTATTTCAAGGTCATTGATGACCGTAACTTCTTCGAGTTTTCGCACTTCTTCAATCATTTCCTCCTTTTTGCGAAGGTTGATTTTCAAATCATGATCCTGAAGTGTCTTGTAGATATTGATGTTGTAGAAAAACTCATGATTGAGTCGCTGCCATTTCTCCTGAACGTCATGGTACTTATCGCCGGGCACATCACCAATGGCATCCCATTGTTCTTTCAACGCTTTGTGCGTAGAGAAGGCCTTTCCGATATTTTGTTCGTCCTTGATTAAGCCATCCATTTCATTCAAAATGGCTTGCTTCTTCTCAAGGTTTTTCTGACGCTCAGCGGCTAGTTTCTTGCCATGCTCTTCAACGCGGTCTTCATAGACCTTGAGCAAATCCTGAAACTCACCCTCCAACTCATGGGGAGCATAGACAAATTCAACATCTTCCGGATGTTCCTCGGCCTTAAATGCTTCGAGCTGAATTTGGCGTTCCTTGGCAGTTTCCGCTTTCCAATCGTTGCGGATTTCACGAACTCCGTCACGGATAGAGGCAATCTCTTCCGTCTTTAGCAATTCGCGCAGTTTAACAATCAATTCGTTTTTCATTACAACTTTAAATAGTCAGTGGTCCTTTTTTTATTGACCGTATCGCAAAAATAAGCAAAGCAATACGCCCGTGAAAGGGGTTAAAACGAAAGCAACACAGAAAGGTTCACTTTTTACGGACAAAAAGTAACAATGTGCCGCGAACATGGGCGTTCACTGCAAAAAACTAACAAATGACACATCGCATATTGAGTGGGCTAACTTTGAGTCGTTGTTGATTGATTACTGACTGATTTGAAATACCCTCCAGAAATAGCCTACAGCAAGTTGGTCGATTGGTGCAACAAAGCAGAACGTTGCCGCTTCGATCTCATTCGCAAACTCAAGGTATGGGGGGCCGATGGACCCTTCATAGAAACTTGTTTGGGTCGTCTTTCTAAAAGCAACCTATACGATGATGCTCGATTTGCCTCAGCCTTTGCCAACGACAAATCAACCATTCAGCGTTGGGGTGCTCAGAAGATTCGAATGCACTTGCGATCGCGAGGGATTCCCGATGAGTACATTCAAGATGCACTAACCCGGTTGGAGCCGGAAACACAACAACTTCAAATACGTGAACTCGCCTCTCGGAAATGGCCTGCCATGAAGGGAAAAAACGATTACGAGCGCACCAGCAAACTGATTGCCCTCTTAATGCGAAAAGGTTTTTCGTATGACGACATCAAACGCGAACTCGCGAACAAACACGAATGGCCTGATGACATTAATCTCCTGTAATTTCTTCGTAAGCCGAAGCCAGTGAAAGATAATAAATCGGCAATGCGGCCAGCAATCCGGCGCAGCAGAGCAAGAAACCTACTATCAGCATGATCCACAAAAGAAGGTTGAATGCTAAAAAAGAGGGATACTTTTTCGCAACAATTCGAAAGCTGGCGCCAATAGCTTGAAAAGCCGTGTATCCGCGATAGACGATGAAATAAGGCGCCAAACTGAAAAAGGTCATAACAGCCAACGCAGCAACAGCAGCAATCAAACCCACTTGAATAATAGCTGGGGTGAACAAAGTCAGCATATACTCACCCGCTTCCTCCTGTGGCATGGTCTCGATTTTCTGAATAGCAGTTACAAAAGCCTGGATAGGCTCGTAATAGAACGGCAGAACAAGAATAGCCACCACCACTGCCATAGCAAGCGTGACGCTGATACCTTGCGAAACCAGCGATGGCCAAAAAGGAGCCTTGAATCCACCGAAAAAACTCGAAAACTCACGGTAATCGTTGCGCGATTGCAATCGCATGTAGAAGGCAAAACCCGCAACGAGGGGCGGCCCTACCAATATACCGGAAACATCACCGACCACAGGCAACGCGCTGATGGCCATAGAAAGTGCAATGTAGACGAGCGTAAATGCCACATAAATTCCGAACTCATCACCAAAACGTTTCGCACCGGTACGAATGAAGTTTGTTCCGTTCACAGAATAGCCTTCTGAGAGAATAGACTCGACCGATCGAGGCGAGTTTGAGTCTGAGTTTTGCTGAAAAACGTCTTCCATAATGGATAAGGTTTCGAAGGATGATTACGCGAGTGTCAAAGATAACTACCTTCGCGGCCGCATTATTCAAATTCAGTGATTAATCATTATGGCAATTACAAGCGATGCTATCGGTGAGCTGAAGGAGCGCGTGACCGCGCTCGGGAGGTACCTTTGACGTTGAAGTAAAACTACTTCAGATAAAGGAAGACGAAAAGCTCACCCAAGACCCCGACTTCTGGAACGACGCTAAAAAGGCCGAACTGGTCATGCGTCAAATTCGTAACAAAAAAATCTGGACCGATGCCTACAAGCTGTGCTCAGATGCTGTTGAGGACCTATTGGTTCTGTACGACTTTTTCAAAGAGCAGGCTGCAACGGAAGAGGAATTAGAAGCTCAATTCAAGTTGGCAAGCGACCGTGTGGAAGACCTTGAGTTCAAAAACATGCTCAGCTCTGAAGAAGACGGACTGAACGCCGTACTTCAAATTACGGCAGGCGCAGGAGGCACCGAAAGCTGCGACTGGGCAGGAATGCTCATGCGTATGTATGTGATGTGGGCTCAGAAAAACGGACACACCGTTAAGGAACTCGACCTACAGGAAGGCGATGTAGCTGGTGTAAAACAATGCACACTCGAAATCGACGGCGAATTTGCGTTTGGTATGCTCAAAGGCGAAAACGGCGTGCATCGACTGGTTCGTATTTCACCGTTCGACTCCAACGCGCGACGCCACACGTCTTTTGTGAGTGTGTACGTATATCCGCTGGTCGACGACTCCATTGAAATCGCAATCAATCCGTCTGACATTACCTGGGACACGTTCCGAAGCGGCGGTGCAGGTGGACAGAACGTAAACAAAGTAGAAACCGGCGTTCGTTTGCGACACGCTCCAACGGGCATCATCATCGACAACACGGAAACGCGCTCTCAGCTTCAGAACAAGGAAAAAGCCATGCAGTTGCTCAAATCGCAGTTGTATGAAATGGAGCTCGAAAAACGCAACGCTGCACGCAGTGAAATTGAAGCCACCAAGAAGAAAATCGAATGGGGCTCGCAAATTCGCAACTATGTCATGCAGCCTTACAAACTTGTAAAAGACGTTCGCACCGGTGTTGAAACATCGGATGTAGATGCTGTAATGGATGGTTACATCGAAGACTTTTTAAAGGGCTACCTCATGCAAAAAGGAAAGGCCGCAGAAACAATTTAGAACACTTAGAATTACGCAACAAATGGAATACAGAATTGAAAAAGACACCATGGGCGAGGTGAAGGTTCCCGCTCATGTATACTGGGGAGCACAAACCGAGCGCTCTCGCAACAATTTCAAAATCGGACCGGAAGCATCGATGCCAAAAGAAATCATCCGTGCATTCGCTATTTTGAAAAAAGCTGCAGCACACACCAACTGTGAGCTTGGTGTTTTACCCTCAGAAAAACGTGACGCCATCAGCGCTGTGTGCGACGAGATTCTCGAAGGCAAGCTCAACGACCAATTCCCTTTGGTTATTTGGCAAACAGGAAGCGGAACGCAAAGCAACATGAACGTGAATGAGGTGATTGCCAATCGCGCTCACGTATTGAACGGCGGTTCACTGGGCGATACAGAAATGCTGCTCGGTGCCAACGACGACGTGAACAAGTCGCAATCATCAAACGATACATACCCAACAGCTATGCACGTTGCGGCCTATGAGTCGGTGGTGAAAAAGACCATACCGGGCGTTACTCTGCTTCGCAATACACTTCATGCCAAGAGCAAGGAATTCATGAATGTGGTGAAGATTGGACGCACCCACTTGATGGATGCAACACCAGTAACCTTGGGTCAGGAATTAAGCGGATATGTTGCTCAACTCGATCACGGATTGCGTGCCCTCAACAATACACTTTCTCACCTCGGTGAACTTGCATTGGGCGGAACCGCAGTAGGAACAGGACTGAACGCACCGAAAGGATATTCCGAATTGGTGGCCAAGAAAATCGCTGAGTTCAGCGGACTTCCCTTCACGAGTGCTCCCAACAAATTCGAAGCGCTTGCTGCGCACGATGGTATTGTAGAAAGCCATGGCGCCCTGAAGCAACTGGCTGTATCGCTCAACAAAATCGCCAACGACATTCGTATGATGGCTAGCGGCCCACGCAGCGGCATCGGTGAAATTTTCATTCCTGAAAATGAACCCGGCAGCAGCATCATGCCCGGTAAAGTAAACCCAACACAATGCGAAGCACTTACGATGGTGTGTGCACAAGTGATGGGAAATGATGTGGCAATTACAGTAGGTGGAACGCAAGGTCATTATGAGTTGAATGTATTCAAGCCGATGATGGCCTACAACTTCTTGCAGAGTGCAGAGTTGCTTGGCGACGCATGCGTATCGTTCAACGAGCATTGCGCGGCGGGCATTGAGCCCAACCACGAGCGTATTCAACAATTGGTAGATCAATCATTGATGTTGGTCACAGCGCTCAACACCAAGATTGGATATTACAAAGCGGCAGAAATTGCGAAGGCTGCACATAAGAACGGTACAACGCTGAAAGAAGAGGCTGTGCGCCTTGGTCACGTTACAGCAGAGGATTACGATCAATGGGTAGTACCTGCAAACATGGTTGGCACACTCTCCTAACGATATTAAACGAAGCTAAAAGGGCGCATGTTGATGCGCCCTTTTTTATTTCTCTCAACTTAGATTGGATCAACATCCACACTCAATCGTACCTGCTTAAAATCCGCTTCAGCAAGTCGCAGGCGAATCATTTGAATGAGGGTCGCCTTCATGGCTTCACTTTCCTTTCTCTTGTCGAAGCGAACTAAAAACTGTTGCAGAAAATAATTGTTGATGCGAGGTATATACGGTCGTTCAGGTCCAAGCACCCTATCCTTGAGCATCGGCGCAATAATGCGTGCGATTTCTTGCGCAGCACGCTGCACCACGGCGTCCTCCTTATGCTTCAGGGTGATTCGCATCAACCGAACGAATGGCGGGTAAACAAACTGATAACGCTCCTGCACCTCGCGTTCGTAAAAAGACCTGTAATCACCCTTGGTTATTAAATCGAGCAGCCAATGTTCCGGATTGTAGGTTTGAACAAGAACACGTCCACGCTTGTGCTTACGGCCTGCCCTACCTGCAACTTGCATCATAATCTGAAAGCTTCGCTCCAACGCCCTGAAATCCGGGTAATTCATCATCTTATCGGCACTCAAAATTCCGACAAGCGAAACGTTATCGAAATCAAGGCCTTTGGTCACCATTTGTGTTCCCACGAGAATGCGCGTATGGCCCGATTCAAAATCACTGATAATTTTTTGATAGCTCGACTTGCTTCGCGTGGTATCGAGATCCATGCGCTGCACGCGCACATCCGGAAAATGGACTTGCAAATCCTCTTCGATTTTCTCGGTGCCGAAACCGAGCATCTTCATATCAACCGTTCCGCACGCATGGCATGCGGGAACCGGCGGAGTTGTGTAGCCGCAATAATGGCAGCGCAGCTGGTGCGAAAACTTGTGATAGGTCAAACTGACATCGCACCGCGTGCACATAGGTACCCAACCGCAACTCTCGCATTCCCATAAAGGTGAATATCC
>Ga0315902_10005448_pt1 | contig 17973 bp, 17 predicted proteins | sample LakEriMetagenome_9_FD_203523 | JGI IMG/M metagenome (GOLD analysis project Ga0315902, IMG submission 203523) | Freshwater fungal communities from buoy surface, Lake Erie, Ohio, United States - Buoy 12 MA117 | ecosystem: Environmental > Aquatic > Freshwater > Lake > Lake biofilm | place: USA... | reverse complement strand
TTTTCTCTCGTACCGTTTTCTTCTCGGCTTGCTTTGGATCCTTGGCCCAACTCGCCAGCTTTTCACGGGTCGACTTTGACAGCCCTCCGTAGGTCAATTCCTGGACTCGGTAAGCGAGGCGACGAACCAGATACTGCTTTGACAAGTTGGCTGGATCGCTACCGAAAAGATCCACCCATTTCTTACGAAGCTCGTTCAGCGACATCCGCTGAATCTCATTGATCTGGCGGAGCACAGTGTGACCTGCCTCGCCTGATTGTTTCTCTTTCTCAACCATTCTTTTCCTCCATAGAAAACGTGAGCCAATCTCGAACACGGGGACACAGTGAGCCTCGTTTTGGAGGAAAGATCAAGGCTCTTTTGAGCACCTCTGTGGCTCTTTCGTTGAGGATTCCTGACCGGAAGATGCGGCGTCCTGGAGCCGGATCACCCCTTTCGCGAGAATACTGGCTAGCTCATGCATTCGCTCATCGCGACTGAGTTCGTCGGGGTCCGTCAATTTCGTCATGGTCGCGTCCGTAGAAACGCCCACAACGAGTTCCGCTTCGCGGTCGCATCGCCGTCAGACAACTGGGAAAGGGGGTTCGCCTATTTCTGAACTACCCGGTGGAGTCCGACGCTGACGGCTTCCGGCAAATTATTCAGCCCGGTGAATGTCCATTTTTCGTGGCAATCGCATATTGGCCAACTGAAAAGGAGGCCAGCACTCACAACTGGGAGGAACGCAGTGGCAACTGTGATGATGCCGGCATCGATCTCCCCTACTCGACAGCATTCCCGAAAGAGTCGTTTTGCATGGGCTCTGTGTTGTACGCCTATCCGCGAAAAGCTGACGGTATCCACGAAAAGCTGTCGGCAGATTCACGAAGTCAACACAAGCCGCAGGCCGTTTTCAGCGGAATTTCCAAGGATTTGCTGAGTTTGTAAGCATCCCAGGATGATTTGCTAGCAGGCCACTTGTTTCCCCGAAAGGAAACACTAGAATGCAAAAGGCGAAAACGTTGATGGTGTTTACCGCAGAATAAACAACGACTGGTCAAGTGGAATTTTCTCCGGGGTTCAGATGAATTGTTTTCAGTTGATCAAAACAGTGCTCGATGAGGCCTACGATGCGATTTCCGGCACCACGGTTGAGAAGGATGCAGCCATCGAGGAGGCATTTGAAAACCTCTCGAAGGACTACCAGAACCTTCTGAATAAAGGGTGTTTAGATTACAGCGATCCATGCCGTAGGTTTGCATACATCTACAAGTACACCACGTCTCACGCCAACCTTGTCTACAGTAAGATCGATGGCCACAAAGTATTGAAAGAACTGTTCGATCGCGTGAAGCTTACGATCTCCTGCATCGGCGGTGGGCCCGGCAGCGATTTCCTGGGCATCATGAAGTACTGCCTACGATCGGAAAAATCGGTTGAGTTAAAATGCCAAATCTTGGATCGCGACCCCGCTTGGAGCGAGTCCTGGAGCGACGTCGACGACAAAGTGGAATCAACGTTTCGCATTTCTACTTCTCACCAACCGCTCGACGTAGCGGACCCAGTGATCTGGAATAAGTTCAGCAAGCACTTCAGCGCCGACTTGTTCACTCTTATCTACTTCATGTCCGAGGTCTACGCGGTCCGGGACCGAGCTAATGACTACTTCGCCGCGCTGATGGCGAATATGAAGCCCGGAGCGTTGCTGTTGTACGTGGACAACAACGACTCACGCTTTACAAATTGGTTCGACGGACTGGCATCCAATGCTGGTCTTGAAGTGGTTCATTCGGAGAGTGGATGGGAGGGAATGCCTTACGAAGAGCAAAAGACACACCTGCAACCTTATTACAACAAGTTTACCCCCGACCCGAAACTTAAGGCCAACATCGCCTGCCGAATCGTTAGGAAGCCGGCGTCATGATCATCTCAGCCAGCTACAAAACTGACATTCCGGCATTCTACGGCAAGTGGTTCATGAACCGCTTGCGCGCTGGCTATTGCAAGATGGTCAATCCCTGGAACCGGAAGCAAATTATCCGTGTTCCGCTCGAGCGGAACACGGTCGATGGCATTGTGTTTTGGACCAAGAACGTTGGCCCCTTTGTCGATTGCCTCAAGGAGGTTCGGCAGGAGGGCTATCCGTTCATCGTCCAGTACACGATTAACAACTACCCGAAGGATTTGGAGTTTTCGGTCGCTAACGCGCGCCGCAGTGTCGAGACTTTCCGGCGGCTGGCCGAGGAGTATGGGCCGAAAGCATGCGTTTGGCGCTATGATACCATCGTCGTCTCGTCGGTGACGCCGTTGGATTTCCACCTGCGGAATTTCGTGTCACTTTGCCAACAACTGGAAGGGGCCACTGATGAAGTCGTTATCTCGTTCGTCCACTTCTATGACAAGACTCTGCGGAACATGAACCGAGCCGCGCAGGAATTCCATTTTGAATGGGAAGATCCACCTGCTCTGACCAAGCAAGAGCTCGCCACGGAGATGGTTGCGATGGCGGCGGCCAGCGGGATGCGGCTTTCGATTTGCTCCCAGCCTGACTTTCTGGTGCCTGGCGCAATCGAGGCTCGATGCATTGATTCTACCCGCCTCGAACAAATTGCCGGCAAGCCGATCCTGGCAGAGCTCAAAGGCGGCCGCAAGGAATGCGGCTGCTTCGCCTCCCGCGACATTGGCGAGTATGACACGTGCCCACATGGTTGTGTCTATTGCTACGCGGTCCTTCGACGGAAACTTGCTCAACAACGCTACCACGATCACGACCCCAATTCGGAGTTCTTGTTTCCTGTCGAGGAGGTTACAGAGCAGCCAGTCGAAAAGAATGTGCCCAAACAGCGTGGCCTTTTCGACGATGATTCAAACAACTAACAAATTCAACAGGATTGTTTTAACGATGGACAACAGCCAACGTAGATGGATCGAGAATTTCATATGGAATATCGCGGACGATGTTCTGCGAGGCATTTATGTTCGCGGGAAGTACCGCGACGTCATTCTGCCGATGATCGTTATTCGCCGCCTCGACGCGGTGCTGGAAGGCACGAAAAAGGACGTGCTGGAGATGAAGCAGCGGCTCGACAAAGCCAAGATTGCCAACCAGGACGCTGCGCTTAAGCAGGCGTCGAGACAGGCATTCTATAACACATCCGAATTCGTCCTCCGCAATCTCACGTCCCGTGCCAAGCAGCAGCAGCTCCAGTCCGACTTCGTGGATTACCTTGACGGCTTCTCGCCTAACGTCCAGGAGATATTGGACAAATTTAAATTCCGCAACCAAATCCCCACGCTGGTCGAGGCAGACATCCTTGGTGGGTTGATCGAGAAGTTTCTCGACAAGTCGATCAATCTAAGCCCAAAGCCAGTGTTGGACGAAGAAGGTCAGGTCAAACTGCCGGGGCTCGACAACCATTCGATGGGAACGATCTTCGAGGAGTTGATCCGTCGATTCAATGAGGAAAACAATGAAGAAGCCGGGGAGCACTTCACGCCACGCGACGTAGTGAAGCTCATGGCCAATCTCATCTTCCTGCCCATCGCCGATCAGATCGAATCGGGCACATATCTGGTTTACGACGGAGCATGTGGTACTGGCGGCATGCTGACGGTTGCGGAAGATGCTTTGCGGAAGCTGGCGACTGAGCATGGTAAAGAGGTGGCGATCCACCTCTTCGGCCAAGAGAGTCAGCCAGAAACCTACGCTATCAGCAAAGCTGACCTGTTGCTCAAGGGCGAAGGCGAAGAGGCTGAAAACTTCAAGCTCGGTTCCACTCTCTCGCAGGACGCTTTCCCGTCGCGCGAGTTCGACTTCATGCTTTCAAACCCGCCTTATGGAAAAAGCTGGAAAACCGACTTAGAACGCATGGGGGGCAAGGGCGATCTCAAAGATCCGCGATTCATCGTCACCCACGACGGCGATTCGGAGTTCTCGCTCATCACCCGCTCGAACGATGGCCAGCTCATGTTCCTGGCGAACAAACTGAGCAAGATGAAGCACGAGACGCCGCTCGGGAGCCGCATCGCAGAGGTTCACAACGGTTCCTCACTATTCACTGGCGACGCTGGCCAGGGGGAAAGCAACGTGCGGCGGTGGATCATCGAGAACGACTGGCTCGAGGCCATCATCGCGTTGCCGCTAGGCATGTTCTACAACACGGGGATCGCGACCTATATTTGGGTGTTGACCAACCGCAAGCCGCCAAATCGACAGGGCAAGGTTCAACTGATCGATGCGACCTCCATCTCACAGCCGTTACGTCCTAAGAACCTCGGCAAGAAGAATTGCGAATTTTCCGACGATCAAGTCCGCCAAATCACCAATCTGTTCCTGGCATTCGAGCAGACCGAACAGTCGAAGATCTTTCCCAACAACGAATTTGGCTACTGGAAGATTACGGTTGAGCGTCCATTACGCCTGGCCACGCACGTTACGCCAGAGAAGCTCGCGGCCTTCAAGGAGTCGGCCGACAAGAAGCTCCACAAGCCCGCCGAGTTACTGGCCGGCATTGCTGGCGGCAGATCACCGCACCTCGATTTCAACGATGTAAAACAGCGGTTCGAAGCTGCACTTAAGAAACTGGATGTCACACTGCGTGCTGCCGAGTTTAAGAACCTTTACATCGCATTTACAACCAAAGACCCTTCGGCCGAGCCGGTCATCAAGAAGAAGACCAAGCAGGGCGTCGAGTTGGAGCCCGATCCTGACCTGCGCGATACCGAGCAGGTACCACTCCGCGAGGTAGGCGGAGTCGAAGCGTTTTTCCAACGCGAGGTCGTGCCCCACGTGCCGGACGCATGGATTGACCATTCGAAGACCTTGATCGGCTATGAGATTTCTTTCACGCGGCATTTCCATAAGCCGCAGCCGCTCCGTTCGCTCGACGCGATTCGGGAGGAGTTGGAAACGCTCCAGGCTGAAGCTGAGGGCCTGCTCGACCAAGTCGTTGCATCGGGAGTTTCCACATGAACGACGAGTTGCGTCCGTATCCAGAATACAAGGAATCCGACCTGCTTTGGCTCGGGGCAGTGCCGAAGCATTGGGATGTTCGGCGGAACGGTCGCCTGTTCGCTCAACGCAACGAGACCGGATTCGGTAGTCTGCCAATCCTCGAAGTCTCACTCAAGACCGGCGTCAGGGTGCGCGACATGGAGAACATGAAACGCAAGCAAGTGATGAATGATCGCGAAAAGTACAAGCGAGCCGCCAAGGGGGACATTGCCTACAACATGATGCGGATGTGGCAAGGCGCATTGGGCGCGGCCCCGGTCGATGGCCTCGTCAGTCCAGCTTACGTCGTCGCCCGACCATATCCCGGAACGGAGACTCGATATTTTAGTTACTTGTTCCGCACGGCCGCGTATATGGCGGAAGTCGACGGTTACTCTCGCGGCATCGTGAAAGATCGCAATCGCCTTTACTGGCAAGATTTCAAGCAGATGCCGTCTTGCTATCCGCCGCCAGACGAGCAGACTGCCATCGCCGACTACCTTGATGCCAATGCCGTGTTAGTTCGCAAGTTTATTCGCAACCGGCGACGGTTGATCGACGTCCTAAATGAACAGAAGCAGGCAATCATCAATGAGGCTGTCACGCGTGGCCTATATCAAAGTGGTCGCTACAAGCCATCTGGAAACGCTTGGCTTGGTGAGATTCCACAAACCTGGGAAAGCAGCCGGCTTAAGAATGTCGCCGAGCTGCACGTGAGCAATGTTGACAAGCATACGAAGACCGGAGAACTTCCTGTCCGCCTTTGCAATTATACGGATGTGTACAAAAACTCTGTGATCACGGCGGACATGCCGTTCATGACCGCGACCGCCACCCCAGACGAACTCCGTGCGTTTCATGTCGAAGTGGGTGATGTGATTATCACCAAGGATTCAGAGGATTGGCAGGACATTGGGGTGCCCGCCTTAGTTGCAGAGACCGCCGATGATTTGGTGTGCGGCTATCACCTTGCGATTTTGCGGCCAAGGCCGAATGTGATGACAGGGCGATTCCTCGCTTACGTGATGCTTTGTAACGGCGTATCCACTCAATTGAGCCTCGCGGCCAACGGTGTTACGCGATATGGCCTGTCCCACAGTACAATCAAGGCAATCTACCTTCCCGTAGCGCCATTTGAGGAGCAGGAACCACTCGCAGACCGCATCGATGAGGAAACCGCAACGATCAACAGGGCGATTAGTCGGATAAATCGAGAGATCGATCTGATCCACGAATATCGCACAAGGCTCATTGCAGATGTCGTCACGGGCAAACTCAACGTGCGAAATTTGGCCCCGCCGCAAGTAAGCCTAGAACTCGACGAATTGGCTAATTTCGACGCAGAGGAGGCGTTCGACGACGAACTGGATGGAGTCGAAGACGACGATCTGGCCGAGGGGGCTCTAGATGCCGACGACTGATACCAGCGAAAAAGGTCTCGAATCCCTGATCTGCGAATCGCTCATTTGCGACGCGCACTACGAAGCGGGGCGACCGGAGGATTACGACCGCGACCACGCGATCGACTTAGCCAAGTTGCTGGCATTCCTGCAGGCCACCCAGCCTGAGTCGCTTGCTACGCTTGGCATTGAAGCCGAAGGTCCGAAGCGAGCGCAGTTCCTCACTCGTCTCCAGGGAGAGATCGCCAAGCGGGGCGTCATCGACGTGCTCCGCACTGGCGTGCGGCACGGCCCCGTCACGGTGACCGTCTTCTACGGCCAGCCTTCGCTCGGCAACAAGAAGGCGGCTGAACAGTTTGCCGCCAATGTGTTTAGCGTTACGCGGCAATTGCAGTACAGCAAGGACGAAACCAAGCTCTCGCTCGACCTGTGCGTTTTTATCAACGGACTACCGATCGCTACATTCGAGCTTAAGAATCGGCTCACGAAACAAACGGTCGAAGACGCGATCCAGCAGTACAAGCAGGACCGTGACCCGCGGGAGCTACTGTTTCAGTTCGGTCGTTGCATGGTCCATTTCGCCGTCGACGATCAAGAGGTGCGGATGTGTACCCACCTGCAGGGCAAGCACTCCTGGTTCTTGCCCTTTAACCGGGGCTGGAACGACGGTGCCGGCAACCCGCCGAACCCGTACGGAATCAAGACTGACTACCTTTGGAAGCAGATTTTGACCAAGGGCGAGTTAACCGAAATTCTGGAAAACTACGCCCAGGTGCTGGAGGAAAAGGACGACAAGGGTCGCAAGAAGCATCGGCAGGTGTTTCCTCGTTATCATCAACTGGCTGTCGTCCGCGCGTTGCTTGCCGACGCAAAAAAAAACGGTGCAGGCCGCCGTTACTTGATCCAGCATTCGGCCGGCAGCGGAAAGAGTAATTCGATTGCCTGGCTGGCCCACCAACTCGTCGGACTGGAGCGAGAGAGCAAGCCCGTTTTTGATTCGGTAATCGTCGTGACCGACCGCCGCGTGCTTGACAAGCAGATCCGCGACACGATCAAGCAGTTTGCACAGGTCGGGTCAGTCGTTGGACATGCCGAACGAGCAGGCGATCTTCGACGTTTTCTTCAGGCAGGCAAGAAGATCATTATCACCACAGTGCAAAAATTCCCTTTCGTCCTTGACGAGATTGGTGATGATCATCGCGGACAGAAGTTTGCGCTCATCATCGATGAAGCACACTCCGGCCAGGGAGGTCGCACGTCGGCCAAGATGCATGCAGCTTTATCGGAGCAAGGAGAAGAGGAAGATGAGTCGCCAGAGGATCGGATCAACAGGATCATGGAGTCTCGGAAGTTGCTCGTTAACGCAAGCTACTTCTCGTTCACCGCGACACCCAAGAACAAGACATTGGAGTTATTCGGCGAAAAACAACGCGATGGCTCGTTTCGGCCATTCCACTCATACACGATGAAGCAGGCTACGGACGAAGGCTTCATTCTCGACGTCCTGAAGTGCTACACACCGGTTAACAGCTATTATCGCCTCGTCAAGACAGTGGAGGATGATCCGGAATTCGACACGAAGCGCGCGCTAAAAAAATTGCGGAAGTACGTCGAATCTCACGATCATGCGATACGCGAAAAAGCCGAGATCATGATCGATCACTTCCACGAGCAGGTGATGGCCAAGCGGAAGATCGGCGGCAAGGCTCGCGCGATGGTAGTGGCAAACGGAATCGAACGGGCCATGCAATACAAAACGGCGTTTGATTCCTACCTGGAAGAACGCAAGAGTCCGTACAAGGCCATCGTGGCATTCTCCGGGGAGCATGAATTCCGCGGCGAGGAGAACGTCAACGAAGCCAAGATGAACGGATTCCCCAGCGCTGCTATTCCTGAGCGGTTTCGGGAGGACCCTTATCGCTTTTTGATCGTGGCCGAGAAATTCCAGACCGGCTTTGATGAACCACTGCTGCACACAATGTATGTCGACAAGGTGCTGTCGGGAATTAAGGCGGTGCAAACGCTGTCGCGTTTGAATCGCGCACACCCTGACAAACATGACACGTTCGTGCTCGACTTTGTGAACGATGCTGACACGATGGAGTTGGCGTTCGGCGACTATTACCGCACGACGGTCCTGAGCAAGGAGACCGACCCAAACAAGCTCCACGACCTCAAGGGTGACTTGGACAAGTTTCAAGTTTACTCGTGGCCTGTGGTCGAACAGTTCGTCGAGCTCTTCCTCGGTGAAGCCGAGCGCGACCGGCTGGACCCGATCTTGGATGCATGCGTAGCGACATACAACGCCGAGCTAGACGAAGACGCCCAGGTAGCGTTCAAGGGCAAAGCAAAGATGTTCGTCCGCACTTATAGTTTTTTGGCAGCCGTGTTGCCGTATTCGTTCCGAGAATGGGAGCTGCTGGCTACGTTTCTGAACTTTCTAGTTCCCAAGCTGCCCGCGCCCAAAGAGGAAGACCTGTCGAAGGGGGTTCTGGAATCCATCGACATGGATAGCTATCGCGTCGAAGTGCAGGCCCAAATGGCGATCTCGCTTGCAGATGAGGACGCAACTTTGGATCCAGTGCCACTCGGAGGCGGCGGCGGGAAGCGCGAGCCGGAACTCGATCGACTAAGCAACATCGTGAAGGCCTTCAATGATCAGTGGGGGAGCATCCCATGGAAAGATGCGGACAAAGTGCGGATCGTTATCACAGAAGAAATTCCCGCAAAGGTTGCAGCGGACAAGGCCTATCAAAACGCAAGGAAAAACTCAGACAAGAATGCGGCACGGCTTGAACACGATAAAGCTTTGGCGCGAGTAATGACTGACTTACTTGCGGACCAAACGGAGCTGTTCAAGCAGTTCAGCGACAATCCAAGCTTCCAGAAGTGGCTTAAGGACATGGTGTTTAACATGACCTTCGACCAGGAGGCGGCGTAGTGATGAAACTCTTGAGCAAAGAACTTGTTTCGCTCGACTACCGGGAGAACTTGCAGCGCGACCTCGCGAAAGCCACCGTCTGCCGATTCATCGTTGCTTACATCTCTGGCGAGGGTATGAATTCGATCGGCCGCCATTTACTCAACCGCGTTCTACAGGATCAGCGGTCATTCGGCGTTGCTTCGCTGACCTGCTCCTGCGGTTTCGAAGCGCTATTGCGGTTGCAATCGGAACTCCCAGAAACACGGCTCAAGTACTTCATGGACCCACTGGTAAAAGAGGAAGGCGAGCCAAGCGAAATTTCGCTTTTTCACTCTAAACTGGTCTACCTGTATCTGGAGCGAGAAGCCAAGTCGGTAGTATACATCGGTTCACACAATTGGACTCGTCGCGCGATGGGACCGCAGGGGCCGAGAAACGCCGAGGCGTCGATTCGATTTGAATTAGACTTCGCGCCAGGGGACCTCGATGGAACCGGTACGTCTGTAGCGAGTCATGTAAATCGGCATTTGATTGACGCCTGGAACATGCCCCTTTGTCTCCCGGCGACACAGGGCAACGAACCTACGTTTAGGGAATGGTTTGAGAAAGGCTGCCGGCGTTCACCAGCATCTCCGCTCCAGGAGACCACAATTCTGTTGGCCGTGCGGCGAAATAGCCCGGGTGCTGACGATTGGCTGGCGCTGACCGGACGAGGCATTTATCTACAGGTTCTCGACGATGAGGATGGTCAACTCGTTTGGCGCAGCGGCAATCGCATTCTGGTGCTGGTCTGGAATTCCGACTCCGATCTGACCGCCGCGAGACAGCCGGTAATGCTTCAGTGCCGAATCACGACGAGTAAGGCGGGCATCGACTCGCAGCTGCGAGGGACTAATCAATCGGTAGCCCCTGTCGCTGGCTTCGAGGCAATCATCTGGGACGATGCCGAACTTTTAGCACAGCGCAACTCCCAGCGTGGCAAACGATCGCCAGTACAACTTTGGTCAGGGAGAGAAGTCCAGGTGTATGACTTTGAGTTTCCAACCCAACACCTTGACTCATCGCAGCTCGACGGTGACGTGCGGCCGAAGTACCAGTTTCATCTTGAAGTCGAAAGGGTCGTTTTGCCTGCAGCCGTGGAGTTTTCAAAGTCCCCCGACTATGTGTGGTCGCCCGAGTCCTTCAGCGTCGCCGCCAACCGCGAAGCGGCGCGAATGGAAGAGACCCCCGGCTACCTCGTCGAACCGGAACAGGAGCGGCAGATCTTCGACTGCCTCTCGAAGGTGTTGTTCGTTCAGCCGGAAGAAGCCAGGGTGCTTCCCTACTCGAGTGCGGATCGCTTGAAGGTTGGCAGACGAATCTCGACTCACCCATTACACGAAACATTCCTGGGGCCGGAGTGGAAAGAAAAGAAACTCCGCGACGAGTACTACCAAAAGTCGGAGTCAGGAGCATTGGTTGCTGAGCTTGACCTACCGAAAGATTCCGAGCCATCGACGGCCACTGCGGAAAATCCAGAACAACTCACGAGGCTGCAACGTGTGTTTACTTCACCTGTAGAACGACTTATCGAAACCTGGGGGCAGGCTGCAAAAATGTTGCGTTCAAAGAGCGGCGAGTCGACGCAAGACGGTAAGGAAACCAGGAGCCGAAAAAATGACTGATCAAACGAGTGGAGGCACGTTGCCTTTTGGCCACGCACTGCGTGCCAAGCGAATTGAAAAGAAGTTTAGCTTGCGGAAGTTCGCTGAGCTTGTCGGCGTAAGCCCCACATACTTATCCCAAGTAGAGCAGTGCAATGTCATGCCTCCTACTGCGGATCGCGTAAAACGAATGGCCGAGTTACTGGGCGAGAACACTGACGAGTGGATTAGTCTCGCGGGTCGGGTGTCGGACGATATATCACAAATCATCAGCGAACAACCGACCGAGGTTCCCGACTTGTTGCGCGCTGTGCGAGGGCTAACCCCTTCGCAACTCAGGCGTCTAAGAGAGGATGCGGAGCGAATGAAAGATGAAAGGGAGTGATAACATGCGCACACAATCGTCATTGAATGGCTCCGGCTTGCGATTCATGAAAGACAAAGAGTTCGAAGAAGAGGCAGCCATCCTACTCGCCCAGTTTGGCGACGTTCACGGCACCGTTACTGCTCCACCGGTCCCCATTGATGAGATTGTCGAACTCCAACTTGGACTGAGTTTAGAATTCAGCGACATGCAGCAATTATTTGGAGTCGAAGATGTCCACGGAGCGCTTTGGGTAAACCAAAAGCGAGTTGGTATCGACCATCGCTTGGACCCATCTACCAACAGGGCAATGCTGGGCCGATATCGCTTTACTCTGGCACACGAAGCTGGGCATTGGTGCTTGCATCGGCAACTCTTCAAACGCGCTGCCAACCAACTACAACTGTTCCCTGAAAACATCGATCGGCCGGAATATATCTGTCGATCCAGTGACTCCCATCCCATCGAGTACCAAGCGAATCGGTTCGCTTCTTGCGTCTTGATGCCGCGTAATCTTGTCCGGCGATGCTGGGAGGAATTACATGGAAATCTCGAGCCCGTTTACCTCGAAGATCTCCGAGCCAAACAACAACATGTACTGACCGCCGAGATTGTCCGCCGCGGCGGAACACCGTCGTACGAAAATGCCATCGACAATATGTTATTCGAGCACGCAGCTCGTCCTCTGGCAAATGTGTTCGAAGTGTCCCCTGAAGCAATGCGGATTCGTTTAGAAAATACTGGGCTTCTGGCTCGTAAGAAGGAGAATTTGCTTTTCTAAACCTTTGAGTCATTTGCCCAAGTTGATCGATACAAAAATCCGTCGAGCCCTGGTCGAATCCACGGTTGGTTTGAGACTTGGCGGTAGTTTATTTCCCTAAGCCATAGGCAAAGGAGTGAAGACGATGGCAGCAATGCATTACACACCAAGGACATTTTTGCGACAGACATCAAACGAACTGCTCCGAGCTCGCTTTGACCAAATCGGAGTGCTCACCAACATTCCATGGGCTGAACTATCGAACAATGAAATCGATGTTGTTTACGATGAATGGCAGAACCTGCCTGAATCACAACGACTAGAAATCGAGCGAACGTTTGAAGAGGCAGAGGCATTGGCATCTGAAGCCGGAGTGAAAACCCTCATCGAAGAAGGAACGTTTCATGGGCTCGACCTAGCCACTGAATTGGAACCTTTAGCGAACTTCCGCGACAAGGCGATGTACGTCTCGATCACTTACCCCAACGTGTTTCAGGTCGCCGGAATCATCAATCACGCACATGCCCTATCTCGTCGATATTGGCGGCACCGTGGCAACATGCCAATGCGACAACCAGACGTCTCGCCTGCTGCGATTGCCCAATTCCGAGATGCAATTTCGGCATACTTTCGGCAGAATGAAGGTAGAGGACACCGCTGCACTGTGGATTCGTATTTGCGTGCGAATCGCTACCATTACTTCTTCGCATACCCCGACAACTACGCAGACACCTACCTTGGCCATGACGAACACGGACAATTCGTTCGTCGCCCTCAGCGTCCGACGTTTGAAATCGTCTTCCTGTTTGATCCGATCGATGGAATGCTGGATGTTTATGCCCAAGGTGGAAAAACTGTACAGGAGTCTCTGCAAACCATTTTTTGTCGTACGCTCCTTCGCCAGGAATTGCCACCTGAGTCGCCCCTTGGCCACCCCTATGAACTCAACTCGCTCAAGTCTCGTGACTTCCTGATTACCTCGCAAAACACCGACCCCGAGGACGGCATTGAGGAGATTCAGGTGCGGAAGCTTCGACTCTCCGTGCTGGGCGGAACGCAACGACGGATCACGCTTGAAGCCGATCCGAACGGCGGTCCGAGTGCGATCTACAATATGTTGGACGAATGCCTCAACCGCCACAACATCCCCGATGCCCTGTTTAACATCACTCTCGCTCAATTTCACTTCCGCTTTGTCCACACTGGGCAAGGGCGGCAGCGCACGCTGACGTTTGAAGTGTCGCACCCCAACACCAGCAACCTCAAGAGCTGTCGTCAGGAAGACCTTCGACTGATTGGCGAAAAGTACCTTCGTCGTTGGGGAATCGACCGTGCTTGAGATTCCGCAGTTTGTCATTGATCGCGGAAAGTCCGATCAACCATTTTTTGCGGCAGACGAAGTTGGCTGTTGGTCCGAAGGTCTACTTCAACAACTGCTTGAAACTGAGGTTCTGACGCCGGGCCCAAACGCGAAATCTATTTCGTGTAACGCATGTCGAGACGATCATTTTGAGGATGTGCAGTTCCTTAAGAGCCCGTCCGGCTCGGGCTTACGGGCATACATTCCCTGCCCGGAAAGCGGTCGTGTACAAGTGCCACTTGAGCGGTTGAAGCGATGGCAAGTGAACTTAGCAAAGGCAATCGCGTTTGCTCGAGGCAACGGGGGGCGCACTGATATTCGTACTGTCCATCTGCACTACGAAGCAGGACATGGTGCGTATATCTGTATCATCGACGAGTTGAAACGTCCATTTGATTTCGTCACTAGCAGATTTCAGCGAATCGACGAATTGGAGAAGGCTGAGCAAGCGTGCTTGATCGCAACCGGTCGAGCAGATTCTCGCGCAGGCTTCGGTTTCTCTTACACAGTATCCTTTGACGTTTATCAGCTCGTGGCGAATATTCCTGATTCGTCCATACCTCCTGATGGCTTAACCTTTTCGATCCGATGGCTAATTCAGAAAGGCAAATCGCCGTCACCCAAGAACGACACGGTTTTACTCGACTCAGCTCGCATTCGCTTTCTCAATGGACAATTTTCAAGCGTTGACACGTCCTCCCAAGAGATGTTCGACGAAGATATCGCCTTTGCTAAGCGGCAGCGATGGGCGGAGGAAAAGAAGGAGTTCCGAGAACAAGAGCTTGATAAGCATGAAGAACTTTCCAGGCAGCTTGGCAAAGCTTTAACGGCAGGCGACGTTGCGGAAACGCTGCGGGTTCTTGCTGAGAGCATCGCGTTCTGGGCGAAAGGGCTTAAAAAGCACTTGGTCGATCATTTTTATTTCGACGTACAAGACCCTTTTTTCTGCCGAGTTTATCAAACGCCTCCTGACGCGAGTTTTCAGTTTGTGCCTTTCTGGTTAACCCAGCCTTGGATTGGAATGCAGGAAGTATACGATTTGTTGGAGTTCCACAAGAGTACCGAGATTGCCAAGGCATTTTCCACCAGGATGGATGCTTTGATCGAGGCACGAGACAAGTTCATCTATCAGGTTGTCGAGTCAACCAGACGATTCGAATGGAGAATCGACTTCGAGAGTTTCGTGTTCTTGGATGAGCAAAGAAAAGACCTTCGTAATCGTGCGATTGCCGTTTGCGAGTACCTAGCCCTAATAGCGACTCAGTTTGACGCAGCTCGCCCCGAAATCGCCACGCCTATCGATGATCCACTTAGCGAACGTGCCCAGGCAATGCTTGTGGCAATGATCGAAATGAACGCAGTCGATTCAGATCGCAGGCAAACCACGGAGAACATTGTCGCAAGAGCGTTAGGGGCCACGGCAAGCCCCAATGCGGTCAAAGAAGTCATGGCTGAACTCAATGCTCGCCAATTCGTCAACAGCAAGCAAGGGCGTGGTGGTGGTATATGGTTGACTGAAAAAGGACGAGACCGGGCAAATAAACTCCGGGATCGATAACGGAAACTCCGCGCCGAGTTTCGGCACCTTTTGCGCACCGATTAAAAGCGGATCTTTCGCGAAACTTCTCTTCGTAGGCAGCACCACATTGGTGAGCCACTCTCACACGAAGGAGAAGTTCAATGGTTGCTACGGCAGCAGCGCCAGGCGATGGGCGCAACAATTCCTCGCCAGTCTTCAAGCGGCAGCTTTCAGCCGCTCGCGCTCAATTGGTTGAGTTGATGCAGCGCATTAACTTTGGCCGTATCGAGCGGATGTCCGTTGTCAATCGCCAGCCGGTTCTCAGTTCGATTGGCAAGGCCTTGAGTACCATCAAGCTCAAGAGTGAAAACGGGCCTCGAGCGGAACTTGAGTCTTCTGACTTCCTGCTGAAACAGGAAATCGTTCAGCTCTGCGACCAGCTGGACGAAATTGGCGACGGGGAAATTGACCTGATCGAGGTCAAGCACGGATTGCCGTTTCTATTGGAGATCGACCGCAGAAGCGAATTCACGGAGGTGCCCGCCTAATCACTGGGGGTAGGCACCCGTTTTGTGACGTTCGTTTTTTCATTTTGTTTACCTGACATTTTAGCCGGCCGCACAGCGGAGGCGATTGTGGGCGACGCCGATTATGGCGCGACTCGCATCGCCTCCGCTTTTTCGTTGGCCTGCATTCCCTTCGCCACTCGTCGTGTGCCCACGCCACCCGCTCCTCGCCGGCGAGGAGTTTTTATTTATGGCGAAGGCCAGTTTTGATCCCAGTGAAGATCGTTTCATTCGCGGCATTATCAAGCGCAAGGTCAACCAGTTGATCGGTCGCGCGGGATTCACTTTGCAGGACCGCGAGTCCCTCGAACAGGAACTGTTCGCTCGCGTGCTGCAGAGCCTGCCACGATTCAATCCGGACGTTGCACATCGCAACAAATTCGTCACGGCCGTTGTCGAGCGGTACGTCGCCAACATGCTTCGCAACAAGAAGGCGGAGAAACGCGACTATCGACGGATCACGTCACTCAACGTGACGATCGAGATCACCGACGAAGGGCCGACGGAGTTGTCCCAAACCATCGGCGATCGAGAACTCGATGCCCGACTCGGCCGCGAGCGTCGCAGCGAGCAGGAGCTTAACGAATTGGCGCTGGACATGGCGGAGGTCATGTCCACGCTGCCGGACGCCTGGCAAACCATGCTCGAGCTGCGGAAATCGCGAACGATGGTGGATATCGCGGAAGTGATGGGCATTCCTCGCACGACGCTCAACGACTGGATGCGTCGCATTCGGCAGCGATTCGAAAAAGCAGGCATGCAGGATTACCTGGAATGGTAATCGTCATCTCGCGCCGGAACCGGGTAGGTCAGCAGATAGAGACCTACCTAATCGACGCGAGGAAAACGAAATGACCAAGGAACTGTATCGCTACCGCTTCGCTGCGGAAGTGCCCGTCGAGGAGGTCGAAGCCTCGTATCTGCTGGCTGTTCTGGCAACAGAGAGCCTGCACGGCGAAGCCCAGACTCGACTTGATGCGGCTCACTACCTCGATCCGAACACACGTGCCCTCGTCATCGACGCGGGCACGCAGGTCGGACGAGATCTCAACCGACTCTTCACGGGCTTTATTGCTCGGGAGTTCGGACCTGACGCGTTCGACGTCGAACGCGTTTCCAATCAACAACAGTGCAAGGGGGTGGCAGCGTGAGCATGCTCTACAAACTGCAGCGTGGTCGCACTGCGAAACCACCTCGGATTCTTTGCTACGGCATCGAGGGCGTTGGCAAGTCGACGTTCGCGTCGCAAGCACCCAAACCCATCTTCATTCAATGCGAAGACGGCTTGGATGAGATCGAAGTCGACAAGTTTCCGCTGGCGACCAAGTACGAAGAAGTGCTCGCGGCTTTGACGGATCTGCAGCGCGAATCGCATGACTACGAGACAGTGGTGATCGATTCGTTGGACTGGCTTGAGCGACTGGTATTCGACCGATTGTGTGCGGAACACAACGCCACCTCGATTGAGCAGGTCGCTGGTGGCTATGCCAAAGGCTACACACTCGCGCTGACCTACTGGCGGGAAATCATCGAGCACCTCAATGCGCTGCGAAATCAGCGTGGGATGGTCGTCTTGATGATCGCGCATAGCAAGGTCGAGCGATTCGAGGACCCCGAATCATCGCCCTACGACCGCTACAGCCCCAGGCTCCACAAGCACACTGCGGCGCTGATGAGCGAGTGGAGTGATGCCGTGTTATTCGCAACACGGAAGATCAGAACCCAATCCGAAGATGCCGGCTTCAATCGCAAACGAACCATCGCTCACGCCATTGGCAAAGGTGGTGGTGAGCGAATTCTCCGGTGTGTTGGTGGCCCGTCGTGCGTCGCCAAGAACCGGTACGGAATCGTGGAAGAGTTGCCGCTCTCTTGGGCGGCGTTTGTTCAAGCAATTTCCCAATCACAAGGAACCCATAGTAATGGCTGATCTGAATGGTTTTGATGCCAATCAAGTTGAACCCACCGGTGATTTCGAGCCGATCCCGGCAGGCAAATATCTGGCCGTTATCACCGACAGCGAGATGAAGCCCAACAAGGCCGGCACTGGCAGTCTGCTGCAGTTGACTCTTCAGGTCATCGAAGGCGAGTACCAGAACCGACTGTTGTGGACCCGGCTCAATCTTGATCACCCGAATGCGGTTGCAGTACAAATCGCGCGTGCGGACTTGTCCGCAATCTGTCGGGCTGTTGGAGTGCCCTCGCCAAAGGACTCGGCCGAACTGCACAACCTGCCGCTGGTAATCCATGTGCGATGCAAAAAGCGTGCAGATACCGGCGACATCGTCAATGAGATCAAGGGGTACGCGAAGCGAGAGCAACCAACTCCTATTGCTTCGCCCTCTCATGCAGCTCCTGCCAACAGCAGTTCTCCTCCGTGGAAGCGATCGTGATGGTCGAGTTCCACCTTCCCTATCCGCCAAGTGTCAACCACTACTGGCGGCGCGTTGGGGCACGGACGCTCATTTC